>Ga0153916_10003559_pt1 | contig 11615 bp, 9 predicted proteins | sample Opewatmetagenome_FD_109642 | JGI IMG/M metagenome (GOLD analysis project Ga0153916, IMG submission 109642) | Freshwater wetland microbial communities from Ohio, USA - Open water 3 Core 3 Depth 4 metaG | ecosystem: Environmental > Aquatic > Freshwater > Wetlands | place: USA: Ohio, Lake Erie, Old...
CAGGATCTGGCTCCAGATCGAGTTCAGGACGTCGACGAGATTCACCGCGGCATCCTACCAGTCCCTCCGGCCTTGGGGGATCGCTTCGGATTGCCGCGTTTGGTCGTCGCGCCGCGGCCCGGTCGCCAGCCGACGCGCTCCGATTCGCCCTCGTCGCCGCGGTCATCGCCGCCGTCGCCGGTGGCCGGCGATGCGCCGGTTGCGCCTCCGCCCCTTCGCGGCGGTCGCGGGTTGCCGATCGACGGTGACGACAGCCGACCGCTCCCGAGTCGCCCGAGCAGCCACGCCGAGCCGGCCGTTCGAGCGCCACGCATCCGGGCACCGTGGCGGAGGTCGCGGTCGTCGGTGACGATCAGGAGACCGGCCGTGCCGTCGGCGCCGTCGAGCATTCGGACGTCGTCGACGAGGGAGAGGATCACGGCGTCGGCGGTCCGTGCCCCGCCGTACCTGACGGACGTCCCGGCCGCGATCCGCTCGTTGCGGAGGCCGCGTTCCGGTGGGCCGTCGAAGATCAGCTCGATCGCGACGTGGGCCGGGATGATCGCCCGAAGCCGCCCGATCAGGGTCGCCGCCGGCGCCGCGCCTGCGCCGCGTGACAGCGAATGCAGCAGGTTCGTGCCGTCGACGAGCAGACGTTGGGTGGCGGCCAGCGGGTCGCGATCGGGGGGCGGCATCCGGCTCATCGTACGCGCCGCGAGGCGCCCGGCTACGATCGAGCCGTGAGCCTCCTCCTGCTGGTCGACCTCGATGGCGTCGTCTACCGCGGTGTCGAACCCGTTCCGGGCGTCGCTGCCGTCTTGGCCGATCGGGCCGCGCGCGGCGATGACGTCGTATACGTCACGAACAATTCGATGCACTACCGGGCGGACTACCAGACGCGGCTCGCCGCGATGGGTGCGCCCGTCTCGCCGAACACCGTGGTCTCGTCGGCACGCGCCACGGCAGCCTACCTCCAGGAGCACGATCCGGAGATCCGGCGCGTGCTCGTCCTGGGCGCGGGGGGCCTCGAACGCGAGCTGCGCGACGAGGGCTACGACGTAGTCGGTGCCGGGACGGCGGCCACCCGGGTCAGCCAGGAAGGAATCGACGGGTACGCGGCGGCCGGCCGGCCGGATGCCGTCGTGGTCGGGCTCGATCCGAACCTGACCTACGTTCGCCTGGTCGTCGCGTCCGATTGCATCCGGTCCGGCGCCCATTTCATCGCCACGAATCGCGACCCGGTCTACCCCACCGAGCGCGGGCTCAAGCCCGGCGCGGGATCGATCGTCGCGGCCGTCGAGGCGGCCACGGGCGTCGTCCCGGTCTCGATCGGCAAGCCCGCGCCGTACCTGCTGGAGGCGGCCGCCCACGCCGTTGGCCGCGAGCCGAGCGAGGCGATCATGATCGGCGACGGGATCGGGACCGACCTGGCGGCCGCGCGGGCCGTCGGCGCGCGCTGCATCTTCATGCTGACCGGCGTGACGACCCGGGCCCAGGTGGAGGCATTGGCGGCCACCGACCAGCCGACCGCCGTGGCCTCCGATGCGGCCGAGCTGGCCGCCGCCCTGGAGCAACTCGGCGAATAGGCAGGCGCTCAGTCGGCGGTCGTCCGTACCTCCGACACCCGCGGCGCGGCCAGTTCGGGAACGCCCTGGACCCACGCCTCGAAGGCGTCGCGGAGCGGCGCCAGCTCTGCCTCGTCCGCGAAGGCCACGTCGAGTGCGTGGCGGTCGACCGTCCAGAGCTCCGGAAGCGTCAGGCCGATCTCGTCGACGGCGCGCCGGTACTCCTCCGACAGCGTGATATCCGACACCGTCGTGTCGTCCGTGTTGAGCGTGACCGGCACGCCGGCGCGGTGGAGGCGAGCCAGCGGATGTGCCGCCACCGACGGCACGATCCCGGCCTGGACGTTGGAGGTCGGACAGAGGTCGAGCGTCACGCCGCGGGCGATCAGCTCGCGGCAGAGCGCCGGGTCGTCAACGGCGCCCGGGCCGTGGGCGATCCGCTCAGGATCCATGGCCAGCGCCCGGCGGACCTGCGTGGCGCCGCCCCATTCGCCGGCGTGGAGGGTGATCCGGAGGCCGCCGGCCCGTGCCGCCTCGAAGGCGTGGGCGTGCACCAGCGGGTCGGGATAGGCCGCCTCCGGTCCGGCCAGGTCCCAGCCGGTCAGGCCCTCGTCGTGGAAGCGGGCCGCGGTTTCGGCGAGCGCCACGTTGGCCGCGGGATCGTGGGAGCGAAGGGCCGTGCAGATCAGCCGGACGACCGTCCTGGTTCGCGACGCCGCCTCGCGCGCGCCCGCGCACACGGCCGCAATGCCGTCCGCGACGGAGAGCCCGCGAGCCACGTGGAGGAGCGGTCCCCAGCGGATCTCGACGTACCGGACGCCGTCGGCGGCCTTGTCCTCGACGAGCTCGGCCGTCATCCGCTCGAGGGCTTCGGCGTCCTGCATCAGGGCGATCGGCAGATCGAAGGCTCGCAACAGCTCGGCCTGGTCGCGACAGGGCATCGGTGCGATCAGCACGGCGGCCATCCCGGCATGATCCCGGGGGGCGTCCACGTTGCGCGTCCGGGCGAGCTCGAGCGCCGTGTCGATCCGGAGCGAGCCGTCCAGGTGGAGGTGGAGCTCGGCCTTGGGCATCGCCGCGAGCAGGTCGCGCAACGCCTCCGCGCCCGGCTGATCGGTCATGGCCGCGATGCTACCCTGCCACGGTGTCCACGATCCTCGTGACCGGCGCCAGCGGGTTCGTCGGCGGTCACACCGTCCCGGCGCTGCTCGCCGCGGGCCACCGGGTGGTCGCGCTCGTTCGCAGCCGGACGGCCGGCGATACCGTGCTCGCGCGCCTCCCGGTAACCGACCGAGCCAGGGTCGAGCTGTGCGATGGCGACGTCACCCATCCGGCCACCCTGGCGCCGGCAATGGCCGGCGTGGACGCCGTCGTCCACCTCGTGGCCATCCCGCGTGACTTCAACGGCGGCATCGACCTGGCCCGGATCAACACCGATGGGACACGGGCGGTCCTGGCCGCGATGAACGCCGTCGGCGTCAGGCGCCTGGTCCACATGGGCGCGCTCGGCGTAGTCGACGATCCGAGCCTGCACTACGCCAGCTCGAAGGCCAGGGCCGAGGCCGCGGTCCGGGATTCGGGGTTGGACTGGACGGTCCTCAAGCCATCCCTCCAGTTCGGCCCGGGTGACGGCTTCTTCAACATCGTCGCCGGGCTCGTCCGCCTCTCCCCGGGGATCGTGCCCGTGCCGGGCGACGGGAAGAGCCGCTTCCAGCCGGTCTTCGTCGGCGACGTGGCGTCGATCGTGGTCCGCTCGCTGGCCGATCCGGGCACGATCGGCGAGACCTTCGAGCTCGGCGGACCGCGCTACTGGACGTACCGCGAGATCACCCAGGAGGTGCTGCGCGCGCTGGGCAAGCGCCGCGCGATCCTGCCGATGCCGCTGCCGTTCATCCGTCTCGTGGCCGGCTCCGCCGAGCTCGTCCACCTGCCGTTCCCGGTGGCCACCGACCAGCTCCGCCAGCTGCGCCTGGACAACATCGGGTCCCTCGACCTGATCCCTGCGCGCTTCGGCTTCGATCCCCGGCCGATGGAGGGCGCCCTCGGCTATCTCCGGCGAAAGCCGCGCGACCAGTTCGCCAGGGCATGAGCCAGTCGCGCCGGTTCGGCTCGATCACCTTCGGCGCCGTCAAGTCGGCGGTCCGGCGCGTGCTCACGGCGGTGGCCTGGCTCGCCCTGATGGCCGCCATCGGGCTCGGGGGCGCGGGAATCGTCAATGCCATGGACCATCAACCGGGGACCGCGGCACGGGCGGAGCTCACGTCGGTCGGGGACGGCGAGGTGGAGCCGCTGCTCGATGTTGCGACCGTCGACCTCTCGGCCCTGGCCGATCAGGTCGCCGCACTCGGGGTCCAGGCGCGCGGTGCCCTGGCCGCGCTCAACGGCGTCGACACGTCGACCGTCGACGACGCGCTCGCCGCAGGCAACCGCCTGGTGGCCGATCTCCGCGTGCGAACCTCGGCCCTGCGGCGCCAGCTGGCCGCGGTCCCGTACGTCGGCACCCCGATCGAGCCGATCATGCTGTCGGCCGACGTCGCAGCGCGCCATGCGGCGCTCGTCGCGGCGATCGACGCGACCGACGGCCTCGATGTCGCCTGGGAGCGACTGACCCTGGGGTCCGTCTCGGCGACCCGGATGAGCGCCCTGCTGGCCCAGCACGACGACCTGGTGGTGAAGGCCGCCGAACGCGGCCGCGCCGCGAAATACGACGAGGCGATGACCCTGCTCGACCAGGCCGACGCGACCATCGAGCAGGCACGCAAGCTGCGCAATCAGCTCGCCAACACGGTCGACGTGACCGTGCTCGACCAGTGGCTCGATCGCAACGCCGACTACGACAAGGCCCTGCGCGGCCTGTACAAGGTCATCTCGAAGGTCGGCAGCCGCGTGACCGATGCGGTCCGAACGGCGATCGCGGCCGAGCGGGCGGCCAAGGATCGATTGCCGCCCGACACGCGGGGCCTGGTCGTGATCATGGCCGAGATCGGTCGGGGTGGGTTGAACGGCGCGGTCATCGCCATCGAGGAGGCGCGCGGCAAGCTGCTCGACGCCATCGCTGCCAGCGGTCCGGCAGCGGCCGAACCGGGATCGACAGCCGAGCCCGGGTCGTCGGCGGGCCCTGGGACGAGCGCCGCTCCCTGACGCGGAGGTTGCGCCCGGACCCGGAAGCCGCCGCTACACTGATCGCAACGTTTCGATCGGATCGCCACGCCGCGCGACCGTTGGCGGTCCTCCTCCGGAGGCTTGGACACCCGTGCAGCTTCGTGTCGTCACCGATCAGCCGTGGGACGTGCCCGCGGACCTCCTCGTCATCCCGGTAGCGTCGACGCCCGACTTCGACGGGGCCCTGGGCGAGCTCGACCGCCGTGCCGGGGGCGAGTTGCAGGCGCTCGTCGCCTTTGGCGAGCTGAACCCCAAGCGCTACTCCACCGCCCCCGCGGCGGGCGGCGGGTTGCCCGCCCGGCGAATCCTGCTGGAGTCGATGGGCGATCCCGCAAGGCTCGATCACGAGGTCGTCGTCCGGATCGCGGCCACCGCGGAGCGCCGGCTGGCCGGTCGGGCGGTGAGGCGGCTGGCGGTCTGGCTGTCGCCGCTCGCCGACGCGCTCGAGGGCGGCGCTGCCGCCGTGGCGGGGCTGGTCGCCAGGGGCGTCCTCGAGGGCTCGTACGACCCGCGCACCATCTATCGCGACACGGTCGAGTCGCCGATGCCCGTCCCCGACGAGCTGATCCTCATCGCCCCAGGCGAGGATGCCGCGACCCTGACCAGGGCCGCGGAGCGCGGGATCGTGATCGCCGAGGGCTCCAGCCTCGCCCGGACGCTGTCGAATCGCGCCTCGAACGACGTCAGCCCGGAGGTCCTCGCCGAGGAGGCGCGGGCGATCGCCAGGCGCCACGACCTGTGGATCGACGTCATCGAGCCCGAGCGAGCCACGCAGCTCGGGATGGGCATGTTCATGGCGGTCGGGCGCGGCAGCGACAATCCGCCGCGGATGATCCTCCTGCGCTCCGGCGGGGAAGGGGAGCTCGACGCGCTCGGGCGCCACCTGGCGATCGTCGGCAAGGGCGTCTGCTTCGACTCCGGTGGCATCAGCATCAAGCCGTCCGAACGGATGGAAGAGATGAAGATGGACAAGACCGGGGCCTGCACGGTCATCGCGGCGATCGCGACCGTCGCCCGCCTGGCGCCCGGGACACCGCTTCTGGCCGTGGCGCCGACGGTCGAGAACATGCCCGGGCCGCACTCCACCCGGCCCGGTGACATCGTCACGGCGCTCAACGGCAAGAAGGTCGACATCATCAACACCGATGCCGAGGGCCGCCTGATCCTCGGCGACGCCCTGACCTACGCCGAGCGACTCGGCGCGACCCACCTGGTGGACGTCGCGACGCTCACCGGAGCGGTCGGGAGGGCGCTCGGCAACCAGGTCGCCGGCGCGTTCGGGACGCCCCAGGGCTGGGTCGACGACGTCATCGGCGCGGGTCGACGCGTCGGCGAGCGCTACTGGCAGCTTCCCCTGGTCGAGGACTACGTAACCGAGATGGAGAGCTGGTACGGCGACGTGACGAACTCCGGGTCGGCCGAGGGCGGGCTGATCAAGAGCGCGCTCTTCCTGCGCGAGTTCGTGACCAGGCCGTGGGTCCACCTCGACATCGCCTCGACCGGCTACTACCGCAAGGCCACCGCCTACGCTCCGCGCGGCGCCACCGGCGCCTCGCACGCGACGCTGGTGGAGCTGGCGCTGGCCGGCGCCCGGGCCGGCTGACCGGGCTCGCCCAGCCAGCCAGGGCCGGACGATCCACCCGCCGACGAGCCGCTGATGGAGCCGCTGTCGGCGTTGCTCGGCGCCGGCGGGTTCGCGCTCGGCCTGGCGGCCGACCGCTTCGCGACCCGATGGCCCGAGCACGACGAGGAGCACCCGCCGGGACGGGCGGTCGACTGGCGCACCGCGACGACGGCGCTGGTCGGGGCGCTCGCCCTCGGGCTGCTGCCGCTGCGCTTCGCCGGTGATCCGCTTGCGCTGGTCGTCTTCGGAGCCTGGTTCGTGACGCTGGTCATCGGGCTGGCGACGGATCTCGACCAGCGGCTGCTGCCGGATCTCCTGACCCTGCCGGTCATCCCGGTCGCCCTGGTGTACGCCGTGAGTGGCACCAACCCGCTCGTCGGCGCGGAGCTGCTGCCGGCGATCGCCGCCGCCGTGGCCATCCCGGCGGTGCTTTTCGTCCCGTCGATCCCGTTCGGGGCCGGTGCGTTCGGCATCGGCGACGTGAAGCTGCTCGTCGGCGTGGGCCTGCTGATCGGCGGCGGCCGTGCGCTGAGCAGCGTCGTGTTCGCCTTGGTCGTCGCCGGCCTCGTGCTGGTCGTGCTGCTTGCGGCACGCCGGATCGGTCGGCGCACCTACGTGCCGTTCGGGCCGTTCTTCATCCTGGGTGCCCTCTGGGCGGTCCTGCTGCGCGGATAGCGCAGCGGTCCCTGCCGTGGTGCGGACCATCGAGCCAGCCCGGGCGGCCGGTACGCCGGTCTAGACTCGGCAGGTATCATGCCCACAAGCCGGTGTCGTCCCGAGTCGTGCCCACTCCGGACGGCGATCCACCGGCGGGCGTCGCCGTTTGACGCTCTCGGGTCCTTCGGGATCCGGGGCGACCCACGGAGTTGGCTCGCACGATGACATCGCCCTGGAGTTGCGCCGCACGACGGATCGCGGGGTCCGCTCGCCCGTGAGTGGCTGGACCTCGGTTGCTGGGCCATCGTCCCGGCGTCGACGCCTCGGCCGCCGTCTCGGTTCTCTCCTCCTCCTCTTCCCACTCATCGTCGGCGCGATCGGGGCGCCTCCGAGCGTGCCGGTCGTCCACGGGGACGAGCTGAGTGCCGCGCGCGCCCGGCAGGCCCAGCTCAGGAAGGACGTGGCCGCGCAGCGTGCCCGGATCGCCCACCTGGCGGCCCTGCAGGCCGGCCTGTCCGCCGACATCCATGACACCGCCGTCCAGCTGCGAGGCGTCAATGCCGACCTTGCCCAGGTCAAGGTCAAGATCACCTCGCTGCAGACCCGGATCGACGCGGTGCAGAGCGACTACGACGGCCTGGTCACCCAGCTGGCCGGTCTCGATGCGCAGCTGACCCAGGTCGAGGCACAGGAGACGGCCAAGAAGGCCGACCTGGGCGAGCGACGAGCGCAGCTCGCGGAACGGATCCGCAATGCCTACGACAGCGACCGAACGTCGCTCCTCGAGTCGTTCCTGTCGGGCGGCACGTTCACCGACGTGCTGGCCGAGATGAGCTACTACATCGACGTCGGCGAGCAGGACAAGGCCCTGGCCCAGCAGATCGCCCACGACCAGGAGACGCTCGCGGCGATCCACCAGACCGTCTCCGACACGCGCGACCGGACGAACGAGCTACGCCAGGAGACGGCGGTCCAGAAGACCGCGCTCGATCAGAGCCTGGCCGACCTCAAGAATGCCAAGGCCTCGCTCAAGGACCTCGAACAGAAGACCGCCACGGCGCTCGCCCACCAGAAGGCGTCGTACGCCCAGGTCGCCAAGAACAAGGCCGCGGCGGCGGCCGCCCTGGCCAAATCGGCCGCGGCACAGAAGCGGCTCCAGAACAGGATCGCCGAGATCCTGCGCCGGAGCCGCTACGGCCGGATCCCGTCCCGCTACAACGGCGCCCTGGCCTGGCCGATGGGCGGATCGGTGACCCAGAACTTCGGGTGCACGGGGTTCGTCTTCGAGCCCCGGCTGGGGAACTGCCGCCACTTCCACCGGGGCATCGACGTGGTCGCCCCGATCGGGACGCCGGTCCGCGCGTCCGGCAGCGGCGTCATCGTGTACATCGGCTGGAACTACGCCGACGGATACGATCCGGCCTGGATCGTGGTCATCGCCCACAGCCAGTCGCTCCAGACCTGGTACGCGCACATGTCGCCATCCCATCCGAACGGGATCCACACGGGCAGCCGCGTGCGCGAGGGCCAGGTCATCGGCTACGAGGGGAATACCGGCCACTCGACCGGCGCGCACCTCCATTGGGCTGTCTACTTCAACGGCAGCTTCGCCAACCCGCGACTGTTCCTGTAACACGCCGGCGGCGTGCCGGCGGGCCATTGCTAACCGGACGTTGACGTTCCAGCCAAACGGTGCGTGCTAGCATCCGAGCGTGAAGCGATCCATGGCGGTGATCCTCGCCGGCGGTGAGGGTGAGCGCCTGTCGATCCTGTCGCAGGAACGAGCCAAGCCGGCCGTCCCGTTCGGCGGCAAGTACCGGATCATCGACTTCACCCTGTCCAACTGCGTGAATTCGGGGATCGACGACGTCGTCGTCCTCACCCAGTACAACCCGCGCTCGCTGAACGACCACATCGGGCTTGGTCGGCCATGGGACCTCGACCGCAACACCGGCGGCGTGAAGCTCCTCCAGCCGTACATCGCCCGAGGAAAGGTCGCGGAGTGGTATCGGGGAACCGCCGATGCCGTCCTGCGCAACATGCGCGTCCTCGAGGACGACAGCGCCGACACGGTGCTCGTGCTGGCCGGCGATCACATCTACAAGATGGACTACCAGCCGTTCATCGCCGCGCACCGCCGTCATCGTGCCGACGTGACGATCGCCGTCCGGCGCGTCCCGCTGGCCGATGCCTCCCGGATGGGCATCCTGGCGATGGACGAGAACGACCGGGTCACCGAGTGGCAGGAGAAGCCCAAGCAGCCCAAGAGCGACCAGGCCTCGATGGGCGTCTATGTCTTCACCAAGAAGACACTCCGGCGGTGGCTGTCCGAGGAGCGGATCGACTTCGGCGCCAACGTGGTGCCGGCCATGCTCGAGGCCGGCGCTCGCGTCTTCGGCTACCGCTACAGCGGTTACTGGCAGGATGTCGGCACCATCCAGTCGTACTGGGAGGCCAACATGGCCCTCCTCGACGACGACCCGGCGCTCGACCTGTACGACAAGGATTGGCTGATCCACACCCGCTCCGAGGAGCGGGCGCCAGCCAAGGTCGGACCCACGGCCCAGGTCCATCGCAGCCTGATCAGCCACGGGTGCATGATCGCCGGCACGGTCGTCAATTCCGTGCTGTCGCCCGGGGTGCGGGTCGACGTCGGCGCGGTGGTGCGTGACTCGATCGTGATGTTCGACTCGGTGATCCGGTCGGGAGCCGTGGTCGACCGGGCGATCCTCGACAAGGAGGTCGTGATCGGTCCGGGCGCCATCGTCGGTGACGGCCCGATCGACGACCGGCCGAACCGGCAGGAACCGGGCCGGCTGAACACCGGGATCACCGTCGTCGGCAAGCGGGCGATCGTCCCGCGCGGCGCCAGGATCGGCCGGAACGTCAGGATCGCGGCGGCGGCCCGGACCTCGGACTTCTCAGGCCGGATCGTGCGCAGCGGCGAGTCCGTGGAGGCGGGGACGGGGCGCCATCGGGGACGAGGACAGACGGAGGCGAAACTGGCGGCCGCGTCCGACGCCCTCGGTGAGCGGGCGGTCCGGGCCGTCGGCGGTGGGGGACGGCGGGCCATCCCCGAAGACTGACCGGGTCGGGCGCCGCGGCCACCGATCTCGGATAGACTCCCCGGGCCATGTCATCCGCCGACTCGGGCTCACGCACCGTGGGCCCCGCCGATGTCGAAGGCTGGTTCACCGAGCTGGGCCTCACCCCGTCCGAGCGTGCGGGGCGCGAGGGAATCGCCAGCTGGGACCTGCTCCTCGACGGGCGCCGCCGATTCGGGTTGCGCATCACGGTGATCCTCGATCCCGCCCTGGCCATCATCTGCTGGGCGCACTACGCCCCGCCGATCAACGACATGTTCCGCAAGTCGTACCGCAAGCTCCTGCGCTGGAACGACGAGTTCCCGTTCGCCAAGTTCTCGGTCGGGGAGGACGAGCGGCCACTGCTGGCCGTGGAGCTGCCGATCGCCTCCGCCAGCACCGACGAGCTGGGCCTGGCGATCGCCCGGATCCTCGGCATCGCCGACCGCCTGATGGACGAATCGAAGGACTGGCTGTGGATCGGTGGCCGGATTCCGGATCAGGGCGATCGCAAGCCGGCCAATGTGGCGTTCCTCGATCGGTTCGCCGGGCGCCTGACCGAGCTGTCCGGGCTGCCCGAGCCGTGACCGCGGCGCTCCGAGTCGCGTCGCGCACCCTCCTCGCCGTCGCCCTGGCGAGCGGCCTGCTGGCCGCGCCGGCGGCCGCGCCTCCCGTTCGCGACGCGGCACCCGACCTGACGATCTCGAGTGACGCCCGCTACGACGTCCAGCCGCCGCAGCGTCGCGTCCGGATCACCCTGAACCTCCTGCTGACCAACCACCTCAAGGACACCGTCACCCGCCGCTACTACTTCGACCGGGCGTTCCTGGCTGTGCTGCCGGACACGTCGGCGTTCAAGCTGACCTGGGACGGCAAGGGCACGCCGGCGGTCCACGTCTCGAAACGGACCAAGGACTACACGCTGCTGCGCCTGGACCTCGGCCAGCGCCTGTTCAGCGGCAAGTCGGCCCGGTACAGCCTGCGGTTCGACCTGGTCGACCCTGGCGGTGCGCCGACGCGGGACGTCCGGGTGGGCGACTCGCTCGTCTCGTTCCCCGTCTGGGCGTACGCGACGGACGGCACGCCGGGCAGCTCGGTCAAGGTGGTCTTCCCGGCCGGCTTCTCCGCCGACGTCGAGGCGGGCTCGATCCCTGCCCCGACGATGGATGCCAGCGGCCGGACGATCTACCAGACGGGCAAGCTCGACAAGCCGCTCTCGTTCTTCGCCTATCTCATCGCCGACCGGCCGGGCGCCTACGCGGAACGGATGATCTCGCCGGTGGTCGGCGGCGCATCGGTCAAGCTCACGATCCGGTCGTGGCCGGACGACCCGACGTGGTCGACCCGGGTGGGCGACCTCGTCGGGCGCGCCCTGCCGGTGCTGGCAGATCAGATCGGCCTGCTCTGGCCTGGGTCGGGCGGCCTCACGGTGCAGGAGGCGGTGAGCCGCTCGACCGGTGGCTACGCCGGCCTGTTCGATCCGGGCAAGGGCGTGGTGGAGGTCGCGTACTACGCCGACGACTTCGTGGTCCTGCACGAGTCGGC
>Ga0153916_10003560_pt1 | contig 11614 bp, 11 predicted proteins | sample Opewatmetagenome_FD_109642 | JGI IMG/M metagenome (GOLD analysis project Ga0153916, IMG submission 109642) | Freshwater wetland microbial communities from Ohio, USA - Open water 3 Core 3 Depth 4 metaG | ecosystem: Environmental > Aquatic > Freshwater > Wetlands | place: USA: Ohio, Lake Erie...
TCGCCGGCCGACGTCCGGGCGCGCATCGGCGTCGAGCCGGGGGGGACGAAGGAGCTCGAGCGGCCGGCCGCGGCCGCGGCCCCCATGAGCGGTTTCGTCTTCAAGACCGTGAACGACCCCTTCGCCGGCAAGCTCTCGTACGTGCGGGTTTACTCCGGGAGGATACGGACCGACGACCAGGTGCTGGACGTAAACGCCGGCGTTAAATTTAAAGTCTCGGCCTTAGTCGAGATCGACGGCAAGAACCAGAGGCCGGTCGCCGAAATCGCCGCCGGCGAGCTCGGCGCCGTCGTAAAAGCCGCGCCCCTCAAGACGGGGGATACCGTCGCCGCCCCCGGCGACCCGGTGCAGTATCCGGAGCTTATTCTCCCCGAACCGGTGATGCCGTACGCCATTTCGCCGCGCTCCAAAGGCGACGAGGACAAGCTGACGTCGTCGCTTTCCAAGCTGGCGGAGGAAGACCCCACGTTCCACGTCGAGCGCAACGTCGAGACCAAAGAGCTCGTCGCTTCCGGGATGGGGGAGCAGCACCTCCAGGTGATGTTCTCGAAGCTCGAGTCCCGCTTCGGCGTCGCCGTCGACGCCAGAGTCCCGCGCGTCGCTTACCGGGAGACCGTCCGCAAAAGCGCCAAAGCGCAGGGGCGGTATAAAAAGCAGACCGGCGGCCGCGGCCAGTTCGGCGACGTGTGGCTCGAGATAGAGCCGCTCCAGGGCGGCGCCGGCTTCGAGTTCGCAAACAAGATCTTCGGCGGCGCCATCCCTTCCAAATTCGTGCCGTCGGTGGAGAAGGGGGTCGTCGAGGCCCTGGCGGGCGGCGTCCTCGCCGGGTACCCGGTGGTGGACCTGCGCGTGACCCTCTACGACGGCTCGTTCCACACGGTGGACTCCTCCGACATGGCGTTCAAGATCGCCGGCTCGCTTGGCTTCAAGAAGGCCTTCGCCGACGCGTCGCCCACCATACTCGAGCCCATAATGGAAGTCACGGTGCGGGTCCCGGCGGATTACATGGGCGGCGTTACCGGCGACCTGAGCGGCAAGCGCGGCCGGGTGATGGGGATGGAGCCGGCGGGCATCTTCCACGACGTCAAGGCGCTGGTGCCGCAGGCCGAGATCTTCCGCTTCTCCTCGGACCTGCGCTCCATGACCGGCGGCAAAGGCTCGTTCACGGTGCGGTTCTCGCACTACGAGGAGGCCCCGCCCGACGTCGTCAAGAAGGTTATCGAAGCGGCGCAGAGAAAGAAAGAGGAAGGGTAAGTCGCGGCGCCGGGCGAAAGCTAAGGCGGCAGGCGATAGCGCCTGCCGCCTTTTTTGCGAAAGAGCCGCGGGGCGTTTAGCCCCTCTTTTTGGCGCCGACCGCCAGCGCGCCCAGCTCGATAAGCAAGCCCCACACGCCGCCCGCGACCTCCAGCAGCAGGAACCCGCGCAGCCCTTGCGGGTCGCCGAGGGCGTAGACCGCCAGCGGCAGCGAACCCAAGAGGCCGATGACGACGCCGTGGAAGGCCCAGTTCGTCCGCCAGCCCGAGATGCCGAGCGTAAAACCGATGAAGGCGCGATTTAAGATAATGCCTAATATAATCGGCGTCGTAAACGCCACGGGCGGCGCCTTACCCACGTATTGCGACAATAGCCAGCATAGGATGCCGGCGATGATGCCGAAGAGCGTGCACGCGATGACCCTTTTGGCCGTCATAGTCGTACCCTCCTGGTGACGTTGTTGGTAAAAGTTGCGCCCCGCCGGGGGCGGTTTAGTATTCGTATTCGTCGCGAACCCCCGCCGCCGTTTACGTTTTCTTTGCGCCCGCCGCCCGCGCCCCCAACTCGATCAGGAAACCCCACACGCCGCCGGCGAGTTCGTACATCAGGAAGCCGGCGAGGCCGTCGGGCGCCAGCAAAGGGTAGATGGCAATCGGCAGCGAGCCGACCAGGCCGACGACGGCGCCGTGCCCGGCCCAGGGAATACGCCACCCCGATATGCCGATGGCGAAGCCGATGAAGGCCCGGTTGAAAACGATGGCCAGGATTACCCATACCGTAAACGCCACCGGCGCGCGGCCCGCCACGTACGAGCCGAGCCAACACAAGACGCCGGCGACGACGCCGAGTAGCGTGCAGACGACCACCCGTTTGCCGTTCATCGGTTTTAAGACCTCCTCGGTCGAGTTATAACCTTTCCCGTTTAATATTAATGGAGCGAAGCTTTAAAGCGGCCGACGCATTACAATCTTTCGGCCGTGAGTTGTGGGTCACGTTTACTTAGGATAACACGTTCGCGACGGCCTCGTAAACGGCGTTTCCCCACTTTATCTCGACGACGGCGAGACATACCAGGCCGCATACGACGATCGTTTTTATTCCGGCGCCGCTTCGCCTGGAATGTAAGAGGAGCGCGAGCGGGAGGTAATTGAGCAGCGCGTAAAAGTTTATCGCGCCGGCGAAAGTGGCGGCGGCGAAGAGTTTCGCGGCCGCCGCGGCCGGCGTCGCGACGAGCAGCCCCGGGAGGAGCAAGGCCGCGAGCGAACCGGCGACGCGGCCGAAGTCGAGGCGCCGCTTTGGCGCCAAGCCCCACCGGAGCCACGTCGCCGCGCCGGCCAGCAGTACCCACGCCCCCCACCCGGCGAAAAGCGACGCGACGAAGCGCGCGCCGTTGCCGGCGACGAGCGCGCATCCCCACTTTCCCAGAAACAGGTCGGCGGCGCAAGGGGCCGTCGCGACCACGGCCAGCGCCGCGGCGCCGCGACTCGGGTAATACAGGAACAGGCGGCGTTTGCCAGGCAGGGCGTAGGACGCGGCCGCCAGCAATACGCCGATGTAGACGCCGCAGCAGCGGGCGCACGCCGGCATAACGACGCCCGCTACGACGAGGCAGCGGGCCGGGAGTTGATGACATATTTCGCCCAGGAGCTCTGTTATCACCAGATCGGCACCGCTTCGTTGACCGCGCGGCGTAGCTCCCGCGCCGCCTCGCGCGCGGCCTCCTGCCAGCTCTTACCTTTTCGCTCTCGCCAGGCGTAGGCGACGCTTCGGCTCGAGGAGACGAGTGCACCCAGGCCGCGGGTGTCGAACGCCGACCCCAAGAGCGCGACGTCGCCTCCCTGGGCGCCGACGCCGGGCATGAGGAAAAATTGCTGCGGCATAATCTCGCGCAGCCGAGCCACGACGTCGGGGTAGGTCGCGCCGACGACGGCCCCCGCGGCGGAATATCCGCTCTCGCCGACGAGGTGCCGCCCGACCGCGGCCGTCATCTCCGCGACGCGGCAGTATACCGGCCGGCCGTCCTCCATCCGGACGTCCTGCACGTCGGCCGTGGAGGGGTTGGAGCTCTTTACGACGACGAAGTAGCCCTTACCGTGTTCGGCGGCGCAGACGTTGAAGGGGCCCAGGCCGTCGGCCCCGAGGTAAGGGGCGAGCGTGACGGCGTCCGCCTCCAGCGGCGCCCCCGGCGTCAAGTACGCCTCGCAGTACGCCCGCATGGTATGGCCTACGTCCCCTCGCTTGCAATCCAGGATGGCGATAAGGCCGGCCTCGCGCGCCGCGGCGAGGTGCCGGGCCAGGACCTCGAGCCCCGCCGGGCCGAGGCGCTCGTAAAACGCGGCTTGGAACTTGACGGCGGCGGCCGTTTCGCGCACCGCCGCTATCAACTCCAAGCCGAACGTGGCCGTCGCCGCGACCGGGTCCTCCTTTTCCGCCAGTTCGGGGGGGAAGAGCGCCGGGTCCGGGTCGCAGCCGACGCATATGCGGCTTTTTATTCTGAGGATCCGCTCGGCGAGGCGGTCGGCGAAGTGGGAGGGGCGGTTCACGACGCCTTCTCCCCGTAGTACCTCTCCACCGCGTCCCTTATTTCGTCCGGCGACGCGGTGGCGGTGCCCACCTTCGCGACGACGACGGAGGCGGCGAAGTTGGCAAGCTGGGCGGCGGCGAGGTGGCTGCCCCCGGCGGCCAGCGCCGCGGCGAAGGTCGCGGCCACGGTGTCGCCCGCGCCCGCCACGTCGTATACCTCGCGCGCCCGGGTCGCGATGCGGTCCGTCGAGCCGTCGTCGGCGAACAGGACCATTCCCCGCTCGCCCCAGGTGATGAGGACCGAATCGGCCCGGAGCATCTTAAGCAGCGCGGCGCCGGTGCGCTCCAGCGTGGGGTCGTCGCGCTCGCGTATGCCCGCGGCGGCGGCGGCCTCGTGGTGGTTGGGGGTGATGGAGGTCACGTTTTTATACAGGCCGAAATGATTCTCCTTCGGGTCGACGCATACGACCTTGCCGGCCCGGCGCGCCCGCGAGATGACCTCGGCGGCGACGCGCGCCGTCACCACCCCCTTGCCGTAATCGGAGAGGATGACGCCGTCGGCTCGCGCCAGCGCTCGGTCGAAGTGCCCCAGCAGCGCGTCTTCCAGCTCGGCGCTTATGTCGCCGTCGACTTCGCGGTCCAGGCGGACGAGCTGCTGGTGGCGGGCGATGACGCGGCCCTTCCACGTCGTGGGCCGGCCTTCGGTCACGACCAGTCCCGGGGCGGCGACGCCCTCCTCGTCGAGGATGCGGGCGAGGGCGCGGCCGTTCTCGTCGTCGCCCGCTACGGCTATCAGTTCCGCCGCCGTCCCCAGCGCCCGGACGTTGACGGCGGTATTGGCCGCGCCGCCGGGCCGCAGGACGTCGCGCTCGACGCGCACCACCGGCACCGGCGCCTCGGGCGACAGGCGCGCGGCGTCGCCGAAGACGTAGTGGTCGAGCATGGCGTCGCCGACGACGGCCAGGCGCGTCGCCGCCACGCGGTCGAGGAGCTCGAGGAGTGCCGCGGGTTCGGCCATGCCGTTCTCAGCGCGCTCCCCGGAAGACGAGGTCTTCCACCAGCGCGACCCAGACGTGGCCCATAATGGCGTGGAGCTCCTGGATGCGCTGCGCGTTGGAGGAGGGGATGATGATCTGGATGTCGACGTGGCGCGCGGCCTCGCCCCCGTCGCCGCCCAGGAAGGCCGCGGTGAAGATGCGCCGTTCGCGCGCCGTCTCCAACGCCCGGACGATGTTGGGGGAGTTGCCGCTGGTCGAGAGCGCGACGACGAGGTCGTTTACGTTGCACAGGGCCTGTATCTGCCGGGCGAAGATCTCCGCGTATCCGTAGTCGTTGGCGGCCGCGGTTAGGACCGACGGGTCGGTGGTGAGGGCGATGGCCGGCAGGGCGGCGCGTTCGTAATTCAGTTTTACGACGAACTCGCCGGCGATATGCTGGGCATCGGCCGCCGAGCCGCCGTTGCCCATCAGAAGGACTTTGCCGCCCACTACTACCCGGGAGGCCGTCTCCTGGGCGAGCTGCACCAGGTATTTATCGATGACGGGGAGGGAGCGGGTGGCGAGGTCCGCGGCCTCGCGGAACTGTTCGTGAACTTTGCTCAGTAGCGTCATACGGCATCATCGCCCGGTTATTGTACGCGCGTGAACGACAAGCGCGTCGGGTTCGTATCCAACTGCCAATCGTATATGCGGCAATCGGCGGGGCGCGCCGGGCCGCCGCCCGCTACCAGCACCGGCGTCACCGTGGGCCGGGGCGCGGCCAGGCCCAACGCCTCGGCCAACCGTTCCCGCCGACCGCGCGCCCATATTTCGTAGCGCAGGATATCCCGCCGGGCTTCGGCGTCGCGGCGCCCGCTTTTGAGCTCGATTACGAACAGCGCGTCCGGCGACGCGTATACCAGGTCAATGCGGTTGCCCCGGTCGTCGATGCGCAATTGGTTGAACGCCGGCCGCGCCTCCAGGTCGCGCCCCAGCGACGTCTCCTCGCGGGCAAGGACGAACTCGAGGAGCGACTCGTCGAGCCGTTCGTATTGTACGATAAATCCGAGGTGTTCACCACGCACCGGCGCGCGGCCGTCGAGGGGGTAAGGCCGGGGCGGCGGCAAGAAGGGCATGGCGAGTTGCCGCGGGGCCGCGGCGAGCGCGCCGGCGACCCGGGCGCCGTCGGCGGGCAGGAAGGTGTAGACGCTGCGCTTGACGAAGTCGGCCGGGGCGAGCGCGACGCCCGCCGCCCGCGCCGACTCGTAGAGTCGCGCTACCGGAATGCGGAAGACCTCCGGGGCGGCCTCCACCCGCACGACGAACCGGAACTTCTCTCGCGGCGACCCGGGGGCCGCGGCCTCCCATACCCGCGCCGGGACCGTCGGCCCCAAATACCGGATCGGGCCCCGGCAGGTATAGGGACCGTATAAAGCGCCGGCGAGCCGTTGGTAGAGGTACGCGGCGTCGCCGTCGCGGACCTGGGCGAGTTGATTTACCGACGACGGCCGGACGCCGTAGAGCGCGGCCTCGTGGCACCTGAAGAAATGGTTTTTCGTTATGAAGACGTGGAGCATGGGCTTGTTTTGAATAATTCCGGGTCGGCGGTCCCTCCTACTCTCCCGCCGCGGCGAACGCCCGCACCGCGGCCGACAATAGCGGCACCATAATCTCGTGATGCCCCGTCAGGGCTATCATTTCGCCCTCTCCCGCGGTGGGCCGCACCAGCACGTTCTGGCGGGGCCGGTAGTGTTGTATCATATCCAGGTTCGCCGCGGTGAAGTTTTTTACGGGCGGCTCGAGGTGCCGGATTAAGTTGAGCGCCTTGACGAAGACCTCGGGCATAAGCACCGCCGAGCCGACGTTGGCGAATACGCCGCCGCCGTCGAGCGACTTGAGCGCCTGCGCCAAGCGACGGAAGTCGGCCAGGCCCACCTCGCCCCAGGCCCGGCCGTCCGCCGCCGGGTGTTGGTGGACGATGTCGGCGCCGAGCGAGACGTGGAGGGTCACGGCGACGCCAGCCTGGGCGGCCGCGGCCAAAACGCTCGCGTCGGCGAAGTCGCCGCGCTCGACGACCGCGGCGCCGGCGAGGCGCGCGGGCCCTTCGCCGCGCTCGGCGGCCGCGGCCACGAGTTGGTTCAGTTCGGCGCCGGTCTCTTCGACCAGTCCGAAGCGGCCTTCCGGCAGGTTGGCGGCGACGTCTTCGGATGTCGCGCCGAAGCGGCCGAGCTCATAGTCGTGAATGAGGAAGGCGCCGTTGACGGCGAGGTGGGTTATGAACCGTTCCCGCACGAGGGGAATGAGGTGGAGGCCGGCGCCGGTCTTGGCGACGTGGCCCCCCAGCGCGAATATTACGCCCCGGCCCGCGCGGCGCGCCCGGACGACGGCCCGCGCCAGCGCCCGCAGGTCGCGCGCCCCCAATACGTCGGGCAGCGACGCCAGGAAAGGAACGATGGCCGCCGGGTCCTCCGGCGGCCTTCTAAAATCGTCTACCCGTACGAGGTTGCGTCGTTCCGCGAACGGGTACGTTTTAACCTTGGATACGTCTGGTTCGTCCGCGGCCATGGCGCGTGGGGAATTATGACCCCAGCGTATAAGACTCGAGTTTGACCTCGATGTTGCCGATGGCGATCTTCGACTTCAGGATGACCGGTATCTTATTCTCGTCGTCCGTAACCCAGATCCAGACGCGGCCCTCTTGCTTGAAGATGCCCTCCGTCTCCTGGAGCACGGGCTCGAGGACGACGGTGTCGAAGGTCCCGGCGGGGACCGTCACCTGCTCCTTGCGCAAGACCTTGACGATGATGGGCTTGGTGACTTTGCCGTCGGCGTAGTTCACGGTGATCTCGCCGCCGACGGGCAAGTCGAGCGTGCGGACGTAGTAGAAACCGCCCAACGCGTCGCGCGGGTCGGGAAGGGTCCGCATGGTCGTGACGCCGCGCGTCGACGTGCGTTGGAGGGGATCGTAGTATACGACCTCGTCGTTCTTATACGTGCCCTCGACGAGGTGCTTTTCCGATTTCCAAATGGTGTAGTCCTGGGCGTCGAGGTATATGTCGATGCGGTCGCGGGTGTAGAAGAAGGCGGAGACCTGGGGCCCGGAGGAAGCGGTGGATATGATGTGGTAGACTTTGCGGTCTTGGAAGACCTTGACGCCCGGGACCGACAGCGTCGCCGTCCCCGCTTTAACGATGTCGGACCACGATACCGAGAAGTTCAACTTCTCGCCGGGTTTGAAGGGGGCTCCCCAACCGAGGCCCGCGGCCAGGACGGCGGCCGAGGCCAAAATCGAGATTTTCTTCGACATGACGGTCCTCCTTTCGTAGATTGATAAAATCTACCAGATTTACGGGAGGGTGTCAAACATATTTTAGGGCCGCCGCCGAAGCCGTCGACGCCCCGGCCGTAATTTCGGCTTGTCATTTGTTCAAATTATCGTAATGTAGTTTATGAGGGAAGGCGCGAACTTTATGGGACACGCGCTCCAGCTTTCTGCGTCCGAGGCCGCCCTGTCGGCCCGGCTGCTTACGGATATCCGGGCCGGCCGGGAAAGCCGACCGCTCGCGCCGGCCGTCGTCCTCGTGCGCTCGAACCTCGTCGCCCTCCAACTCTCCCGCCGGCTGGCCCGCGAGACCACCGGCTACGCCAACGTCCGTTTTCCAACCTTTATCGACCTCGCGCGCCGGCTCGCCGGCCCCGGGAACGACTTGCCCGCCGGCGGCGAACGCGTGATGTGGGCCGCGCTTGCGGCCGAGTTGCCCCCGGCGTCGTACTTGGGGCCGGTCAAGGATAAGGCCGGCTTCGTGGAGACGCTTCGGGCCGCGGCCGAGGACGTCCGCCAGGCCGGCCTCGGCTCGTGGGACGTCGACCTCAACCTGGGCGAGAAGTTCACGCTATTCGGCAAGACGTTCGACCGCTATCGGGCGCTGTTGACCAAAGGCCGCCGCGGGTATCGGGACGAGTACGACGTTTTTTCGGCGGCGACGGCGGGGGCCGCGGCGTTTGCCGACCGCTTCGGCGCCCGCGAATTGTTCGTATTCGGTTTCTACGACTTCAACGAGCTCCAGCGGCGTTTGCTGCAAGCGGTGGGGCGCTACGTTAAGCTGAGGTTATACGTGCCTTTTGGCGAGGGGCGCGAATTCCGCTTCGCGCGCGCGACGCGGGATTGGCTCGAGGCGTTGGGGTGCGACGTCGACCTCTTGCCTGCCGTCTCGTCGGGCGGCGAGGCGGCCCGGCCCTGGGGCGGCGGCTGCGACGGGCCGGCCTCGGCGGAGGGCGTAAAGATAATTTCGGTGCCGGACGCGGAAACGGAGGCGCGCGAGGTGGCCCGCGAGGCGCTCCGGCTAAGCCGCGAGCGCGGCGTGCCGTTGGCGGAGATGGCGGTCCTGTACCGGGGCGACGAAGCGCTGGCGGTATTGACGGAAGTCTTCGACCTCGTTTGGGGAAAGGAGGACGGCGAGGGAAGATATTACGTGGCCGGCGGCCGGCCGCTCGCGGCCACGCGCGCGGGAGAGGGCGCGCGGCGGATGCTCGAGCTGGCGTGGCGCGCCCAGGCGGGGCCGCGGCCTTTCGGCCGGCGCGACGTGGTCGATTTCGTGGAGACGGCGCCGCTCAAGCCGGAAGCGGTTGCGGGCGAGGGCGTCAGGTTCGAACCCGCTTTGTGGGACGACATATCCGCGGCCGCGGGCGTGGTGTACGGCCGTCGGGAGTGGGCGGAGCGCCTCGCCCGGTACGCCGCGGCCTGAGAACAAATCCCTCCCGAGCAAAGGCGCCACGCCGCCGCCGACGTGCGGGCGCTGGCGGCCTTTACGGAAAAATTATTCACGGATTTGGAACGTTTCCCGGCCCGGGGCCCGTGGCGCGATTTCGCGGACGCCCTCGCCGAAATCATTACGGCGGATTTCGAGCCGTCCCGAGAACGTGAAGAGGTCCTCGGCCTCGTCAGCGGCATGGCCACCTACGACGACGTCGTCGGCGCCCCCGTCACGTTCAAGGTTTTCGCCGACGCCTTCTACCGGCGTTTGGCGGAGGCGGCCGTGCCCGCGGGCCACTTCGAGCGCGGCGGTATAAATCTAATCCCGATAGATAAAGCGCGGGGCCTGAATTTCCGGGCGGTATTTATCCCGGCCGCGGCCGAAGGGGTTTACCCGCGCCGCCCCTCCCAGGACCCGGTGATATTGGACGTCGAGCGGGCGGAATTCAACGACCGCGCCGCCGGGAGGTGGCGTTTCAACATGCGTTCGGAGCGGGTGGCGGAGGAACCCCTTATTTTCCACCTCGCGCTGGGCGCCGCCAACGAGTTTCTCTGCGTCTCTTATCACCGCCTGGATGCGGAAGGTCGCGAACGTCTCCCCTCCCATTACGTTTTGAGGTTGGCCGGTATGCTCGGCGGGACGAAATTCGGGGCCGAGGATTTCGACCGGGCCGCGCTGCCTTACCGCTGGTTCCGGCGGGTGGGGGCGACGGAGGCGCCGGCGGCGGATGACGCCTTAGCGGAGGCCGAATACTGGGCGGCCCGGGCGCGAGAGGATGGGACGGCGGCGGTAGCCGCGTACCTCGCCGCGGGCGGCGCGGGGTGGGCCGCGGCGCGGGATGCGAGCGTCTCGGCCCGGGTGCCGTTCCTCACCCCCTTCGACGGCCTCATCGTGTCGGCGGAGGGCGGCGATTTCCTTAAGAGGCGGTACGGCCGCAAGGTCGTCCCGGTGGGGGCGTCGGACTTGGAGGCGCTGGCGGCCTGCCCGCGGAAATATTTCTTTGAGAGGATTCTGGGTTTGAGGGCGTGGGAGGAGCCGGAGGAAAAATTGGCGCTGTCGCCGGTGGCTCGAGGGAAGGCGGTCCACGACGTCCTGCGCACCCTCTACTCACGGCGGCTGCCGTCGGCGCTCGGCGCGGAAGAGTTGGCGGCGGAGGCGGCGCGCCTAACGGGGGAGGCGTTGGCGGCCCTCGAGGCAGAGGGGGAACTGCCGCGGCCCTTCGTACTCGAGATGGAGCGGCGGCTGCTCTCGAGCCGTCTCGCGGCCTTCGTGCGCGAGGACCTGGAGGCGGGGGAGGGATGGGAACCGACTCATTTCGAGTTGCGGTTTGGGCGCCGGCCCGCCCTGAGCGACGACGCCGCGTCGACGGCGAAACCGTTTGTCTTGGCCTTCCCGGGGGGGGCCGCCGAAATCCACGGCCGCATCGACCGCGTGGACCTGCGCGGCGCCGGCGCGAGGATACTGGACTATAAAACGGGCCGCCGCTCGAGGTCCGTGGGCCACTTGGCCGGCGGCCGCCAGCTCCAGCCGCCGTTATACTTGATGGCATACGGGGAGCTCTTCGGCGGCGACGTCGCGTCGTCGGTGGCGGGCTATTGCTTTCCTTTAGAGGAAGGCGAGAAATGTACGTTCGTTGTTTCCGAAGAAAGCGCTTTGGACGCCGCGGCGGTGCGGCACCTGGTGGCCGGCTTGCTGGCGTTGGCCCGCGACGGCGTATTCGTAGCCGGCCGCGACGGCCCGGGCGACGGCGGCGACGCGTGCCGGTATTGCGATTTTCGCGTAGTTTGCGACGCGGGCCCGGGCTACCTGGGCGACGAGAAATGGGCGTCGCCGCCGGCAACGCGGCTCGCCGAGCTCCGGGAAATTAAATAGGCGCGCTATGGCGCAGAGACTTTTCGACAGCGAAGCTCGCCGGGCGGCCCGGGACCTGGGCCGGACGTTCTTCGTCGAAGCTTCCGCCGGCACCGGGAAGACGCGGCTGTTGTGCGACCGCGCGCTGGAAGCGCTTTTAACGCCGGGGTACGACCCCTCGCGCCTCGTCGCTATAACGTTCACGGAAAAAGCGGCGGCCGAACTTTCGGCCAGGCTCCGTGCGGCGCTCGAAGA
>Ga0153916_10003561_pt1 | contig 11613 bp, 11 predicted proteins | sample Opewatmetagenome_FD_109642 | JGI IMG/M metagenome (GOLD analysis project Ga0153916, IMG submission 109642) | Freshwater wetland microbial communities from Ohio, USA - Open water 3 Core 3 Depth 4 metaG | ecosystem: Environmental > Aquatic > Freshwater > Wetlands | place: USA: Ohio, Lake Erie...
AACCCCGCTCGTCCGGCGCGTGGTCCTCCGCTACAAGATCGTCGACCGGCCTGACGCACGCCGGGTCAATGTCGTGCCCGTGCCGCGCTCGGGCGGGCTGGCGGTCTCCGCCGCGTTCCTGCTGGTCGCCACGGTCTTCCTGCTGGTGAACGGCGCGCTCGACCTCGTGCCGGTGCCGGTGACGTTCAAGCCGTCCGGCGCAGTCGCCCTGCTGCTCGGCGGCGCGGTCGCCGCTGCGCTGGGCGCGGCGGACGACTGGTTCGACCTCCGCGCTCGCTGGCAGCTCGCCGGCCAGCTCGTCCTGGCCGGCGGAGCGGTCGCCCTCGGGATCGTGATCGGCTTCATCAACAACCCCCTCGGCGGCGGCGTGCTCCGGTTCGACGGCACCCCGTTCGCGGCGGGGTTCGCCATCTTCTGGATCATCGGCATGATCAACAGCATCAACTGGATCGACGGGCTCGACGGCCTGTCATCGGGGATCGCGCTGATCGCCGCCGTGACACTTGGCCTCATCAGCCTGACGACCCAGGTCGGCCAGCCCCTGATCGCGGTGCTGTGCTTCGCGCTCGCCGGATCGCTGCTCGGGTTCCTGCGCTGGAACTTCCACCCGGCCACGATCTTCGCCGGGACGAGCGGCGTCCAGTTCGTGGGCTACACCCTGGCGGTGCTGTCCGTCCTGGGCACGGCAAAGGTGGCGGTCGCGCTGCTCGTGCTCGGGGTCCCGATCATCGACACGTTCTGGATCATCGTTCGGCGCATCTCCGAGGGCCGCTCCCCGTTCACGCCGGACCGATCGCACATCCATCACCGCCTGCTCGATCTCGGGCTGTCACACCGCCAGACGGTCCTCGTGATCTACGGCATCTGCGTGGCCCTCGCGGTGCTCGCCCTCATCCTGACCGGCGCCACCCAGCTCTACGCGTTCCTTGGAGTCTTCGTCGCTTCGGGCCTCATCCTGTTCCTGCCGACACGCGGCGGCTTCGACCGGCCGGACGAGCTGGAGGCCGAGTCGTACGAGCCGGACGTGGAGCGGGCGGCGGTACCGGCCGGTGTGCCGGTTCCGACCGATCCGGAGGCACCCGAACCACACCACAAGGCGGTGTAGCATCGCCGCGACATGAGGCGAGATCACGGCGACGGGCCGACGACTCGGCCCGGCGGCCTTCGCGGACGGCTCGGCGACATCGTCGATCGCTCGATCGCGATGTACCTGTTCCGTCATCTCACCGGTCGATCGAGGAGGCCCGACGACCGGCGCTCGCTGCCCGAGGCCCTCAGCGCGGAGGAGGTTGCCTACCGGATCGGGGCGGTGGAGATGCGGCCGCAACGGCCGGTGGCGACCGTGGTCACGAGCCCAACCCAGGCGATCCTGGGCCGCTCCACGCGTCCGCCGACTCGCAAGCCGGCGTCGCCGGAGACCACCGTGCGACGCCGTCTCGTCCGGGACACCTCGATCGTCGTGGCGGGTCTGGCCGCCGTTGCGGTCATCGCCGTCACCGTCGCGCCGCCGCCCCAGGGCGGCGTGCTGGGCGTGACCGCCACGCCTGGTCCGAACGTCGCGGTCGCGCCGATCTCGCCATCCGAGGCGGCCATCGTCGCCGAGCCATCGTCGAGCCCATCCGCATCCGGCTCCGACGCGTCGTCGCCGCCGGCGCCGGCGCTCACGCCGGTCGCGATTCCGAGCGAGACGCCGCGGCCAGCGGGAAACGCGACCGGTGGCTCGGTGCCGGTCTCGCGGCCCGGTCCGCGCGCCACCGCCACGACGCGACCGACGCCGACGCCAGCGCCGTCGCCCACCTTCGGGCCGCCCGTCGCGACGCCGTCACCCTCGTTCGCCCCAACGCCCACGCCCTCGCCGACCGTCGCGGCCACGCCGACCCCGACGCCACGTCCCCGGCCGACACCGACCCCGACGCCGACGCCCACACCCACGCCAACGCCGACGCCGACGCCGACGCCGACACCGACCCCCGACCCCACACCGACGCCAACCCCTGACCCGACGCCGACGCCCACCCCTGACCCCACCCCGACGCCGCCGCCCGAACCCACGCCCACGCCGACCCCCTGACCGCGATCGCCGCCGCCACCGGACCGCAACCTCCGGAGGTGGTCAACGCAGGGCACCTGCTATACTCCCGCTGCCTTGTCAGGTCAGCCATGATCGAGCCGGGCCGGGGTTGGGCGTACGCCGTCCTGTTCTCGGAGATCGGCATCTCACTCCTGGTCACGACGCTGCTCGGTGTGCTGGTCGCCTATTGGGCCGACGGACAATTCGGTACCCTTCCGGTCTTCGTCCTCGTCGGCTTCCTCGTCGGCGCCGGAGCCGGGACCCTGATGATCTACCGATTGGTCAGCAAGTTCCTCAGGACGATCGAATAACCAGCCCCACGGGGCGCAACTGACAATCCGAGCGCGGCATCACGCCGCGCTCCTGTGTGTGGAGGGAGCGTGTCGAGCGAGCAGCCCGCGACCGACGTGGTCGCACAGGGCTCCGAGGCGGACTCCGGCGGTGACACAACGCCCGCCCGGAAGCCGGGCCGCAGGATCTCGCGCTGGCTCGGCTTGATCGGGGCGGTCATCGTCCTCGACATCGCGGCCTTCGTGCTCTTCCCGCCTTTCCCCAAGGGCTCGCCCGGCGAGTCGTGCGCCTACCCGACCTGCTTCATCGAGAGCACCCTCGAGTTTCCGGCGCCGGCGACCGTCCTCGACTTCGATCCGAACCATGCGCCGGCGGCGGCGGACCTGGTCACCTTCCATCCGAGCATCAGCTCGACGCTCCTGACGATGTGGATCGTGATCATCCTCGTCGTGGGCGTGGCATACCTGATGACCCGCGGCAGCAAGCTCATCCCGGGACGTGCCCAGAACCTGTTCGAGTGGTTCTACGAGTTCCTCGGCGACTTCGGCATGGGCGTGGCCGGCGCGGCGGCCCGACCGTACATCCCCATCTTCATCGGCGCCTTCCTGCTGATCCTGTGCGACAACTGGATCGGCCTGGTGCCCCCCGTCGGCAAGATCGAGCTGCTGCGCGCGCCGTCGAGCGACGTGAACATCACGGTCGGGATGGCCCTCGTCAGCTTCGTCATCTTCCAGGGCGAGGGGTTCCGGCGACTCGGCGTCCGGGCCTATCTCGGCAAGTTCTTCCCGATCTATGAGTTCCGCAACGGCATCGGCGCGGGCACCATTGCGATGTTCGTCGGGCTGATCGAGTTGATGCTCGAGTTCGTCAAGCCGGTCACGCTGTCCATGCGGTTGTTCGGGAACATCTATGGTGGCGAAGTCGCCCTCGGGGTGATGACCGCGCTCACGATCGCGATCGTCCCGGTCGCGCTCGTTGGACTGGAGCTCATGCTCAATGCCATCCAGGCACTCATCTTCAGCGTCCTGACCCTGATCTTCATCGTGCTGGCCATCGAGAGCCATCACGAAGACGAAGGCCACGTGGCCGAAGACGTCCTCGAGCCCGCCGGCGGGCCCACGCAGCAGGGGCTGCAGCCCGCCAGCTGATACGCCGCAGGACGGCACACCCAACCACGGTCGCATTGAACCCGGGCCGCTCGCTCGGGGAGTAGGAGGAAGTCTCGACATGGAGCACATCGGCGCCGGACTCGCCGCTCTCGGGGTGTTCGGCCCCGGCATCGGCATCGGCATCCTCGCGGGCCTGTCGGCCACGGCCATCGGGCGCAACCCTGACGCGGCCGGTCAGATCCGCGGTATCGCGATCATCCTGGCGGCCTTCGCCGAAGGACTCGGCGTCCTGGCCATCGTGGTCGGCCTGCTCGCGATCTTCATCAAGTAGCCGGCCCGGCACGGAGAACGGATCGTGGAGCTACTGGCTGTCGCCGCGGGTGTCGGGCGTGAGGTCGTCCGCCTGACCGCGGAGGACACCGCGCTGTTCCAGATCAACCTGTTCCAGGTGATCATCGCGGCGGCCAACTTCGTGGTCTTCCTGGTGCTGATCTGGACCTTCGCGTTCAAGCCGGTGTCGAGGATGCTGGCCGACCGCCAGGCCCGCATCGAGCAGGGCCTCAAGGACGCCGAGCAGGCCAGGCGCGATCGGGAGAGCGCCGAGGCCGAGCGGGTGAACACGCTGTCCGAGACTCGCCGCGAGGCCAATGACATCCTGGCGCGCGCCCAGAAGGTCGCCCAGGACACACGTGACGCCGACATCGCCGCGACCAGGGACGAGCTCGAGCGGATGCGGGTTCGGGCGGCGGCAGAGATCGAGGCCGAGAAGGTCCGGGCGATCGCCGACGTTCGGTCGGAAGTCGCGGACCTCGCCCTGCTGGCGGCCGGCCGCGTCGTCGGCGAGACGATGTCCGACGAGCGCCAGCGACGCCTGGTCGAGGAGTTCCTGGCCGGGCAGGCCGTGAAGGGGCCGAACGACTGATGGCCCGCCGCGAGACGGCCATTCGCCGTTATGCCGAAGCAGCCTTCGAGATCGCCACGCGCGACAAGGCGGTCGAGCGGTGGCGCTCGGAGCTGGAGACGGCCGCGGCGATCGTCGCCGAGCCGAAGGTTGGCCGTGCCCTGGCCAACCCGTCGACCCCGCTCGAGGAGCGGACGGCGACGGCCGAGGCGACCTTCGCGAACATCGTCTCGCGGCCGGTCCTCAACCTGATCGACCTGATGCTCCGGCGCGGCCGGATCGAGCAGTTGCCGCACCTGGCGGACGAATTCCGCCGCCTCGACCACGCTCGCCAGGGCATCACCCTTGCCACCGCCACCAGCGCATCGCCGCTCAGCCCTGACGAGGTCCGGGCGCTCACCGAGCGGATGGAGCAGTTCACCGGTGGTCGCATCGAGCTCGACGTCAAGGTCGACCCCAGCCTGCTGGGCGGCCTGGTCGTGCAGGTCGGCGACCGCCTGATCGACGGAAGCGTCCGGAGCCGCCTCGAGCGCCTGCGGAATCAGCTCGTTTCGGGCGCCCTCTAGGAGATCTGAAACCGATGGCCATTCGTTCCGATGAGATCACCAGCATCATCAAGTCGGCGATCGACGCGTTCGAAGCCGGCGTCGAGACCCGCGGTGTCGGCACCGTGGTCGAGGTCGGCGACGGGATCGCCCAGATCTACGGGCTGGCCGGCGCGCTGTCGTCCGAGCTGCTCGAGTTCCCCGGCGGGCTGATGGGCATGGCCCTCAACCTCGAGGAGGAGACGGTCGGCGCGGTCATCCTGGGCAACTCGACCGCGATCAAGGAAGGGGACACGGTCAAGACCACCGGTCGCGTGGTCGAGGTCCCGGTCGGCGCCGCGCTGCTCGGCCGGGTCGTGGACCCGCTGGGCCGGCCGCTCGACGACAAGGGCCCGATCGCATCGACGACCACCCGTCCGGTCGAGCGGATCGCCCCGGGCGTCATCGTCCGCCAGGGCGTCGACACGCCGGTGCAGACCGGCATCAAGGCCATCGACGCGCTCATCCCGATCGGCCGCGGCCAGCGCGAGCTGATCATCGGCGACCGCCAGACGGGCAAGACCGCCATCGCCCTCGACACGATCATCAGCCAGAAGGGGAAGGGCCTCGTCTGCATCTACGTGGCGATCGGCCAGAAGCTGTCGACCGTGGCCAACACGGTCGCCGTCCTCGAGCAGTACGGCGCCATGGAGCACACGATCGTCGTCGTCGCCGGCGCCGAGGACCCGGCCCCGCTCCAGTACCTCGCGCCGTACTCGGGCGTGGCGATGGGCGAAGAGGTGATGGAGAACGGCGTCGAGGTCCCGGGCCAGGGCCTGGTCAAGGACGCGCTGTGCGTCTACGACGACCTCAGCAAGCACGCCTGGGCGTACCGCGAGATGGCGTTGCTGCTCCGCCGGCCGCCGGGCCGCGAGGCGTATCCGGGCGACGTCTTCTACCTCCACAGCCGGCTCCTGGAGCGAGCCGCCCGGATGAGCGACGAGCAGGGCGGCGGCTCGCTGACCGCGCTCCCGATCATCGAGACGCAGGCAGGCGACGTCTCCGCCTACATCCCGACCAACGTCATCTCGATCACCGACGGCCAGATCTTCCTCGAGACGGACCTGTTCAACGCCGGCCAGCGGCCCGCCCTGAACATCGGCATCTCGGTCTCCCGGGTCGGTTCCGCCGCCCAGACCAAGGCGATGAAGAAGGTCGCCGGCCCGCTCAAGCTCGACCTCGCCCAGTACCGCGCGCTGGCCGCGTTCGCCCAGTTCGCGTCGGACCTGGACAAGGCCACCCGTGACCAGCTCACTCGAGGCGAGAAGCTGTCCGAGATCGTGAAGCAGCCGCAGTACCAGCCGCTCGGGGTGGAGAAGCAGGTCGCGATCCTGTATGTCGCCACGACCGGCAAGCTCGACGACATCCCCACGCCCCGCGTGCGGGAGTTCGAGAGCCAGTTCTACCGCTTCCTCGAGACCCAGAAGCCGGACATCCTGACCGAGCTGGCCGACAAGAAAGCACTCTCCGACGAGCTGGCGACGGCGCTCGACGGCGCGGTCGACGCCTTCCGCCAGAGCTTCCTGGCCTAGGTGAGATGGAACCGAGAATCGGCCGAGATGACGATCGAGGCCAAGGCGCGATCGAGCACCCGAGCGAGCGCACTGCAGTGTGCGTGAGCGCGAGCGCGCAGGTCGCAACGCCGGCATCGGCCGCTCAGGTCGGCCGCCGAGGGCGAAGCCGTGGCTAGCCAGCGTGATATTCGGCGGCGCATCGGGTCGGTGAAGAACATCAAGCAGATCACCCGGGCCATGCAGTTCGTGGCCGCGTCCAAGCTCAAGCGAGCCCAGGACGCGACGCTGGCCGCGCGCCCGTACAGCGAGAAGCTCGATGAGGTCCTGGCCGACCTCGCCGCCGTGCTGACCGGTGACGATCACCCGCTGCTGGCGGACCGTGAGAGCGGCAAGCGACTCATCGTGCTGATCACCACGGACCGGCCGCTGGCCGGCCCGCTCAACACCAACATCGTGCGCTTCGTGGCGCGGGACATCGTGGATCACCCGGGCGACCTGGCCGTCATCACCGTCGGACGCAAGGGCCGGGACGCGATGCGCCGGACCCGCGTCCCGCTGGAGGCCCATTTCGTCACGTTCGGCGACCGCCCCACCTTCGCCGACGTGCTGCCGCTCGCCCGCCTGGTCACCGACGACTTCCTGGCCGGCACCTACGGCCGGGTCGACATCGTCTACAGCCACTGGGTCTCGACCCTGGTCCAGCGCCCGACCCTGGTGACGATCCTGCCCATCCAGCCGGCCGAGGACACCGAGGGGATCCCCGGCAACCAGTTCATCTTCGAGCCGAGCGCGTCGGCGGTGCTGGAGCAGCTGCTCCCGCGCTACGTCGCGACCCGCCTCTTCCAGGCCGTCCTCGAGGCGAAGGCCAGCGAGGAGTCGAGCCGGATGGTCGCGATGAAGAACGCGACCGAGAATGCCGAAGAGCTCATCGAGGACCTGACCCTCTCCTACAACAAGGTCCGCCAGGCCAACATCACCCGCGAGATGATCGAGATCGCGTCCGGCGCGAACGCTCGCTGACGCACAGGACGCAGGAGGCTAGAACGACGATGGCGACTGCCGCACCGACCGCAACCGGCCGGGTCATCCAGATCACCGGACCGGTGGTGGACATCGAATTCCCGGCTGGCCGGCTGCCCGGCATCTACAACGCCGTCGAAATCCGGCGCGAGGGTCTGGAGCCGCTCGTCTGCGAGGTCCAGCAGCACCTCGGCAACAACTGGGTGCGCGCCGTGGCGATGACCACGACGGACGGCCTGGCTCGCGGCGTCGACGCCGTGGACACCGGCGCCGCGATCACGGTCCCGGTCGGCGAGTCCACCCTCGGCCGGGTCTTCGACGTCCTGGGCCACCCGATCGATGGCAAGGGCCCGGTGGTCGCCGACGTCCACCTGCCCATCCACCGGAGCGCTCCGGCATTCGACCAGCAGTCGACCGAGATCGAGGTGTTCGAGACCGGCCTGAAGGTCATCGACCTGATCTGCCCGTTCAAGAAGGGCGGCAAGATCGGCATCTTCGGCGGCGCCGGCGTCGGCAAGACGGTCATCATCCAGGAGCTGATCCGGAACGTCGCCCAGGAGCACGCCGGCGTGTCCGTCTTCGCCGGCGTCGGCGAGCGATCGCGCGAGGGTAACGACCTCATCCACGAGATGACCGAGTCCGGCGTCATCGCCAAGACCGCCTTCGTCTTCGGCCAGATGAACGAGCCGCCCGGCGCCCGCCAGCGGGTCGGCCTGACCGGCCTGACCATGGCCGAGTACTTCCGCGACGAGGAGCACCGCGACGTCCTCCTCTTCATCGACAACATCTTCCGGTTCACCCAGGCCGGTTCCGAGGTCTCCGCCCTCCTCGGGCGAATGCCCTCGGCGGTCGGCTATCAGCCGAACCTGGCGACCGAGATGGCCGGCCTCCAGGAGCGGATCACCTCCACGCGGGATGGTTCGATCACCTCGCTCCAGGCGGTCTTCGTGCCGGCCGACGACTACACCGACCCGGCCCCGGCCACCACGTTCGCCCACCTCGACTCGACGATCCGGCTGGAGCGCAGCATTGCCGAGCTCGGGATCTACCCGGCCGTCGATCCGCTCACGTCCACGTCGCGCGTCCTCGACCCGAACGTCGTCGGACAGGAGCACTACGACGTCGCCCGCGAGACGCAGCGGGTCCTCCAGCGCTACCGCGACCTCCAGGACATCATCGCGATCCTCGGGATCGACGAGCTGTCGGAGGACGACAAGTCCACGGTCGCCCGCGCGAGGCGCCTCCAGCGCTTCATGAGCCAGCCGTTCTTCGTGGCCGAGGTCTTCACCGGCCGGGCCGGCAAGTACGTCAACATCAAGGACACTGTCGCATCGTTCAAGGAGATCCTCGAGGGCCACACGGATACCCTTCCGGAGCAGGCCTTCTTCCTGGCTGGCACATTGGACGACGTTCGCGAGAACGCCGCGAAGCTGTCCGCATGATTCTGACGGCAGTGCTCGAGCGGGTGGCGCGTGGCGGAATCCCGGGCGCAGCGCGCGTTCGGCGCATGCGCCGCAGCGCGCGAGGACCGGGATTCGCCGAGCGACAGGACCCGCCCGAACGGAGTGTCGCCTGATGCCGCTGCTGCTTGAAATTGTTACGCCGGAGCGGCTCGCGTACTCGGATACGGTCGATGCGGTCAACCTGCCGGGCAGCGAAGGCGAGCTCGGCGTCCTGCCGCACCACGCGCCGCTGGTGTCGATGCTCGGTGTCGGCGAGCTGCGCATCCGCAAGGACGGCACCGAGGAGGCATTCGCGATCGTCGGGGGCTTCCTGCAGGTCAGACCGGACAAGGTGGTCGTGATGGCCGAGACGGCCGACATGGCCAGCGAGATCGACCTGGATAAGGCTCACGAGGCAAGGCGCGCCGCCGAGCGCATGCTCGAGGAGGCCGCCCCGACCGACACCGCGGACCTCGCCGCCGCCCGGGCCTCCCTGCAGCACGCGCTCCTGCGGATCCGCGTTGCCGAGCGCCGACACCGGGAGGGTCCGCGGCACCGCGGCTAGGAGCGTGGCCATGCACACTTGGTTCGCCACGGCGCACGGCCATTCCGGCGTTGGCGCCTCCGCGCCCTCGCTCACGCACCTTCAAGTGCGCTCGCTTGCGTGCTCGGCGCCGCCTTGGCCTGGCCGGCGGCGCGGCGACTGTGGCGGTTCCAATGGCTGACGCGCGACCGTTCCACTGGGAGTTCCATCCGGAGCCGGTCGTCCGCGAGATCTTTCGGGTGGACGGCGGTCGTCCACTCACCGGAACGGTCCCGATCAGCGGTGCCAAGAACGCCGCGCTCAAGCTGCTCGCGGCGGCGACCCTGACCGGCGAGCGGTGCCGGCTGACGAACGTGCCCGAGATCGAGGACGTCCGGGCGATGACCGAGACCCTGCGCGACCTCGGCGTCGTGGTCGACCATCCGGCCGACAACGTCTACGAGATCGCCTCGGGCGACGTCGAATGGCTCTTCGTGCCCCTCGAGGCGGCCGCCCGGATGCGGGCCAGCTTCATCCTGCTCGGGCCGCTGCTCGCCCGGTTCGGCCGGGTGATCATCAGCAACCCGGGCGGCGACCGGATCGGACGACGCCCGGTCGACCTCCACGTCGACGCGATGCGCGCGCTCGGGGCCTCCATCGACTATCGAAATGGCTACTACTTCGCGACCGCGCCCGGCCGCCTCCGCGGCGCCGAGGTCCGCTTCCCGTTCGTCTCGGTCATGGGCACCGAGAACGCGATGCTGGCGGCCACCCTGGCCGCGGGCCACACCATCATTCGCCCGGCGGCGCAGGAACCGGAGGTCGACGACCTGATCGAGTTCCTCCAGCAGATGGGCGCCGAGATCGAGCGCACCAATCCGGACACGATCGAGATCGAGGGGCGCAAGCGCCTCCGCGGCGCGGAGCACCGGGTGATCCCCGATCGCATCGAGGCGGGCACGTTCGTCATCGGGGCGGCCGTGACCGGCGGGCGGATCCGGCTGGAGGGCGCGCCCTGTGAGCACCTGGGCGCCTTCCTCGAGACGATGGCCCGGGTCGGGGTCGGCGTGGCCTGCGGGAAGGACACGATCGATGTCGACGGGACGGCCCTGGGATCGTCCGGCTACCGCGCCTGCGACGTCGAGACCGCCCCGTACCCGGGTCTCGCCACGGATCTCCAGCCGCCGACCGCGGTCCTGCTGACGCAGGCGAGCGGTGTCTCCCAGGTCCACGAGACGATCTTCGAGGATCGCCTCGAATGGCTGACCGAGGTTCGGCGAATGGGCGCCAGCGTGGAGGTGCTGGACCCGCACCACGCGACCATCAGCGGGCCGAGCCACCTGGTCGGCACGGACGTCGAGATCGGCGACCTGCGGGCGGGCGCCTCGCTCATCCTGGCTGCTCTGGCGGCCCAGGGCACGACCACCATCCACGGTGCGCACCACGTACACCGAGGCTATGAGAACATCGAGCGCAAGTTCCTGGACCTCGGGGCCAGCATCTCGCGCACGGCGGAAGGGGCAGCAGTCACCACCTCATGAAGATCGGCATCGACCTCGGCACCGCCAACGTCCTCGTCTACGTCAAGGGCAAGGGCATCGTCATCACCGAACCCAGCGTGGTCGCCGTCTCCGACGACAACCGGATCGTGGCTGTCGGCGAAGAGGCTCGCGAGATGATCGGGCGGACGCCCGGCAACATCCACGCCATCAGGCCGATGAAGGACGGGGTCATCGCGGACTACGTCATCACCGAGGCGATGCTCAGCCACTTCATCGGCAAGGTCCGCAAGGGGAGCTTCGGCTTCAGCAAGCCCGACGTCATGATCTCCGTGCCGGCCGGGGTGACCAGCGTGGAGAAGCGGGCCGTCCGCGACGCCGCGCTCAAGGCCGGGGCGAAGGATGCCTACCTGATCGAAGAGCCGCTGGCGGCGGCGATCGGGGCCAACGTCCCGATCAGCGGACCGTCCGGGAACATGATCATCGACATCGGCGGCGGCACCAGCGAGATCGCGGTCATCGCCCTCGGCGGGATCGTCGTGTCGCGCAGCCTGCGGGTGGGCGGCAACCGATTCGATGACGCGATCGCGACCTACATCCGCAAGAAGTACAACCTGATGGTCGGCGAGCGCACGGCCGAAGAGGTGAAGATCCAGATC
>Ga0153916_10003562_pt1 | contig 11612 bp, 13 predicted proteins | sample Opewatmetagenome_FD_109642 | JGI IMG/M metagenome (GOLD analysis project Ga0153916, IMG submission 109642) | Freshwater wetland microbial communities from Ohio, USA - Open water 3 Core 3 Depth 4 metaG | ecosystem: Environmental > Aquatic > Freshwater > Wetlands | place: USA: Ohio, Lake Erie...
AATGCATGCTGTCCAGGGTGCGGGTGTAGTTCTCAAAATGGCAGCGCTTGCACAGCTCATACTCTGCGCGGTGGAAGTCGCGGGCGGTGACCACGTTTAGCGAAGGGTGAGGCACGGTCTGGTTCCGGACGTGGCAATCGGCGCAGTTGAGCTTGTCACCGTGGACGGAGCGCTGGAAAACGGCCGGGTCGGCGTACAGGGAGATGGTCTCGCCGCTGGGCAGGCTCATGCTCGAGTTCGGGTCGGAGTGGCAGCGCAGGCACTCGTCGTCCGACATACCGGCGGCCGCCTTCGCGCTGGCTGGCGCCTCGGGTATGTGGCCGGCCGACGCGAACCCGCCCCTGACCAGCACCGACAGGACGGCAATGGCCAGGCTCCCCGTGGCCAGCCAGACCAGAATCCATCGCGGCCAGCGGGCGCTACGCGTCACTCTCGGGCTCCTCCCCATCGGCCCCAGCAGCGCCGAGGGCAGCCCCTGGGTCTGGGCGAACTTCCGGCAGATCGTAGGCCGGGGCCTGCAAGTAGTCGGGAAGCACCACCACCGGCGGGCTGGCCGCCGGCCCCGACGGTGTCGGGGCGTCCGCCGGCACCACCACCACCTTCCCGGCGTCCACTAGCTGCGCGTACTCCAGGGGGTGCTCCTCACGATACCGGCGGGCGGGCACGCGGCCGCTGAAGATGGACATATTGAAGGGGAAGACACGCGGCGCCAGGTGGGCGTAAAAGATATGAACTACGGTGATCCAGGTCACAGCCAGCAGCGCCTCGTCGCTGTGGGCGCGGAAGGCAGCGATGACAACCTGCCCCGGCACAAAGCGCGTCGCCAACACCGGGAAGAGAAGGATAAGGCCGCTGCCGCCCATGACGGCCATCCCCCAGAAGACCGCCCAGTAATCGAACTTCTCCAGGTAAGAGAAGCGGCCGTATTTGGGCGGCTGCAGGGACATGCCCAGGAAGTACTGGACGGTTCGCACAGCGTCCTTCACGTCCTTGAGGTTGGGGATCATCTGCAGCGGCCCCGTGCGTTGGAGCACCAGGACTGTGAAGGAGACGTAGGCCATATGATAGATGCCATCGAAGATCATGACCCCGCCAGCGAGGCGGTGAACCAGACGCACCGTCTGAATGCCGCCCATGACATCCATCAGCCACTGGCACAGCTCGATCGAAGGGAACTTCTGGGGGAAGCCCGTGACGACCAGAGCCAGGAAGCTGCTGATGAGGAGGATGTGCTGGATGCGCTGGTGGGCGTCGAAGCGCACCACATACGCTTCTTCCAGGGCCTCGTCGGGCAGGGCCGCGATCGCCTCGGCGGAGAGGCTGGGGCGCACCGCTTCGCTGGTTGCCTGCATTCTACCCTTGCCCTCGCTTGCGTCGCAGCCGGTTGGCCAGCCAGCGAAAGAAGTCGAGCTCTACGTGGATGATGCCGATCCCCACCATCACCGCGGTCAGGAACACGAAGAAACGCTCGGTGAAGTAGACGATGGGGAACCGCGTGGCGCTGGCGCCCCGGTGGCCCATCCAGGCGGCGGCAAAGTTCTCAGTGGCCCCCCCGTGGCAGTTGCGGCAGACCGTCACCAGCAGCGCCGATTTGGTGAGGTTGGCCTGAGGGTCATCCACTCGCTTCTGATCGTGGGCACCGTGGCAGGTGACGCAGGTAGCAGCGCCCAGCGGGTCGCCGAAGCGAACCACCTTGGCGTGGGACGTCTCCAGATATGTGTCCAGTTCGTGGCTATGACAGCGACCGCACTGACGGAAGATGGCGCTAGGAGCGACCACGGCCTCCGGGCCTGTGACCGGCCGGATGGCGTGGCCGGAGGAGCTTTCCGAGTGGCAGTCGTAGCAGGCGGCGCTTTCGCTCTTGCCGGTCAGCAGGGCCTGGCCGTGGGCGCTCTGGCTGTAGTCCTCCCACACGGTGGCATGACAGCGAGAGCACTCCTTGACGGCCCGCGCGCGGTAAGCCATGCGGCTGGACATGTCGATGCCGGCGTGGGGGTAGGCGCCCTTGTCCGGGTGGCAGGTGGCGCAAGAGATGTCGCCGTGGACGGACTGGCGCAGCTCAGTGGCGTAGACGCTGCCCGCTACATATAGAGATAGGAGGTTGCCGTCGTCCAACCTCACGGCGATGTCGGGGTTGCTGTGGCAGTTGAGACAGTAGGAGTCGCCGACGGGCGGCTCCTCCTCCGGGAGTTGAGGCGGTGGACCCGGCGCGTGGCAGGATCGGCACCTCTCGTCCGTGAAGCCGGCGTGGGAAGAGGGGGTTGGCCGCACCCCTTCGGCGCCGTGGCAGCGGGAGCACTCGCTGTGCCCCTCCATTAGGTGGCGGATCTCCGTGCCTCGCTCCAGCGTCTGGGCCCTGGACGTCGAGGTGCTGCCGCCGAGGGCGAAGAGGCCCGCGGCCGCCGCCAACAGGGCCAGCGCCAGCGCAAAGCCCACCGCTTTGGGTGAGGAGGAGGTGGCCGTCGCGGTGTGGCGTCTCATCGCCAAGCCACCCAACCGCCGGGAGACGCCATGCGGATTTCCCCCCTCCCATTTCAGTATATGGTGGAAAAGGCCAGGTAGATCCCGGCCAACGCCATGGTGGCCCCGACCAACATCAGGGTGATCTCCATCGCCGCCACAGCCGATCGCTGCCATCCACGGACTCCCGTGGCGGCCGGCACGAGGGGTCTGATCTCGGCTCGTCCGCGCAGGGCGGCGAGCCCCGAGAAGCCCAAGAAAAGCCCCAGGGCGGCCAGCGACCACCAAACCACGATGAGGGCGGCGGTGGCTACGACATGCATGAGCCCATCACCACCAACACGCGCCGAGTGCTAGCACGCGCTCCTTTGTCCCGTCTCCCACAAATCGGAGACCGCCCGGACTTTGCGACTTCCATCACAAATTCTGCCTCACAACCTCCCAGGTGTCCGAAATACGAAGACCACAACTATCGCCGCCGCTTTGTGGCGTCGGAGCAGATGCCGTAGATATCGAGAAGCTGCAACCGTGTGGCCTGGAGGCGGTCCTCCATGATGCTAGCAACGCGTCGAATTATTTCGTACCCGAGGTGGTGATCCGCCTCGCACTTCTCACGCAGGCGCTTCCCGTCCAAGGCAACGGCGCGTGTCAACTCGACGGCCCGCGCATCGAAATGCCAGCGGTACGGCGTGATCATCCACGACCAGCCCAAGAAGTCACCCTTCCCCGCTGTCTGGAGGATAATGGGGCCGCGCTCGGGGGTGGGTATCTCCAGCGCCACCCTCCCGTGGCGAATGAGGTAGAACTGATTCGCCTCTTCACCCTGTCGGAAGACGAACTCGTCTGTGTTGAACTGGACATTGCGGGCGCAGTCGGCCAGCAATCGAATGTACCGTGGCTCGCATCCTTTCAGGAGGGGATGGTCTGCCAAGACCCGCTCAAGCGTCTGCGGGACCCATACGTTTTCGAGAGTCCTAGCTTGCGCCCCCATCTGCGTCCTCCTGCTTTGCGATGATGAACTATCGGCCTTCGGGTCCCTAGCTCTCGAGCCGGAACTCGAATAGGCCCGCGAACCGGTCCACAACGTACAGCGTGCCGCCCACAGCCTTCAGACCACTTGGCCACTGGAACAGCGAGTCCGATTCTTTGTTCTCCGGCTCCTGCCGGCCGATGAACCCAGCGTATTCGCCTGTGGGCAAGAAGACCTGTACTGCTACCATTAGGGCGTCGCTCACGAAAACGTTTCCCACTGTATCCACCGCCAGGCCCTTGGGGCGCGAGAAGCTGCCCTCGGTATCGCCTGCCCCGCCGATGCTCAATAGGAACTGCCCGTCCGGCGAGTACTTCTTGACGGACGAGTTGAGCATGTCCAATACGTAGAGGTTGCCCTCGCCGTCCAGCGCCACCGCGCCGGGAGTGTTGAAACCGTAGTCGCCGGAGTCACGCTTGCCCGATCCCAGGCTCGCGATGAGTTTGCCTGTAGAGGAGAGGCGCAAGACGCGGTGGTTATCGGGGTCGCTCAGGACGATCTGACCGTCGGCGGCGACGGCGATGCCGATGGGCCGCAGGGGATGTTCGCCGGTCTCCACCTGGGGCTTGATGACCGCCTCCACCTGACCCGATGGGTCTACCCGTAGCACCGTCCCTCCGTTGGAGTTGGCCACGTAGAGCTTCCCCTGGTGCTCCGCCAGAGCCATAGCGCCCTTAATGTTGAGCCTCTCGTCCGTGCTCGAGTCGAGAATGTGGGCAACCTCGCCCTGGCGGTTGAGTTCCAGGATGCGACCGTTGTCGGTATCGAGGACGAAGACGCGCCCGTCGACGACTGCTGCGTCGGCCGGCATGGCCGCGGATTGGGGGGTCGGATTTCCGTCGGGGTCGGTGTGGGTGAGGGGGACGCTCAGGGTTAGCTGGGCCGGGAAGAACTTGCTGGTAACCTGCCCTAAGGATTCTGGCTGGGGTTGATAGGGCGAGAAGGCCTGCTTCGGCTCGCCGCCGCCCCCACCGAAAGTGAGCCGCCACAATATGTAGATGGTAGCGACCAGCAGCGCCGCGGAGATGGCGCCTAGCCCAATGTCTCTTGCCCTTCTCCTCCTACCCACAGCGCTACTCCCGTCGTCATGCCCCCACCTAGAGGCACGCTGATGGGCGGGGGAGAGGACTGGTTCCCCTCCCCACCCTGCACCAGTTCAGCTATTGGTGGCAATTCTCGCAGATGGGCTCGTGGCTCGTCCCGTCCGTGTAGGCCATCGAGTTCAGCCCGCTGTCAGCCACGGCGCCGTGCGGTACGTGACAGGTCTTGCATTTGATGTAGGCATCGCCCGTGGACACCACCGACGTGCCGGCCGCATCCCAGAGCTGGGTGCCGCTGAAGTCAGGCGGCGATGCGTAAGGATCCCAGGTGCGGTCTTGGGGCAGGTTGGTCAGCACGTCCTGGGGGTGGCTGAAGCCGCCCGTGTTGTGACAGAGACTGCACAGGTTAGCGTTTCGATACGTGGCGGGGATGCTGTCCGCCACAAACTTCCAGTTGTCGCCTTGGTGAGGCTCGTGGCAGCGGTCGCAGTCCTGACCCTCTACTCCGGGATTCACCGAATGGCTCTCATAGGTGGCGTCGCCAATGAACTGGCCCACGTTGGTGATCGTGCCGTCGTGGCAGCTGAAGCATAGGGACTGCAGGCCGGACATCCCGATCTTCGGAGGCTTGGCCCACAGGTAGGCCGCCTGTGCAGAGTGAGGGATGTGACACTGCTGGCAGGTGGGGTTGCCGGGCGAACCCGTATCATGGGCCGAGCCGTAGATATCGGTGAACCCGGCGTAACCGACCCCCGCCGCGAGAGCCGCCCCCAGCACTCCCACGGCCATAATGAGAAATGCGAGCCCTTTGAACATGGCTCACCCCCGCTTCGGATAACGGTCGCCAGCCAGATTGCGTCTACGTTCACGAATAAACATACGTCTCTGCTGGTCAATAAGTCATAAACACCGTGGTGAAAAGTTGTCCACCTTTGGATACACGACGCCTTCCATGTGTCATCAGACGCATCCGCTGTCGGGCAGGATCTGGAGGGATGCCTCTATGGCAGGATAGGCCCCTTGCTCCGAGCCCCTGGAGGGATGCCGCTCTTCCAGCCGGTAGCCTGTGCCGTAGTGGCTCACGATGTAGCGGGGGCGGCGCGGATTCTCTTCGATCTTCTTGCGCAGGCGGTAGATATATGTCTTGAGGTACTGGGGCTCGTCGCGGTACTGGGGGCCCCATACCTTGGCCAGCAACGCCTCGTGGCTGAGCACCTGGCCGGCGTTGCGCGCCAGGTGCTCCAGCACGTCGTACTCCTTAGGGGTCAGCTCCAGCCGCTTGCGTCGGATGATAGCCTGGCGGCGGGCGAAGTCCACGGTCAGATCACCGGTACGGAAGAATCCCGCCTGGCCGTTGAAGGTCACCGTCCGCGCCCGGCGCAGCACGGCGTCGATGCGGGCCATGAGTTCGCGATGACTGAAAGGCTTGGTGATGTAGTCGTCGGCACCCACCTCCAGGCCGTGGACGATGTCCCCCTCCCGGTCTTTGGCGGTCAGCAGAACGATGGGGACGCTGTTCCGGACACGGATGCGCCGGCAGATTTCGAAGCCGTCCATGTCTGGCAACATGACGTCCAGAAGCACAAGGTCGGGGGAGTGCTTGCTCACGGCGGCCAGGGCGTCATTGCCGTTGTGGGCGGCCAGCAGGGTGTAGCCCGGTCGATAGACGTGGAAGGCCATGCCCAGGATCTTGACGAAGTCCTTCTCGTCGTCCACCAGCAGGATCTTCATAGCTCCTCAACCCTCCTCTTTCTTTGACGACTCGGGACGGTGAAGGCGAACCGGCTTCCTTGGCCCGGCGCGCTTTCGGCCCAGATCTCCCCACCGTGCAGACGCACCAGGCGCTGGGCGATGAGGAGGCCAAGGCCGGCACCGCTGTTCTGGCTAGCGGGCCGAACCCTCGGATCGAAGAGGTGAGCCAGACGCTCACGCGGCATGCCTGGGCCGTCGTCGACGACGTCCACCTGGACGGCCCCTCGCTTGTCCGCCGCCCGTACCACGATGTGGCTACGAGGGGGCGTATGGCGAGAGGCATTGCTGAGCAGGTTCAACAGCACCTGCTGAATGCGGTCGGGGTCCGTCTGCAGGACGGGGAGGCGCGCCGGGAGCCTAACGTCCAGGGTTTGTTCCTTCGCCGAGATCAGCGGCCTTGTGCTCTCAGCGACCTCGCTCACCAGACGACGGATGTCCGTGGGCCGCGGCTGCAGGTTGAAGTCGCCCGCGTCCATGCAGGCGAGATCCAGCAGGTCGGACACCCGCCGCTGCATGCGGTCAATGTTCTCGGCCACGATCTGGAGCAGCTCGCGCTGGCCGGGGTTGGCCGGCTTGGCGCCATTCTCCAGCAGCAGGTCGTTGGAACTCTTCATCAGAGCCAGCGGGGTGCGCAGCTCGTGGGAGGCCATGGCCAAGAACTGGGCCTTGGCCCGTTCCACCTGGCGCAACTGGGCAGCCATTGCGTTGACCACCTGGCCCAGGCGCCCGACCTCGTCGGCGGAGTCGACGTTCACCTGCTGCGATAGGTCACCGTCACCGATCTTCTCGATGGCGGCTACCACGCGCTCCACGCGGGCGGCGATGCGCTGAGCGATGAAGAAGCCCAGGGCCAGGAGCACCAGCGCCGCCACCAAAACGGCGGCTGCCCCCACCGCCACCAATCGGTCGGCGGACCAGCCCTCGGATCTTGGAAAGAAGACACCCATGATGGACATCGGCTCGCCGCCCAGGGTTGGGCGCTCGTAGACGACGCTGTAGACCTTGCCCGCCACCACCATCCCCTTTTTCAGCGGGCCGCTGGCATCGACGGGCAACGTCGGCGGCGTACGCACCTCAGGCGGCGCCTGACCGTGCTGGCTGGGGAAGGTGCTAGCCATTAGCTGACCTTCGCGATAGAGAGAGAAGTGGGCTGATGAGTTGTGGCGTATCTTCTCCAGTTCGGACGAGAGAGATCTGCCCAGCACCACGAATCCGCCCGCGGCGGGCCGCACGGCCAGCATCATTGGGCCGGCGCCAGTGACCGCGAGGCCGGTGGCGCTGCCGCGAGTAGTGGCCGTATGACGCAAGGAGCCCCAGGTCGCTACATCCAGCGGGCCGAGGTCGCCGAGGTCGTAGAGCACGGCCCCATTCTGGTCGTAAACCTGGATGGCATCGGCGGCTATCTGCGATGGGTAGGCGCTGAGCAGTCCGGATAGATCCTGAGTGTCGCCAGCCTGTAGGGCGTGGGTCACCTCCGGGCTCTCGGCAAGGATGGCGGCGGCGCTGCGCAGGTGATCCTGCTGATTCGCCAGCGCCAACTGAAGAAGCGAGCGGGCGTTCTCCAGCTTCAGATCTTCCTCCTCCTCGGCCGACTTCTGGGCAAGAGGGAGGCCGAACCCAAAGGCCAAGACGATGACCGCCATGATGAGGATGGAGAAGGGTATGGCGATCTGGAATCGCAGGGGCAGATCGAAAAACCTGGTTTTCATGTCGCTCGCCGCCTATCGCCGCGTTCCGGCACGTCACCCCCTCTAGAACACCGAGTAGTACAGCCTCTGTGTCCAGGCGTTGATGTCCGACCAGCGGTCCGCTAGCAGGAGGGCGCCCATGCCCATGACCAGGATGCCACTCACTGCGCTGATTGCGCTGTAGTGTCTCCTGGCCCAAGAGACGACGCGCAGGGCAGAAGCGAAGCCAAGGCCCGCCAGGATGAAGGGAATACCGAAGCCCAGGGAGTAGACAAACAGGAGGAGACCCCCCTGGCCTGTCGTCTCGCTGGTGCTGGCGTAGAAGAGGATGGAGCCCAGGACCGGGCCCACACAGGGCGTCCAGGCCAGGGCGAAGGCCATCCCCAGCAGCACCGGCGTCGCCGGCCCGAGCGCGTCCTCAGAGAAGCGGATCTGGCGCTCCTGATAGAGAAATGGGATGCGGATCAGGCCGGTGATGAGCAAGCCCATGATGATCATTGAGCCGCCCGCCACTTGGTAGAGGGTGCGACGGTGCTCCTGAAGGAAGCTGCCTACCAGGGAGACGGAAGTGCCCAGGGCCACGAAGATGAGGGTGAAACCTAGCATAAACAGGGCAGCGGTAGTCAGCACGCGCGCCGTGTTGCGGCGGAGAGACACCTGCGGGCCGTTCATCGCAGCCGCCGCCACGTAGGCCAGGTAACCGGGTGCCAGCGGTGCTACGCAGGGGGAAAGGAAAGAGACCATCCCCGCCGCAAAGGCCACGCCCCAGCCCGGCTCTGCCACCACCGTGTTCACTGTAGGAAATCCTCCACAAAGGCGGCCAGCGTCTGCTCGTCCAGCGGCCCGACGAACTTGCGGACGACAATGCCTTGCCGGTTCACGAAGAAGGTCTCCGGGAAGCCTGTGACGCCATAGGCGTCGTAGATCTCTTTGCCGCGGTCGGGGCCGTTGCTGTAGGTGATGTCGAATTCTTTAATGTAGTCCAAAGCATCGCTGCGTGTATCGGAGACGTTGACCCCCACGAACACCACACCCCGATCCTTGTAGTCCTGCCAGACGTTCTCCAGGTCCGCAGCCTCCTCGCGGCAGGTGGGGCACCAAGACGCCCAGAAGTTCACCACCACCGGCTGCCCGCGCATGTCCGAGAGAGTGAGGGTGTTGCCGTCGAAGAGCTCCAGGGTGAAGTTGGGCGCCTCGCGGGCCAGGAGGGAGTTGCCCGTGTTCCCCTGCTTGCTGGCCAGGCCGTAACCCAGCATCAGCACCAGAGCCAGAACAACCGCCACCACAAAGCCAAAGCTCAGCATTCGCCCCAGGCTGCCCGCGGGCGATCGTCCAGCGGGAGATGCCTCCTCCAGGCCCGGCAGGCAGACGTCATCGTCGATGGTCAAGACTACGCCTCGCCTGGCGCCGCGCGACTCCCAGCCAGCCTCTCGTCCATGGCGGCTTGGGCCCCTTCGTCGAACTCCGGCGCGTCCTCCCACAGGGGCTCGTCGCGGCCCTCCGTGGCCAGAACCTGCCGCAGCACGTTCAGCTCCTGATCCAAGTCCCGCGCCTGGCGCGAAAGGCGGAAGAGATAGCCGAACAGTCCCAGCCAGATGATGCCGTAGGCCAGAGCCAGATACCAGACATCAGCCATGAGTGACCTCCCCTCCCAGCTTGAAGGTGGCCTGCCGTTTTATCTCCTCCAGTTGCTGGTGCGAGCGCTCCAGGGCGGTGCGCAGCACCAGCAAAGAGACGAAGACGAGGCTGAAGGCCGCCAGGGACAAGAAAAACGCGGGATACATAGCGACGTCCAGGTCCATGCCCCTGCCGCTCACGACGGCGGGATGGATGCTGCGCCACCAGCGGATGGACATGAATACGATGGGCACGTCCACAAAGCCGACGATGCCGAAGACGGCGCTGAAGGTGGCCCTCCGGCTCGCCTCGGGGATGGCCGAGCGGAGCATTAGGTAGGCCACGTAGATGAGCCACAAGAGCAGCGTGGTGGTCAGACGGGGCTCCCACTCCCACCAGGTGCCCCAAGCGTGCTTCGCCCAAACGGAGCCCGTCAGCAGGGCGATGCCGGTGAACACCACCCCGATCTCGGCGGCGGAGACGGCCAGCACGTCCCAGCAGGCCTTTCGCGTGCGCAAATACGCGAGGCTACCCACGAACACCAATAAGAAGGAGAGAGAGGCGGTCCAGGCGCAGGCCACGTGGAAGTAGAAGATGCGCTGGACATCGCCCAGGTGCCTTTCGGTGGGAGCCTGGACGAAGATCGCCACAAGGGCGGCGAGAATCAGGCTCAGGGCGGCAGCGCCGAGCAGGCGATGGCCCTGCCCCCAGAGCTCCAGCGTCGCTCGCAGTAATCCCTTCATGAACCCATCTCCTCCATGACGTACTGAAACAACCAGGGGCAAAGGATCAGGAAGACGGCATCGAAGGCGGTGAGAATGGTGATCCAGGGGAGCATGTCCGTCCAGGGCTTGTTCTCGAAGCCCACCCGAGTGCCTTCGATGGCGGCGACGATAAGTGGGATGGCCACCGGCAGGAGCAGGAGCGGCAGCATGAGCTCGCGGGTGCGAATGTGGACGGCCATGGCCGAGAACAGCGTGCCTACGGCCACGAAACCGATGGTCCCCAGCACCACCGTCAGGAGCAGCGGCGGCAGAAAGACCGACAGGTCGGTGAACAGGGCGAAGAGGGGAAGTATGGCGACCTCCACCGCCGCCGTGAGCAGGAGGGCGGCAGCGAACTTGCCCACGTAGATGGCGCTGCGATCCACCGGGCAGAGGAGAAGCCCCTCGATCCCGCCCTGCTCGCGCTCTTTGCTGAAGACGTGGCCCAGACCCATCATCGCCCCCAAGGTGATGGACACCCACAGGATCCCCGGCCCGGCGAGCGTGCGGTTGTCGCCGGCACGCAGGTCGAAGGCGAAGTTGAAGATGACCAGCACCAGCAGGGCGAAGATGAAGGTGCCGCTGGCCACCTCCTTGGTGCGCAGCTCGGCGCGCACGTCCTTGGCCGCCACCGCCATCGCCTGCGAGGCGAAGGAGGCGAGCCGGCCCTCAAACCGCGGCGCCGGTATAGCGACCGTATGTTTCCTTAAAGCTTCCCACATCGAGATCGCCCCGCCGGGCGGAGAAGACGATCCGCCCGCCGTTCAATACCGCCACGCTATCGGCCAGATCGAGGCTGCGCTCCAGGTTGTGCGTGGTGAGAAGGGTGGTGCCTCCCTGGGCGCCCCGCTCGGCCAGCAGGTCTCGCAAAACGCCGGCCCAACGCTGATCCAGGCCGGTGTCGGGCTCGTCCAACAGGAGGACCAGTGGGTCGTGGATGATGGCCCGTGCCAGCGCCAGCCGCTGCTGCATCCCTCGCGATAGGCTTCGGACCAGACTGTCCGCGTGTCCCTCAAGGCCGATGAGTCGCAGCATCTCCCGCGACCGCTGAGGCGGATCGTCGATGCCATACATGCGGGCATAGAAGAGCAGGTTCTCCAGGCAGGTCAGCTCGCTGTAGAGGTAGGTCTGGTGGCAGAGGACGCCGACGTTCCGCCGTACCTCGCTGGCCTGGGAGCGGATATCGAAGCCGGCCACCCGCGCCGCGCCGGCCGAGGGTCGCAGGAGCGTGGCCAGGATCTTGAGGAGGGTGGTCTTGCCC
>Ga0153916_10003563_pt1 | contig 11610 bp, 10 predicted proteins | sample Opewatmetagenome_FD_109642 | JGI IMG/M metagenome (GOLD analysis project Ga0153916, IMG submission 109642) | Freshwater wetland microbial communities from Ohio, USA - Open water 3 Core 3 Depth 4 metaG | ecosystem: Environmental > Aquatic > Freshwater > Wetlands | place: USA: Ohio, Lake Erie...
AGGCCAAATTTATGGACCAGGTCATCCATGGTGAAGAATTCAGCCCGGTCATCAAAGCTCCAACCCATCAAGGCGATCCAGTTGACCACGCCTTCGGGGATGTACCCCAACCTCGCCAGTTCATTGATGAAGATCGAATAACCATCCTGCATGACCACGGCAGCCTCGCGCTTGCTCATCTTGCCTTTACCGCTGGGCTTGAGGAAGACCGAAAGGTGGACCCATTGCGGCTCCGGCCAGCCAAACGCCCTGAGGATGTGCGCGTGCAGCGGCAAAGTGGACAGCCATTCAGATCCACGCACGACGTGAGTGATACCCATCAGGTGATCATCTACCATAGCTGCCAGGTGATATAGCGCCAGCCCGTCTGATCTCACGATAACGTGATCATCGATGGCCGAATTCTCGACCGTGATATCGCCTCTGAGCAGGTCACATACCGTGATCGAGCCGGTTTCAGGCACTTTGAAGCGCACCACGTGGCGCTCACCCCGGGCCACCCTGGCGGCGGCTTGGGCGGGGTCAAGCCGGCGGCAAAGACCATCGTAACGCGGATTCTCTTTGCGGCTTAACTGCTCTGTGCGCACCTGCTCCAGGCGCTCGGAGGTGCAGAAGCAGTAATATGCATGCCCTGACTCGACGAGCTCGTGAGCATAATCCTGGTAGATATCCTTACGCTGAGTCTGGTAATAAGGTCCATTTGGGCCTCCCACACCAGGGCCTTCATCCCAATCGATCCCCAGCCAATGCAAGCTATCCATGAGCTCTAGATCCGCCCCCGGCACATAGCGTTTCTGGTCAGTGTCCTCGATGCGCAGGATAAAAATACCACCCGTCTGCTTAGCGAGCAGGTAGTTATACAAGGCGGTGCGTCCACTGGCGATATGGGTTCGCCCAGTGGGAGAAGGTGCAAATCGAACCCGTACAGGATCAAGCTGTGTCAATGTATTTCTCCCTGCTGTTCTTCTATAATGATGCACGACCGTGCATCCAGGTTACATGAGGTTAGAATTCCAACGGCTTGTGGCGCAGAATCACGCTCTCCACCAGACCCACACCTAACAACAAGGAAAGCAGCGAGCTGCCTCCATAACTGATAAACGGCAGTGGCAAGCCTGTGGCTGGCAGAAGTTTTAAATTAACGCCGATATTGACCATTCCCTGGAAAGCCAATAAAACCGCCACACCGTAGGCAATTAAACCACCAAATGTATCCCTGGACAGTCTGGCTATACGCAAGCAACGATAGATGATGAATAATAGCAAGAGCATGATGATCACTGAGCCGACCAGACCGAATTCCTCGGCCGTAGCTGAAAATATATAATCGGACCAGCGTATTTTGAGAAACCGCAGGTGCACCTGCGTACCCTGGTTATACCCCTTTCCCAGCCAGCCGCCTGATCCGATGCTGATCAGGGCTTGCTGGATGTTATACGTTTCTCCCTGAGTGGCATTGGGGTCAGCGAAGAGGAAGTTCAGGATGCGTTGTTTTTGATAATCGACTAAAAAAGGAAAGGCCGCGAACGGCGCGACTGCCCCCACCCCAGCGAAAATGAACAGGTATTTAAGCTTCAAGCCACTGGCCCACAACAAGCTGAACCAGATAGCCAGGATCACGAGTGATGTGCTCAGGTTTGGCTGCAGGATGATCCATACCACAATGCCCAGGGTGAACAGCAAGCTGCGGCCTATCCAAACCAGGTTACCGAGCTTATCGATATTCCTGGCGAAGAAATCGGCCAGGACCAGGATAACTACGATTTTTGCCAGCTCGGACGGCTGGATCAAGATCACCCCGGTGTCAAACCAGCGCGCCGACCCATATAACGCCTGACCAGCGATGGTGAGTGCACCCAGGACGATGGCGGTGATGATGTACATGGGTCGGCTGATGGAAGCCCACAGGTGATAATCTATGGCAGCCACGATAAAGACCACGATAAATCCCAAGACAGCGAAGATCAGCTGGCGCTGGACGATATTCGCCGCCTCCAGCTCGATATTGCCGGCTACCGCAGAACGGATCATGGTGATGCCAAAGATGGTCATCAATGCCACCGCCCCAAGCAGCCAGAAATCGAAATGGCGCCAGTTCGTTTGGCTCATTCGCCTTTACCCCGTGAAAACACAACAGTAAGTACGCGGTTCATTTAGTCCTCAGCCACTTACGGCGTCACCGTGCTATCGGCAGCCTTGAGCTCAAAATATGCCTCCAACACCCGGCGGACAATAGGACCAGCTACCTTGGATCCCTCCATACCGTTATATACAAAGGCTACCACGGCAATTTCAGGATCCTCATACGGCGCAAATGCGACGGTCCAGGCATGCGATGGCCATTCACCCGGATTGCACAGGTTCTTGGCTTTGGCGAATTCATCGCAATATTCAGCCGTACCCGTCTTCCCCGCTGCGGCGATGCTCACATTAGCGAACTCTGATTTGAGAGTCCCTTCCAAAACAGCCAGACGCATACCTTCCCGGATTTTCTCGAACACCCATGGCTGCACGGTCTTCGTTTCACCTGTCAATTGGCAACCCCGGATAGTATTGTCCTCATAGACCTGGATCACCGGATCGACTGTCAGGTCCCAACGCATATGCGGTGTAAACGGTTGGATGACATTGCCTTCACTATCCAGGACTTGGTATAAGACGGTGGGTGCCATGAGTTTGCCATTATTGGCCACTGTGGCAGCAGACAACAATACCTGGAGGGGTGTAGCCAGGGCATACCCCTGACCCACGCTGGTGATATAGGTATCACCCGTAGACCAACTTTCTCCCTGGTTGATACGCTTCCAGGTCGGATCGGGTATCAACCCGGAAGCCACATCAGGCAGCTCCACTTCGGGTGTTTTGTAACCTGACGGGAGTCCACCATAACCATCCGGCAGGGTACCATAACCCAGGGCGCGGGCATAAGTGCCCAGGCGGCAGATACCCAGGCCTGGGTCAACTTCATCCTGGTAGCCACCGCCGACTTTATAAAAGTAGACATTGCTGGAATTTGCAATCGCATGCACAAAATCGAGGCTGCCAAACCCTTCCGGTCGGGTGCGGTATATCCAATCAACAAATTCCCTGGGCTTCCCTGGGTCATTGGCATAGTACCTTTCGGTCACGGTGATCGCTCCTGGGGTTTTGAGCACCTCATCCGGGGTGACGACGCCTTCATTGAGGCCGCCAGTGGCAGTGACCAGCTTAAATACCGAGCCTGCGGGTATTTCCGCTCCGACTGCCAGGTTGAGCAGTGGATTGCGTTTGTCGGAAATGAGCTGCTCATAATAGTAAGCGGGGATGATGCGCGCCATGCGATTATTTTCGTAAGTGGGATAATTCACCATGGCCAGGATTTCACCCGTGCCTGGATTCAATGCGATGACCGTGCCGCTCGTCATCCGCTCTTCACCGAAGGATTGGTTCCAATCGTTGATCTCATCGATCAGGATGGATTGAGCTGCTTGCTGCAAGCGGGTATCGATCGTTAATACAATGCTGGAACCCGGATTGGCGGCCACAGGTGGCTCCATATCACCGAGGATTTGACCCGCGATATCCCATTCAACCACCCGGTGACCATTCAAACCGGCTAATAGATCCTGGAAGAAAAGCTCAACCCCAGCATAACCCACCTTATCACGATTGGGGATGAATCCCATCGCCCGGTAATAATCTTCATCGGTGGCAGGGATGGGGCCTAAGAAGCCGACGACCGAAGCGGTGAGTGACCCGGATGGGTAATCGCGCACGGGGACGACGTCTATCCCAACCCCTGGCCAGGCTGAGGAGTTCTCTTGAATGGCCAGGGCCACCTGCTGGCTCACATCACAAGCAACTTTCACCGGCTCGTAAGGGGCAGTAGTCTTCCCATAGATAGCAATCTGAGTGATCCCATGGTCAGATATGCATGGCACATAAGGATCAGCCTGGGATAACTCGCCTCGATTTACAGGGATGCCGGTGAGATCAGAGACAGCACGGTACAGCTTCTGGACTTCCCCATCATCATCCGGAAGATTGGCAGGCGTGATAACCACGTTGTATGAGGGGATATTTCTTGCCAGGATGTAACCATTGCGGTCATATATTGACCCACGTGAGGCGGGTAGGTTGATCGTGTGAATGCGGTTTTCATTGGCCTTGGCCAGCCAGTCGTTGTATTGCAACACTTGCAGGTTGAATAAGCGGAACACGTAAGCCAGGAAGATAACGATCAAGATCGCGCCCAGTATAACGATACGCCAGGTTTGGACCAGGTTTTTTAGGGCAGAAGAATTATTCATGCTCCCAGCTCTCCAGGGTATAACCAGATTGCCATATCATGCATGATCGAAAACACCGGGATGGCCAGCATCAGGTTTAGCAGCAATCCGGGGAGAAGGATCAGGTTGAGGGCACTCAGGATGGGTATATTTACACCAGTGATTAACCGGCCGAGCATGCTGATGAGCAGCACGATGATTGTACCAACGAATGTGGCAGCCAGCATAGCCAGGAAAGGCGCCTTCCAGACGCGCCTTTTGAGTACGCGAGCAATCCCTGCGGCGATCAAATAAGCAACCACAAAAGTGCCAAATGGTAGGGCTGAATAGATGCTGGCAAATAACCCTCCGATCAGGCACCATCCCCAGGCTGATTCTACTCGATCCTGTAACGCCCAGGCGACGATGAAGAGCAGGATCAGGTCTGCGGTGCCGTTGAGCAACGGCATCCTGGTGACAATCGTGCTTTGCAGGATTGCCAATATGCCGAAAAGGAGTAAACCAACCAAATTAATCATCGCGGAAATATCAGGGATTGGTCTGTACCGGGATTAATGGCGTAATATCGACCGGTTGGAAATTCGTAATGACCAGCACGATATCCAGCTGTGAAAAATCCACTGCCGGTTGGACACTGGCACTCTGAAAGAGGGCAAAGGCGTCACTGCGCACGGTTACTACCTGGCCAATCACCAGATTGTCAGGATAATTACCACCCAGGCCTGAAGTCATCACCAGGTCTCCAGGCTGGACGGTCGCATTTTGGGAGATCATCTCCAGGCCAATCTCACCCGTGAGCTGGCCGTTAAGCACAGCTTCCACCCCTGTCTGCTGCAAGATAACATTAATACTTGAGCCCGGGTCATTGATCAGCTGGACCCTGGCTGCTCCGGCCGTAACCGCGGCAATATTGCCAACCAGGCCTTGCTGGGTGATTACCGGCATGCCTTTACGCAGGCCATCATCGGAGCCACGATCGATGATCACATAATGCATGAATGGGCTGACATCACGTGCAATCACAGTGGCAGCGATGAACTGGTTTTCCACATGTTTCCGCTCATAATCAACCAGGGTGGATAAAAGCTGTGCCTCAGTGACCTGTTGTTGGAGCTCGATGACTTGTACCTGTAATTTGGAGTTCTCTGCCTCCAGCTGGGCATTTTTTTGCCGCAAGCTGGTAACGTCCTCTGGCTGCGTGATCAGGCTTTGTACTGCCTGGTAGCGTTTAGCAAGCCAGCTCTGGGCAGAAACGATCGGATTCACCAATATGCGTGAAAGTGGAGTGAGATATCCACCCAAGGCTAAACCAACCAGGCCCATGGCGATCAGGATGACGATAATTAATTGCGTAGAACGAGAGGTATTGGATTTCATTTTATCTGGGTCGCTTTTGTTATTGCTTTCAGCGAAAAAGCTTGAGGACCAGACTATCTTTATGGCATCCGTTCATCCATGCCGGCCATCGCTGGAGCGTTCCAGGCTGGTCAGTAAATTGCTCAGATGGTCGTAATCCTCGAGGATCGAGCCTGCCCCCCTGGCCACACAACTCATCGGATCTTCAGCTACCCAGACGCGGATCTTCAATTCATCCGTTAACCTGCGATCCATTCCTTGCAATAATCCCCCACCCCCAGATAAACATACACCAGTATCCATTAAATCGGCGATAATCTCCGGAGGCGTCTCGTCCATGGCATCCTTTACCGTTTCGACGATTGTGTTCACCGAGACGGAAATCGCTTCGCGAATTTCGACCGATGATACTTCCACGCTCTCCGGTAGCCCGGTGACCAGATTTCTGCCGCGCAACATGATGGTTTTTTCTTCAGGCAAATGAGTAGCCGATCCGATCGCGATTTTCGCCAGCTCAGCGATGCGCTCACCGATCAGCAGGTTATATTTGTTGCGCATGTATTGCACAATGTCCTGGTCCATCTCATCGCCAGCCACACGCAGCGAGCGCGATATGACCACCCCACCCATGGCGATCACCGCCACTTCGGATGTGCCTCCCCCGATATCAACGATCATGCTGCCTCGGATTTCATTCACCGGCAGGCCTGCGCCCAATGCTGCCGCCATTGGCTCCTCTATTAAGCCGGTTTCTCGGGCACCTGCGGACATGGCTGCATCGTACACAGCCCGTTTTTCTACTTCTGTGGCGCCGGAGGGGATGCCAACGATCACGCGCGGCCTGGGCACCGGTACGATGCTCTGACGATGGGCTTTCTCGATGAAATATTCAAGCATTGCCTGGGTGATTTCAAATTCAGAGATCACGCCATCCCGCAGTGGCCGGATTGCGATCACGTTGGGTGGCGTGCGCCCCATCATCTCCTTGGCCTCGGCCCCAATCGCCAGCGGAGTGCGTGTCCTTTTATCGATCGCCACCCAGGATGGCTCATTGATCACAATTCCCTTACCGCGCACATTTACCAGGGTATTTGCGGTTCCCAGGTCGATGCCGATATCCAGCGAAAAGAAACCCAAAAGCCAATTAAGGGGATTAAAAGCCAATATATGCTCCTGGTTTTAGCTGACTAGGGGCGTAAGACACATTCTCGATCATCGGCAAAATTATACCATCACGCATCCAGGTAATAAGTATGGTACGGGTTCGCACATGGATTGCCCCAGGCAATGTGCATGGCATGTGTGGACAGATCGATGACCATGGCGTTAATTGTTTTTTCCCGGTCCAGAGGATCCATATCGTCTTCGGCATGGTTACAGATCGAATTGGGGAAATTGATATGGTCGCGTTGGATCGCCTGGATAGATTTGATCGTGTGCTGAGCTGATTCTCTCAATAGTCGATCTGTCCTGAAATATCTCACCCGGGTCGCGATGAGCTCATCGGGTTCGTACTCGATGGTTTGCATGTTGTAGTCCAGGTAATGGTTGGTGTGGACCATATAGCCATCGTGGGCGTAAATGATGGCGAACATCCTGGCCGACACCTCCACGCTATAAATCTCGCCGCTCTCATGGGCAAGCAGGTGACTATAACCTGCTGCCCTGCGCGCGATGAGCGTCCGGCGGATGGCATCACCGGGTGTCTTCGCCGCCAGGACCGCCCTCGAAACGATCACGCGCGGTATCCCGATGCGGCTGTCATTTGGATAAACCGAATCACAACATTGGGCAATCCCATAGGCATTCAAGCCAATATTGGGCAGCAACGCACCGTAAGTCATGGCCAGGAAGGGCGGCTCATCGTCAGGCTCTGCATGGATCAGGAATACATCAGGCTCATCATCAGGGATCCAGTCTTCGTTGTGGCCGATTAAAACATGCCCATCAGCCGTGTTCGTCTCGCTCACGGCCAGGCTGGTGCATTTGCTCAGGTGCAATGCATCGATGGTTACTGCTTCTAGGGCATTGACGACCCCAACATCATCACAATCTACGTTAGCCCCCTCAGAGATGCCGACCATTTCCTCAACATATTGTGGATAACGTTCCTGGGCGAAAGGCATGTACTTGCGACCTTGCATCCGGGCACCGGCCCAATCCAGCTCGAGCGTTCCGTATGTCATGCTGATCAGCTCGCGCGAATTCTGCAAGTGGTGTTGGATCTGCTCACGCTGCGCTTCACCAATTTGCCTGCCTATCTCGCGGTGCGAGCCTTTCACCTTAATCACCGTTAATGGATTGGCATGCAGGAACTTGTCAGGGATAGTGATTTCTTCATTCATAACGTACTTCCACGTTCGATCAAATTACCTGGGCACGGCGATGAGTAAAATCTCATTGCCCACTGCGAGATCATAAAAAATAGAAAAGCTAATAAATTATTCGAAATGGTCAACCGATAATCTTAAAGAATGTGAAAAGTATAGCATATAATCAGGCGATTTCCACCCCACGATAAGCCTACAAAAGGAATAATAAGTTGCAAAGGCTCACATTTGAAGCGATTTTTTAACCGGAAACACAATTGGCGGGCTCAATGCAGCCGCCTTGCTCGATGCGATGGCTTAACACGATGCTTCCACTTACCCCATCGCAGACAATTGGTTCATATGCTGGTTTACGGTGTAGAAAAATACTGCAGGGCGATTCGCAAACGCGTCTCGACTTCTTGGGGTGTATCGCGGGGTATATATTGCAAGGCAGATTGCGCTTCCACCAGGCTATACCCTAAGGTGGTCAGCGCGGCCAATACCTCGGTGTCCACATCGCTGATCCTGGCCAGTGGTTCGAGGCCACCGGCGGCAGGCAGCCGGTCCTGCAATTGCAATACGATTTTTTGAGCGGTCTTCTTACCAATCCCCGGCACGCGGTTAAATAATTCCACCTGTTCGTTGAAAACAGCCCTGCGGATGGTGTCGGGGGTGAGGGTCGAAAGGATGGACAATGCCAGCCGGGGACCAATTCCATTTACCGTCAGCAAGAGGTCGAATACATCACGGCTTTCCCTCGTCTCGAATCCACACAATATCCAGGCAGCTTCGCGCACGATCATCGTGGTATACAGATAAACCGCATCTCCAGGTTGGGTCCGGTCACGCATTGAGGTTGGGATCATGACGTGAAAACCAATCCCGTTTACCTCGACAACGATACCATCTGATTCCTGTGATATCACATTCCCACGCAGGATGGAGATCATTTTATGCCTCCAATGTGACCAGCTTACTCATCCGATCGAGGACCAACGTGCATAAATAGCCATGGATAGTATTCTACCAGCAGATTTTTCGCGCATGACGAGCTCTCCACAGGATACATCTCCGTGGAAACTCGCCATCATTTCTTCAATTGCATAATGTAATGAAAGCGCCGAGGCCCGGATGGCATAGGCGGTAATCACCAGGAAGATTGGCCGAGGAGAAAGGATGGACTTGATTTCGTCGAGCAGATAGGGCAGCATCTTGAAGAACTCCCATACTTCTCCCTTTGGACCCCGGCCAAACTTGGGTGGGTCGAGGATGATGCCGTCATACCTCACCTCACGTCTGGCTTCCCGTTTAATGAATTTCACGGCATCATCGATGATCCAGCGAATAGGCTTATCTCCCAAACCGGAAAGCTGTTGGTTCTCCTTCGCATACTGGGTGGCTTTCTTGGAAGCATCCACCTGGGTCACATGTGCTCCCGCTTCAGCTGCTGCCAGGGAAGCAAGGCCCGTGTATCCGAATAAATTCAACACCCTGGCGACCTTACCTGCCGATCTAACCTGCATTTGGATCCAATCCCAATGACTGGCTTGTTCAGGGAAGACACCCAAATGCCTAGAATTGCTTGTGCGCGCCATGAAGGACAGCTTTTTATAGCGCATTTTCCAAGGCACTTCAATCCCGCGGCGAAATTGCCATTTTCCACCGCTTTCTTCACTGCTGGCCACGAAGACCGCATCCGCAGCATCCCATTCCGATTGAGATAATGCAGGTTCCCAGATGGCTTGATGTTCATGCCGGATGAATTTATATTTGCCAAACCGCTCCAGCTTGCTGCCTGATCCACTATCCAGCAGCTCGTAGTCTTCCCACTGATCCGAAGTGAGCAGGCGTATTAGCGGTGGGTTGCCCACTGAGGTTGAGCCCTTATTCTGCATCCCTGTTTTCTGCGTAGATATTCCGCAGCTTAGCACTGTGAATATGGCAAATAGCCACTGCCAATGCATCAGCGGCATCATCTGGGTGCGGGATCTCTTTCAGCCCTAGCAGCGTTTTCACCATATGCTGGATCTGTCCCTTATCTGCACCTCCATACCCGGTTACAGCTTGTTTCACTTCAAGCGGCGTATATTCACCAACCTGCAAGCCTGATTCAGCCAGTGCCAGCAGACTGACCCCGCGAGCCTGGCCCACGCTCAAGGCAGTGCGGACATTGCGCTCAAAAAATAATTTCTCCACCGCACCCATGTCAGGTTGGTGGAGAAGGACTAGCTCTTTTATGCGTTTATAAAGCTGGACCAATCGCTCGGCTAGAGGTTGGTTAGCGTTGGTCTGGATCACCCCAAAGTCCAGGGTTGTCAGGTTGCCGTCTTGCTCTTCTCGAATAATCCCGTAGCCGGTCGTCGCAGTCCCTGGGTCGATCCCAATGGTGATCATCCGAGCCTATAGGCTTACACTCCCTCCAGCCTGGCAATCGCTTCATCAGTAATTTTCAGGTTGGAGAACACCTCCTGGACGTCATCCAGGTCTTCCAGCGTTTCTATGGTTCGCAACACCTGGACCGTGGCATCAGGTGCCAATTCGATCTCGTTTTTAGGGAACAGCTTCAAGCCGGCCTCTTCGGGTTGTATCCCGGCGCGCGTCAGGCTATCTGAGATCGCTTTGAAAGAATCCACAGTCCCGGTGATCTCGATCGCCTCCTCATCGAAGGTCACATCATCAGCTCCGGAGTCAACTGCCAGCTCAAAGATTTTGTTCTGATCCTGACCTTCGGCGGAGATCGAAAAATAAGCTGATCGGTTGAAATGCCATCCCACCGAGCCAGCCTCTGCCATGTTCCCGCCGTTGCGCGTCAGGGCATGCCTGATCTCTGCTACGGCGCGATTGCGGTTATCGGTGACCACTTCAATCATTAAGGCAATCCCGTGATTGGCATACCCTTCGTAATATACCTGCTCTAACTCACCACCCTCGCGGCTTTCGCCAGTCCCGCGTTTGATGGCACGCTCTATATTATCTTTGGGCATATTTTGAGCCCGAGCCCTGGCGATAGCCAGCTCCAAACCGACGTTCGTGCTTGGATCACCGCCTCCGGCCCGAGCAGCCATGGCGATTTCACGCGCAAGCCGGGTGAAGACCTGACCACGTTTTGCGTCGGCAGCACCTTTCTTGCGGCGAATAGTGGCCCAGTGTGAATGTCCAGACATAGATACGCTCCTAAAACATCACCAATTATCGAAGATGCTTTCTCGTTTGAGCGTCAAAATTATACCATGCCTAACCGGTCCCTCGTATATATGCCTCTGTCATCTCACGTGCGACTTCATCTTTGAACTGCTTGGGCGGCGTCTTCATGAAATACGCCGAAGGTCCGATCAGCGGACCGCCAATGGAGCGATCTAGGGCGAGCTTGGCGCATCGGACTGCATCTATGACTACGCCGGCCGAATTGGGTGAGTCCCACACTTCAAGCTTGGCCTCCAAATTAAGCGGCACGTTTCCGAAGGTTGTCCCTTCCATGCGGATGTAGCACCACTTGCGATCCGTCAACCACGGCACATAATCGCTCGGTCCTACATGGATATCCGTTTCCGGCAATGTATAGGGCAGCATGCTCGTCACGGCACCGGTCTTGGAGATTTTTTTCGATTCGAGGCGCTCACGCTCGAGCATGTTGAGGAAATCGGTATTTCCCCCGAAATTCAGCTGGTATGTCC
>Ga0153916_10003564_pt1 | contig 11607 bp, 10 predicted proteins | sample Opewatmetagenome_FD_109642 | JGI IMG/M metagenome (GOLD analysis project Ga0153916, IMG submission 109642) | Freshwater wetland microbial communities from Ohio, USA - Open water 3 Core 3 Depth 4 metaG | ecosystem: Environmental > Aquatic > Freshwater > Wetlands | place: USA: Ohio, Lake Erie...
CGGTGATTTGCCGGGCGGTATCCAGCAGGATAAATACCGCCGGCTGCGTAACGCGGTAAAAGATGTTCCAGCCATCCCGGCGGTCTTCCACCAGCCCGGCCTCACGCAGCACCATGAGCTGCTGCGAAATGTATGCCTGGCGATAGCCTAAAAATGCCTCCAGGTGACAGACACATTGCTCGCCGATACGCAGCTCCTCCAGGATAGCCACGCGCACCGGGTGCATGAGGGCTTTAAACACTTTGCTTTCTTGGTCCATATCCTTAATCCAAAAGCTTTATATTCATTCTATTGAATATTATTGTAGTGCGCTTTAATCCGAGGCGATAGGATAGTTTGTCATTGCTTCACAGGCTGAATGTCATGTGCCTGGAAAGTGATTTGCCCTAAGATCGGCAATCCTCAATCCAAAATCAGCAATTGACATTCAGGCCACCTGGTGATAGACTCTTGCAATCCAAAAGCCTATGCAATCCACTCGCGCTTACCGCTTTAGCTTTTATTATTACTTTGGCAACCGATCTCCGGCTGCCGTTGGCGGCGCTTAAGCGGGTGCAGGCAATTACAAGTGTGCCCGAAAATGCGAGACCAACGGTCTCGCATTTTTTATTCATGCCAGGAGGACGAGATGAGTATACGTGGTGTTCGAGGCGCAACCGTAGCCGCACAGGATAATCCGGAAGTGATCCTGGCGGCCACACGGGAGCTGCTGCAGGCCATTTTAACCGCCAACCCAAGCCTGCATCCGGAAGATGTGGCCAGTGTATTCTTTACCATGACTCCCGACCTCACGTCGGTGCATCCAGCGCTGGCGGCGCGCCAGATGGGTTGGGGTTCAGTGCCGCTGTTGTGTGCCCAGGAAATCCCCGTGCCGGGCGGCATGCCGCGCTGTATCCGGGTGCTGTTGCACTGGAACACGGGTTTGGCTCAGCGCGAAGTCCACCATGTCTATCTTGGAGAGGCAGCCAATCTGCGCCCAGATCTTAATAGTGGATTATCTGTTGAAATAACGCCAGTAGAGGAGGTATCGATATGATGCTTGTGATGAATGTGGAGGCCACTGCCGAGCAGATCAGCCAGGCAGTAGCCCTGATAGAAAGCCGGGGCCTGAAGGCGCACCTGTCGCAGGGCGAGGAGCGCACGGTCATTGGCATTGTGGGCAACACACATGCTGCCCAACCAGAGCAGTTCTACCGGATTCCCGGGGTGGATCGAGTGGTGCGCATCTCGCGGCCGTATAAGCTGGCGTCGCGTGAATTTATTCCCCACGATTCCACCTTTCCCCTGGACGGCGTCCAGATAGGAGCCAGGGGTGTGGTGCTGATCGCCGGACCGTGCTCGGTCGAAGACCGTGTGCAGCTGCTGGAGACAGCGCACGCGGTGCGGGAAGCCGGCGGGCACGCCCTGCGCGGCGGGGCATTTAAGCCACGCACCTCTCCTTACGCCTTCCAGGGCCTGGGCGAAGAGGGGTTGGAGCTGCTGGCAGAGGCGCGCCAGGCGACTGGTTTGCCGGTGGTGACCGAGGTGATGTCGCCGGAGCAGGTGGGCCTGGTGGTTAAATATGCCGATGTGCTGCAAATTGGGGCGCGCAATATGCAGAACTACGCTCTGCTGCACGCGGCAGGTGAAAGCCAGCACCCGGTGCTGTTAAAACGGGGCATGAGCGCCACCATCGAAGAAATGTTGATGGCGGCTGAATACATCTTGTCGCACGGCAACCGGCGGGTCATTCTGTGCGAGCGCGGTATCCGCACCTTTGAGACTGCCACGCGCAACACCACGGATATTAATGCCGTGCCAGTTTTAAAAGCGCTGACCCATTTACCGGTGCTGCTGGACCCCAGCCACTCTACCGGGTATGCCCAGTACGTCACCGCCATTGCGCGGGCTGCGGTGGCTGCTGGAGCCGATGGCCTGATTGTGGAAGTGCATCCCAAGCCCGAAGTCGCCCTCTCCGATGGTGCGCAGAGCTTGCTTCCAGAGCAGTTTGCCGACCTGGTTCGTCAGGTGCAGCGGGTTGCCGAGGCGGTAGATCGCTGCCTGGCGCAGTCTGAGAGCCAGCTCGCTCAGAGCCAGGTCCTGGCGCAGCCTGGGTCGGCATAGGGCAGGCTGGCATGGATGGGGACGGATTTTTTACCAATCCCAGCCTGGCTGAGGCGCGCATCGCCATCCTGGGCCTGGGGCTGATGGGCGGCTCCCTGGCGCTGGCTCTGCGCGGTCGCTGCGCTGCGTTATACGCCATTGATCCCGACCCGGCAGCCAGAACGCTGGCGCAGGAGCTGCAGGTGGTGGAGCGGGTTTCGGCGCAACCGGCGGAGCTGCTGCCCGCCGCGAACGTGATCATCCTGGCCGCGCCAGTGCGTGCCATCCTGCAGATGGTGGACATGCTGCCCCAATGGCACCCCGGCCGCGCCATCGTGCTGGATCTGGGCTCTACCAAAACTGCCATCTGCGCTGCGCTGGAGAACCTGCCGCAGCGCTTTGACCCGCTGGGCGGGCATCCCATGTGCGGCAAAGAAAAAAACGGTCTTGCTAACGCCGACCCTGACCTGTTCTGTGGGGCGGCGTTTGCATTATGCGCATTGACGCGCACTTCCCTTCCGGCGCGCGGTTTTGCTGCCGCGCTGGTGCAAGCCCTGGGTGCCCGTCCGGTCTGGATGGAGGCCGCCGCTCATGACCACCGGGCCGCCGCCACCAGCCACCTGCCTTATCTGGCAGCCTGCGCCCTGGCGCTGGCTACCCCGCCGGAGGCAAAAAGCCTGGTAGGGCCGGGCTTTCGCAGTACAACCCGCGTCGCCGCCACCGGTCCTGGGATCATGGTTGATGTCCTGCACACCAACCGGGCGGAAGTGCTGGCGGCCCTGGAGCGTCTGCGCAGCCAGCTGGCCGCGCTGGAAGCCGACCTGCGCCAGGAGGATGAATCCGCTCTGCGGCTGCGCCTTTCTCAGGCTGCGGCCTGGCAGCTAGAATTGATAGCCTGAAACGCATTTCATGAGGTGCACATGCAGCTTCCCGCACAACGCTTGACCAGCCTGCCGGAAAATTTCTTTGCAAAATTGGAGGCCCGCATTGGCGCTTTACAGCGCTCTGGCTGCGAGGTGATCCGCCTGGATATCGGCTCGCCGGATATGCCGCCGCCTCCCCCCGTCATCCAGGCCTTATCCAGCTCCGCTTCCCGCGCCGATGCTCACGGCTACCAGACCCACCTGGGGCCTTTGGCGCTGCGCCAGGCCTGGGCTGATATGTACCGGCGTGTTTTTGGTGTTTCATTGGATGTGGAGAGTCAGGTGCTGCCTCTGCTGGGTTCCAAAGAAGGCATCTTCAATCTGTTAATGGCCTGGATTAACCCCGGTGATGTGGTGCTTGTGCCCGACCCGGGTTACATGACCTACACGCGCGGTGCTCTGTTTGCTGGTGGTGAGCCTCATTTTGTGCGCCTGCACGCCGGTAATGCTTACCTGCCAGACCTGGCCGCGCTGGAACGCCATATCCCCTCTGACGTGCTGCGCAGAGCACGCCTGTTATGGTTGAACTATCCCAATAACCCCACCGGAGCGGTGGCCAACCTGGAGTTTTTTGAGCAGGCGGTGGCTTTTGCCCGCCGGCACAACCTGCTACTATGCCATGACGCCGCCTATACACAGGTATGCTTTGATGGCTACCGCGCCCCCAGCCTGCTGGAAATCCCCGGGGCTCTGGATGTGGCTGTGGAGTTTAACAGTTTGTCTAAGTCTCACAACATGCCCGGCTGGCGGCTGGGCGCCGCGCTGGGCAATCCCCAGGTATTGCAAGCGCTGTTCCGTATCAAGACGAACATCGATAGCGGCCATTTCCGGCCAGTGCTGGATGCGGCGGTAGCCGCCATGCGCGGCGACCAGTCCTGGATAGAGGAACGCAACCAGGTCTACCAGGCGCGGCGCGATGTGGTGGTGGCGGCGCTGAGCCGTCTGGGACTGGCAGTCAGCGTGCCGCAAGCCGCCATCTATGTATGGAGCGCAGTGCCTGCCGGATGGACTGCGCTGGATTTTGCCACTTCGGTTTTGGAGCAGTCGCAGGTCAGCCTTACGCCCGGGACCGTATTTGGGGCGGCAGGGGAGGGGTATGTGCGCATTGCACTGACTACGCCCACACCTGCCCTCACCCAGGCCATGCAGCGCATAGCAGCCTGGAGGGCAAAATAAAGACTTATCATATTAGGGTATGGGGCGGCTTTACCGCCCCATACCCTAATATGATAATCTTCTAACCAGGTGGAATTTTTGTGCTATACTTTTATTTGTGGAAGAAAAGTATAAACATTGGCGTATCTGGTCAGACGGCTTGCAGCGTTGGGGTATCCTTGAATTAGCAGCTGGCCTGCTAGAGGCCAGCGCACCGCTACACCTGATCCTGGCTCAACTCGTCTATATCGGACAACCGTTCCTGCCTATGGGCGGCGTTCAATCCAACCTTAAGGCACTGGGGGCCATGCTGGAAGATGGCACAGAGACCCAGGCGTTCGTTTCTTATTTACGGGAGGGGATGACGTCTTGAGTGCAGCGGAGCTTTTTGTTGGATTATTAGGGCTGGGCTTTGTCCTGCTCTTTGCCATTTTGTTGCTGGTGTTTACTGCCCTGGGTGGTAAACAGCAGCTAAGACCATTCCGTGAGATCCCAGCGTTCCAAAAGCTGCGCCGTGCAGTGGGCCTGGCGGTGGAATCCGGAACGCGTCTGCATGTTTCATTGGGCCGCGCCGACCTGACCGGTCCGGATAGCGCTGTGGGTTTGGCGGGCTTGACCGTGCTGGAACGGGCTACCCGCGCTGCAGCCATCAGCGACCGCCCGCCTATTGCCACTTCCGGCGAAGGCTCGCTGGCTACGCTCTCCCAGGAATCGCTGGATTCCATGCTGCGCAGTGTTAGCCCTGACCGTGAACCTGACCCCAGCGCCGGACGTCTGACGGGCCTGACGCCATTTTCCTACGCCGCAGGGGTGATCCCCGTGATCCATGATGAGCATATCTCCACCAATATCATCCTCGGGCACTTTGGCCCTGAGGTCGCCCTGATCACCGAGGCCGGTGAGCGGGTGGGCAGCCTGACTATTGCCGGTACAGACCAGGTATCTGCCCAGGCAGTGATTTATGCTACCGCGCAGGAACCGCTGGTGGGTGAAGATGTGTATGCCAGCGGAGCTTACCTGGGCGCTTCGCCCGCGCACGTAGCTTCGCTGCGCGTGCAGGATATTTTCCGCTGGGCTTTGATCATTGCCATCCTGCTGGGGGCGCTGGCCAGACTGGTGCATTTACTATGAAAGCGCCATTATTGCTGGTGAATACAGCCATCGCCATTTCCGCCGGTTTGCTGGTGCTGCTCGGTTACCTCTTTCCCGCCCTGGGTTTCCTCAGTGACGCTTTGCTGCGCTGGGCGGTTATTTTAGCCGGCTTTGCTCTGTTGGTGGGGATGGCGAACCTGCTTTCGGTGCACATCGGCAACTTGCGAGAGCGTAAAAAAGGTTCCCTGTACAGCCTGGTGTTGATTGTGGCCTTTGTGGCTGCCCTGCTTGCTGCGGGCATCAGCACACCCACCGGCGGCGCGGCCATGTGGATTTTCCAAAATATCCAGCTTCCCGTGGAAGCTACCCTGATGGCCATTCTGGTGGTTACCTTGGCTTATAGCAGCATGCGCCTGCTGCGGCGGCGCTCGGGCATCTTGCCCATCATTTTTGTGACTACAGCCTTTGTGGTGCTGATTGGTTTGGCGCCAATTTATGCCTATGGTGATGTTCCGTTCCTGTCCAGCCTGCGCGGCTGGATTTCCCAGGTTCCTGCAATGGCCGGGGCGCGCGGTATTTTGATTGGTGTGGCTTTGGGGACAATCGCTACTGGCCTGCGGGTATTGATCGGCGCGGACCGTCCCTATGGGGGTTAATTATGGCTGATATCATTTGCCCCAATTGCGGTAAGAACACTCCGGCAGACGAAGAACTGTGCCAGTACTGTTATACGCGGCTTAAACCAAGCGGCGGCCTGCCGGTCGGGGGGAGTGATGACCTGATGGGCTTGTTGGGTAGCCAGGAAGAAGGCGCAGACGTGCCGGATTGGCTGCGCACGCTGCGTCCTGAAGACCAGGAAGAGCTTGGCCCTGCAGACCAGGCCGCCGGGACGGAAAGCGACTCTGCCATGGAAGGGCAGCAGGATGAGACCCTGGGTGGTCAACCGCCTGCTGAAGAAGACTGGATGTCTCGCCTGGAAGGGGAAGCGCTGCCTGATTTTTCGGTTAGCGAAGCGCCAGCCGATAGTGGTGAGGCTACTCTGCCGGGTGTGCCTCCAGATGAGCTGGCTGGCCTGGATTGGGCTGCCGAAACGCCCGTTGAAGCGCCCGGCCCGGAAGTGACACCCTCCCAGGGCTCTGGCTTTGAAGAGGCGTTGGACTGGCTTTCCAGCCTGGAAAAAGAACCCTCCGCTGATGAAACCGGCGCTGCGTCGCCGGACTTCTTGGCTCCAACCGAAGCTGAGGGTGGGCAGGATTGGCTGTCGCAACCGCCTAAGGAAGAGCCGCTTGGAGAGGTCAGCTTGAGTGATGAGACCATCCAGGCCGAACCGGGAGCAGCCGAAGAACAGATCTCTCCCGCAGACGAGCTTTCCGACTGGCTGGCGCGCCTGGGCGATCAATCTGTGAGCACGTATGAGGGTAAAGAAGCTGGCGCATTTTCACCCATGGCAGACGAAGCCGCGCCCGATTTCTCTGTGCAGGAGCCGGGTCAAACGCCAGCTGAAGATGACTGGCTGAGCAGCCTGCAAAGCGGCGCCGCCTCGGGCCCGATTAGTGAAGAAACAGAAGCCTCCTCAGGCGAGCAGGCGGATTGGTTGAGCCGCCTGGGGAGCGAAGGGTTTGAGTCCGAAGCGCCTGCCCCACTTGAAGTTACCCCCCCTGCCGAATCTGCCCTGCCTTTAGATTTTGCATCAGAGTCTTCAGAAGCCGGCCTGCAGCCTCCACCCGGTGAGACGGGTGAAGAAGAAACCCCGGTCAGCCCATTTACCTTTGATGAGCAGGTTTTGGGGCTGGGTGAGGAAAGCACGCCAGCGGACTGGTTCTCTGAACCAGCGCAGGCGGCTCCATCGCCAGCCGCAGAAGACGAGCTGCCAGATTGGCTGCGCCAGGCCGGAGAGGGCGAATCGCCTTTTGGCGCCAGACCGGCGCAGCAGAGCACCGCCCCGGATTGGCGGAGCGGCAGAATTGAAGCTCAGCCATCATCAGGCGAGCCGGAGGCTGAGCCAGCGGGTGAGACTCCAGATTGGTTGGGGCAGCTGGGCGAACCAGCGGTTGAGCCGGCGCAGGAGACGCCTGAATGGCTGGGTCAGATTGGCGAACCTGCCATCCAGGAAGAGCCCACGCCAGCCTTAGACAGCACGCCTGAGGAAGCAAATTTTGCTGCGCTCAACCTGGATGAGGGCGCTGTTCCAGACTGGCTGGCGAAGCTTGATATAAACGCTGCCCCGCCCGGTGGGGAAAGCGGCGTGCCTGCCTTTGTTCTGGATGAAGAGACTTCGCCTTTTAGCCCGGATGAATCCCTGGAAGAAGCTGCCCCCGTGGGCGAATTTGGGCAGGCGCCGGATTGGCTTAACCAAATTTCCGGCGACCAGGCGCTGCCGCCCATTGAAGAACAACCAGCGCCAACCGGCGAGGCCGGGCTGGCTCCGGCGGAGCTGCCAGGCTGGTTGGAAGCCATGCGTCCCTCCGAAGGTGAAGGCTCTGGCGCAATTTTCCGGGATACATCCGATAGCCGCATTGAAGCAGCAGGGTTGTTAGCGGGAGTTCCTGGGATATTGCCGGTTGAGCAAGAGGTGATTGGGGGGCGCAAGCCGCCCGTTTATTCGATCAAGCTGCATGTGGCCCAGGAACAACAGGACCGCGTGGATATGCTTAAAGAGCTGCTGGCAGATGAGGAGCGTCCTGCAGTGCTGCCTGCCCCGGCTACTCTCACCACAGTTTTTATTCTTCGCTTGTTAATTCTAGGGGTTTTCATCCTGGGTGCGATATTTGCTTTTTGGGCTGGCGTGCAGCAAACGCCTACGCCAGGCGCAGGGAGCATCCCTCAGGAAGTGCTTGATCTGCGCATGGTGCTGGATAATTTATCCAATGGCGCGCCAGTGCTGATAGCTTTTGATTACGAACCCGCATCGGCTCCAGAAATGGAAGCGGCTGCCATGGGAGTGATAGACCAGCTGCTCTTGAAAGGCAGTGTGATCCGTGCCGTATCTACCACTAACAGCGGTGCAGCGCTCGCCAAGCGTATGTTGGGCGAAGCGCTGAGCATGCCTGACCTCAGCCAGTCTCCCCCTTTAAATATCGCCATCCTCGGTTATATCCCCGGCGGGGCGGCTGGCTTGCAAGCCTTTGGGCGTGATCCCGCCGGCTTGCTGCCGTATAACCTGGAAAGTACCGACAACAGCAATTTAAATGCCTGGGCTGAGCCTGTTTTCAACCCTGTCAAAGGGCTGGCGAATTTTAAGCTGGTGCTGGTGATCACGGATAACGGGGATACTGCTCGCAGCTGGGTGGAGCAGACCAGCTCTCAGCTTCAAAGCAATAACATTCCCTTGTTAATGGTGGTCAGCGCTCAGTCTGAACCGCTGGTGCGGCCATATTATGAAACCAATCCCCGCCAGGTGGCTGGCATGGCCACGGGCGTTATGGGCGGCGTTTTTATGGAAAGCTTGAACGGCCGGGATGGAATCGCTCGCAGATATATGGACGCCTACAGCCTGACCCTGATGGTGGCGGTATTGTTGCTGGTCATTGGCAGTCTGGTGAATTTGGTTTCGGGCCAGCTGGCGCTCAATAAACAACTCAAAGGTGAGGCAAAAGCATGAACCTGGTTGATGCTGCTGACCTGATCGGCGCCATTATCGGCTTTTTGCTCACGGTGATGGTGGCCAGTTATTTGTTTGGCGATAACGCCCTCTTCCGCCTGGCGGTGCACCTCTTCATTGGCGTGGCTGCGGGATATGCTACCATGATCGTGGCATATAACATCCTGTGGTACCAGTTACTCGTGCCGCTTTTAGTATCTCCGCTGGAACAGGTTTTGGTGGTCGGACCGCCCTTACTGCTGGGGTTGTGGCTGTTGCTGCGCATTTCTAAAGGTACAGCTCGCTATGCCACTCCGGTGTTGGCATTTATGGTGGGCGTCGGGGCTGCCGCGGCGGTGGGCGGGGCGGTGAAAGGGACGTTATTCCCTCAGATGGATGCCGCCATGGGCGGCCTTGACCTGGATTTGTTTGGCGGTCAAAGCGGCGGGGTCATGTTCTGGTTTTTTAATGGCCTGGTGGGTCTGGTGGGTACAGTCACCACGCTGGTATATTTCCATTTCGGCATGCGCGCACGCAGTGGGCAGCCTGCCCGCCCGCGCCCCTGGATTGATATTACCGGCATGATCGGTCAGGGATTCATCGCCGTTACCCTGGGAGCGCTTTTTGCCGGGGTGTACGCGTCCGCATTAGCCGCATTTGTTGAACGCTCCTATTTCTTGTGGAATTTCTTTTGGTCTTTGGTCGGTCGCTATATTTCTATCCAGTGAGATGCCATGTCCACCACGCTTGTAAGTGCTGATTCTGTGCTGGCAATCGACGTAGGGTCTGTAAACACCCGCGCGGTGCTATTTGATGTTGTGGATGGGCGCTACCGCTTTTTGGCTTGCGGCAGCGCACCAACTACGGCTGGAGCACCTTACCGCAATGTGTCTGAAGGTGTGCACCTTGCACTCGACGAGCTTCAGACGATCACCGGGCGCAAGCTGGTGGGCGATGACCATGTGCTTATTACCCCCACACAGCAGGACGGCGCTGGCATTGATAAATGTGTGGTAACCCTCTCAGCCGGGCCAACGTTAAAAGCCGTGGTGGTCGGGTTATTAGAGGATATCTCGGTTCAGAGTGCTCAAAACCTGGTGTCCACCACGTACGCCCATATCCAGGAAGTGATTAACCTGAATGACCGGCGGAAAACCGCCGCCCGCCTGGACGCGGTCTTGCGTGTCCGGCCCGATGTGGTGGTCATTGCTGGCGGCACCGATAAGGGCGCTTCCCATTCCGTGGAAACGCTGTTGGAACCGGTGGGCCTGGCGTGTTATATGCTGCCTAAGGAGCTGCGCCCGCAGGTCTTATTTGCTGGCAACCAGGCCCTGGCAGAAGAAGTGAAAACGCAGATCGGCGCTCTGGTGCCCTTGCATATTGCCCCCAATGTGCGCCCGTCTCTGGAAACTGAGGCGCTGCTGCCAGCGCAAAAAAAACTGGCTGCCGTATACCGGCAGGCGCGCGCCCGGCAGATCCCGGAGACCGTTGAGCTGGATCGTTGGACGGGTGGGAATTTGCTCCCCTCGGCTATGGCGTTTGGGCGCACCATCCGCTTTATCAGCAAAGAGTATGCCAGGACGCGCAAAGGTGTGCTGGGCGTGGATGTGGGCGCCACAACTACCACTATCGCTGCGGGTTTTGCCGGCGACCTGCGTCTGACGGTGGTGCCTCGCCTGGGCCAGGGCGAAGGCAGCCTGGGTATTTTATCCGCCAGCAGCCTGGAAGATATTACCCGCTGGCTGCCGGTGGATGTGGAAGATGGCACGGTGCGGGATTATATCTATAACAAATCCCTGCACCCGGCCAGTCTGCCTGTAACCACAGAAGATCTGGCCATCGAACAGGCGATGGCCACTCAGGCGCTGCAAATTGCCATCCGTAAAGCCATGCGCTCCTTCCCCGAAAGCGTCATGCAGGCTTCTGGTGGAGTGCTGCCGCTGTTTGAGCCTATTATTGCCGCCGGAAGCGTTTTGGTGGACGCCCCGCTGCGCGGCCAAACCTTGATGATGCTGCTCAACGCGCTCCAGCCCAGCGGTGTAACCACCCTGGCAGTTGACCAGAATAAGCTGGCGGCGTCCCTGGGAGCTGCTGCAGAGGTGGCTCCGCTGCTGGCAGTACAATCCTTAGACGCCAGCAATTTTATAAATTTATGCACCGTCATATCACCGGCAGGGAAAGCCCCGGCTGGCACGCCTATCTTACACATGCGCATCAAGCACAACGAGGGCAATGAATCCACCGTCGAAATTAAGAATGGCGCTTTTGAGTTGATTCCCTTGCCTTTCGGGCAGGTGGTCAACATCCATTTGCAGCCGCTGCACCGCTTTGATGTGGGTTGGGGCGGCCCAGGGCGTTCCGGCAGTCTGAAGGTGGTGGGCGGTCTGATGGGCTTGGTGATCGATGCGCGCGGCCGGCCTCTGGTGCTGCCCGCCGATGCCGAGCGCAGGCGCGAACAGGTGCAAAAATGGCACTGGACCATCCGGTCATGAGCGCTGCACGCAGTCTTTGGCACCTTTCTTGCAATACGTAGGATGAGGACGATGGTATGCTCGCACCGATAAAACATGTCATCCCCGTGACTCTAATCCAGCGCCAGCGGCTTTTGCCCATCCCAGGCCGGGTTTTGGCGCGTAAGGGTCAAAAGGTAAGCGCCACGGATGTCGTCGCCGACGCGCGTGTGGCTCCGGAGCATATCCTGCTGGATCTTGCCCTGGGGTTGGGTGTGCCAGCCAACCAGGCAGACAGTTTTATCCAGCACCAGGCCGGGGATAC
>Ga0153916_10003565_pt1 | contig 11606 bp, 5 predicted proteins | sample Opewatmetagenome_FD_109642 | JGI IMG/M metagenome (GOLD analysis project Ga0153916, IMG submission 109642) | Freshwater wetland microbial communities from Ohio, USA - Open water 3 Core 3 Depth 4 metaG | ecosystem: Environmental > Aquatic > Freshwater > Wetlands | place: USA: Ohio, Lake Erie, Old...
CGTCGAAGGCTCCATCGCCATCCCTGTCCCCGCTTCCGCCCGCGCCGGAGCCGAAACCGAAACCGTCGGTCCCGCCGGGCAAGAAGCAGGTCGCGGTCTCGGGGTCTCCATCCCCGGGAGGTGCAGAGCCGTTGCCCCCGGCTTCGGAATCCCTGGAAGCGGCCCGTTGGTCGATCAAGCGGCGGGACATGGCGACTGCGCGGCTGCACCTGGATCGGGCCGAACGGGCCGCGTTTCCAGCGGACCGCGCTGCCGTCGACCAGCTTCGCGGGGCCTTCGTCCCGTGGGAGAGTTTCTGGAATGCCGTCCGGGGCGCCCTCCGGGACCTCAAGCCCGGCGACGTCCTGGACGCCGGCGGCCGCAAGTGGACGGTCGTCCGCAGCGATCCCGAGAGGCCGGCGCTGGTCGTCCGGACGGGCGGCCTCCAGACGAGTTACTCGATTGGGGAGATGCCGGCCGAAGTGGTCGGGGCGCTGGCCGAGCGGAAGCTGCCGGCGGTTGCCGCGTCGAACCTCGCCCGGGCGGCGTTCCTGGCGATGGATCCCCAAGGAGACCCGCGGCGCGCGAAGGCGTTGTGTGACGAGGGGGCCAAGCAGGGGTTGCCCGTCGACGCCCTGCTGGCCGAGCTGAAGCCGCTATTGCCCGGGTCCCAGCCGGCGGCAGCCCCGCCAGGCAAGCTGGCCATTCCCGACGCGGCGGCGCAGGAGAAGGCGTTGGCGGAGGTGAAGGAACTCTTCAAGACCGACTATGCCCGCGCCCTGAAGCCCGGCGAGAAGGCCGACGTGGCGGCCAGCCTGAAGGCCGCCTTGGCCGCGACCTTGCTCCGGCGGGGGAGCGAGACGGCCGACGACCCGGCCGTCCGCTACGTGCTGTTGGCCGAGGCCCGCGAGCTGGCCGTGGCGGCGGGAGATGCCGCGGTGGCGCGCCGGGCGGCGGGCGAGATGGCCAAGCACCACGACGTCGACCCGCTGGAGGAAACGTCGCGGGCCGTGATCGCCGCCGCGGGGCGAGCCATGCCGGCCCAAGTCCGCAGGTCGCTGGCCGCTGCGGCCGTAAAGCTGGCCGAAGAGGCCCTCTCCAGGGACCGCTACGACCTGGCCGCCGAGCTGACCAAGGCCGGCTATCACCTGGCCACCAAGGGGCTCGATCTGGCCGTCGCGCGGCAGGCCAGCGACCTGGGCCAGTCCATTGCCTGGCTCCAGCAGCAAGCCGAGGTCTTCCGGCAGGCCGGCGAGGTCCTGGCCAAGGACCCCGAAAACCCCAAGGCCAACCAGGTCCAGGGGGCATACCTGGCTTTGGTCAAGAACAACTGGGCCCGCGGCCTGCCGCTCTTGGCCAAGGGGAGCGACCCCACGCTCCGCGCACTCGCCGAGGCGGAGATGCCCGCCCTGCGATCCCCGCCGTCGCCGGACGCGATGGTCAAGCTGGGGGACGCCTGGCGGGAATCGCTTCCGTCGATCGAGGACCCGCTCCAGCGATACGCCCGCCGCCGGGCCCTCTTCTGGTACGAGCGGGCGCAACGGAAACTGGCCGGGTTCACCCAAGCCGTTGTGGCGCGGCACGTCGAAGAGCTCAAGGCCGCCGACTCCCCCCGCGGCAAGCCGTGAGCGGGCGTCGGCGTTGGCAAAGCCGTGCTCGGGGAGTCGTCCGCCGCCGCGCGAGGCGCTGCCGCGCGCGGTGGATGACAACGTGCCGGCTCGATCCCCGTTGCGGCCGCTCCGGCATGCCCCTATAATTACTGGTCGTGTTGCCCCAGGCGGTTTCCCCTGAAGAGAATATGTCTGGCCCCAAGACGACTACCCCTCGGTCCTTCGACGCGGAAGAATACGTTCCTCCCGAGCTCCGATCGCTGGAGAACCCTCAGACCGCCATCCCCGCGATTGCCAAGAACCAGAGGCTTCTTCGCCTGATTGCGGACGCGGTTCAGCAGATACCCACGCGTCACGATGTGTACTTGGGCGATGCCCGCCGAATGCGGCTCGCGCCGGAAACGGTGCACCTCGTGTTGACCTCGCCGCCGTACTGGACATTGAAGGAATATCGAGACGGCGAGGGGCAGCTCGGGCACGTTGAAGACTACGACGAGTTCCTGGGAGAACTGGACACAGTCTGGAGGCGCTGTTTCGACGCCTTGGCTCCGGGCGGCCGCCTGATCTGCGTCGTGGGCGACGTATGCCTGTCGCGGAGAAAGAACCGCGGCCGTCACACCGTGGTCCCGCTCCACGCCTCGATCCAGGAGCACTGCCGGAGCATCGGCTACGACAACCTCGCTCCAATCATCTGGTATAAGATCGCCAACGCGGTCCACGAGGTGGACAACGGCTCCGGCTTTCTCGGCAAGCCCTATGAGCCGAACGCCGTGGTCAAGAACGACATCGAATTCATCCTCATGGAGCGCAAGCCGGGCGGGTACCGGCAGCCGACCATCGCCACGCGGATCCTCAGCGTCATCGCCGCCGACAATCATGAGAAGTGGTTTCAGCAAATCTGGACCGGATTGACGGGCGCGTCCACGAGGCATCACCCCGCGCCGTACCCCCTCGAGCTGGCCAAACGGCTCATTCAGATGTTCAGCTTCGTCGGAGACACGGTGCTGGACCCGTTCATGGGAACGGGAACGACGACGATCGCCGCCGCGCAAGTCGGTCGGAACAGCATCGGCTACGAAGTCGACGCGGAATACTTCCGCTACGCAGAGCGCTCGATCAGGAAGACGTCGGAAGATTTCTTCCGGCGCGCTACGGTGCAAACGCATGAATGATTTGAGCCGGCGACTGAGAGAAGCGATTCGATATTTCTGGACTACGCGCACGTCTCAAGCCAAGAAGCAAGGAAGGGAAAGCGGTCAAAAGGACTACGGCGAGAGGAGTTCTGTTACAGGCGGCGCTCATCTGAACGGATTCATCGACCTATTCAGGCAGCTTCTGGTTGAGTCCGGGCTGCCGGAATCCGCGGTCCACTGCCGGCGGAGAACCGACCTGCCCGGTTACTTCCGTCCCGAGAAATCTTGGGACTTGCTGGCGGTGGTTGATGGCCAACTGCTTGCCGTCATCGAATGCAAGTCGCAAGTCGGCCCGTCCTTCGGCAACAACTACAACAATCGCACGGAAGAATCGTTAGGCAGTGCTACCGATCTCTGGACCGCCTACCGCGAAGGAGGATTCGCACCGTCCCAGCGGCCATGGTTGGGCTACTTCATGCTCTTGGAACACGCACCGGGCTCGATGCGCCCCATTTCGGCCACGGAATCGCACTTTCGCGTCTTCGAGGAGTTTCGCGGCGCTTCCTACGCCAAGCGCTACGAAATCCTCCTCACCAAGCTCTTGAGAGAGCGACTCTACGACGGAGCTTGCCTGGTGCTCTCCACACGCGCTACCGGAGTCCGAGGCCAGTATTCGGAACCGTCGCCCGAGTTAACCTTTCAGCGATTTGCCACGTCGCTCACCGCCCACGCCATTGCGTTCGCTAAGAGTCGGGGAAGCCACGCATAGACGGTGCTGCCGTGGGTTTCGGCCTTCGGATGCTCCGCGACGTCGGGCGCGGGCCGGCTGAGCCGGAAGGGGCAGAGGCGGTAGAGCGGCGGGAGCGACTCCTGGGGCGAAGGTCGCTCGCTGCCGGCGACGGCCCGGAGCGGCGCAAACCTCCTAGGTTGTATCCGGGACCCCCCAGTGTAACGGCGTGCGGCGGTCCGCCAATCGCCGGCCCAAGGGGGTAAAATGGCACGCCCGGCGAAACAAAACCAGCCGCTCCGACGTCAAGACTGGTGGAACCGATTCACCCAAGGTAGGAGGGCTCGTCATGAAATCTGCCCGGTCTTTTTGCGTTGCCGCGGCCGCCGTCCTGGTCGGCGTGATGGTTGTGGTGAGGGCCTCTCTGGCACCCGCCATCCCCCTTTCTGGCAATTCGGGGCGACTGGAGGTTCTGGACAAGCAGGGTAAATCGCTCGGCTCCTGCCCATTGAAGCATACCGAGGTGACGGCCGACATTGCCGGGTTCATCGCCCGGGTCACGGTGCGGCAGCAGTTCCAAAATCCCTTCCAGCACAAGATCGAGGCCGTCTATACCTTCCCCCTGTCGCAAGACGCTGCCGTCGACCGGATGACGATGACGATCGGCAACCGGGTGATCCAGGGGGAGATCAAGGAGCGGGGCGAGGCCCGGCAGATCTACGAGAGGGCCAAGGCCGCCGGGCACGTGGCCAGCCTCTTGGACCAGGAGCGGCCCAACATCTTCACCCAGTCGGTGGCCAACATCGAGCCGGGGGAGCAGATCGACATCACGATCTCCTACAGCGAGACGCTCGACTGGAAGGACGGGATGTTTCAGTTTGATTTCCCGATGGTCGTCGGGCCGCGGTACGTCCCCGGCCAGCAGGCGGGGCCCGAGGGACGCGGGTTTGCCCCGCCCACCAATCAAGTTCCCGACGCCGACCGCATCACGCCGATGCCCGTCCGCCCCGAGACCCGCGCAGGGCACGACGTCTCGATCACGGTGAGCCTCGACGCCGGGCTGCCCATCCGCCACCTCGAGTCGAAGCAGCACGAGATCGCCGTGGACTATCCGAGCGGCGACAAGAGCCGGGCGGTGGTGAGGCTGAAGCAGGCGGCCGTGATCCCCAACAAGGATTTCGTGATCGAGTATCAGACCGCCACGGACCGGATCGAAGACACGGTGCTCGCGCACACGGACGAGCGGGGCAAGTTCTTCACCCTCGTGCTCCAGCCTCCCAAGCGGGTCCGCCAGGCCGACGTCGTACCCCGGGAGTTGGTCTTCGTGGTGGACAACAGCGGCTCGATGAGCGGCTTCCCCACCGAGACCGCCAAGCAGGCGATGGCCCTGTGCATCGACGGGCTGCACCCCCGCGACACCTTCAACCTGATCACGTTCTCCGGCTCCGTGAGCTTCTGCTTCGAGCGGCCGGTGCCCAACACCGACCAGAACCGCCGTAAGGCCCAGGAGTACCTGGCCAGCCTGCGGGGGAGCGGCGGCACGGAGATGATGAAGGCGATCCACGCCTGCCTGGCCGGGCAGGACGACCCCGAGCGGGTCCGCGTGGTCTGCTTCATGACCGACGGCTACGTCGGCAACGACATGGCGATCATCGACGCCGTGCGCAAGAACGCCGGCGTCGCCCGGGTGTTCTCCTTCGGGATCGGACGATCGGTGAACCGCTTCCTGCTGGACGGCATGGCCCGCGCCGGCCGCGGCGAGGTCCACTATATCCTCGGTCCGGAGCAGGCCGCCGGCGCCGGCGAGCGGTTCTACGAGCGGATCCGGATGCCGGTGCTGACCGACATCCGGCTCGATTTCGGCAACCTGGCCGTCGAGGACGTGTATCCCAAGGGCATCCCCGACCTGTTCAGCGCCAAGCCGGTGGTGGTCAAAGGGCGGTACAAGAAGGGGGGAGAGGGAATAATCACGCTCCGCGGCAAGACCGGGGCCGGCCCCTTCGAGCGGAAGATCCCCGTCCGCCTCCCCGACGAGCAAGCCAAGGACGACGTGTTGGCCTCGCTTTGGGCCCGGGCCAAGGTGGATCACCTCATGGACCAGGACATGACCGGGATCCAGCAGAACCGCCCCGACCCGGCGGTCAAGGAGGAGATCCTCGGCCTGGGACTCCGCTACCGGCTGCTCACGCAGTTCACGAGCTTCGTGGCCGTCGAGTACAAGCGGGTGACGAAGGAGGGCAAGACGGAAACCGTGGCCGTGCCGATCGAGATGCCCGAGGGGGTGAGCTACGAGGGGGTGTTTGGACCCCTCAGCGAGGCCGCCGAGCCCAGGCCCGCCGCGTCGATGTCGGCGCCTTATCCGCTGTCCGGGGCGTCCGCCTACGGCGCACGGGGCATGGGCGGCTACGGCGGCGGAGCGGCGGGCAAGCCGAAGATGCAGGTCCGCCCAGCGCGCCCGCCCGCGGAGAATGCCCCGACGCCGGGCATGATGGACCCGGCCGGCTCCATGCGGCTCGACACCAAGGCGGGCAAGAAGGAAGCCGGCGACAAGGAAGACTCCGCCAGGCAGAAAGCGGCGGCGAAGTTGGCCCCCGAGCTGCGGGGCCTGGCCGAGAAGCTCGCCCGGCTCGGCACCGACGGGAACCTGCTCGTCGGTAAGATCCAGATCAAGGCTGGGCGGGTCGAGGTGGCCGTTCAGTTGGCCGAGATCTCGGAGAAAGTACTGGCCAAGCTCAAGGCCCTGGGATTCCAGCCCCGCCCGCAGCCGGGCCGAGCCGGCACGTCCTTGGTCGGGACGATCCCGGTCGCCAAGCTGGAGGCCCTGGCCCAGCTCGACGAAGTCCGCCGGATCGAGCCGGCACGCTAAGGCGGATCACTTTGGCTTCAGCCACACGACGGCGTATTCCAGCGACCCCAGCGGCACTTCCAGCCGGCTGGAGGAGAAGGGGATCTCGCGCTGGGCCACTACGTCGTAGGCCGTGAGGTCAGTCGGCTGATCGAGCCCCTTGGGGCCGAGGTTGAAAGTGACCCGGGCTTGGCAGGCGTCGCGGCCGGTGTTGGCCACGACAGCCAAGAGCCCCCGGCCGGGGCGGTTGTGGAGGCTCACCTTCACGGCCGGCGGGTCGGCGGAGACCAGCTTCCTTTCCTGGCTCTCCCAGTACGGCACCCAGGCGGCCTCGTGGCGGCCGAACTGGTCGTGGACCTTCCACAGCCGGGCCGAGACTTCCAGGTCGTCCATGCCGCCGGGGCGCACCGGGATATCGTGCAAAAGCCCCATGGTCATCGCCTCGACGCGGCGGAAGGGACCGTTTCCGTACCAGAGCAGCTCCGCCGGAACGCCCCAGTTGTGACCCATGAATTCCGCGCAGAAGGCGTCCAGCGGCAGCACCTCCAGCGCCGCGCGGTCCCGCTTGAGCCCCTGCAACTGCTCGCCGTCCCAATAGCTCGTGGCGAAGGCCAGCGTGGGGATCGTCATGCAGGTGGACTGGTGGACGTTTACCTGGCCGTCGGGCCGGCGGGCCTTGACGATCGTGTAGATCCGCTTCATCATCGCCCGGGTGGCGAAGAAAGAGTAGGTCGTGCCGACCGTGCCGTCGGGCCGCCGGTAGCCGCAGCCGTGGCGCTGGTTGGCGCAGCCCCACGGCTCCGAGGTGCCGTCGAGGTAGACGCCGTCCAGGTCGTAGTCGGCCAGAGCCTTGTCGATCCCCGCGGCGAGGAAATCCTGCCAGTGGCTGCGGTAGCAGACGATGTAGGCCGTCTGCTCCGGCTTCCGCTTGTAGCCGCCGGCGCGGGGGAAGACCAGGCACTCCTCGTGATAGAGGTCCCACTCCGGCGCGATGTTGCTCATCTCGTAGCCGAAGTAGACCAACAGGCGGATGCCCCGGGCATGGCAGGCGGCGACCAGCTTCTTGAGCTTCTCGCCGTGCGTCGTGGTGGGATAGTTCTGGATGTCGGTCCAGTGCTCGTGGAAGACGACCGTGCGGACGCCGCTGGCGGCCAGGTGCTCCAGCAGGGTCGTCTTCTTGCCGCCCGGCGCGGTATAGGGCCGGTCCTCGAGCCCGTAGCTGCCCATGTGGACCGTGCGGTAGTCCCAGGCGTCGGGCCGGGCGGGCTTGACCGGGGTAGCCTGAAAGCCGAACGTGTACTCCAGCGGCCGCTCGATCGCCTGCGGCACGCTCACCAGGTGTACGCGGAGGACGACCGAGTCTCCTTCGCGGCGGATCTCGATCACCGGATCGCCTTTGTCGCTCTTGGCGGTGAAGAAATTGCGGTCCGATTCGGAGAACCAGGCCAGGCCCCGCCAGGCGTCGCCGAGCCAGACGAAAGGCTTGAACGGGCCGCGGTGGCCCTGCTTGGGCAAGGCGCGGGAATTGGCGGCACTTCCCCATTGGCCGGGCCAGGTGTGGAGGTACTGGGCGTGCTGCCCGCGGAGCGGCACCTCGAGCACGAGCCGCTCGAGGGTGGCCTTCTTCGCCCCGCCGGCTTTCGGCACGAGGCGGACGTCGCAGCGGACCATGCCGTCGTAGTCGACGCGGACGGTTCCTTCGCAGGCCAACGGGCCGCTCTCGGCGCGGGTCGCCAGCTCGACCGCGGCGGGCTTGGCCCCAGACGTGCGGCAGGAAGGATTACCCCAGGCCAGCGGCTTGCCGTCGACAATGCCGGCCAGGGTGATCGGCGAGGCGAGGATTTCCGCGTCCCGGGCGGTGATCGCGGCCGGGAAGGGGAGGCCGCCGAAGCGGTAGCCGCGGCCCCAGACGCTCACCCGGTCTCCCGCCGCTTCGACCGGGGTCCAGGGGGGCAGGACCTCCTCGGTGATCCCCACCTTGCTTCCCGGCCACGGCGGCTTGGCAATCGCGGCCGGCGCGGCCTTGGCCGGCGGTTTGGCGGCCGCATCGGCCGCCCGGGCGGCCGGGAACGTCGCGAGAACAACCTGGACGACGACCAGACTCTGGACGACAACGATCGTCCCAAGAAACACGGCCCGCGATCCGCGGCGCTGCAGGACAGACAAGCTTGGTCTCATGGCAAGTCCCTCCGCGATTGCTGTTGCCATGGCCGTAGTGTACGCCTGGCCGCAAGGGGCTGCAATCAGGAGGGGCGACAGGGCAGGAGAAAAGGATCACGAAGGCGCGAAAGAGCGAAAACGCGAAAGAAGAAAGAGGAGGAAGGTGGCTGACCGCAAGCCCGACCCTTCCTCAACAGCCTCAGCAGCGGTTTCGTGCTTTCGTCCTTTCGCGTTTTCGTGATTCCTCCACAGACTGCGGCCAGGCGTCCTGCGCTGGCAAGAGAAGGGGCTAGGGAGCGGGGGCGAGGTGCTTGCGGATCAGGGCGGCCAGTTGGTGCGGGTCGGTGCGGTTGAGTCGGGCGAGGACCCGCTCCCAGCGGTAGGCGAGGCTGCCCGCCTCGTCCCGCCGGCGGTGCTTGAAGAGCGTGTCGAACGCTCTCTTCCGCCGGCGGTACTCCTGCTGGATCTCCACGAACCGCTCGATGAAGGCGTCGAGGTATTCGCCCGCAAAGCGCTCCGGATCGGACACGTGCTCGGCGCGCCGGTTGACCGGGGCGGCGTAGTCCCGGGCAAAGGTCTCCAGGTCGTCCAGGTAGTCGGCGAAGGTGCCGGTGTGGTCGGCGACCACGATCTCGGCCGGCAGGCCGCGGCCGTCCTCGAGCACCACTTCGTCGCCGTCGTCGAACAGCGCGTTGCCTCCCCGGTCGCACCGGCCGACGATCATGTTCGGGGCGGCTGCCCGGCCCAGCAGGCGGGCCAGCCGCAGCGCAAACTCTTCGCCGGCCAATCGGTAGTTGGGCAGCTTGTCGGTGGCAATCCCGCGGATGTAATCCCGCTCGAAATACGGGGTCCAGATCACGAAGGCGTTGGGGCTGTTGGGCGGGATATAGGTTTCGCTGATCTTCTTGGCGGTGACGCGGGTGGGGAGATTCATGCCGAGCTGCCGGCAGCCGAGACGCCGGTCGAGGATGTACTCCGTGTACTCTTCGGACTGGATCATCGCGTCCAGAAGGTTCCTCCCCCCGTTGAGATGCTCGCGGACGGCCCACTTCTGCATGCGGATGATGCTGATGATCGGGCGGTCGCTGTCGCGTTGTTTGAGCTCGGCGATGTAGACGTCTCTCCGCCCGTAGAACGCCGGGCGGCGCGAGAGCGACCCGATCACCCGGCCGATGTTGACGTACTCCAGGTCGCCGTATTCGCGGACGAAGTTGAAGATGAACTTCCGCGGCTTTTCGTCCAGCAGCCTTCGCAGCTCTTCGTCCTCGGCATGGTCGTCGACCTGGTCGAACACGGGGTCGAAGATCAGCTCTCCGTTTTCGATCCGCCCGCCGGGCAGCCAGTCGATCTGCATGAAGAACTCGGGGCTCAGGCCGAGCAGGGTCTCCTCGGAGATCACCTCGTCGCGCTCGCCGATCAAGGCCGTGAACATCTGGTTCCGCCACTCGGCGTCGCCGGGATTGTCCTGGCGGATCTCGGGGCGAACGGCGTCCTGGAACCTCTGCCGCAGCCCCTCGAACGCGCCCCGCAGCGAGGGCGGATCCATGGCGGCGAAGTCCAGGCCGGCCAGGGCGGCGTGGGAGAACGAGGTGTCGGCCATGAAGAAGTCGATCTCGGGATTGCCGTGGGCGTTGGTGCGCGCGGAATAGTCGCGGATCTCGATCAGGTGCTGCCGCAGCTCGGAGTCGCCGAGCGAGCCCAGCTCCGCGAACTGCGGGCAGGTGAGGAGCCGGGTGCCCGACGTCCGGTTGTGGAAATAGATTTCCCGCCCGCCGATCCCGATCCGGGAGGCGAGGATCATCCGCGTCATTTCCGCCGCCGACTTCGGCAGCGGCGTGATCCGCCAGCACTCTCCCCGCTGCTTGATCGCCTGCCGGACCCGGCTGTTCAGCGCGTGAAGAAACTTGATCTTGTACTTCGGCACCAGCTCCTGGAGCAGATCGTCGGCCCGAAACGCCAGGCCCATGTTCTCCGGGTCGGGACGGATCAGGATCGCGTCGTCTTCCATCACCAGGTCCACGGCCTCGTTCCAGCAGGCCGACACCTCGTCCCGGGTAAGGGGCTCGAGGCCCCGCTCCAAGCGCCTCTGGTTAAGCGCCTCGACGTAGGCCATCCTCTGCGTGGCATGGATGCCGGGCAGGGTAACGAGGATGTTGCCCAGCGGAAAGGCCGTCGCGATCCGCGAGATCAGCTTGCCGTGCCGGTCCTTGGCCAGGGGGTGCTCGCCGAGGATTTCAAGGGCGGGAGCCACCGTTGCTTCCTCCACGGGGGAAACCTCGATCCCAGCCATGCCAAGTTCCCTTGGGTTGGAACACTCTCGCCCCCGGATCGGCACGACCCAGCCATTGTCATCTTACCATCCGCAGCCCCCTTCCGGCCAGCACTTGTTTGGGCCAATCCATCGGCCGTTGCAGAGTCGGCCACAGTTGGCATTCCCCGGTTCCCACTGTGGCGTGCGGACCTCGTTGTCAGGACGAGTGGCGGTTCCGCCAAACCGCAGAACGCACGGGGAGGCCGTCCCCCCCCGCGGAATCATCATTGCCCCCTTGCGGTGAACGATCGGGGAGACGAACGGAAAGCTGCAACAAGGTCTCCAGGTCCCCTCGTTGGCGCAGGAGGGCTTGCCATCGGCAAGCCCAAGGTTATCCTGGGTGTTGACAGTTGGTGTTTTTTGAGGTCCCTTGGTTCAAAGGAGGTTGGAGATGAAGATCGTGCGCACCGTGCTGACCTTGGCTCTGGCGTTGTTGATCGCCGGTTCCGCGCTGGCGGCCGAGAAGCGGAAAGGCAAAGCGGCGAAGAAGCCGCCCGCCCCCACGATTGAGGCGCTCCGCATGGTCGAGAAGCTGGACCTGACCGCCGACCAGAAGGCCAAGATTGAGGAGCTCAAGAAGGAATTTGGGCCGAAGGTCGCCGAGGCGGCAAAGAAGCTGGACGAAATTCTGACGGCGGAGCAGAAGCAGGCCCGCGCCGAAGCCTCGAAGACGGCGAAGGCCGCCGGCAAGAAGGGCAAGGAGGCCCAGCAGGCCGTCGACGAGGCGATGAAACTCACCGACGAGCAGAAAGACAAGATGGCCGAGGCGAGGAAGGCGATGGCCGCGCTGCAAAAGGAGATTCGCGGGAAGGTCATGGACCTGCTCACCGAGGAGCAGAAA
>Ga0153916_10003568_pt1 | contig 11602 bp, 6 predicted proteins | sample Opewatmetagenome_FD_109642 | JGI IMG/M metagenome (GOLD analysis project Ga0153916, IMG submission 109642) | Freshwater wetland microbial communities from Ohio, USA - Open water 3 Core 3 Depth 4 metaG | ecosystem: Environmental > Aquatic > Freshwater > Wetlands | place: USA: Ohio, Lake Erie, Old...
GAGTTCCTCACGGGTCTTCTGCAGCAGCACCGAGATCCCCGACGGGCGGGAGATGCCGAGCAAGAAGCCGGCGATGCCCTGACCCGGACGCAGCTCGCACAGGATCACATCCTGACGCTTGGCTGCCATGCCCACGGCGACATTCACGGCGACCGTGGTTGTCCCCAGGCCGCCCTTGGCCCCGATGAAGGCCGTCACCCGGCTGCGTTTGGCTCCACCCGCCGGCGCAGACGGGCGTGATCGTCCGAGAAGCGCCTTGACATGCGCCAGGAGTTCGGCCGGGTGGGTGGGTTTGGGGAGGTAGTCGTCGGCTCCCGCCTCGAATCCCTGGACCTTGTCGTCCACCTGGGCCTTGGCAGTGAACATCAGGATCGGGACGGAGGCAAAGAGGGGATCGGCCCGCAGCCGGCGGGCGACTTCAAAGCCGTCCAGGTCGGGCATCATCACGTCGAGCAGGATCAGATCGGGGCGATCGCTGGCGGCCTTGCTGAGCGCCTGAGTGCCATTGATGGCCGCCACGATCGAGTAGCCCCGCCGCTGGAGCATCATGCCCACCAGCTTGAGGGTGTCCAGATCATCGTCGACGATGAGGATCTTCTCGGGCATGCCTGACCTCCCGGCGAGAGTTGTCAGTCTAGCATAATCGTCTGCGGCCGACAAGTCAGCGCGGCGCGTATGCGCTATCCGACTCGCGGTCTTATAATCAGTCGCGCGTGATGGTCGCGGTGGATGAGCCGGTCGCGATTGCCGCGCGGTAGACTTGCGCGCCTTGGTGCATCGATGGGCTTCGAAGCCTGGATTGCCGGTTCGATTCAAACGCCTCGCCTCCCCTACCATGCCTGGGCGCTGGTGGCGGAGGTGGCGCTCTTGCTGCTGGCTGCCATCGCGTCCCTGTCCCTCGCCCGCCAGACCGCTGCGGCGCGTTGGCGCGTGTGGGCAGTGCTCCTCGCCACGGCTCCGCTCGCAAGCGCGGTGCTCATCCTGCGCCTGCCGGCCGTCGGTCTCAGCAGCCTTCCGGGAGTCCCGCTCACAGTTCCACCGGTTGCGGCCGGCGTGCTCACCTTCATCCCCACGTTGCTCTCGGCCGGGCTCGCTGGCCCCCTGCCCACGCTTCTCATCGGGTTGGGGCTCGGGCTCACGCGGGCGATTCTCGATACGCATCAGGTCATGACGATCGCTGAGTACGGTCTGATCGCCGCGTGGATCGCGCTGCTGATGCGCAATGACTATGCCGGTGGCTTCTTTGCCTCTCTACGGCGCCCGTGGGGTGCAGCGATCGCGGCCCTGCCGGCGGGCGTGATGTTGCGCGCCTTGGGTGATTGGTCGCTGGCGCGCGGCGTTCCGTTGACCATGCTGGATTTTGTCACCTCGCGCCTGCCGGGTCATGTGTTGGGTCTGGGGCTCGAATTGCTGGCCGCCGCTGCCGTGTGTGAATTCGTGCGCCTCGGGATTCCGTCCGTGTGGCCCGAACCCGCACGCCTGACCACGACACGCTTTCAACGCTCCCTCGTGTGGCACCTCAGCCTGTGGATCACGATGCCGCTCAGCCTCATGGCGGTTGTCATCCTCGCCGCAGTCATTGTCCAGACACGCGAGCAGGCGCGCAGCGACCTGCTCGCCCAGGCAGGCCTGACCGCCGGCCATGCGGCAGAGGCGCTGCCGGCGGCTGTCATCACTGGACAAACACTGCTCGAAGACATGTCCATAGATGTGGCACGCTTGGCCAACAACCCGGAGACACTCGCGCAGTACTTTGCGGACCGCCTGCGTCAGCCGCCGTACTTCCAGCAATTGGCGTTCCTGCCACAGCCCGGGCGCGTGACGACCAGCGTCCCTGCACTTGCCGATCCCCTGTGCGGCTCCATCATCGAATCGGAGGGATGCGCGGTGGCCTTCTCCGGGTCGCCCTGGATTGGCTGGGTTGACATCAGCGGGTCAGCCAATCCGTGGCTCGAAATGATCCAACCTGTCAGCGCCGCCCCCGGTCGCCCGGCAGGGATACTCATCGGACGGACCTCCTTCGAAATCAATCCTCTCCTGGCTCCGATTCGGGCTGCCCTCGGTGCGTTGCCCCAATCGCATGGCTTGCTGCTGGATCGCGACAACGTCGTGCTCTACCCGGCCGACGCCGAACCGTGGTCGGAGGAGCAACCGGCGGGCAGCGACGAAGTGGGCGGTTCCTGGTTTTTCGGAATCACATCCGATGGGCGCAGACGGCTGTCGTATGTAGTCCCGCTCCGCTACCCGGATTGGAAAGTGGCTCTGCGGGTGCCGGAGGCCGTGGCCTTCAGTACTTCGCTGCAGGCAGGTTTGAGCATCGGACTGCTGACCCTTCTGGTTACGCTGGTCACCCAGATGCTGGTTATCGTCATCGCCCAGCGCATCACGCGCCCGTTGCGGCAATTGGTGCATGCTGCCGGCGCGCTGGCCGCCGGCGACCTCGATCGGCGTATCGATATGGGCGGCGAGGACGAATTCGCCGCGCTAGGGCGCGCCTTCGAACTGATGCGTCACAACCTGCAACGCCAGATCCGCGACCAGGACCTGCTTTTGCAGGCCAGCCAGGGCGTCGCCACCCACATGGAACTCCTGCCGGCCTGTCTTCCCATCCTGCAAAGCGCCCTCTCCTCAGCCGGCGCGCACGGCGCGCGCATCATTCTGGCCGAAGGACACGCCGCGCCGCAAGAGATTGCAGCGGGCGAGCTGGCAAGCAGCATGGCGCCTCTCGACGCGTATGTCCTCGCTCACGTGCGCGACCGATCGCCGTGGCTTGTTGCGGATGTGACAAAGGCGGAGGAATTCTTCCCGCTCTCGCTGACGGGGCACATCGGCGCGCTGATCGCGCTGCGCCTCTCCCAGGGCGAAAGGTTCTATGGTGCTCTCTGGCTGGCGTTCCGCCGGCCGCAGGTCTTCGATACCGGTATCGTCGACTTGTTCAGCGGGCTGGCCGGGCAAGCTTCGCTGGCTGTCACCAATGCGAGTCTGCTCGAGACGACCGAGAGCGAGCGCCAACGGTTTGCCACGATCCTCGCCGCCATTCCCGACGGCGTGGTCATGACCGACGCCGACGGCCGCGTGTTGTTCGCCAATGCGGCGGCTCGAACGCTGCTCGGCTCGGTCTTGCCCGAGACGGGTGGGCGGGTCGGTTCCAGCGGGCAGGCTGGGGGTCTGGCGCAGGCACTGGCGGAGGCCAGCCCGGAGGGTCGCACCTTCGAGTTTGCGGCGGCCGATGGTCGTCGGTTGTTGGCGACCACCCGGCCTGTGGCCGGTTCGCGATCGGTGTCGCTCGGCCGCGTATGCCTGCTGCAAGATGTGACCCGCTTCCGGCAGCTCGAAGACCTGAAGACCGAATTCGTCAACACGGTGAGCCACGACTTGCGCCGCCCGCTGACACTCGTGGACGGCCATGTCAATATGCTGGAGATGCTTGGCCCCCTCAACCCTGCACAGAAGGAATACGTCGTGCGCATCCGCGAGGGCGTGCGCGGCATGGCGCGCTTGGTCGGCGATCTCCTGGATCTGGGGCGCATCGAGAAGGGCATCGAAGCGCATGCCTCGTCCATCGAGGTGCGCGCCTTGCTCGAGAAGCTACTCGAGGAATACCGCTCGGAGGCTGCCAGCCGCTCCATCCGCCTTGAACTGGTCCAGCCCGAGGATTTCCCCTCGCTCACCGCGGATGCCTCCCTGCTCGAGCGGGCCCTGGGCAACTTGGTCGACAATGCCATCCGCTACAACCGGCACAATGGGAGTGTCAACCTTCGCGTGGCCGCGCAGGAGGGCCAGGTGGTCTTCTCGGTGGAGGATACCGGCGTGGGCATCGCGCCGGCCGACATGCCCCGGCTCTTCGAGCGCTTCTACCAGGTGAGCCGTCCTGACCTGGGCGATACGCGAGGCTGGGGATTGGGCCTGGCCATCGTGCGCTCAGTTGCGGAATGGCATCACGGGCGTGCCTGGGCTGAGAGCCAACTCGGCAAAGGGAGCACTTTCTTCCTTGCTTTGCCGGCCCGCCCTTGAGGCGAGCACGCCTCCACGTGCATCCGTCTTGTAACCTATCCCCCCAGCGGTTAGAATCCCTGCCATGACCCGCATGACGTACGACGACACGTTGGACTATCTGTATTCCTTTGTGGATTACAGCCTGCAGCGGACCTTTCGGTACTCGCCGCAGACGTTCGACTTGAGCCGCATGCGAGTGCTGCTCGAACGGCTCGGCAACCCGCAGGATTCCTATCCGGTGATTCATGTTGCCGGAACCAAGGGCAAAGGGTCGGTCTCCGCGCTCACAGCTTCGGCGCTTCGTGCTGCCGGATACCGGACCGGCTTCTACACGTCGCCGCACCTTGTGGATTTTGCCGAACGCATTCAGCTGAACGGTCACGACATATCGCACGAACGCTTGAGTGAATTTGCAGAGCAGATTCGCCCGGTGGTCGCCAAGGTGCCCGGGTTGACGACATTCGAGATCACGACGGCGTTGGCCTTCATGTACTACGCCGCTGAGAAGGCCGAGGCGGCCGTCATTGAGGTTGGCCTGGGCGGCCGTCTGGATGCCACCAATGTGGTTCATCCGATGCTGTCGGTCATCACCTCGCTCTCCTATGACCACACGCACTTGCTGGGTCACACGCTGGCCGAGATTGCGCGCGAGAAGGCGGGTATCGTCAAGCCGGGGGTTCCCGTGGTGAGCGCGCCGCAGGAGAGCGAGGCATTGCGTGTGCTGAAGTCGATTGCCGAAGAGCGCCAGTCACCCTTCGTTTTGGTCGGTCGCGATTGGCTCTTTGCGCCGCTGCGCCGCTCGCTCGACGGCCAGTCGCTCACCATTTGGTCGGCTGCCTCGCAAGAACAGGTCAACGACTACCTGCGGCACGGCCAACCCCGGCAGTGGGAATGGGTGCCGCCGCGCTTCGATATCCCGCTGCTCGGCTACCACCAGGTGATCAATGCCACGGTGTCGTATGCCGCGCTTCAAGTGGCCAACACTCGCGGACTGCGCATCCCGGAGGAGGCGATCCGCGAGGGATTTCGAACCGTCGAGTGGCCGGCGCGCTTTCAGATCCTTCACCGAGCGCCCTTCGTTGTCGTCGATTCAGCCCACAACCGGGATTCGGCGCGCAGGCTGCGCACAGCTCTCGATGACTACTTCCCGTCTCGCAAGGTGATCCTGATTTTCGGCGCCTCGTCGGACAAAGACATCAACGGCATATTGGATGAACTCATCCCGCGCGTTTCGCAGGTTATCGTCACCCATGCCGAGCATCCGCGCGCCTCAGAAACAGACGATTTGGTGGAGCGCATCCGCGCGCGAGGTTGCCCAGCCGAGGCGGTCGTGCCGGTGAAGCAGGCGCTGGCTAAGGCGCTTGAAAACGCCGCCGAGGAGGATGTGGTGCTTTCGGCGGGCAGCATGTTTGTATCGGCCGACGTGTTGCGCGATTGGCCGGAGGTGTGGGAGCGTGAGGCCCGCCGGCGCGCCGCGTGGGCGGAGGAGAGGCGAGTGCCTCTGACGAGCAGTGATGATGACTGGGCATGAGTTTCGCGATTGGCAGATGCGGACTGAATTCGCCGAGGTGCTGGGCAACCGCACGGAGGAACTGCAGCGCATTCACGACGCAACCACTGACGCCGACGGCCTGATCAGTTGCGCGGTGTTGCCCCTGCGCGACATGGTGCTCTTCCCGCGCATGGTAACGCCCTTGTTCGTCGGGCGCGAAACAACCCTGGCGGCTCTCGAGGCCGCCCATGCCGCCGGCGAAACGGTCCTGGCCCTCGCCCAGCGCGATGCGGAGATTGCCGAGCCCGGCCCAGACGACCTCTTCCCGGTGGGATGCGAAACCGCGGTCGGCCGGGTGCTGCACATGCCCGACGGCTCGACCACGGTGCTGGCGCAAGGGCGTCGCCGCATTCAGGTGGTGGAGTTCACCCAGACCCAACCCTACCTGCGCGCCCGCGCGCGGCCCATCTTCGAACCGCAGCAGCGCACGCGCGAGACCGAAGCCATGATGCGTGCGGTGCTGGCCCTTTTCGAGAAGGTCGTCCAACTCAACCGCAGCTTGCCCGAAGAAGCTTACGTCTTCGCGATGAACGTGGACGAACCGGGCTGGCTGGCCGACCTGATCACCTCCGCGCTGGGTGTGCCGCTCTCCGACCGTCAGGATATGCTCGAAACAATCGACCCCAATTCACGACTGCAGCGTCTGAGCGTGATCCTGGGGCGCGAGCTGGACGTGCTCGAGCTTGAGAACCGCATTCACACCCGAGTGCAGAGCGAGGTCGACCGTTCCCAGCGCGAGTATTACCTGCGCGAGCAGATGAAGGCCATCCAGAACGAACTCGGCGAGGCCGATAGTTGGACACAGGAACTGGCCCAGTTGCGCGAGGCGGTGACTGCAGCGCACATGCCCGACGAGGTGGAGAAGAAGGCGCGCAAGGAGATCGAACGCCTGGAGCAGATGCCCTCGATGGCTCCAGAAGTGGCCATCGTGCGCACCTACCTCGACTGGCTGATCGAATTGCCGTGGGAGAAGGCCAGCGACGATAACCTCGACGTTCGTCATGCGGCCGAGGTGTTGGATGCGCAACACTACGGCCTGCCCAAAGCCAAAGAACGAATACTCGAATACATTGCGGTGCGCAGCCTTGCGCCAGAGCGTCTGCGCCAGCCCATCCTGTGCTTCGTCGGCCCGCCGGGCACGGGCAAGACCTCCCTTGGGCGCTCGATCGCCGAAGCCCTGGGCCGTCACTTCGTGCGCGTGTCCTTGGGCGGCATACGGGATGAAGCGGAAATCCGCGGGCACCGGCGCACGTATATCGGCGCGCTCCCGGGGCGCATCCTGCAAACGATGCGCCGCGCTGCGATCGTCAATCCGCTCTTCATGCTCGACGAGATCGACAAGCTGGGTGCGGATTTCCGCGGCGACCCCGCTGCGGCCCTGCTCGAGGTCCTCGACCCCGAGCAGAACCACGCCTTCGATGACCACTACCTGGATGTCCCCTTCGACCTCTCCAAAGTCATGTTCATCACCACGGCCAATACGCTCGGGCCAGTACCCTCCGCGCTGCTCGACCGCATGGAAGTGATCGAATTCCCCGGCTACATCGAGGAAGAGAAGCTGGCCATCGCGCGCCAGTTCCTTCTGCCGCGACAGATCAGCGAGAATGGGCTCAGCGGCGAGCGACTGGCCATCCCCGATCTGAGCGTCCGGCGCATCATCCGCGAGTACACCTGGGAGGCGGGTGTGCGCAACTTGGAGCGCGAGATTGCGCGCGTATGCCGCAAGATCGCGCGCCAGAAAGCGGAGGGCCATCACCTGCCGACGCGCATCTCGCCGGCCGGCCTTCCCAAGTACTTGGGCCCACCGCAATACTTCCAGCTGGAGGCCGAGAAGCGTGATGAGATTGGCGTGGCCACGGCCTTGGCCTGGACGGAAGCCGGCGGCGACACCATGCCGGTGGAGGTCATCCTCGTCGAGGGCAAGGGCGGCATTCAGATCACGGGCCAGGTGGGCGAGGTGATGCAGGAGTCGGCGCAGGCCGCCCTCTCCTATCTCAAATCGCGCGCGCGCGAGTGGGGTATCGAAGCTGCGCGCTTCGAGAAGACCGACGTGCACGTGCATGTTCCTGAGGGGTCTATCCCTAAAGATGGTCCAAGCGCGGGCATCACGATGGCCGTCGCGCTCATCTCGGCCTTCACCGGCCGACCCGTGCGCAAGGAAGTGGGCATGAGCGGCGAGATCACCTTGCGGGGTCGGGTCCTGCCGGTGGGCGGAGTGCGCGAGAAGGTGCTGGCGGCCCACCGCATCGGACTGAAGACCGTCATCCTTCCGGTGCGCAACGAAAAGGACCTGGTGGAAGTCCCGCCCAAAGTCCGACAGGATATGGACCTCCGCCTCGTGACGCACATGGACGAAGTACTGGCGGTGGCCGTGCGCGGACCGCTGCGCGCGCGCGTCGAGGCCAAACCGAAGGCAGCAGCCCGCCGACCCAAGGCGGGAAAGCGCAGCGGCACCACCCGCAATCGGTCGACCTGATTCCGGCCACGCGCCAAGTTCTCAGGCGACACGCGACTCGCGACGCAGCTTGGCGATTCATTGTTCAGCCCGCAGCACATCTGGGACGACCTGCAACGCGGCGAATGACGGGAACCAACCCACTCAACGGCAAGGTCGTTCTCGTCACCGGTGCCTCGTCGGGGATCGGCGAGGCCACGGTGCGGGAATTCGCGCGTGCCGGTGCCTGGGTAATCCTCACCGCGCGGCGCGAGGAGCGATTGCGCGCGCTGGCCGACCGACTGCGTGCCGAGTCGCCGCAATCTGAGTCGCTTGTGGTTCGCGCCGATCTCACAGTTCCTTCCGAACTCGATACGCTCGCTTCGCAAAGCCTCGCCTGGCGAGGCCGGGTTGACGTTCTGGTCAACAATGCAGGCTTTGGGCGGCTGCGGTGGCTGGAAGAGCTCGATCCACAGGCCGACGTCATCGCTCAAGTCTCGCTCGATCTCGTCGCACCGACCCTGCTCACGCGCGCGCTGCTTCCAGCCATGATGCATCAAGGCTCGGGCAGCATCATCAATGTGGCCTCGGTCGCGGCGCTCATCGCGGCGCCCACCTACACGGTCTACTCGGCCGCCAAGTACGGACTGCGCGGGATGAGCGAGGCGTTGCGGCGCGAGGTTCGTCCGTTCGGCATCACCGTCAGCCTTCTGTGTCCGGGGCCGGTGGCCACCGAATTCGGGCAGCATGTGAAGCGCGACGCGCGCACCGCATTGGCGGTGGCCGACCGTATGCGTCTACCGGTGGAATACGTCGCCCAGCGCATCGTCCGCCTCGCAACCCATCCGCGGCGCATGGTAGTCATCCCCTGGTACATGGGCTGGCTGGCGTTCATCAACGCGCACGCCGCCGGCCTGGCGGACGCACTTATCGACCGATATTACGTGGCGCGCTTGCGCCGTCCCGTCCGGCCGCCGCGACGGGCATGACCTATCCGCACGCAGCATCCATCGATCGGGGAGGAGCCCAGCCATGAGTGTGACAGCGCTGACCCAGGAGGCCAAGCGCGCCTACGCGCGCGTGGTCAATGCGTGGTGCATGTACGATTGGGGCAACTCAGCCTTTTCGACAACCGTGGAAGCGGCGGTCCTGCCGGTCTATTTCGCCCGCGTGGCCGGCGCGTCCCTGCCGGGCAACACGGCCACGGTCTATTGGGGCTACGCAGCCGCCATCTCGCTCCTGGTCAGCGCGCTGCTCGCGCCGCTCCTGGGGAGCATTGCGGACTACACCGGAAAGAAGAAGCGTCTGCTCGGTCTCTTCGCCGGCCTGGGCATCATCACCACCGCGCTGCTCTTCTCGGTCGAACAAGGCGACTGGTTGCGCGCTCTCCTCCTCGTGTCTCTGGGCAGCCTGGGCTTTGCGGCGGCAGCCATCTTCTACGATTCGCTCCTGCCCCACGTGGCCAAACCGGAGGACATCGATTTCGTCTCCTCCAAAGGATATGCCCTGGGATATCTGGGCGGCGGCCTGCTGCTGGCCGTGAACATCCTGATGATCCAACTGCTGCCAGGCACGCTCGGCCCGCGTCTATCGTTCCTCAGCGTGGCCGTGTGGTGGGCGGTCTTCACCATCCCACTCCTGCGCCTGGTTCCAGAGCCGGCCGCGAATACCAGGGGCATCGGCACGGGAGTCAACCCGCTCGCGGCGGGCTTCCGCCGGCTGGGGCAGACCTTCGGCGAGATGCGCCGATACCGGCAGTTGTTCATCTTCCTCATGGCCTTCTGGCTTTACAACGACGGCATCGGGACGATCATCAAGATGGCCACCATCTACGGCGCCGAAATTGGCATTGGCGATACGTCATTGATTGGCGCACTGCTGATGACCCAGTTCGTCGGCATTCCCTTCTCGCTGCTCTTCGGGAAGATGGGCAAGTGGCTCGGCACCAAGCGCTCGATCATGCTCGGGCTGGGTTGGTACACGCTGATCGCCATTGCAGGCTATTTCATCAGCCAAGCTTGGCATTTCTGGGTGCTGGCGTTCGCGGTGGGCATGGTGCAGGGCGGAACGCAGGCGCTCAGCCGCAGCCTGTTCGGGGTCATGGCACCCAGGGCGCGCAGCGCCGAGTTCTTCGGTTTCTACGACGTGTCGAGCAAATTCGCCGGCATCGCCGGCCCGTTCCTATTCGGCTTGGTGGGCCAGATCATGGGCTCGAGCCGCCTGAGCATCGTTTCACTGATCCTCTTCTTCATCGGCGGGATGATCATCCTTTCGCGGGTGAAGGAAGTGGAGGGTATTCGCATCGCGGATGAGGAGAACCGCCAGGCTGCTGCCGCCTAGCGCTGAGCGCACGTGGCAATCCACGGAAACGTGGCGCGTCCCGGCGAATCGCCGGGAGGGTTCCTGGCCTCCCAGCGATTCGTCTTGTGCTTGTGGATAGGTTCTTGCGGGGGTGCGCTCCGACCTCCATCCTCCCGGCAGGCGACCTGAAATCCAAGGGGTGGGTGGTATAATCCCACCCGCGCCACGGTAGCTCAATCGGTAGAGCAATCGCTTCGTAAGCGATCGGTTAAGGGTTCGATTCCCTTCCGTGGCTCTCGCCCGCAAGGGCGTTTTTGTATTCCCGCAATGGGTGCCCCGCAAGCGCGCCGGCCGTCGCTCTGCGTGCGAACGTGGGTATAATCTGCGCATGAAGAATCCCTCATGCTTGACCATCGGTATCGCCGGTGGCACTGGCTCGGGCAAGACCACCGTCGCCCAGACTATTCTGGGCGACGTTTCCGACGGCAGCGTGGCCTACATCGCGCACGATGCCTACTACAAGAACCTGGACGACCTGCCTGCGGTGCAGCGCGAAAACCTCAACTTCGACCATCCGGATTCCCTGGATACGCCGCTGCTGATTTCGCATCTGCGCGAACTTCAGGCCGGCCGCCCTGTCGACATGCCGGTGTACGATTTCACTCGGCACACCCGCCGCGCCGAGCGGCAGCATGTGAGCCCGCGACCCATTCTGCTTGTCGAGGGCATCCTCATCTTTGCCGATCCCGACCTGCGCGAGTTATTCGATATCAAGATCTTCGTCGACACCGACCCGGATCTGCGGTTCATCCGCCGCCTGCAACGGGATATCGCCGAGCGCGGGCGGACGATCGAATCGGTCATCCGGCAATACCTCACCACTGTGCGACCAATGCATCTGGAATTCGTCGAACCCTCCAAGCGTTATGCCGATCTGATCATTCCTGAGGGCGGCTTCAACCGGGTCGCGCTCGATATGGTCGTGGCGCGGGTCCAGGAAAGCATCTTGCGTGTCGCCGGGGCCTAGCTCCCTGACGCCGGACCTTCCGCGTCGCACATCCCAGGTTGTGCCCATGCTGATCTTCCTCAAACTTGGCGGCTCACTCATTACGGACAAAGCCCACACGCGTGCGCCGCGGCACGATGTCATTCAGCGTCTGGCGGGCGAAGTCGCAGAGGCGCGCGCCGAGCGCCCAGAACTCGCGCTCGTGATCGGCCATGGATCGGGATCCTACGGGCACGTGGAGGCCAAGCGCTACGGCACCGCCCGCGGAGTGAGCACGCCCGAAGAATGGCGCGGCATGGCCGAAGTCTGGCGC
>Ga0153916_10003569_pt1 | contig 11602 bp, 10 predicted proteins | sample Opewatmetagenome_FD_109642 | JGI IMG/M metagenome (GOLD analysis project Ga0153916, IMG submission 109642) | Freshwater wetland microbial communities from Ohio, USA - Open water 3 Core 3 Depth 4 metaG | ecosystem: Environmental > Aquatic > Freshwater > Wetlands | place: USA: Ohio, Lake Erie...
CACGGTGGAGGGATTATTTTGGAGGATGGGAGAGTCTAGTTGTTTTAATACTGGGAGGGATTCTAGGGTGACCAACCAGACGATCAGGTCGGGTTGATAATGCACAGCGTAGTCGAGAATCAACAAGTCTTTGGTCAGGGATAGGGTCGGATAACCCAGATTGTACGCACGCATGGACCTGCCATCATTGACCTTGAGATTAGCAGCATTTATGTAACCAGAAAGTGTATTCTTTGGTTTGAGTAGATAACCCCACACCGAAGAATCACCTATGATCAATACTCGATACTCATCCAGGGGTTTTTTAGGAGCAGCTAATATGTGAGAGGTAAACATAGCTTCGAGGTTATAAAGACTGAAGTTGTATGCCTGATCAGGATTCTCACCATATGGTAAGCGCACTCGACCCGGGAAAATGACATTATAAGTAGAAATCTGACCAAGGGTTGGCAAGAAAGCAATAGGTGAAAAAAGCAGGTTAATTAACAGGAAAAGTAGTAAGCCTTTAATAATCACTCTCTTGAGTGATACATTATCCGGAGTTTTAGGCAGAGTCATAGCAATTATTTAAACCAGTCCGAACAGTTTCAGAAAAGTATTCCATGATTGCACTGGAGTGGATAACGCAAACCACACCCACCCCAGGCATACATAATGAAAAGTTAGCACAGTACCACTCAGCTCAACAAGTAGCTTGAGGCGAGGCCTGTTCTCCAAATTTGTTCCTTTTGAACGAATCAGATCTGACCAACGATTATGAATAAAAAGGCCCAACCCATGCCATGCTCCCCAAATGGCATAATTCCAACTGATGCCATGCCACAGACCAATCAGGATAAATGTACTCAGTTGTCCAATGAAGATGATAAGAGGCAGGGGTATATTGCGCGGGTCGTTGCGTAATGTTCGCGTGAGAGGATTGAACAAGTAAGCCCTGAACCATTGCGCCAGAGTCATGTGCCAACTATTCCAAAATAGTGTCAGATTTTGCTTGAGATAAGGCCGTTCAAAATTTTCAGGAAGCTGGATTCCAACCAAGTGACTTATACCAATGGCAATATCCGTATAACCCGAAAAATCAAAGAATATCCTAAAGGCAAATGCATAGGTCATGACCCACAACCACCCGATAGAATTTACCTGGCTTGAGTTAATACTGTTCAAGGCAAAGAGGGCTAATCCATCAGCCAGGACATATTTACTGAAAATCCCTAATAGAATTCGCTTTCCCCCATTAAGTGCAGTATCTGTGGATAGTTGGAAGGGTTGATGCAAGTCTTGAACGAAACGTTGGACGCGATCAATCGGTCCAGCTGAATAAGCGGGGAAAAAGATTACGTAAATCACATATTCCTTCAATGACAGCTCGGGTAATTTCCCGCTCACCCTGTCACGTAAAGTATGCATCAAACGAAAAGCCACGTATGAGAATCCAAGCCACTTTATGTCAACTGCTGAGGCGAGATCTACAGACTGGGCGTTCATAGATCGCAAACCCATACTCACCAATTTTGTTAGTGGCTCGAATTTTAATACGATGAAGAGACCTGTGATCAAGGCAAAGCATGCATAAATCCACACAACCCGTGCTGTACCAAATCGTCTGGCTACAATAACAATTAGCATGAACATCATAACTGCTGGGATTATCTGATAAATGACGGGTGGGCGGGTGGGTGTCAGACAACAGACAGGACCAAGATAACGGGTTAAATCTATCAGCAGTATTACAACAGCGATAACCAATCCTGTTTTGAGATTACTTCGTAAATCTAAAGTATCCTTGGGTCTGGTAATAAGCCATGTAAGGATTGTGATGGCTAGGGAAGCGGTTGGCAACCAAAAATCGACATGGCGTATAGGCATAGATGGCTGTAGCCAATAGATTGCCAGGATGCTTGCAATCATCAAGCACCAACTACGCCATGTACCTCTAGCAATTAAGCCAATTAGGATTGAGGCACAAATTAAGATAATCAGTGGTAAAAGGGACACAAGGATACGAAGGGCTCTAAGAAATCAGTGCATCAATTGGTGCTTAAAAACCCTGATAAATCCACAAAGGAGCCTGGTTTGCTGTCATGACGAGGATTGCTATCAGGATCAGGCAGAGCAGCAAGGCATACAAATTCTCACGGCTGAACAATCTACGTAGCATTCTTACCTCCGATGGTTAGCGATAACCACACATACGCCATTCACCATCCTCCTGGCGAGTGATATAGGTTCGGGATGATAAATCTATCTGTTGTCCTTCTCCATTGTAGTCTAAAGCCAGCACACCTGTACAGGAAACATAGGTATCTGTACCTTCCTGCCCAGTTTGTTTACAGCTAAGGTTCTCAACTTTAGACCCAACTCCAACGAGAGAATCAACCTCACGTAGTGCGTTCTGTTCCCATTCAGTACAGGATAAATTACTAAGCTGAACTGAGTCCTTACTGCTCAATGCTTGAATATAGGCTTCAATGGCTTTGGAGGCATCGTTCTGTCCGCTATCGCATGCAACTAAAAGGATAGAAATTAATAAACTAAGAATAACGATGTAGTTAATCTGAAAATATTTCTTCAAGGCATCCTCCTAAATAGCGAGAGTAAAGGCTATTTTACCGGAATTCATGATAAATGTAACTTGTAAATTTCATCACTTTCAAGGATAATGAAAATAGTGTCCATAATAATTATCTAGATGGATCATGGGTGAATGTGTAAATCTATTATTTTCACACTAAGGAGAGATTATGACAGCGCAGATCATTGATGGGAAAGCAATTTCGGAGAAATTACTGTGTGAGATTGCAGCTGACGTAGAAGCGATGGTAAAAGAAGGATTACCTCGACCTGGTTTGGCGGCAGTCTTGGTAGGGGATAATCCCGCCTCTCAACAATATGTAAATATGAAGCGTAAAACCTGTGGGAAAAATGGGCTTGAATCCTACGGATATGTGCTTCCTAAAAGTGCTACACAAGCCGAAGTAGAAAGCTTGGTTAGAGAGCTGAATGCCGACCCGAAAGTTAACGGCATTTTGGTTCAGTTGCCATTACCTGAACATCTAGACGATGAAAAAATTTTAAATTCCATCAGTATCGAAAAAGATGTAGACGGATTTCACCCAATTAATATTGGTCGCCTGGCCCAAAAGGGTCGTGAGCCATTATTCGTCCCTTGCACACCAGATGGCTGTATTTATCTGATTGATCAAACTGGATTTCAGCTGAAAGGTGCAAATGCGGTTGTATTGGGCCGTTCAAACATCGTAGGCATGCCTGTCGCATTGCTGTTAGTGAAGCGTGATGCCACCGTAACGATTTGCCATTCACGTTCCAAAGACCTGCCCAGCATCTGCCGAAGCGCTGATGTGCTAATTGCCGCAGTCGGAAGACCGGAGATGGTGAAAGCAGATTGGATCAAACCTGGGGCGGTGGTCATTGATGTTGGTACCAATCGTATAGATGACCCGACCACCGAAAAAGGTTACCGGCTTGCGGGAGATGTGGCATTTAATGAGGCAAAGGAAGTTGCTGGATGGATTTCTCCTTATCCTGGTGGGGTCGGCCCAATGACCATCACTATGTTATTGCGTAATACCGTCAGAGCAGCGAAAATACAGGCACAAAAACTATAGGATTTCCTTTTGACGACTGCAGATGCCTTATTTCTGCAGTCGTTTTTTATTTGAATAAGTTGTCTGACAATTGACATTTACCTGTTTTTTTGCTACACTATAGTTGTCTGACAATTATTTTATGTCATAATAGATCGAAGGGAAATGGGAACCCTTTTAATTCGAAACTCAGAGATATTGGTTACTATGGATGACCATCGAAGGGAGATTCCTGGAGGTGGCCTTTTTATCCGTGATGGATTTATTGAGCATATAGGTATAACTGATGACCTACCAGGCAATGCTGATGATATTCTGGACTTGACCGGACACATCGTTTTACCAGGTCTGATTAACACACACCACCATTTTTATCAAACTCTTACGAGGGTCGTTCCAGCAGCCCAAAATGCAAATCTCTTTAACTGGTTAAAAATCCTATACCCGATTTGGGGTCGGATGACGCCTGATGATATTTACCTATCAACCCAGACAGCTTTAGCCGAATTGGCTTTATCAGGTTGTACTACAGCTTCAGATCATTTATATATTTTTCCTAACGGTTCACGCTTGGATGATGAAATCCACGCAGCGAGCGAGTTAGGCGTCCGTTTGCATGCTTCGCGAGGTTCAATGAGCCTGGGTGAGAGTAAAGGTGGACTGCCGCCAGATCATGTAGTGGAAGATGAATCCCAAATTTTAAAGGATTCACAAAGGTTAATTGAACAATATCATGACCCGAAACCCGGTGCAATGATTCAAATTGTCCTGGCACCATGTTCACCTTTCAGTGTTACCTCCAATTTGATGCGTTCGAGCGCTTCACTGGCGCGCGAGTATGGGGTTCATTTGCATACACATCTAGCTGAGACCCAGGATGAAGAAATTTTTTGCCAAGAAAAATTCAAGCTGCGTCCCGTGGCATTAATGAACGAAATGAACTGGCTTGGACCGGACGTCTGGTTCGCTCATTCAGTTTACGTGAACCCAAGCGAGATCGAGAAATATGCAAAGTCAGGCTGTGGTGTAGCCCATTGCCCCACCTCGAATATGCGCCTTGCATCTGGTATCGCTCCAACGATGGATATGCTTCAGGCGGGTGTTAAGATCGGTTTAGGTGTGGATGGATCAGCAAGCAACGATGGTTCCAGCTTACTGGAGGAAACCAGACAGGCAATGTTGGCAGCGAGAGTCAGAGCTGGGTTAATGGGTGCTTCAATATCTGGCGGTGAATCATTCTCGATTATGACTGCACGCCAAGCCTTGGAAATTGCCACTCGCGGTGGAGCTGCCGTATTAGGGCGACAAGATCTGGGAGCGTTGGAAGTAGGCAAGTGTGGGGATATTTTTGCGATTAATTTAAACCGGTTGGAATATGCAGGGGGGTTGCATGATCCAGTCTCCGCCCTTGTATTTTGTGCACCCGTCAAGGTTGATTACACCATTGTCGCGGGAAAGGTCATTGTTAAAGATGGGGAACTTCAAACCATGGATGTTCATAATTTAGTGGAAAGACATAATCAGGCTTCCAGGAGGTTGGTAAATGGGAGTAATTGATTCAGCAATTAGTAAGTCTTTGGTTGATGTTGCCATGGGCAGAGCATCAGCCGATTTGGTAATCCGTAATGGGCGCTGGGTTTGCGTGCAATCTGGTGAGATCATTCCTGGAACAGATATAGCGATTAAGGGAGACCGGATCGCGTACGTTGGGGAAAGCGCTGCGCATACGATTACCGACCAGACAAAGGTCATTGATGCAAATGGCAGGTATCTGGTGCCAGGCTTGCTCGATGGGCATGTGCACATCGAGTCTGGAATGTTGACCGTCACAGAGTTTGTACGGGCTGTGATCCCATACGGCACCACGGGCATGTTTGTCGATCCACATGAAATTGCGAATATCTTCGGACTAGATGGCGTACGTCTTATGGTTGAGGAAGCCGCGCTACAACCGATTCATGTGTGGGTTCAAATGCCATCCTGTGTGCCGTCAGCACCTGGCTTGGAGACACCAGGAGTGAGTTTGGGACCAGCCGAAGTCGCACAGGCTATGACCTGGCCTGGGATCATCGGTTTGGGAGAGGTGATGAATTTCCCTGGGGTATATCTCAACGATGAAAAAATGCATGCAGAAATGTCGGAAGCACGCAAAGCTGGGAAGGTAATTGGTGGGCATTACGCCTCACCAGATTTGGGGTTGCCGTTTCACGGTTATGTGGTTGGTGGACCCGAAGATGACCATGAGGGGACACGCCTTGATGATGTAGTGGCCAGGGTGCGTCAGGGGATGAAAGCGATGCTGCGTTTCGGTTCAGCCTTCCATGATATAGCAGCCCAAATCGATGCCGTCACCAAGATTGGATTGGATCCCAGGCATTTCATCCTGTGTACGGATGATTCCCACTCTGAAACCCTGGTGAGGGAAGGGAATGTTAATCGGGCCGTAAAAGAAGCAATATCTCATGGCCTGGAACCTATCACCGCAATCCAGATGGTGACGATTAACCCGGCGGAACACTTCGGAGTGGCGCGTGACGTCGGCATGATTGCACCGGGTAGGTATGGTGATGTGCTCATCGTTGATGATTTAACCAAGCTGACTGTGGATGTTGTCATCTCAAAAGGTTCGGTGATCGCTGAGAGTGGAAAGCTAAGAATTGAGCTACAAGCTTATACGTATCCAGATTGGGCCATACAATCCATCCATCTAGGTCATCCGTTACATGATGATGATTTTCGATTGCCTACCCATAGTGATGGAAGTTACACAGCCAATGTAATTGGAATCATCGATAACCAGGTACCTACCCGGCATTTAAAATTTCAAGTTACTGCTAGATCAGGTGAGATTCAAATGGATATGGAGCAAGATATCGCCAAGGTTGCAATAGTTGAACGGCATAAAGCGACAGGCGAGGTTCAGGTTGGTCTGGTCAATGGTTTTGGGTTTAATGTGCCATGTGCAAGCGCTACAACCGTTGCTCATGATAGCCACCATATGATCGTGGTTGGGACGAGTGAAGTAGATATGGCAATGGCTGCCAATGAGCTCGCCAGGTTGGGTGGTGGGCAGATCGTTATTCGAGAAGGGAAAGTCATTGGACAGGTGGAGCTTCCCATTGCTGGATTGATGTCGAATGAACGAGCCGAAGTTGTAGCGAAGAAAGCTGGAACAGTCTTGGAGGGGTTTAAGGCTTGTGGTTGTAAGTTGAATAATCCAAACATGCAATTGAGCTTTTTGGCATTGGTCGTCATCCCTGAGTTACGAATTTCAGATCTCGGTTTGGTTGATGTAAACCAGTTCAAATTCATTCCAGTGATTGAAAAATGAGGTTGAGCATGATGGTTAAAAATGGAATTTCCACATCACAGCGTTTGCACGAAGCCTTGGGAAAGATCATCGCAGAAACCCCTCCTGGTGAGCGCTTATTAACCGAGCCCGAATTAGCTAAACAATTAAACGTTTCACGAGCGACACTCCGTGAAGCGATGCGTACGTTTGAGACCCAAGGATTGATTTACCGCCACCAAGGCTCCGGGACATTTGTAATCCATCCATCGCAGGTAATCGATACAGGTTTAGAGATGCTAGAAAGTATCGAGACGCTATCAAAGCGGATTGGCCTGGTTGTTACAATGGGTGAGCTACATATCGACCATTTTTCTGCCAATGAAGAATACTCCAAAGCTTTATTGATTAATCCTGAAGATCCTGTATTGGTGATATCCCGAGTAATACATGCCGAGGGACGACCGGTGGCATATTTGATTGATGTACTACCGGAAGAAATGCTAACAACTGAAGAGTTAGGATCAGGTTTTACTGGATCAATGTTGGATCTGTTACTAAAAAGAGGCACTCCTACATTAGTTTCATCCCGCTGTGAGATTAATGCCGTGCAAGCGAAATCTGACGTAGCCAAGGCATTACGGATTCAACGTGGTGATGTCCTCCTGCGAATTATTGCTTATCTTTACAGCACTGAAGGTCGGGTGGTGGATTATTCATATAGTTACTTTTTACCTGGCTATTTCAATTTTCATGTTATACGCCGAGTCGGATGAAATGTATAAACCACTAACTTGCGTATAGTCACATGTATATCTAAAAACAAATATAGAATAGGAGAAGCGAAAATGCGTAGTTTTATGGGACGAGATATCCTGTCGCTCAAGAATTTTGGCAGGGAGGAATATTTTAGAATCTTTGAAGTCGCAGATGAATTACTTCCGTTTGCAAGGGATCGACGCAATACTGATCTGCTCAAAGATAAGACTCTGGTGACTGCATTTTATCAGCCCAGCACCCGTACACGTTTAGCCCATGAAGCCGCCATGCACCGGTTGGGCGGACACGTTTTGGGGTTTTCGGATGTCAAGAATACGCGAGCTGGGGATTTTTATCAAGAATCGATTAAAGATACTGTTCGAATGTTGGAGTATTATGGGGATGTCTTGGTAATGCGTCATTTTCAGCAGGGTGCTCCACAAGAGGCTGCAAAATGGGCGAGCATACCAGTCATTAATGCGGGTGATGGATGGGGTGAACACCCAACACAAGTTTTAACTGACCTTTACACTATCCTGAATGAAAAAGGTACATTGGATGGCTTGAATTTCCTGCTTATTGGCGATATGCGCATGCGCACGATGCACAGCATATCATATGCAATGTCTCAATTTGATATCAACGCGTTCTATGTTTCTCCACCTGAGATGAGCTTGACAGACGAGTTCAAGAAAGAGCTTGTCGACTTGAATCTGAATTTTAAAGAAATTGAGCATGTTGATCAAGCAATCGCAGAAGCAGATGTAATTTACATGGAGCCGGTGGTCCAGCCTGACTACACAAAGGCTCGTGATGAACGTGGAGCTTCAGTTGGCATGACACCTGATAATTACAAAGTGACCAGGGAGCTGATGAGAAAAGCTCCTCAAGATTCAATCATCTTGCATTCTCTCCCGCGTATGGATGAGCTATCTGTAGAGGTCGATGATACCCGCCATCAACGGTATTGGATCGAGGCTTTCAATGGTGTGGTAGTACGGATGTCACTTTTAGCGCTTGTGCTCGGTGCAATGGAGTAATCGTTTTCGGGTGCTTCACTTTATGTTGATATGTGAAGCACCCAGTTCTGAATAATCCTCTTGAATCTAGAATAAAAAGGGTTAGTGGATTTAAAGGAGAACAGGATATGCAAACTGACCTAAGAAATCGAGATTTGATCAGCGATTTAGATTTTTCTAAAGAAGAAGTTGAAACGGTCTTGGATGTTGCGTTTGACTTGAAACGCAAGAGGGCATTGGGCGAACCACATGTATATTTACGGGATAAAGTGCTGGCGATGCTGTTTTTCTTCTCCAGTACACGTACACGCGGCTCATTTGAAGCTGGAATGGCTCAATTGGGTGGACACGCAGCATTTATTGAGAGCAAAACCACGCAGATTGCACATGGTGATACCCCGAAGGAAATTGGAGAAATCTTCGGACGATACTTCGATGGGATTGCCATCCGCCATGTGGATTGGGAGATTGGAAACGCATATCTGAATGCTGTTGCAAAAGCTTCGCGAGTTCCAGTTTTAAACATGCAGTGCGATATTTACCATCCTTTTCAATGCCTGGCAGACCTGATGACTATCGTAGAAAAGAAAGGGCGAGATTTACGAAGAAAGAAGATGGTTGTCAGCTGGGCTTATGCAGCCTCTTACCAAAAGCCAATATCTGTGCCGCAATCGTTAGTGCTCCAGATGCCTCGCTTTGGTTTGGACGTTGTTTTAGCGCATCCTCCAGAATTCCGCCTGATGCCTGAAATTATGGATCAGGCTCAGGAGCAAGCCAAGAAATTTGGTACAAGTTTTGAAGTTATGGATGACATGGAAGTTGCATTCAAAGATGCTGATATCATTTATGCAAAATCTTGGGGAGCAATGGTTCATACACCTGATCCCACTGAAGGTGCCAGAATAATTAGCCAATATCAACATTGGATCACCGACGAAAGAAAAATGGCATTAGCCAAATCAGATGCAATCTACATGCACCCTTTACCTGCAGACCGAAATATTGAGGTAACCGATGGTGTCATTGATGGTCAACAATCAGTAGTTTATGATGAAGCTGAGAACCGCATGCATGCTCAAAAAGCCGTCATGGCGCTGACCATGAGATAAAAAGGAGAATAATGAACGAAATCCAACGAAAGGTAGCGGTGGTCGCGATTGGTGGTAACTCACTGATCAAAGATGAAAAGCATAAAACAGTCGAAGATCAGTACCAGGCTGCCAAGAAGACAACCTATCATATTGCAGATATGATCGAAGCTGGTTGGGACGTCGCTATCGGTCATGGTAATGGACCACAGGTCGGCTTTATCCTACGGCGTTCCGAAATTGCTGCACGTGTTGAGGGTATGCATGAGATACCTCTGGATGTGTGTGGAGCAGATAGTCAGGGTGCGATCGGCTATGCATTACAGCAGACTTTACAGAATGAGCTGTATAAACGAAATATCAAGAAAAATGTAGCTACGGTCATTACCCAGGTCCTTGTGGATCGGAATGATAAAGCATTTCAAAATCCATCCAAGCCGATTGGTAGCTTTATGAATGAAACTGAAGCGAAACGTCGAGAATCTGATATGGGATGGTCGGTAATTGAAGATGCAGGACGTGGCTGGCGGCGAGTGGTCGCTTCACCGTTACCGAAGGAAGTGGTGGAGTTGGAGACCGTCAAAGCATTGTTAAGCGCTGGTGTGGTCGTGATTACAGTCGGCGGTGGAGGCATACCGATAATCGATGATGGTAACGGTGAATATAAAGGTGTAGCAGCCGTGATTGACAAGGATTATGCCAGCAGCCTGTTGGCACGGGCTATCCATGCGGAACTTTTTTTGATCTCAACAGCTGTAGAAAAGGTTGCAATCAATTTTGGCAAACCAAACGAAAAATGGCTGGATCGAATGACCCTTGCAGAAGCAAAGCAGTATCTTTCTGAGGGCATCCATTTTGCTAAAGGATCGATGGCTCCAAAAATTCAGGCTATTATTTGGTATATGGAAGCAGGTGGAAAGCGAGCTTTAATAACCAGCCCTGAAAATATTGGTCGCGCTTTACGCAACGAGACAGGCACCTGGATTATGCCATAAGTAATTATTGTAGTGTAAAATAGGATGCGAATCTTAATGTCTTATGAGGTACTTCTTCAATCTGACTCTTTTTTCAAGGAGGTCGCTAATTACTAAATTATTAAACCCACTTTTCCAGCTCAACCCATTGGATAATCAAGATTATATATATAAATAGGAGGAGTTACTTATGTCTAGAAATAAGGTAATGCTTATCACCTCTCTTGTGATCGTTTTTGTCATGTTAGTTTCAGCATGCCAGACAGCCACTCCCGCAGCAACAACAGCACCACAGATTCAACCTACCACTGTTCCCCAGGCTAGCCCAACCGCTGGTTTTCAGATTCCTGAGATCCAACAAGGTAAGTTCAATGTAGCTGTCGTCCTGATAGGCTTTCATGCTGACGGTGGTTGGTCACAAGCTCATACGGAAGGCGCGCAATGGCTCTCGACCCAAGAACCAACCATTGCTGTGCAATACGTCGAGCTGGTTAATCCAGGTCCCGATGCTGAATCAGTCATGCGCTCACTCGCCCGCAAAGGCTTCGATCTGATCATCGGTACAACCTTTGAATACGGCCCGACGATGGAAACACTTGCTGAAGAGTTCCCCAAAATATCCTGGCTGCATGTCTCAGGTTATCGTAGCAATGGCAAGAACTATGGTAACCTTTTTGGCGCCATGGAAGATATGAAATATCTGGCTGGTATGGTTGCTGGCGCGCGCGCCAAAGCCGATAATAATACCAAGCTTGGGTATGTAGCTCCTTGGCCGTTGCCAGAAGTCATCCGTCTGGGTAACGCGTTCATGATCGGGGCCAAAGTCACATGCCCTGAGTGCACGATGGAAGTTCGCTGGATTAATACC
>Ga0153916_10003570_pt1 | contig 11601 bp, 8 predicted proteins | sample Opewatmetagenome_FD_109642 | JGI IMG/M metagenome (GOLD analysis project Ga0153916, IMG submission 109642) | Freshwater wetland microbial communities from Ohio, USA - Open water 3 Core 3 Depth 4 metaG | ecosystem: Environmental > Aquatic > Freshwater > Wetlands | place: USA: Ohio, Lake Erie, Old...
CCCCCGCAGCGGCAGGATAGCCTGGAAGCGGCGGTTGCGCCCCTGCTTGGCCGAGCCGCCGGCGGAGTCACCCTCCACCAGGAAAAGCTCGCACTGCGCCGGGTCCCGCTCCGAGCAGTCGGCCAGCTTGCCAGGCAACGTGCCGGAATCCAGCCCGCTTTTCCTGATGATAAGGTCGCGCGCCTTGCGGGCGGCCTCGCGGGCCTTGGAGGCCATGATACATTTATCGAGTATCTTCCTGGCGTCGTCCGGGTGCTCTTCCAGGTAGAGGGACAGGCCTTCGTTAACGGCGCTTTCGACCTGGCTCTTGATCTCGATGTTGCCCAGCTTGCCCTTGGTCTGCCCCTCGAACTGGGGCTCGGAGAGCTTGACGCTGATGATAGCGGTCAGACCTTCGCGGACGTCGTCGCCGGTGAGGCTGGGATCGTCCTCTTTGAGCAGCTTGTTCTTCCTGGCATAGTCGTTGAGGACTCGGGTCAGCGCCGAGCGGAAGCCGGTCAGGTGCGTGCCGCCGTCGATCGTGTTGACGCAGTTGGCGAAGCTGAAAGCGGCCTCGTTAAAGCCATCGTTATACTGGAGGGCCACCTCGATCTGGGTACTGTCGATCGACTTGCTAAGGTATATGGGCACGGGATTGCGCACGACACGGTTACGGTTAAGGTGGCGGATAAACCCGGTGATGCCGCCGTCGAAGTAGAACGTGCGCTCTTTCCCCGTCGCCTCTTCAAGGAGGGTGATTTCCACGCCCTTGTTCAGGTAGGCCATCTCCCGAAGGCGCTCGGCGATGGTATCGAAATCGTAGCTGATTTCTCCAAATATCTGGCTGTCGGCCAGGAAGGTGACGCTGGTGCCGGTACCTTCGGCGGTGCCGACGACCTTGACCGGGGCCTGGGGTATACCACGGCGGTATTCCTGACGGTAGACCTTGCTATCGCGCTTGACCTCGACGATATATAGCTCGGACAGTGCATTGACGACCGAAGCGCCGACGCCGTGGAGGCCGCCGGAGACGACGTACGCCTTGCCACCGAACTTGGCCCCGGCGTGTAGCACGGTCATGACCGTCTCCAGGGCCGAAACCTTGGTCTGCGGGTGGATATCCACCGGGATGCCGCGCCCGTTATCAAGGACGTTGACAGACTTGTCCGCCTTGAGCGTGACGGCGACGCGGTCGCAGCAACCGGCCATGGCCTCGTCAATGCTGTTGTAGGCGATCTCGTATAGAAGGTGGTGCAGGCCGCGCTGGTCCGTGCTGCCGATGTACATACCGGGGCGGCGCCTGACGGCTTCCAGGCCGCCCAGCACCTGGATATCCTGGGCGGTGTACTCACCGGTCCCCAGTTTTTTGGCTTTCTTCGGCGTGATGATATCCGCCATTAATACTCTCCTGTTGACGAAAAAACGTCGCCGGGTATCGCCGCTCTGCTGGTAATGGCTGGGACGAAGGGGCACATGCCTTTCCGCGGGAAAGCTGGAAAACGGCCTGGCCGGTCGACGGTTAACGCTCTCATTAAGATAACTTGATTATAACACAATTTAGCTTCGAAGTAAAGCTGACGGGAGGCTAAAGCAAGGGTACTACCCGGCAATTGCGGTGTTGTTGACCCGGCCCGGCTTTCTGCTATAATAACGGCGGATATTGTAATGGTTGAGAGTTAACGGATGTTCGGCTTCGGGGAAATCGTCTTCTTTTTGTTTATCCTGCCGGCGCTGGCGGTCTACTTCGTGCCGACGATCATCGCCGTGGCCAGGCGGGCGAGGAACGTACTGGGTATTGTTCTTTTAAATATCTTCGCCGGCTGGACCTTCATCGGATGGGTGATCGCGCTCGTCTGGGCGATAGTCGACCAGAAGCAGGTGTAGGGAACACGGAATAGGGTAGAGGGTAGTCCGGCCCCGCCCACCCGATAACTGCATTATTTGTTATTTGTTTTTTAAATATATTTCTATTTTCCAGATTCGGGATGAAGCTAAATATTCGTTTTTTGATTTATGTTAAACCAGCTTCAAAAGCCGGGTATTCGTTTTTATAGTTATGTTAAATAGTTTACAGTTATCAGTTTACGGTTAATAGTATAGAGGAGTTGGGGGGAAATAGGAAGAGGATGTTGTCAGGGAGTAGACGACGATCATATGGAGAGCACCATAGTTTGACCTGGAGTTCTAGGAAGGCAACGGTAGAGATTGCCACGCCTGCGCGCCGTAACGCTTCAGCGTGCAGGCACGTCGACCCGACTGCGGCCCTCACCTTTTGTCCCTCTCCCTTCAGGGTGAACCCTTCAGGATGAACCCATTAAGGGAGAGGGGTATAAGGAAGGACGGGATCTGTGGGGTTTCCGCGCAATGACAATAAAAATCATCTACTTTGGAGGGAGAGGCCAGGTGAAGGGTAAAAGAAACGACCTGGATACCGGCTTTCGCCGGTATGGTTGATAACGGTTGCTTGGGGGCTGCGCTCGCGCAATGACAGAAAGAAGAGGGGCACGGATTGCTTCGCCTGCGGCTCGCAATGACGACGGATAACAAGGGGAGAGGAATTTAACTCACCTCGCCGCTCCTCTCAACTCTTCTAGATTTCACCTTTCGTTGGAATGTCGTTTTTTCTAAAAGGGGAGTGCGTGAGCGAGAGGGGCGCCAGCCCCTCTCAAAAAGTTTCCCCCTTCCCCCAGGGAAGGGGGTTAGGGGGATAGGCCAGCGGGTTGCTCCGCACTTATGGACATTCGTATCTAAAAAAGGTATTGACAAACGGCTTTTAACCCATTATAATATATAAATTAGCAGTCGAAGGCATTGATTGCTAATTTTTTTACCCAGTATGGTTAGCAGTCTAATGACGAGAGTGCTAACCACGAGGGGAAAGGAGAGTAATCATGGGTACAACCAGTGTTGACAGGTGCTGCCCCAAATGCGGCGGCAACATCATTATCGATAAGGACTATCACGGCTGGTACGAACAGTGCCTGCAGTGCTCCTATATGCGCGACCTGAAGGTGATCTACCAGAAACAGGCTAATAGGGCCGCCGCCGAAAAGGGCCGCGGCGAACCAGCCAAAGTAGTCGGAGGGTAACAGCACCACGCGGGTGCTCCCGCAGGCCTGGCCGAAGTAGCCGGGCCTTTCTTTTTTGTGGTCGAATTTTTGATGTGTTATACTCGAATCAGGAGACTAATCAGGCATAGCCAGGGGAATAAATACGGAAAATGACAGATACCACTACAAAAGGTAAAGCCGAAATCGATGTCGCCGGGGCCAGGGAGCTGGCCATGCGGATCGTTGAAAACGTCGAAAAAGTGATGGTAGGCAAAACGGAGACCATCCGGCTGGCGGTCATCGCCCTGATCAGCCAGGGGCACCTCCTCATCGAGGACGCCCCCGGCCTCGGCAAGACGATGCTAGCCCGCAGCCTGGCCCGGTCCATCAACTGCTCATTCAAACGCATCCAGTTTACGCCGGACATGCTGCCGGGAGACGTCACCGGCGTTACCATCTTCAATCAGAAGGTCAACGAGTTCGAGTTCCACGCCGGGCCGCTGCTGGCCCAGGTCGTCCTCGCCGACGAGATCAACCGGGCCACCCCCAAGGTACAGTCCGCCCTGCTGGAGGCCATGGAGGAAAAACAGGTCACCGTGGACGGCGTCACCCACCGCATGCCGGTCCCCTTTCACGTGCTGGCCACCCAGAACCCGGTCGAATACGAGGGCACCTTCCCCCTCCCGGAGGCGCAGCTCGACCGGTTCATGCTGCGCATCGATATCGGCTATCCTTCCCTTGAGCAGGAAATAGCCATCATGGAAAACCAGCAGTATATCCACCCCATCGAGCATATCTCCCCGGTGGTCGACGCGGCCGATGTCCTCCTGCTCCAGGAGACGGTCAAAAAGGTCTACGTCGACGACCTGATAAAACAGTACATCGTGGCGCTGGTGGAGGCTACCCGGCACCATCCCTCGATATATCTGGGCGCCTCCCCGCGCGGCTCCCTGGCGCTCTTCCGCACCTCCCAGGCCCGGGCGCTGCTCCACGGCCGCGACTATGTCCTCCCTGACGACGTCAAGGCGCTGGCCAGGCCGGCGCTGGCCCACCGGGCACTGCTTTCCTCGGCGGGCCAGTCTCACGGCAAAAACAGCCGTGAGGCCATCGCCGAGATACTCGAGACTATCCCCGTCCCGGGCGTCATGCCGGCGCACTAAATTTCAACTGCCATGAAGACCCGATTGGTCCTCCCCATTACGCTGGGCGTCGCCCTGGCGCTGGCCCTGGTCGGCGGCTCCACGTTGCTGTGGCGTTTCTTCGTCCTGGCGGTGGTGGTGCTGCTCCCCAGCTATCTCTGGCCCCGCATCGCCATACGCGGCATCGCGGGGCGCTCCGGGGAAATTCCTGAGCTGGGGCAGGTGGGCTCCGGCTTCGAAGAGGAGTTCACCCTGAATAATCACGGCAGGCTGCCCACCCCCCTGGTCGAGGCGCGCGAAGCGACCGACCTGCCCGGCTATGAGAACGCGGCGGCCTTCAGCCTGGCTTCACGGGGACAGCAGACCTGGCGAACGCGCGTGCACTTCCGGCGCCGCGGGCGGTATACACTGGGCGCCCTCGATGTGAAGATGGCGGACCCGCTGGGCATCTTCCCGGCGGGCCGGCGGCTCGGCGAGCCTCAGGAGGTCCTCGTCTACCCGGCAACCCTGGAGCTGCCGCATTTCCAGGCGCTGCCGCGGCTCGAACCGGGCATGAACCGCCGCCGCTGGCTGGCCAGCGAGACCGGCCCCGGCGCTTCCCGCGTGCGTGAATATACCAGCGGCGACAGCCTGCGCCACATCCACTGGCCGACGACCGCCCACACCGGCGAGCTGATGGTCAAGGAGTTCGACCCGGACCGCGCCAGCTACGCTTTCAAGAATATCTGGATCGTCCCGGACATGTCCCGGGGAGCCTGCCTCGGGGAAGGCGACGAAACGACCGTGGAGTATTCCATTACCATCGCCGCGTCCCTGGCGAAGAAGTACCTGGACGGCGGCAAGTACGTGGGGATGGTCGCCGCCGGCGAACCTCCCTGCCTCTTCCTCCCGGCGACCGGCGAGCACCAGCTCGCTCAAATGCTGAAGGCCCTGGCCCTGATGAAGGCCAGCGGCGAACAACCCATTGCCGACCTGCTGGCGGACGAGGCCGACCGCTTCGACGAGGGCTCGTCGCTCATCGTTATCATGCCGTCCCACCGCCCGGCGATCACCGCCACGCTGCGCCGTATCGTGGACCGCGGCGGCGTGGTCGGCGTTATTTTGCTTGATTCCGAGAGCTTCGGCGGTCCTGCCGATACCGCCGGGGCCGGCGCCGACCGGATCGCCCGCAGCCTGGGTGCTTACGGCATCCAGGCCTATATCGTGCGCCGCGGTGACCGGCTGGCGGAGGCCCTGGATAGCCGCCACGTCGCCCGGCGACAGCATTTACAGGGGGTTACAGCGGGATGAAGACAGGCAGCGGCGAGGCGCGGCAGGAAATGAAGTCCTGGCCCGGTAAATGGCATGAATGGGTCGGGGTCATCCTGCTTTTCCTGACCCTCGAAGTCGCCGTGCTATCCGTCGAGCGGGCGCAATGGATCTCGCCCCAGCCTTATCTGAGCCTGATACTGGCCGTAGCGGTGCTGGCCGGCTGGCGGCTGGCGATGAGCCGCCTTCACGGCTGGCTGTCCCATATTATAGCGTTTTTTGCCGGCGTTATCGTTATATTGGTGCAGGGCATGTATTTATTACCGTCGCGGCCAGCCGACAGCAGGTTCGACGGCCTGTTGGCGGCTTTGCGGTCCTGGTGGCAGGCGGGCGGGACCGATCCCGCCACCACGAACATACCTTTCGGCGTCCTGCTCATCGTGTTGACACTGGCCATCGGCTACATTGCCATCTGGTCCCTGCTGCGGAGAGGGAACGCCTGGACGGGCCTGGCGCTGGGTCTCGTGGTGCTGCTGGTAAATCTCACCAACCTGCCGGACGGTTATTACCCGTATTTCGGCGCCTATTTCCTGGCGGGCGCCATACTGATCGCCTGGAACCGACTTCCCCGGCAGCTTTACTTCGAGGACAGGGCCCGGCGCTACGCGCGGCGCGTGTTGACCTATACCGGCGTCTCGCTGCTGTGCGTGATGGTACTGGCGGGGGCGCTGGCCTGGATTGTCCCGGCGCCGCGTCTGCCCGGACTGCAGACCGAGGTGGCAACGCGGACGCTCTGGAAAAGGGGCATCGAGGGGTCTCATTTTAACGTTTTCGCTTCGGTGCCGTCGAAACAGGCGATCAACACGGCCGCCAATCTCGGCGAGCTGGATTTCGGGACGGCCTGGCACCTGAGCGACAAGATCAACTTTATCGTCGCCTCACCGCGCCCGGCCTACTGGCGCATCCAGGTCTACGATACCTACGATGCCTCGGGCTGGTCGAACAGCCCCGTGAGCGACTTCATGCTGGACGAAGACGAGATGTGGGGAGAGCATGCCGCCCGCCCGGCCGACGCGATGACCTTTGCCGTCACCACGGATATCAGGACCGACTTTCTCCTCCTGGCCGGCAATTTCATCGCCTCCGATACACCGACGCTGGTGCACGCCGGCGGCGAAGACATCTTCAGCATCACCATCCCGCGGGTCCTGAATCCCGGCGAGAGCTACTCGGTCGCCGCCAGTTTTCCGTCGCCCTCGCCCGCAGAGTTAGCAACGGTCAAGGCGGGTTTTCCGCCGGAATTCGCGAGATACGTTGAGCTGCCGTCCAATTTTCCTGCGGACATCACCCAGCTCGCCAGGAGGCTCACCCGGCGCGCTGACACGCCTTATGAAAAAGTGCAGGCCATCGATAGATACCTCTCGCAGCTACGGTATTCTACGACGATATCGGCGCCCCCGGCGGGTACCGACGGCGTCGCGCACTTTCTTTTTACCGAGAAATCCGGATTCTGTCTCTATTTCGGCTCGGCTATGGCGGTCATGCTCCGCTCCATCGACGTGCCGGCCCGGCTGGCCGTCGGCTATCTCCCCGGTGAACCCGGCGCCAGGGTCGGGGAATATATCCTGAGGGACAAGCATTATCACGCCTGGACGCAGGCCTATTTCGACGGCTACGGCTGGTTAGACCTGGAGGCCACGCCCGCCGGCACCGGCGTTACGAACAGCCAGGTCCCGGTTGAGACACCTTGGATATCCCCGGAGACCATCGAGCAGTCACCGGTGTGGGACCCCTGGCTGGGCCTGCCCCCGTACTTCCCTCTCGACCAGTTGCCCCCGGGTAACGCAGCCGCCCCGCCGCCCGCATCCAATGCGGCGGCCCACGGGCCGCTGCCCTTCGCCGCCGCCCTGGGGCGCGCCCTTTTGGTGCTGATCGCCGGGGCCATCCTGGTGGTCCTGGTGCTGACCCCGTTCCTGGCGCTGCGGAATTCTTTCTACCGCTGGCTATGGCATGTAGACAGGGGAAACCTGGCGTCGGCCGCGTACGTGAAGATGGCGGCCCTGGCAAACATGGTCGACCTGGGGCCGAGGCCGCAACAGACCCCGCTGGAGTTCGCCGCCGAGCTGGGATCGGCGTTCCCGCAGGTAGCCGGAGACGCCGACCGCATCGCCAGCATCTACGCCAGCAGCCGGTTCAGCGGGAAACGGCCCGGTCTGGGGCTCTTTGAAGAGGCGGAGGTGCTAAAGGCACGCTGCCATGTTTACAGCCGGCTCCTGGGCAGGCTGGGCTTCATGGCCACGATTTTCGGCCGGTGGCGGACCTTCAAGCAAGACCGGGAATAGCGATTAACTTAGCGCCCGGTGGCCGCCCGGGTCAGCCTTGGCGATGGAGTCCGCCCCGAGCATAATGGTCAGCTGGAAGTGTGGCCGCTCGAACTTTTTCCACGTTATCGGGCCGTGTTTGACGCCCTTAGGGAGGAACACGGCGGAGGTTGTGTTAATGGTGAGCGGCTGGCCGTCGATCACGAATTCTACTTCCCCGCCGAGCTCTTCCTGGTTATTGGGGTCCCCTCCCATGTGGATGACGATTTCATCGTAGTCGTGGACGTGTTCGAAGATATGGGTGGGGGGATCGGGCATGGCAAATACCCAGCCGGTCTCGATATAGGTGTGGCTACCCGGTACGAGCTTGTTGTTCAACAGGGTCATGGCCGGGGGACGTCCCTGGATCTCTACAGTGGGAACAATCTCGTAGACCGGTCTGGCGACGAGATACTTATGGGCATCCTTCCGCGGCATGGCAGACCTCCTCAACTGAATAAACCCTAAATACTAAATCCGAAATCCCAAACAAACTCTAAACTATAAATCCTAAATTCTAAACCCAGCCCCCCCTTGTATTTTGATAATTCGAATTTGTTTCGTGCTTCGGTATTCGAATTTCGAACCTATATCTCTCTTATCGTCCGCAGGCCGGTGCCGATGGCGTCGGCGATGAGCAGCGGTTCCTTGCAGTCTCCGACCGTGTAAATCTCCGGCACTTTGCCTGCCAGCTCAGCGGCGAGGCCCATATTCGGAGCCAGCGGGAAGGCGGGGATAATGGTATCGGCGGGCAGCAGTTGCTTTTGGCCGTCGGCGCCGGTAAACTCAACTCCCTTCCCGGTGACGGACAGGTCTTTAACCCCGTTGATGACGGTCACGTCCTTTTTCTGGAACCAACCGAGCAGGTAGGCGAGCAGGACGTCCACCATGCCTTCGCCGGGCCTTGGGGCCGTGTCCACGATGGTCACCCGCCGCCCGCGCCGGGCCAGGAATTCACCCAGCTCCAGGCCCTGCAAGCCGCTCCCGATGATGACCACCTGTTTCCCGATTGGCATCCAGAACGAGGTGAGGGAGCGCAATATCTTCGGGCCGAAGAAGCCGACGTACCGCTTGAGCTGCCGGTGTAGCCCGGCGGTGCTGACGACGCGGCGGTTTTCGATGCCGGGCAGGTCCGGGACACGGGGTAGGCCCCCGGCGGCGATGACAACAGCGTCCGGCTTTTGGGCCTGGATTAAGGCGGCATCCGCCTTTTTACCCAGCCTGACCGAGACGCCGAGCTTCCTTATCTGGCGTTCCAGGTAGCGAACCATAGCCGGCAGGTCTTCCAGGTCCGTGCCCTTGACCACCGACGCCAGCGGCATCAGTCCCCCGAGGCGGCCGGCCTTCTCATAAAGGGTAACCTGGTGGCCGCGCAATGCGGCGACCCTGGCGGCTTCCATCCCGGCCGGCCCGCCGCCGACCACGACAACATGTTTTTTCTTCGCGGCTGGCTCGATGGTATTGAACGGGGCGCCCATGAAGGCGTTGATGCGGCAGCGCCGGGTGCCCAGGCAGTTCTCGCAGGCGGTGCAGGGGGCGATGTCGTCCAGCCGGCCCTCGGCCACTTTTCTAGGGTAGTCCGGGTCCGCCTGGAGGCGCCGCGTCATGCCGATGAAGTCGGCCTTGCCTTCCGCCAGCGTTTTTTCTCCCAGTTCGGCATCGAACCTGCCGACGACGATGACGGGGATATCCAGCACCTGTTTCATGCCGGCGGCCAGGCGGGCGTTGGCCCCGGCGCCGCGCCGGGTGGCGTCGTATTCCGGCGGGAAATCTTTTATCGGCAGGGGCGGCTCCGGGAAGAAAAAGACGTCCGTCAGGTAACCGCCGACGTGGTAGCCGAGCCAGTGGCTGCGGACGTGGATGGAGTCCGCTCCGGCCTGCTGAAGCAGCCGGGCGATGCCGCGGGCCTGCTCTGAGGTAAGGCAGTCTTTATCCGGGATGCCGGCCAGGCGCCCCAGCTCGATGCCGTTGATGCAGACCGAGACCGGGAAGTCCTTCCCCAGTCGTTTCTTGATTTCGCGGACGATGGAGGTGACGAACCGCGCCCGGTTCTCGAGGCTGCCGCCGTAGGCGTCCGTGCGGCGGTTGAAAAACGGTGAAAGGAAGTTGTGGAGGAGATGGCTGCTGGCGGCGTTGACGTCGACGCCGTCGAAGCCGGCCTTGTCCGCCCGCACCGCCGCCGAGGCGAACTTATCGACAATTTCCTCTATCTCTTCGATAGAGAGCGCCCGGGGCATCTGGTTGTGAAAATCATTCATCGAAGAGAACATGACGGGAGAAGCGGCGATAGGCGTGTCCCGGAACGGCGGGTCCGGGTCGATACTGAGCTGGGATTGCCAGGGGCCGTCGTGGTTCATCTGCATGAAGGTGGGGCAGCCGTGCTTGTGGATAATCTCCGGCAGGGCGCTCAGGCCTTTGACGTATTTATCGTCGTCGATGCGGTACCGGGGCCGCCAGCGCGCCCCGCGGGGATAGTCCACCGTGGGCGATTCCACGATGAGCAGGCCGACGCCGCCGCGGGCCATCGACTCGTAGAAGGCCAGGACCGCGCTGTTCATGGTCGTCTCGGACTCATGCCACATGAACGTCCCGGCGCCGGTCTTGATGATGCGGTTGCGCGTCGTCACCGACCCGATGCGGCCGGGCGCCATCAGCTTTTCAAAGCGTTTGTTTGTCATACGTTCCTACTTCGTGTACTTTTTTCCCATGCCCGCTGTAAAGTGGAACATCGGCCTGGTGATTTTCCTGATATTTATCGGCCCGTGGACAATTCCCGCCGGTATGAAGGCGATAAAGCTCCTGTCGATAAAGTTCTGTTTGCCGTCGATCCAGAACTCTATCTCACCGTTGAGGTTATACTGGTCTTTGGGGTCGGTGCCCACCCAGGCGATGGTCTCATCGAAGTCATGCTGGTGCGCCCCGATGGTACGGGTCTTATCGCCTTTCGTCTTTTCGGGCCAGTCACCGGGGAAGAACCACGCCGTTTCCATATAGAAAGCGCCCCTGATGACATCGCCGTCCAGGGAAAGCAGACGTTGCGCCTCGTTCTTCGCGAAGGTCGGCGTCCAGGGGGCGGCGCCGACCACGTCTTTAAGCTCGGTCACGAAATATTTTTTGTCCCATTTAGCCATGAAAGCCCTCCTTTAAATATTCGGTAACTACTGCCCGGCGAACGTCGCGGACATCAATACGGTATTTGACATAACCATCAATAAAAGTCGGCGATAACGTCGTCCATGCCCAGGTCGTGCAGTTTGCGGCGGCTTGGTACGGCCGTCTCCGGGTCCCAGTCGAGGGCGGCGAGGTTGGCCGCTATCTGGGCCTCGATGTCCGATGTTACCCCGGCCAGCGGACCGGCTGTCTGCGGCGGACGCCCGATGATCCTCGGGTGGATGTAACGTTTCAGAGGATTGTCGCCTTCCCGCAAGCTGAAGACGTGCCGCATGTTGGCGATCCTTTCGCCGGCCTTGAGCAGCTCGTCGATGGAGCGGTCCCAGCCGGTCACCGCCTTCATGAAACCTACAAGATAATAACGGGGGTCGGCGGCGGCGAGGTCGCTGTGCAGGCAGAGGCCGGCCGCGTTGACGACGTGGTCCTGGAACTGGCTCGGGCCGAACCCGGCGGTATGCCGGCCCGGGGTGGCGTCCATCTGGAAACGCGCCGACGTGGGCTTGCCGGCGAAGGCCGGGAAATCGAACTTCGGGTCGTGCATGCCGGGCTCCTGTCCGCCGGCGTGGACGGCGAATTTTTCCGCCCCCCGCCCAATGCGCTCCGCGGCCAATCTCACACCATCGGCCAGGATATCCCCGAAACCTTCGCGCCGGG
>Ga0153916_10003571_pt1 | contig 11598 bp, 12 predicted proteins | sample Opewatmetagenome_FD_109642 | JGI IMG/M metagenome (GOLD analysis project Ga0153916, IMG submission 109642) | Freshwater wetland microbial communities from Ohio, USA - Open water 3 Core 3 Depth 4 metaG | ecosystem: Environmental > Aquatic > Freshwater > Wetlands | place: USA: Ohio, Lake Erie...
CGCGGCCCTCCTCGGGTGCGACCTGTTCGATTCCGCGGCCTACGCGAAGTACGCACGCGATGGCCGCATGCTCTTCCCGGACGGCACGCGGCGGGCGGCGGAGATGCGCGACAGCGGTTGCGCCTGCCCCGTCTGCTCGGCCCACCCCATCGCGGAGATCGCCAGGGACGAGCGCCTGCTCGCGGAGCACAACCTCCACGTGTCCTTCGCCGCGATCCGCGAGGTGCGGCGCGCCATCGCCGCGGGGGAGATCTGGGAGCTCGCCGAGCGGCGCGCTCGGGCCCACCCCGCGCTCCTGGATGCCGTGCGCGAGCTGCGACACCACACCGACTTCCTCGAGGAATCGGAGCCCCTTTCCCGCGCCGGAGCCCTGTACTACGTCGGTCCGGACACCGCCCACCGTCCCGTCCTCCACCGTCTGCGGCGGCGCTTGCAGGAGCGGTACACGCCCCCGCCCTCGAGAGGCCTCCTCGTCCTGCCGGAGGGCGGACGGCCGTACAGCGAGCGGTACCGCACGATCGTGGAGCGGGCGTTGGACGCGGCCGACGTGCATCCCGTCGTCAAGTCCCTGTGGGGTCCCGTGCCGCTCGAGCTCGACCATGTCTGGCCCCTCTCCCAGTCCCTGATCCCCGAGTCTCCCGACCCCGAAGCGATGGAGACCGCGGAGGTCTTCTTCCGTCAGTGGGCGGCGGGCGCGGGCTACGAGTTCGGCATCCTCTGGGAAGGGGAGGCCACCCTCGAGGACCTCCGCTCCCGAGCCCCGGGACGCCGCATCGTCGACTGGAATCTCCTGCGGGTCCGGGCGACCGCGGAGCTCCAGTTCGGCCGGGGTGCGGCGGACGCGCTCCTGAAGGGCATCGTGTCCTACGTCGTCTCCAAGAACACCGGGAAGGTCCGCAATGTGGTCGTGGACGGCGAGCACATCCTCTCTTTGCGGGCGGAGGATGGCTTCTTCACGCTCAAGGCCGCAGGAGCCCGACGGGTCCAGAGGGCCTTCCCCTTCCCTCGCCTGCGGATCGTCGTCGACCCGGACGCCGTCCCATTCCAGCGGGAGGGGAAGAACGTCTTCGCGAGATTCGTGAAGGATGCGGATCCGGACCTTCGGCCCGGCGACGAGGCGCTCGTTGTGTCTCCCGACGATGAGCTGTGCGCCGTCGCGCGCACGGTCATGAACCGCCGCGAGATGCTCGCGTTCAAGCGCGGCGTCGCCGCGTACGTCCGCGAGGGCGTGCCGTCTCCGCCGTCCGCTCCGCCACGCTGATGCACGCGAGATAGTCATCGAGGGTGTGGAGCAGGGGCATCGGGCCGTCCGCGGACGCACGGGCGGTGATCGTCGCGCCCTTGCGGCGGGTCCGGATGTACCCCTGGTCCTCCAGGGAAACGGAGTCCGCCACGGCCTTCGCGGTCGCGGCATCCGGGAAGGTGAGGCTCAGCGTGGCGCGGGACTTCATACGGATAGCCCCGGGCAGATTCGAACTGCCGTCGCGGGTTCCAAAGACCCGAATGCTTGACCACTACACCACGGGGCTGCGAGCGTGCATTTCCTCGGGCGTATAAAGCCCATCCGTCACGGCATGTCCGAAGAGGTCCGTGGCGCGCGCCGCGTCGATCCGCACGCGGACGAACTCGCCGAGGGCCGCGGGCTCGTGCAGGACGACCTGCCGGTACTCCGGCGTCCGGGCCAGGACCGTGCCCTCCTTCCCCGGCTCGGTCACGAGCACGTCGACCTCCTCGCCCACGAACGACTGGTGGATCTCCCGGGCGATCGCGAACCGGAGGGACGTGATCCGGCGCGAGCGTTGTTTCACCCGCCGTCCGACGATCTGTCCCGGGAGCGAGGCCGCCGGCGTCCCCGGCCGCGCCGAGAATCGCGTGACGTTCACGATGTCCGGCCGCATTCGCTGCACCAGGTCCATCGTCGCCTCGAACTGCTCGTCCGTCTCACCCGGGAAGCCGACGATGACGTCCGTGGAAAGGGTCAGCGTTGGGAAGGACCGGCGGAAGGCGGCGACGATGCCCTCAAAGTCCGCGACCGAGTACTCGCGCCGCATGCCTTCGAGGATCGCGTCGTCCCCGCTCTGGACCGGCAGGTGGAGGAACTTGAAGACCTTCTCCGAGGCATAGGCTTCCACGAGCTCGTCGACGATCGGCAGGACGGTGAGCGGGTCCGCCATGCCCACCCGGATCCGGAAGTCTCCCGGCAGGTCCTCGACGGCCTGCAGCAGCTCCGCGAGGTTCGTGCCGCTGTCGCGGCCGTAGGCGCCCGTGTCCTGACCGGTCAGCTTGATCTCCCTCGCGCCCCGCTCGACGTTGCGCCGGACTTGGGCGACGACGTCCTCCACTCCGTAGGACTTCACGGTCCCGCGGGCAACGCGTGTGATGCAGTACGTGCAGCGGCCTGCGCATCCCTGGGCGATCGGCACGATTGCGTCGTGCCACCCGAGGCCGATGGTCTCTGTATCCGCAGCGCGGTCCCCGCACGCGGTCCCGGCTCCGAGGAGGTGCACGATCTCGGGCCACTTCCGCGGCGAGAGGAGCTTGGCCCTCGGCACGATCCTCGCCACCCGGTCCCGCTGCGCCGCGGCCATGCAGCCCGCGACGACGAGCGGTTTCTCGTGCGCCGCGAGGGCGCGCATGCGGCGGACCATCCTGCGCTCCGTGGCCTCGATCACCGTGCACGTCACGAGGACGTGCGCGTCCGCCTCGTCCACGGAGGCCGTCAGGGTGTGACCCTCTCCGGCCAAGGCCTCCTGCATGAGGCGTGCCTCGCCGTAGTTCTGGGTGCAGCCGTAGGCCTCCACGTAGACCTTCACGCACGCCGACGAACGCCGCAGGAGTATTTTTCCCCTTTGGACGAGGCCGCGGGCTCGCGCTGGAATCCGCCCACAACCCTTATCCCCGCGCCGGATGTTCCCCGCCCACCATGACCTACCAGGGTCAGCCGGAGGAGATGCCCCCGCCCCCGCCGCCTCGGCCTGCGTCCGGGGAACTTCGGGATCGAGCAAAGGCCGCGAAGCTGCGACACAAGGCGGCGAAGGCGAAACTCAAGGCCCACACCCTCAAGGAGCGCGCGGTGCGCCTCGAGGACAAGGCCTCGTCCTGGGAGGACCGCGCCGATCAGCTGGACGGCGTCATCCGGGCGCCGCCGACGCTGCCGTTGCCACCGGACGAGTGATCGGCCGCGCAGGGGAGGGAATCGCGAGGTTAGGCCGGAGAACGTAGCCCCGTGCCGCGATCTCGTTCACGTAGACGGTCTCAAGATACAGCGAGAGCACAGGGCTCTGCGTCTTCGTCAGTTTGCACATGCCCATCCCGGGGCTACATGGGCTGCTCGCCCCTTTGAAACTTTGTCAAAGATCAATCTTCATCTGGACCCGCCGCATGCGTCGGTGCATGCCCCGCCGACGAGACCCGAACTGGGCCGCCATCGACCCGCATGTCGCGGACTACATCGACGCCCTCGCGAATCGTGGAGGCGATCCGCTGAGTTCCATCGAGGACGCGGGGCTGCGGGACGACTGGCCGATTGTCGGTGCGGCGGAGGGGAGCTTCCTCTACATCCTTGCGAAGGCGATTGGGGCGCGCCGCATCCTCGAGCTCGGCACGGCGATCGGCTACTCCGGGACGTGGTTCGCGCGCGCCCTGCCCCCGGACGGCCAGCTGATCACCGTCGAGGCGGACCCGGAGACCGCGAAGACCGCCGAGGCGAACCTCGCGACGACCGGCGTTGCGGACCGCGTCACGGTCCTCGTCGGACCTGCCCAGGAGATGCTCGAGGACCTCGAGGGTCCGTTCGACCTGGTCTTCGTGGACATCAACAAGGAAGGCTACCCGGACGTGCTCGAGCCGTGCATCCGGAAGCTGCGCGTCGGCGGCCTCCTCGTCACGGACAACGTGCTCTGGCACGGAGACGTCGCGAACCCGAAAGACCGCTCGAAGGACACGACCGCCATCCGGGGGTACAACGAGCGGCTCGCGAAGGACCCGCGAATGATTTCCGCGATCCTCCCGCTCCGGGACGGCGTCTCCGTCGCGCTGAAGCGCCGGGACTGAGGCGGCGAGGTTTCATATCGCGCGGGTCCCTCTCCCGGGCGGATGGCCCGGAAGCGCCCGAGGGAGCACCTGTTCATCGAGACGGACGGCCAGGTGTACCTCGTCCGCGACCGCGGGAAACTCCGCTTCCCGCGGAAAGGCGACAAGCTCGAGTTCCGCACGAAGCCCGCGGGCCGGATGGACTTCGATGCGGACATCGTCCACCGCGTGAAGCCCCTCCTGAACCACCACCCGGAGGAGTGGTACCTGCGGGACGACCTGTTTGGCCGGGACGACGTCGACGGGCTCGTGAAGCGCGCGATCTACACGACGATGATCCGCTGCGTCTCCGAGGTCGTCCTGTCGAAGGGGAGTCGCGTCCTCATGGTCAAGGCGGTCCGCGGGTTCTCCAAAGGACACTGGAACCTCCCCGGCGGGTTCATGGACTACGGGGAAGGACCGGAGGAGGGCGTGCGCCGGGAGGCGGAGGAGGAGACGGGCGTGCCGATCGCGCTCGACGGTCCTCTCAACGTCTACGTCTCCGGATTCCCGGGCAAGCCGTCGTACACCCTGGGCTTCCTGTTCCGGGGCCACGTCACGTCCGAAGCGTTCCACGTCAAGGCAGACGAGATCGAGCGCGTGGACTGGTTCACCGTGGACAAGGCGCTCACCCTGACTCGGAATCCGTTCGCGAAGTGGGGGCTCGTGGACTTCTTCCTGCAATCCGCGGAGGCGAAGCGGGCACTGCACGTCAAGCGGCACGGGCTGTGGGATGGCAAGGACCGGGCCGTGCAGCCGACCGTCTTCTTGGACCGGGACGGGGTTATCAACCGCGGCCGCCGCGGGTACGTCCGCACGCCCGACGCGTTCGAGTTCCTCCCCGGGGCGATGGACGGCATGCGGACGCTCCAGGAGGCGGGCTGGCGTCTCGTCGTCGTGACGAACCAGGACATGATGGGCTGGAAGCTCGTCCCCGACCGGCAGGTCCGCCGGATCCACGAGACGATGCTGAAGGCCCTCCATAAGGAGGGCGTGGAGCTCTCGGAGATATACTACTGCCCGCATCACGTCCTCTCGGACTGCGCGTGCCGCAAGCCGCGGCCGGGCATGCTGCTCGCGGCGGCGCGGGACCTCGGCGTCGATCCGAGGGCGGCCTGGATGGTCGGCGACAAGGTCCTCGACGTCGAGCTCGGCCGGGCCTTCGGCTGCCGCGCGGCGTGGGTCGGTCCGAAGGAATGGCGGGCCCGCTTCCGGGAGGAGATCCGCCCGTGGCACCCGGACGTGGTCGCGGACGACCTGCGGCATGCCGCCCGCAAGGTGGTCCGGACGTCGCGCGATGCGGTCACGACAAACTATTAGCGGGATCGGCGGGTTGCGGCCGCCAGGGGACGACGATGGTCCAGGAATACGGCCTGTTCATCAACGGGAAGTGGCGGAAGTCCGAGGGGAAGCGGTTCGAGACCCGCAACCCGGCGACGGGGGAGGTCCTCGCGACGTTCCCGATGGCGACGAACTCCGAGGTCAACCTCGCCGTGAAGGCCGCGAAGGACGCTTTCGAAGGCTGGCGTAAGACGCCCGCTCCGCGCCGCGGGGAGATCCTCCTCGAGGCCGCACGGATCATCAAGCATAAGAAAGAGGAGCTCGGCCGCGTCGTCACGTCGGAGATGGGCAAGGTCATCGCGGAAGGGCGGGGCGACGTGCAGGAGGCGATCGACTTCTACACCTACGCGTCGGGCGAGGGCCGCCGTATGTTCGGGGAGACGGTGCCGTCCGAGCTCCCGAACAAGGTGTGCATGACCGTCCGCCTTCCTGTCGGACCCGTCGGGCTCATCACCCCTTGGAATTTCCCGGTTGCCATCCCGGGATGGAAGAGCGGAGCCGCGCTCATCGCCGGCTGTCCGATCGTCCTCAAGCCGTCCTCCCTCACGCCCCTCTGCGCCGCGAAGTTCGTGGAGTGCCTCGACGAGGCGGGCTTCCCACCGGGCGTCGTTAACATGCTAACGGGGAGCGGGCCCGTCGTGGGCGACGGCCTCGTGGCCCACCCGGACATCCGCGCGATCTCCTTCACCGGGGGCGTGGACACCGGGAAGCACGTGTACGAGAGCGCCGCGAAGAAGATGATCAAGGTCGGCCTCGAGCTCGGCGGCAAGAACGCGATCATCGCGATGGAGGACGCGAACCTGGAGCTCCTCATGGACGGCGCCATGTTCGGGGCGTTCGGCACCGCGGGCCAGCGATGCACCGCGACGTCGCGCCTCATCGTGCACGAGAAGCTGTACGATGCCGTGGTCGGCGAGCCCGTCGAGCGCGCGCAGAAACTTCGCATCGGCAATCCCATCGACGAGAAGACGGACATGGGCCCCGTGGCCTCACCGGACCAGGAGAAGAAGGTCCTCGAGTACATCGACATCGGGAAGAAGGAGGGCGACAAGCTCCTGACGGGAGGGAAGAAGCTCACGGGCGGTGCGTACGACAAGGGGTTCTACATCCAGCCCACGGTCTTCGCAGTCGACCGCAAGAAGCGCCTCGCGCTCGAGGAGATCTTCGGCCCGGTGCTCAGCGTCCTCAAGGCAAAGGACTACGAGGACGCCGTCGTGATCGCGAACTCCGTGAAGTACGGCCTCAGCTCGTCAATCTACACGAACGACCTGCGGTGGGCCTTCCGCGCCATGCAGGACCTGGAGGCCGGAATCACCTACGTGAACGCCCCGACGATCGGTGCGGAGGTTCAGCTGCCCTTCGGCGGCACGAAGGAGACCGGTCCGACGGACACACGGGAGGCGGGGACCACCGCCCTCGAGGAGTTCACGTACTGGAAGACGGTCTACGTCGACTATTCGGGCCGGCTCCAGAAGGCCCAGATCGACACCGCGAAGCTCGTCGGCGGGTGAGTCCGTCGCGGTCTACGCGTCCTCCGTCTTCGCGTCGACCCGATCTCTGCGCTCAATCCGGTACTCGTACTCGCGGATGACCTTCAGCGCTTGGATCCAGTACCGGTCGTAGAACTCCTCCCGGCCCCGGCGCTGGGCCTCGAGGTGTTCCGGCTCCATCTTCCAGGCACGAAGGGACTCCTCGTCCCGGAAGCGGGCGAGGTCGATCACTTCGCCGTCCTCCCCCGTGTACTCCTTGAGGGAGATGAATCCGGGCATCTTCTCCACGATGTCGTGCATCCGGCGGGAGGTCGCGCGGTACGCCTCCAGATCCACATCGTCCCGCAGGAACAGCTCGAAGATCACGACGACTTCCTTCGGGTCCTTCACGCGGCGGTAGGGCACCGTCCCTCGCTCCCGGGCCGTCCGGCCCAGGGCCCGGGAGACGTCCCGACGGTCAATACCTTTTCCCGATTCGTCGCGGCTCAGCCGCCGCCGCTCCCGAGGAGATCCTTGCTCGGCGCGGTGAGGTGCTTCGGGTCGAGGACCTTCTCCGCCTCCTCGGCGCTCAGGATCCCCTTCTCCACGACGATCTGCTTCACGGACTTGCCTGTCAGGCCCGCCTCCTTCGCGATCTCCGCCGCCTTCTCGTACCCGATGATCGGGTTGAGCTTCGTCGAGATCGCCGGGCTCGACTCCGCGTACTTCAGGAGCAGGTCCACGTTCGCGGTGATCCCGTCGACGCACTTGTGGGCGAAGACCTTCGCGACGTTCGACAGGAGGTCGATGTTCTGCTGGAGCCGGTGGGACATCACGGGCATCATCGTGCAGAGGTCCAGGTTCGAGTGCGTGTTCGCGATGGTGATCGTCTCGTCGTTCCCGATCGCGGTGACCGCGACCTGCATGACCGCCTCCGGGATGACCGGGTTGACCTTCCCCGGCATGATCGAGGAGCCGGGCTGGACCGCGGGCAGGTTGATCTCCCTCAGGCCCGTGTGGGGGCCCGAGGACAGCCAGCGCAGGTCGTTCGCGATCTTCAGCATGGAGACCGCGACGGTGCGGATCGCGCCGCTCGCCTCGACGAGGGAGTCCTGGGCCATCTGGGCCTCAAAGTGGTTCTCCGCTACGCGGAACTTCGCGTTCGTCGCGGCGCCGACCTTCTCGACGACCCGCCCCGGGAAGTCCGGATGGCTGTTGATCCCCGTGCCCACCGCCGTTCCGCCGATAGCGAGCTCCGTGAGGGATGCCCGCGACGCGGTGACCCGGCGGATCCCGTGGTCGATCTGGGACTGGTAGCCGGAGAACTCCTGCCCCAGCCGGATCGGCGTCGCATCCATGAGGTGCGTGCGGCCGGACTTGACGACGGGGTCGAACTCCTTCGCCTTCCTCGCCAAGCTGTCCTCGAGCTCGCGGAGCGCGGGCAGGAGGTCCTGGTCGATCGCGATGACCGCGGCGACGTGGATCGCGGTCGGGATCACGTCGTTCGAGGACTGGCCCATGTTCACGTGGTCGTTCGGATGGACGGCCCCCTTCTCCCCGAGCGCCGTCCCGAGGATCTCGTTCGCGCGGTTCGCGATGACCTCGTTCGCATTCATGTTCGTGGACGTGCCGCTCCCCGTCTGGTAGATGTCCAGCGGGAACTGCTCATCGAGCTTCCCGTCCATGACCTCCTGGGAGGCCTGGACGATCGCCTTGCCGATCTTGGAGTCCAGGAGCCCGAGCTCCATGTTCGTCTGGGCCGAGGCCATCTTGATCAGCCCGAGGGAGTAGATGAACCGCCGGCCGAACCGGATCCCGCTGATCGGGAAGTTCTCGATCGCTCGCTGTGTCTGGGCTCCCCAGTAGGCGTTCTTGGGGACCTTGAGGTCCCCGAGGAAGTCCTTCTCAACGCGGTACTCCGTCATGATGACCCCGTCTCCGCCGACAGGGGAAAGGCCGTATTAACCTTCTCCACGCTCGAAGGGAAATATGTATTCCACGGGCCGAACGTTCATGCCCCCCGCGGCCGCACCGGGACGCGAGGCGGAGCGACGTGCGCATCGTGTCCACGGATCGGGTCCGGCAGACTGTGCGGGACCTCTACAAGCAGGCCTGTGTCGTGATCAACCCGGAGCTCAAGGCGGCCTTCGCGAAGGCCGCGAAGGAGGAGCCCTCGCCCCAGGGCCGCGAGATCCTCACGATGCTCGTGGGGAACTCCGAGCTCGCCCAGCGGGAGAACCTGCCGATGTGCCAGGACACCGGGATCGCGGTGGTCTTCCTGGAGCTCGGCGAGGACGTGCGGTTCGACAAGCCCGGTCTCCTGGAGGCCGTGAACCAGGGCGTCCGCGAGGCGTGGAAGGAGCAGTACCTGCGGGCCTCGCTTGTCAAGGACCCGCTGCGTCGCGGGAACACGGGCGACAACACCCCCGCGATGGTCCACCTCGACCTCGTGCCGGGGGACAAGCTGAAGATCGTCGTCGGGGCGAAGGGGACGGGCGCGGAGAACATGTCCAAGACGAAGATCATGAGTCCCTCCGCCGGCGTCGAGGGAGCGAAGCAGTTCCTCCTCGAGACGGTCAAGGCGGCAGGGCCGAACGCGTGTCCGCCCCTCGTCCTCGGCATGGGGATCGGCGGCAACTTCGAGGAGGTCACGCTCCTCGCGAAGAAGGCCCTGTACCGGCCCCTGGGCTCGCCGAACAAGGATCCGTACTACGCTGACCTCGAGAAGGATTGGCTCGCGGCCGTGAACCGACTCGGCGTGGGCCCGCAGGGACTGGGGGGCGGGACCACCGCCCTCGCCCTGCACATCGAGGCGAAGCCGTGCCATATCGGCGCCCTCCCCGTCGCAGTGAACATCGACTGCCACGCCCACCGGCACAAGGAGGCGGTCCTGTGAGCGACGTCGTCGAGCTCCGGCCCCCGCTCAAGGACGCGGACGTCGTCGGCCTGACGATCGGGGACCGCGTCGTCCTCCAGGGGCCGTTGTACGGCGCGCGGGACGCCGCGCACAAGAAGATGGTCGATCTCCTCGACCAGGGCAAGCCGTTGCCCGTCGAGCTCCGCGGGCAGATCCTGTACTACGTCGGACCGACGCCGGCACCGCCCGGGCGGCCCATCGGCGCCGCGGGTCCGACGACCTCCCTTCGAATGGACGCCTACGCGCCCCGGATGTACGAGTACGGGGTGAAGGCGACCGTCGGCAAGGGGAACCGCAACCAGGCGGTGATTGACAGCCTCGTCAAGAACAAAGCGGTCTACCTCGTCGCGGTCGGCGGACTGGGCGCGACGCTCGCCCAGTGCATCAAGTCGGCGAAGGTCATCGCGTACCCGGAGCTGGGCACGGAGGCCCTCTGGGAGTTCAAGGTGGAGAACTTCCCTGCCATCGTGGCGAACGACTCCCGGGGCCGGGACGTGTTCAAAGAGGGCCAGGAGGCCTGGGCGAAGAAGCTCGCGGTCGCCTGAAAGCCGTCGCACGTCGGGTCGATCTCCGTCGCCTGAGGGAAATCCGGTCGCGGGGCCGAACACGTGTCACTGTAAAGGATGACAAGCCCTCATATAATCCCGTTATATTGGCATCCGCCACACGAGCAAGTGGGGGAAGCAACCATGCCCAGCGTGACGCGGGCCAATCCGGTCGTCGAAGAGGACCGGACCTGCCCGGAATGCAGCAGCGACCATCTCGTGCTAGACTACACCCGCGGCGAGCTCGTCTGCGACTCCTGCGGCCTCGTCATCCGCGACAGCGCGATCGACGAGGGCCCCGAATGGTCCGCCTACTCCGTGGAGGAGAACGACCGCCTCGCCCGGACGGGAGCGCCGCGAAGCTACGTCGCGGGCTCGTCGGGCCTGACCACGGTCATCCCTCTCGCCAACAAGGATGCGCGGGGGAACACGATCCCGCTCCGGGAGCGGGAGAAGTTCTACCGCATGCGGAAGCTCCAGCGCCATTCGGGGCACTCCCGCCCCGGCGAACGGAGTCTTCCGGAGACCATCCGCGCCCTGGACCGCGTCGCATCCCTCATGGGCCTCCCTCGCCCGGTGAAGGACGAGGCCGGGTTCATCTGCAAGAAGGCCCTCGAGAAGGGTCTCGTCCGGGGGAGGTCGATCGAAGGGATCGTCGCCGCCGCGGTGTACGCCGCCTGCCGGATTGACGGCGTTCCGAGGACCCTGGACGAGCTCCAGCAGGTCACCGGGGTGCGGAAGAAGACGATCGGCAAGGCCTACGGCGCGCTGCTCCGGACCTTGACCCTCCGCGTGCCGCCGTCCCATCCGACAGACTACGTGAGCCGCTTCTGCTCGAAGCTCGGCCTGAGCAACAACGTCCAGACGGAGGCCCTGAAGATCCTGAAGGAGCTCGAGAAGGTCGACAACTCGATGTCCCTGTCGCCCGCGGGGACCGCCGCCGCGGCGATCTACCTCGCCTCCCTCGCGTGCGGGGAGCGACGGCCGCAGAAGGCCATCGCCAAGGTCGCGGGCGTCAGCGAGGTGACCCTCCGGAACCGCTTCCAGTTCATGGAGGACTTCATGCAGCAGCTCACGCTGCCACGGGGTCGCGCGCCAAAGGTTGCCACGCCGAACTCACCCTGAGGACCCTCGTCCCTCCATGGGAAACGCGGTCGCGCCCGACACTTTCAGCACGCAGAAATGTGACAAAAGCTTTGTAAGGCTCGGCCATGTGCGTTAGACCCAGGGACGAGTGCAGACGATGGTAGGGCAA
>Ga0153916_10003573_pt1 | contig 11596 bp, 11 predicted proteins | sample Opewatmetagenome_FD_109642 | JGI IMG/M metagenome (GOLD analysis project Ga0153916, IMG submission 109642) | Freshwater wetland microbial communities from Ohio, USA - Open water 3 Core 3 Depth 4 metaG | ecosystem: Environmental > Aquatic > Freshwater > Wetlands | place: USA: Ohio, Lake Erie...
CCACCTTGCCATCGAGGGACCAGACGGAAAGCCAATCCCTGAGCTTTTCAAAAGAGACGGGGCTCCGTTCTTCTCCTTTTGAGAGGAGTGAATCGAAATCGAGTAACGGAGAGGCGAACTGAAAGGTAAAGACCTTTTCCTGCGTCCTCGAACCCTCCCCTGTTCCTGTTCCCACAATTTGAGAAGGGGTGGATCTCGCGAGCGTTCCGGAAAAGGAGATCGGAGAATTCCCGAGCATCCCCTTCACACCGACCATACGAACCTGTTCGGGAGAAAAGAAGAGAGAGCCTTCCATATTGGAAAAGGGTGCAGGAAGCTTTCGATGCTGGAGAGAGAACCCTTTCAATTGGATCTCCCCTTCTTTTAAAAGGGTCATGACCTCCTCTCCTCTCCCGACCCATTTCAGATGGCCCTCCGTAATTCCTGAGATGCCCTGAATCTCTTTTAACTGAGATCGTATCTGATCGGGAGAGAGGGGCGATTGAAGTAAAGGGAAGAGATCTTTCCAGTCGATCAAGCCCCGTGTCGAGAGGTTGATATGGCCCTCCTTGATTTCTCCATCCAATGTCAGAGAAGAAAGATTGGAATAAATCATAAATTTTGAAAAATGAACCCCTGATGGGGAAAAGGAGAAGATCCCTTCCCTAAGAACGAGTGGGGAGGAGGCTCCCTTTGGACGAAGAGTAACTCCTCGGGGGATCATTTCCCCCTCGTAAGAAGAGAGTTGAAGACTGGGTTGACCTTTTCCCTTGAAGGAGAGTTCCGCCGTCCCCGAGAGATCTTCGATCCATTCTATCTTTGAATGAACCTCTTTTGAAAAAAGGGGAGAGTTGACCAGACTAAAAAGATTTTTGAGGTCTGCTCTCCCTTTGATCGTCATTTCAAAAGGATTGACTCCTTCTTTGTCTTTCCATGATCCATTCATAAGAAGCGATGAATTTCCAATGTCTACCCTCGCTTTGGACCATTGGAGGGCATCGTTGGAAAGCTCCATTTCTCCTTCTCTGATAAAGATAGGAAATGGAATCTGTCGATGGGTGAATTGGGCTTTCCAAAGATGGTAGGATCCTTGATGTTGGAAACGGAGAGGTGGCTTCAAGACCACCTTGGTGAAGAGACGATAATCAGCCCAACCTGAATCGATATGGATAGGGGACAAGATATTTGAGAGATCGCCCAACCCCTCGATCTTCACAAAGGAAGAGAGGTCTCTCAAATCGATTCGGCCTTCCAGAGAGGCCTGAAGGATTGGGACCTGGAGGAGTTGATAAAAAGTCCCATGGGCCTGATCAATGCTAGAGTGAAAAACCTTTCCATCTCTTTGTTTAAAATTCAGATGGCCGTCTTTATAAGAGAGGCTACCTTTTAAATTCTCCAAAGGAGGGAGATCCCAGGGAAGCTTCAATCGAACCCCATCGGTCTTCATTTCGATCGACAGGGTATGGGCATACTGAGGTTGATCGCAGTGCTCGATTTCAGGAACCATCTGCCCTGAAAGCCTGACCGAAAGGATTTGGACAGGACCATTCCCTTCCGAGCGGAAGAGCGGTTCAGAGACGTCTCGGGTAATGATCCGGAAAGGGATGAACTTCTTTCCTTCTGAAAGATTAAAGGAGCCGCTGTGGGCCTCGGCGTCAAGCCCCATTTTCTCCGAGCCGATTTGGTAGATCTTTCCCTTTGCTTTCACCCATAATTCCGGCAATTCAACAGAGAGAAGGGGAATCTCGAGGTTCTTATGATCATATTCCACCATGAGATCCACCTTCATCCAGTTCGGTTTCATGACATAGGCAAAGACTTTTGGATAGTTGAAGATTAGATCTTTAAATTTGATCTTGGCAGAAGCCTTGAAGGCCCCCTGAAAGCCCCCTTCATACTGGGCCGCCACATCAATGTCCCCAGAAAGCGTTTCCATTGGAAGAAAGGATTTGAGATAAGGCCAGAAATGGCTTGTCTGGATACCTTTCATCTCCATCTTTGCATTCACTTTTCCTTTTGAGAGATCCATGTCCTCGGGAATATTCCGGATCGTTCCGCTCATGATGATACGGCCCACTTTACCGGAATGGACGACATCCCCGCTCAGGCGAAAGGGGAAAGGTTTTTGATAGGAAACTTCTGAAAGCATCAGATGGAAAGCTTTTATTTGTGTGATCAGAGGGATGGGACCCATCCCCTCATCTGAGAAGGTCATCTCCCCATTCCGAAGGGTGACGGACCCTTCAAAGAGAGTGGAGAGGATCTGAATGACCTTCTGCTGGGATGTTTTTAGTTTTTCTGCACTGAGGGGATCACCCAGAAGGTTGAATTGTCCGTTCCTATCCCTATGGAGACGGAGAGCCGGTTGGTCGAGGACAATGCGCTTCCATTTTACCTCCCCTTTGAGAAGGGGAAGGAGTTTCACCTTCAAGATCAACCTTTTGGAGGACAAGAGATCCGCGGCCAAGGAGGGATCTTTGACATGAAAGTCCTCAAAGACAAAACCGGCTCCATCCCAAAGGCTGATTCTTGCTTTTCCGATAAGGACTTCTTTTTTGAAAGCCTGAGTTAATGATTCCTCAAGGATTTTCTTATAAAACGCAGGATCGAAAAAATAATGGAAGAACAGGTACCCAAGAACCCCTACGATCAAAACGGGAACAAGGATCCAGAGAAAAAACCATCTTCTACGATGACGCATCTATTTTCCCTAAAACGCTATGCGCATAGCGCCTGCCTGCGGTAGGCAGGCTAAGCGCTTAGCGTAATTATGTTATTTTGATCGCATGGGCTAAAGTGAAAATATCGACCCTAGCGGTTCCTGCGGCCAGCAAAACCTTCGAACATTCATTGACGGTGGCACCGGTCGTGTAGACATCATCAACCAAGAGGACTGTCTTCCCTTCCAGTTCTTCTCCCCTCAGAATATGGAAAGATCCTCTCACGCCCTTCTCCCTCTCTGCACCACTGAGCTGGACTTGAGGAAGGGTGGGCACCTTTTTTTGAAGAACTCTCATCCGGCAAGGAATCCCTGTGCGACGGCTCAACTCCTTTGCAAGAAGAAGGGCCTGGTTGAACCCCCGTTCTCTCAAGCGCCGTATGTGGAGAGGGACAGGGAGGATCAGGTCAAAGCCTTTAGGGTCCCAATAGTGAGGAAACTTCTCTGCCATCCACTCCCCAAAGATGGGACTGAGGCTGCTTTTTCCCTCATATTTCCAGCGATGGATCGTCTCTTGGAGGGGGCCTTCATAATATCCCAGTGCCCTCGCCATTGTAAAATATTTCGTCTTCTTCACACAAGCACCACAGGGATGGTTTTCCACCTCGGTCGAGACGAAAGGCATTCCGCAGATGGAGCAGAAGGGCGGAGCGATCCAGCGGATCTTTGAAAAGCAATCTGGGCAGATCCCCTTCCGTCCTTCTTCCAGATAGGTCTCACAACAGGGGCATTGAGAAGGAAGAATAAACTGAAACAGTCTTTCGATGAGTGGATGCATTCATCTCAACTTCAAAGAGGGATCTTCAGGGCATCAAACTGGAAGGGGAATTTCTCCGAAGAGGCGTAGTTAGGAAAGTTGAGGAGCTGCTCGCTCTCCTCGACGTTATAAGTGCTCCATTGATGGCATTGAGGGCAGTAAGCGAGCCATTCCTTCGACTCTCTTTTGCAGGTGGAACAGATGAAGGGAAGGTAGGAGGTCCGGCTTAATTCGAAAGTCTTCTCAAACTCCTGGGCTGCTTTACTGAAATCTTTCTTGTGGAGGTAGATCTCAGCTAAGAGGCGATGAAGGGCGGGGAAGTCTTTCCGCCTCAGGCTGATCTCATTGATCTCCTCCAGGGCCTCATCTAGCATTTCCAGCCTTAAGCAGAGTTTGGCATAAAAGAACCCGATCACCCAATTTTCTGAATCATACTTGAACGCCCTTTGATAGATTCGAAAGAGGGTATCCGGGTCTTCCCGGCCGAGATAGAGATCCTCTAATCGCAGGAGGAAGATGACGGATTTGAACCGGGTGAAACTCTTCCCCCATACCTTGCCCGCAGAGGCCCACTTGCCCATTCGGAGGTAGATATCGCCCAGCAAAACAAACCCAGGTTGGAAATTCTTTCGCTCTCTCACAATCTCTTTCGCTTCTTTGAGAGCACTCTCCAGGTTGCCTTCACCCCCTCGATCGATCAGGCCTCGGGCGTGTTCATACTTCAATCCCAAGTAAAAACAAGTTTCCTCCTCTTCGACTTTCTTTCCCTTCGTCAGTTTGAGAATCGTCTTTTGAGCCTTGATGGCCTCCTCCCATTTCCGACTCTCACGATAGATCTCCCTCAGACACTTCAAAGCCTTCACATTGGTATCATCCAATCCGATGAGGCGATTGAGGGTTTGAACGGCTTCATCGATTCGCTTCATCCGATGGTAAAGTTCCGCCTCGCGGAGAAGAATGTCTACATTCCGGAGGTCGATCAACCTAGCCCTTTCCAGCCAATAGAGGGCCTCCTCCTGATTACCCTCTTTATGGGCGATCTCTGAGAGCCTGAAATAGAGATCGATCTGCGAAGGGTCTTTCTTCAAAACCTCTACAAAGTTGGTTTTCGCCTTGGCCAGATTCCCCCTGAGAAAGTCATCCATCCCCCGGTTGAATTCCTCCTTAAGGGTTTGACCCTTCTTTATCTGACGAGATTTCCTGTACTCTTGAATCGCTCGTCTGGCATCCCGGGTCAGCGTGATGAAGAAGGCCAGCATGACCCCCAAAATAAAGGAAGAGATCATGAGGGTGGAGAGGTCGGTCGGAATCGTCTTCCCAGGGAAATGAAATTCCACGTCCAAGGGATTGAGGAAGGATAGCCAGCAGAAAAGCGAGATGATGATTAAAATGATGATGATTAAGAGCCGACCCAACATCCTTTAAATTTTACCTTTCTCGAGTCTCATTAAACATGGAACACAATATTTAGCCACCGGTCGAACCTCAAGTCGTTTCAAGCTGATGGGTCCTCCGCACTCTTCACAGATTCCATAGATTCCGTTGGCAATCCGATCCAAGGCCTCATCCACCTCCTGAAGCCTTACCCGTTCATTCTCATTCAAACTGAGCAGGATCTGCTTGTTATAGATATTCGCCGCCTCATCTCCAATGTCTTGAATTCCATCCTGTCCCATCTCTTTCGAAGATTCGGAAATCTGTTTCACCTCTCCGATGATATCTTCCCGTTCCTTCAGAAGAATCTTCTTAAATCGAGCAATCGTCTTTTTATCGACGCCTTCCTTTTTTTGATCCGATTTCCCTGCCGCCAATGGTTACCCCTCTTAAAGATTGACCCGCTGAGCATCTATCCAGAGCCCTTCGAGATCATAGAATTTTCTGACCGGATCGAGAAAGATATGAACCACCACATCCTCGTAATCCAACAAGATCCACCTGCCCTCTACCATCCCCTCTTGACCGAGAGGTCGGATGCCCTTTTTTTTGAGATCCTCTTCAATCCCTTGGGCTATCGCCTGGACCTGGCGGTCCGACCTGCCACTGCATAGGAGAAAATAATCGGTGATCGAGGAAATCCCCTTCAACTCCAGAAGAACCGGATCTTGGGCTTTCTTTTCAATCGCTGCTTTCAAACAGAGCAGTGATTTTGTCTTTGAATCGGTGACCATGTCCTCCGGATCGGGTGATTTTTGAGTACTGCATTATACCAGAAAAAATGCTGATGACAATAGAAAAATGATACTTTTCATAAATAAAAATGCCATTTTCAAAGGAAAATTTCAACCCAGGTTTCTCAGGGTTTAAACTCATAACTTTTAACTCATAATTCTTAACTTTCGACTCTAAGGTCGTCCCTTTTGGTAAACCTTTTGGCTTTTGATATAAGCCTCTACCTCCGGAGGGACGAGATATCTAATGGATTCCCCCTTCTCTATCAATTCTCGAATTTTGGTGGAAGAAATGTCTAACAATGTGATTTCTTTAAAGAAAATCCTATTTCCAGAAACATGTACCCAGGCCGAAGCCCCTTGGTCATATTGAAAGGCAGGAATCAAAGCCCCTGGGAGGGAGGAGGTTTTCTGGAAACCCGGCCGGGTCATGATGATGAAATTGCAGAAGGAGAAGAGGTTTTGAAAATCCTTCCAGGTCTCAATCTCCACAAAAGCATCTCTTCCTACAATAAAGTACAGGGAGTCTTGGAACTTCTCCCGGAAATATCGGAGGGTATCAATGGAATAGGATTTCCCCGGCCTTTTAAGTTCAACATCAGACATGGAAAAACGAGGGTTTTTCTGAATGGCCAGTTTCACCATCTTGAGGCGATGGCGAGCCTCAATGATCTTTTCCTTCATTTTATGGGGCGGCAGAGCAGCGGGAATGAAGATCACTTCTTGAAGGTCGAAGGCCTCTCCAATCTCTTCCGCTCCTCTGAGGTGACCTAGATGGATGGGATTAAAGGTCCCCCCAAACAACCCGATCCTTTTGTCAGCCGTATTCTTAATCGGAGAGTCTCCCTTTTGGAATAATGGAAAGATGGAATGATGGAATAATGGGTGATACCTTCATTTGGTTTACGAGATCTTTTTCTAATCTCTTGCCAATATTCCAGTATTCCAACATTCCATTCCCTATTTCTTACGTACGGATTTGTCCCTCTCCCAAAACGATAAATTTTGTTGTGGTCAACTCCTCCAGTCCCATGGGGCCAAAGGAATGGATTTTCGAAGTGCTAATTCCTATCTCCGCACCCAGTCCCAATTCAAATCCATCATTAAACCGGGTGGAGGCGTTGACCAGAACACAAGAAGAATTGACCTCTCTCAGGAACCTCTGGGCATTCTGATAATCAGAGGTGATGATCGACTCGGTATGGAGAGATCCATACGTAGCAATATGGTTCATCGCCTCTTCGATCCCTTTGACCACCCGAATGGAGAGAATGAGGTCTAAATACTCCTCATACCAATCTTTCTCTTTCGCTTCCTTAATCCCCGGCAGGATCTCCTTTGTTCGGGGACAACCCCGGAGCTCTACCCCCTCTCTCTGAAGGACCTCCGCCAGCTTGGGGAGGAGCCGATGCGCTCCCCTCTCATGGACCAGGAGGGTTTCCATAGCATTACAGACCCCAGGCCTCTGGACTTTGGCATTGAGGCAGATTTGAATCGTCATTTCCAGATCAGCACTCTCATCCAGAAAGATATGGCAGACCCCTTTATAGTGCTTGATCACAGGGATCTTGGAATGGTTCACAACGAACCGGATGAGCTCCTCTCCTCCCCTGGGGATGATGAGATCAATCTCCTCCTCCAACTGAAGCATCTCCTGGATCACTTCTCTTTGGGTATGGGGGATGGTTTGGACTGCCTCCTGAGGAAGTCCGATCTTCACCATCGTTCTTTGAAGAAGACGGCTAATGGCTTGGTTGGAGTGAAAAGCCTCTGACCCTCCTCTCAGAATGACACTGTTGCCTGCCTTAAGACAGAGCCCTGCTGCATCTGCAGTCACATTGGGCCTCGATTCATAGATGATACCAATGACCCCAATGGGGATCCTCATCCTTCCCACCGTCAAGCCGTTCGGTCTCCTCCACATCTTGGTCACCTGGCCTACCGGATCGGGAAGGCGCGCCACCTCACGGAGTCCCTCAGCCATTGCCTGGATGATCGAAGGGGTCAACCTTAATCGGTCCATCATGGCAGATGAAAGATGGGCTTTCTCTCCGGCACCCAGATCCTTTTGGTTCTCTTCAATCAACAGATCTCGGCTCCGCTCCAATTCCTCCGCCATTTCAAAGAGGGTTTTATCCTTTAGGTCAGAGGAAACGTGAGCCAGTTGGTGGGAGGACGCTTTGGCCTTTTTGGCCATCTCTTTGATCTCAGCCCGGAAGTCTCTTTTCTCTTTCATAGCAACACCAGGTCATCCCGGTGGATCACTTCATCGGAATATTTGTAGCCCAAGACCTGTTCGATCCTGTCCGATCGAAGCCCTCTGATCTTCTCCAGCTCTTGGGCGGTGTAATTGACAAGTCCTCTCGCAAATTCTTTTCCCAGAGGTCCCAGACAGGAGACCAGATCCCCCCGATCGAAGGTGCCTTTGACTTTCACCACACCAGAGGGAAGGAGGCTCTTCCCCCTCTGGACGATGGCCTTCTTTGCCCCTTCATCGACCGTCACATCCCCTTGAGGCTTCAGATTAAAGGCGATCCAATGTTTCCGGCTGCTCAACCCTTCGGACTTCGGGAGGATGAGGGTTCCGATCTCCTTCCCTTTGAGAATTTGGTGAAGGACCTCCTTCTTTGTCCCGCAGGCAATCACCGTTGGGATTCCAAAGTGGGAAGCTTTTTTAGCGGCCTGGATTTTGCTGACCATGCCCCCTACATTCCATTCCCCATCCGTACCGCCAATCACCTCTCCCCTATCGATATCAATATCCTCCACGAGAGAGATACATCTGGCATCCGGATGAACTCTGGGATCTGCATCGCACAGACCGTCGATGTTGGTAAGAATGATCAGGAGATCGGCTCCCATGAGATTGGTGACCAGTGCGGAGAGATTATCATTATCCCCAACCTTGATCTCATCGACCACCACGGTATCGTTTTCATTGATGATCGGGATGATCCCCAGTTGGAGAAGGGTCAGCAAGGTGTTCCGGGCATTGAGAAACCTCCGACGGTGGCTCAAGTCATCATGGGTGAGGAGGATCTGGGCGACCATCTGTTGAGAGCGTGAAAAGTAGGACTCATAGATATTCATCAGTCGGCTCTGGCCCACGGCGGCGGTGGCCTGTTTCTGCGTAATCGATTGGGGCCGGGTCTTATATCCCAACTTTTCCATTCCCGCTGCAATCGCTCCAGAGGAGACCAGGACGATCTCATATCCTTGCCGCTTCAGATCCGAAATCTCTTTGGACAAATGGGAGAAGACCTCATGGTGAAGCCCCTTCTCTGGAGAAGCCAAAATACTGGAACCGACCTTCACAACGATCCGTTTCGTCTTTTCAAGAATCTTCTTTCGTATATCCTTATGGCTCATTTCTCTGATCCATGATAGATTGGAGCACCTGTGAGACAGTATCCATCATCTCTTCCACTCCCTCTCCTGTTGTTCCAGAGATCCTGTAAAGCGAATAACCCATCTTCTCGAACTGGTTTTTCAATTCCTCTGCCCTCTCCCGGACCGATGGAAGGTCGATCTTGTTGAGCGCAACGATCTGAATCTTTTCCAGAAGCGAAGGGTGGTAGGCTTTCAATTCCTGGTTGAGGGCATGAAAGTCCTTCACCGGATGGCGTGACGGATCTCCGGAAATTTCTAAAAGGTGAATGAAGAGACGGGTTCGCTCCACGTGCCGTAGAAAGGTCAATCCAAGCCCTGCTCCCTGAGAGGCGCCTTCGATCAATCCCGGGATATCCGCGACGACGAAGGGTCGGCTTTCTTCCCGGATCACCACCCCCAGGTTGGGAACGAGGGTGGTAAAGGGATAGTCTGCAATCTTCGGTCTCGCAGAGGAGATCTTAGAAAGAAGGGTTGACTTTCCTACATTGGGAAAACCAAGGAGACCCACGTCGGCAAGGAGTTTCAATTCGAGGCGAAGCCAGTGTTCCTCTCCAGGTTCCCCCTTTTCAGCACGACGAGGGGTGCGAAATGTGGGGGTAGCAAATCTTGCATTTCCGCGGCCTCCGCGTCCCCCTCTCGCCGCCACGAACCGTTGGCCGTCAAAGAGGAGATCCTGAAGCACTTCTTCGGTCTCATCGTCTCGAACGAGCGTCCCCACCGGAACACGAAGGATAAGGTCCTCTCCTTTCCTTCCGGTTTGATCTTTGCCTTTTCCGTGAGATCCCTTTTGGGCACGAAACTGCTTGGGGTAGGTAAAATCGAGAAGGGTAGAAAGTTGAGCATCCGCCTGAAGGATCACATCCCCACCTTTTCCTCCGTTACCACCGTCCGGTCCTCCTCTGGGGATGAAGCGCTCTCTGCGAAAACTGACACAACCGTTGCCCCCATTGCCCGCCTTCAGATGGATTCTTGCTTCATCCACAAATTTCATCTCGGCTGAATGCAGGCGAAATGGAAAAGCCCCAAACCATGTGAGATTTGGGGTTTAACCTGAATCCCATGAGGTTCAGGAGGCGTGGACACTCACCTGCTTCTTATCTCTTCCCTTCGTTTCGTATTTGACAATGCCATCGATCTTGGCAAAGAGAGTGTAATCCTTTCCCATCCCCACATTCTCTCCGGGATGAATCCGGGTTCCCTTCTGACGGACCAAGATGTTTCCTGCCTGAACGAGCTGTCCGCCGAATCGTTTTACGCCCAACCGCTGCCCAGCACTATCTCTGCCGTTTCGAGAACTTCCTCCCGCTTTCTTATGAGCCATGATTTCCTCCAAACATGAAACATTGGAGTAATGGAGTTTTGGAGTGCTGGTGTATTGGAATATTCAAACACCCATCACTCCAGTACTCCATTCCCTCTATTGTTTTACCCCAACGAAATATCATTCACCCTAACATACGTGTAGGTCTGGCGGTGTCCCTTGGTTCGCCGGTAATTCTTTCTCCTCTTCATTTTATACGTGACAGTCTTTTTCCCCTTTACTTCCTGGACGATCTCACCCGTGATCATCGCATGGGTCAAGAGGGGATTTCCCACTTGGACCTGACCTTCCTGGGAAACCATCAAGACATCTTTCATGGTGACTTGATCCCCTACCCTTCCTTGAATCTTCTCCACCCGGATGACGTCCCCTTTGGAGATCCGATATTCCTTTCCCCCTGTCTTCACGACGGCATACATCAGAACCCTCCAGAATAAAATATCAGGAAATATTAATCGATTTTTGCGCTATTGTCAAACTTCAATCTGATGTCTTCCTTTATCCCCCCGAAAGGCGGACTCCGAAATCCGGATTTGGAAACGGCCAGCTTTTTTATGGACGACATCCGGTTTTCTAAGAATAGAGAGGTGCCCCCGATTTCACAATTTCAATTTCCTAAACCACTTTTTGATGCCAGGCATGACATTACGAATATCTTCAAGCTTCTCCCTCGCAGCTTTTTCACCTTCATCAATCAGATTCATGGCCTGGGAGAAGTCAGACCAATGTAATTCACCTACCTCTGGAAGGATCACGACATCAGCATCCGCCAACTCGTAATTTTTCAGCTTTTCGCACATAACCTCACTGACCCTCTGATAGACATCCACCACGGTCCGCAATTCTTCCGAGCGGATGCATCGGTCTACGGCCACGGAAATCACGATGTCTGCCCCTTCCTGTCTCGCCACAGAACTGGGAACGAGACAGATGATGCCCCCGTCTGATAGGAGCCTTTCTCCCTCTTTAAGCGGCGCGATGGCTCCCGGAACGGCGCAACTTGCCATCACCGCCTGCCGCAGAGGCCCCTTAGAAAAGGTGATCTCCTTACCACTCACCAGGTCGGTGGCCACGGCCCGAAAGGGAATTCGAGTCTCTTCAATCTGAATGCCGGGAATAAAATAGTTGATGATGGTCTGGAAGTCCTCATTAGGAAGGATGCCTGGCTTAAACATGGCCTGGATAAGATAAAAGGTATTTCTTAAGTAGGTCTGAATTTTCTCAGTCAGACCTAACTCTCCCTTTGAGTGAGCCGTTTCAAA
>Ga0153916_10003574_pt1 | contig 11596 bp, 11 predicted proteins | sample Opewatmetagenome_FD_109642 | JGI IMG/M metagenome (GOLD analysis project Ga0153916, IMG submission 109642) | Freshwater wetland microbial communities from Ohio, USA - Open water 3 Core 3 Depth 4 metaG | ecosystem: Environmental > Aquatic > Freshwater > Wetlands | place: USA: Ohio, Lake Erie...
GAGGTGATCGAGAGATATCAGAGACATCTTTTCTCCTGCGAGAAGGATATTACCGTAGTCAGGCAGAAGCGCCATATTATACCCCTTATTATGATATAATGCACCAAGATAGTCTTATTATTTCAGTCAGGAGGGCTAAATGAGTGGTACATTCCTATCACGGGGTTTCATCGGAAAACGAAAACTGGATGGGCCTCCCGAACGGGTGCCACCCGGGCAGTACGTTACCCATGATTTTCCCGTGCTTTCCGCAGGGCCGACCCCTCGCATTCCGCTGGAACGATGGAGCTTTGAGATCAACGGTCTGGTGAGGCAGCCTGTGCATTGGTCGTGGGCAGAATTCATGCGCTTACCATCCCAACAATTTACTGTAGACATCCATTGCGTCACCAAATGGTCTAAACTGGACACCCAATGGGAAGGTGTCAGCGTCGATACCTTGCTGGAATCGGTGGAGGTGGATCCGAATGCGCATTACGTGATGGCATTTTGCGATGGAGGCTATACCACCAACATGCCTCTCAAGGAGATCGTTGAAGGTAAAGCGTTTGTTGCCTACCATTTCAATGGGACTCCCCTGCCATCCGAGCACGGTGGGCCAGCCCGTCTGGTGGTGCCAGCCCTGTATTTTTGGAAGAGCGCCAAATGGGTGCGCGGCCTGACCTTAATCGAAAATGATGAGCCGGGATTCTGGGAATCCTTAGGCTATAACAACCATGGTGACCCGTGGAAAGAGGAACGTTATTATGGCGATAGAACTGATTAAGGAAGAAGCCGTGGCGCGCCTGTTAGAATGGCAGATTTCAACCGTAGTGAAGGTGAGACAGGAAACATCCAGTGTTAAAACCTTCACCCTGGCAGTACCGCATTGGACCCCACACCAGGCCGGGCAGCATTACGATGTGAGGCTATCTGCACCAGACGGCTACCAGGCACAGCGCAGCTACTCGATCGGTTCCAGCCCGGAACAGCGGGGCGAGATCGAGCTGACGGTGGAAAGATTGGAAGAAGGCGAGGTTTCCACCTATTTGCACGATATCCTGATCGTGGGTGACCAGGTTGAGCTGCGTGGCCCGATCGGTGGTTATTTCGTGTGGGAAGCGAGCCTGGGAGGGCCGCTTTTGCTGGTGGCAGGTGGATCGGGTATCGTCCCTTTGATGGCAATGATACGTCACCGCCAGGCAACTGGCTCTAAAGTGCCAACCCGCTTGCTTTACAGTTCTCATAATTTAGAAGATATTATTTACCGCAAGGAGCTAGAGCGATTGCACAAGGAACATACAGGTCTGGAAGTATTCCATACCCTGACACGCGGGCAGCCGGAGGGATGGCGTGGATACGCACGCCGGATCGACCTGCAGATGTTGGAAGAAGTGGCAAAGCCGTTCGGCGATCGGCTCAAAGCATATATCTGTGGCCCAACAGCGTTGGTGGAGGGAGTAGCTGATGGATTGGTGAAGCTCGGCATCCCTGCCAGCCAGGTGCGCACAGAACGTTTCGGACCAACAGGAGGGACATGATATGGACATGAACATGATTGATATGAGCAGCATGCTGATCGAGGATGCCAGCTCGCGGATGCTGGATGGTAATGCCATGGCCGGATTGCTGTATGAGCTGTTTGACGTGGAGATGACCATTGCATCTATCGAGTGCGCTTCCTGTGGGAGGCACGGCGAGGTCGGCAGCCTGTGGGCATTCTTAGAAAGCCCGGGTTATATTTTACGCTGTCCGAGCTGTCAAAACATCGTCTTGCGCCTGACGGTGACCCCCGATCAGGTTTACCTTGATGCCCGTGGAGCAGCGTACATGCGCATACCGAAAAGAGCTTAGTTTATACTGCGCTCAGGCCGAATCATTGGGGCTGGGCGGGTTCGATGGCGGATGGCTCCAGGGGATGAACCGCAAGCGATCTGAATGCTGGCTTCATCCCGAATAAGAAGCGCAGGGGATTGAAACGTCTAACCAGGGATTCATAAAGTACCATCGAGATCGCAAATGAAAATATCAGGATGGCTGTGAATTTTAACAAGTCGGAGATGCTCCACTGCACGACGAGATACGCCACGCTCAAGATCACCGTCTGGTGCAGGATATAGAAGGGCAGCACTGCTTCATTGGCGTACTTCAGGAAGGGCTTATTGTGGTTGAGGTGCGGGAAGGCAAAACCTAAGATCGCCAGAAGCCAGCACCAGGCGCACAGGCACCACAGGACAGTGCCAAGCGCATACTGCCAAGTACCAAAGGTCGGATCACCTAAAGCTTCCCACACGATATCAATCGATGCCCAGCTGATGATGCCAAAGAGCAATGAGAACCAACGCGTACGCCGTATGCTCGCCTGCATTCGCTCACTGGAGATGATCACAAAGCCGGAGATGAAAAAAAACAGGTAATTAAATATGCTCCAACCGCCTAACACCATGGTACCCAATCCATCTGGGTCGAACACATTAAAAAGGATTATGGTTGGCAGGGCAAGCAGGTAGATTATCCCTGATTTTCCCAGGATATCACCAAGCCCGTGTAAGAGACGCTGACCGCCAGTGGTCTTCTTGAGCCACCAGTAGAGTGGGAGGCAGATCATCGAGAAGAGGAAGAGTGCCTCTAAATACCACAGGTGCATGCCCATCCAGGCGAAATTACCTCCAAAGCCGTACATTCCGTTAAAATATTGCGGGTAGAACTCGAGGAATGAACCGCTGAATGTGCCCTTGTGGAGGTTTTCCAAATATACCTGGAAGGCAGCATGCGTAAAAATACCGAAGATCAGGGGAACCATCAGGCGGACGGCGAGACCTTTTACATATTTCCCCAGGCTGACCTTCCCCAGGGCGAAGAAGGCGCTTGCGCCGGAGATGATCAGTATTAGAGGCATCCCCCACAAGCCACCGAATTCACCCAGGTCATCAAGGTATGAGTAGAGGGTCGGATTCTTGATTTGGTAGGGGTCCGGCGCAAATATCAGGGTGCAATGGTAGACGAAGACCGTAAAGATAGCCAGCACCCGCAACCAGTCGAGGTCATATCTACGCTGGAGATGAGTGGATGGATCGATCATTTGATACCTTCCTTCCGAAATTACCGTCCTAAAAGCTGATGATTACAAAGCTGCCTGCATGCGTGTGCTCAGGATGACGGCTGGGTCGCTAATTTCACTTCTTGAGTGACTGGCGAGCGGGGTTTCAGCCCAAAAGCACGTCTGAGAAAGTTATTCCGGCGAATTCCAAATTCGTACAGCCCTATGGTGATGAAAAAGGCCAGTGGGGTGATCATGAGATACTTTCCCACGATAGGCACGGTCAGGGGAATGATGAAATACCCGAGGATTAGGATCACCGGTTGATGCAGGATGTAGAAGGGTAGCACTGCCTCATTAGCATAAGATAGCAGTCGATTACTCCTGGTCAGGTAGCGCATCCCATAACCGAAGGCAGCCAGGACATAACTCCAAATAAGCAAGCTGGCGAGAGCCGTCACCAGGATAAATGCCGGCATGCTTAGCTTCCAACCCCATTCTGTCATCGCTATGCGGATCAGGAGGGCAACCATAGAAAGGCCTAATGACAGCACCAGGGAGACGCGCCTCACCCGAATTATCGCTTGCTGGATCCCATCATCTGCGAAGATAAGGTAACCATAGATCAAGGGGAGTGGGAACATGACCAGGCGCAGGAAGGCTTCGGATAGCGAAGGCCGCATTATTCCGAACGGATCCACTGCTATTGCAACCAAGGCGGTAGGAAATGCCCAAAGGAAAATAGCACCATTTCGCTTCGAAAACCTGCTAATCCACCGGATTGCGTTTTGGCCGGAAGGTCGTTTCAGCCAGATAAAGAGGGGTGATAGGACCAGGGTGAATATGAACAGGTACTCCAGATACCATAAATGCACGCCGGTCCAGGCGAAATTGGCAGGCTGGAAGAAGTGCGGGATAAACTGAATAAAAGTACCTGTAAACTTGCCATGTGTCAGCCGGTCCAGATACATTTGCGGAGGTGCCAATACCAAAATACCCACCCCCAGTGGTGCAAGTAAGCGCAGGGCTCGTTGGAACAAGAAGCGGACTGTTCCTTGAGGGTGCAGTGCGAAGAAAATGCTGGCTCCTGATATGGCAAAGATGAGTGCCATGCCCCAGAGATCGAAGATGCTGGTAAAGATATCTATCAGTGGGCTGGTTTCAGAATTTTTTATAGTCCAATCAGAACTATTGAAGAAACGGGCACAGTGGTAGAAAAAGACCCCCGAAAAGGCTATGACTCGCATCCAGTCGAGATCATATCTTCTTTGGATAGATTTGGTATCCATAGTCTCCTCCTTATTATCCTGATGTCTGCTGAAATCTCAGGATTGCCTGTAACAGTTCGTCAAGCGGAGCGCCTTTTTCGATAAAGTCATCTACCCCAACTTGAGCGGCTTTCAGTCGGGTGGCCTCGTCGTGATGAATGGTCAGGACCACGATTCCAACACCGGGTTGCGTCCATTTAATGCAACGAGTAGCGATAAGGCCATCTATAACTGGCATTTCCAGATCCATGAGGACTACGTCGGGATGAAGGGACCCTGCCAGCTGGATCGCCTCAGTCCCATTTCGTGCCTCACCAATCACTTCTATCTGTGGATTGCGATTTTTAGTTGCCAAAGTAAGCATGGTAGCCAAACCCTGGCGTACCTGAGCTATATCATCAACAATCAAAACTCGAATATTTTTTTGGCTCACTTTTGGTTTACTCCTCATTCCTAAAGGCGACCTTTGACAATGAGAAATTGATATCCGATCATATTCATAGAATAACAAAAAAGCCCCCCGACCACATCGGGCGGGGGGCGGAAAATGCCATACTATGGAGGAAGGATTCTATAACTCCGGCTGAGGGATGAGATCAGCCACAGTATCTACAACTTGGGATGGAGGGACATCTGGTAGTCTAAATCTGGCTTCAAGCCGGTCGCCATTGGTCGATGAGAAGGCGCATCTGGCTTAACGCCGACTGAGTCTGAGCTTGCAAGGCTTCGAGCTGGCGACCAACGCCCTGGGGTTCCTTGTTTAGCATGAGGCGAATGGATTCTGCCGCCAGTTGGATGGCAAAGATCTTTTGACCGACCGCATCATACAGCTCCTGGACCATGCGATCATGCTCCTGCAGGGTGGCGAGCTTTTCTGCCTGGGCAGCGTATTCGGCCAGCTTTTGATGGGCTTCTTTTAGCTCTGCCACCAACACCTGGCTTTCTGCCAGGGCGTCTTCATGTTGGGCATACTGGTTATCGTATGAAATCAATAAAACGCCGATGATGCTATAGGCAAAAGCGCGTCCAATGCCAGAAACCAGACCAAATTCAGCCGATAATGTGATCAGCAAAGCGGCTGCAAACAGGCTGAACCAAATCACAGCTTCTTTACGCGCACAACGTACGGCCACCTGGAAGCCGAGGACGATATATAGCAGGGCCCACGTGTCCTGGTACTCCTGGAACACGCCAATAATTTGAACAATGATCCATTGCAGTGTGAAATAAAGGAAATGGTAGGATTTTATCCTGCGGGAAATTAACGCCTCGGTAACGAATAAAACGGTGAAAAGTCCTAATAGGACCAACATTAATCCGCTGCTGAATCCGCCGGCCAGGTCGTACCTCCGGCGGAGGGCAACATTCACGATCAGTAATAAGCTGAGTAATATTACCAGCCGGTGAGTATGCGTTGTGAGACGGTCTGAAGCAGGCCGGTCGCTCATGCGATTCTCTCTTCCACGTGGACCTGCGTTCCTTGCCCGGGTCGGGATTCTATCTTTATCATCCAGCCAATCTCCCTGGCTCGCTCAGCCATCCCTGCCAGGCCAAATCCATGTGCCGGATCAGCCTGGGTAAACCCACAACCATGATCGATTATCTCCAGGCTGGCAACGGGGTTTTCCAGGCACAGGCGGACGAGCGCCTGACGAACGCCAGCATGGCGGCTGATATTATTGAGTGCTTCTTGTGCAATCCGATACAGGTTATCCGCTACTGAATCGGGTAAATCGCGTCTTCCCGTAGCTTCTATAGAAACCTGCAACCCATCTTTTGAAAAGCGCTCCTCAGCCAACTGTTGTATGGCAGAAACCAGCCCTCCTCTGGCGGGTGACTTCTGTGGATTTCTTGCCAGCAATGCCTGAACTTCACCAGCAGCGCTGTGCGTCAGAGCTTGAAGGCGTAGGAGATGTTCTTCGGTCTGATGCGGGTCTTCATCGATTGAAAGCTGGGCAGACTGAACAGCCAGGTTCATGCTGAACAGGGTTTGAGTGAGCGAATCGTGCAGCTCGCGCACCAATCGATGGCGCTCAGCGGCAGCAGCCAATTCTTCAGCCTGGGCGGCGGATTTTTTTAATGTGCGATAAGCCTCCTGAAGATCTCCAAACATGCGCGTGTTATCCTGTCGCCGCTGTTCCGTGCGCATGATCAGATAGGCGAAACTGCCCATTAAAAAACCTGTCCCGGAGCCTGTGATAATCGTGGTGAGACCAGCCTGCCATTCCAAACCAAAGAAAACCATACCGGATAAGGCAACTATCAGCCCTCCAATCCAGATAAAACCAAGGCGTGGGCCGAAGAACTGCACCGCCTGAAAACAAAGCGGGAGCAAGAGCATACCGAGAAAATCCAGTGTCGGGGCACGATAAAACATGCTAATGGCTAAAGCTGACTGTATAAGCGTGTATAAACGCGGATATAAAGGAAAACGGCGGGTAAGGGCGTGCTCGGAGAAGAGGATCACTCCAAATATTGACAGTAAGATCCAGATTGTGAGCGGGATAGGGGCGGTCTCCTGATTCCAACCGATGGCACGTGCGATGACGGCGATGTAAATCAGGTAGGTGGCAAAATAGCGCACAATGGCACCCGATCAGTCAACAGAGCCCAGCCCATGTTTTAATGCCCAGATCGCGGCCCGGGTACGATCCTCCAGTCCTAATTTATCCAGCAGGTTACTGACGTGGGTCTTGACGGTCTTTTCACTGATCACCATTTTTTCAGCAATCTCATGGTTCGTCAGACCACGTGCGATCAGCTCCAGCACCTCCCGTTCTCGTTCGGTGAGCTCTTGCAGATCCTTGAGCAGCGAGGTGGGTTTTGCTACTGCAACAGGGACTGCGCCTGAAACTGCTTGCATCAACCGTCGGGCTACATCCGGGTGCAGCTGGGCTTTACCTTGAAACGTTTCGCGTATGGCTTGCACCAGGTCTTGCGGCTGGATATCTTTGAGCAGGTACCCTTGAGCGCCGGCGCGAATGGCCGGAAATATCTTATCGTCCTCGCCGAAACTGGTCAGGATGAGCACACGGGCTTGTGGAAAGTGTTCGATGATTTTCCGCGTAGCCTCCACCCCATCCATTCCCGGCATGAGCAAATCCAAAAGGATCACATCGGGGTTCAGCCTGGCAGATAATTCCACTGCCTCCAATCCATTTGAGCCTTCACCCAAAACTTGCATGTCAGGCTGCATCTCGATGAACATGCGCAATCCCTGGCGGACGACTGCATGATCATCCACTAAAAGCACGCCGATTTTTTTATTCATTGGTGAGAAGGGGATAGATCCAGGGGAATGATTACTCATGCTCCTCTCCATATTTAAAATTTTACATCCTTATCGAAAACAAGGATAGCAAAAGCTAAAAAATTTCGAACTAGCCACTCAAGTTCACCCCAATCAGGCGCCCGATGCCGAATGTGACCATAGCTGCGGCCAGGCCGAACAGCACCTGCCGCGTGCCTGAAGAGAGCACACTGCGACCGGTGAACAGGGTGATGCCCGAACCGATGATGAACAGACCGACCGCACTCAACACCATGCTGACTGCCACGGCAGGGAGGCCGTTCAGGAAGGCATAGGGTAACACAGGGAGGATCGCGCCAATGGAGAAGAGAAAGAAGGAAGTAATGGCAGCCTCCCAGGCTGAGCCGCCCAGCTCAGATGGATCGACATTGAGCTCCTCCCGCGCCAGGGTTTCGAGGGCCGAGGTGGGGTCGCTGATGAGGTGTTGAGCCATACGTTGTGCATCTTCCCTTGGTAAGCCACGCGCTTCGTAAATCAGGGCCAGCTCCTCGGCTTCCTCCTCTGGGGCAGAGGCGAGCTCGGCTTTTTCGATCCCAATCTGGTGCTTGTAGAGCTCTCTGGAGCTTTGCACCGATAGCCATTCCCCTAATGCCATCGAAATCGCCCCAGCCAACAAGCCGGCCAGGCCGGTGATCAGGATCGCTGTGTTGTTCAGCTCGGCCCCAGCCACGCCCATCACCAGGCTCAAGTTCGATACCAGACCATCGTTGGCCCCTAATACGGCGGCGCGTAAGGCATTTCCACCCCCAGCGCGATGCCTGCCTTCCAGCTGTGCCAATGCGCTACCTTCCATCCCGCCTTTGATTGTGGCGGCCACGCGGGTCAGTATGCGGTTATGGGAAGCTTCATCTACACCCATGCTTGCCGCTCCAGGGGTATGAGCATACTTGGCCGAATCCTTGCGCTCATTGCCAATAATGGTGGGTAATACAGCTGCCACGCCTAACCGCCTGGCAGCCCAGGCTAACGTACGGCTGCGCCATTGGGGCACGAAGCTTGGGATTGAGACGCCGGCTTCCTTTAAACGCGCTTCCCAAACGGTAGCATGCTTGCGTTCAACGGCTGCCATACGCCGGTAGACTTCTGCCAGGCGGGGATCCTTCTCAGCTCCTGCCAGGGCATCGTACAGATAAGCCCCATTGAGCTCGTCGTTCAAACTGGCCAGCGCAGTTTTCTGCAAACTAACGTCCATATCAAACCTCCGACTATCATTTTCTATTAATCTTACCACTGCTGAAACGTGCCGCTAGTATACCCGTATATATATATGTGCTGATGAGCACGCGCCAGCGCTTTTCTTTATAACCGGGTTTCGAAATGGGAACGTTATAGGTTTATAATCCAATAAACTGTCCCAATAGAACTAAACCTCGCATTTCATTGCAATAGGTATGTCGATCACCCGATGACCTGTGAAATACCAGGTCGAGCTTGAATGATTTATCCTGCATCAGGTGCCAGAGGTTGGGTCGATAGGACAACAAAAATGTGGAAAAACGAACCTTCTCAAATATTTGATAATGAGTATACTTGGGCTTCACTGCTTGAAGGGTAATCTACATATGTCGCGCATCTCCATTGAAGAAACACCATCTGGGCAAGGGAGGGGGTCGGATTTACCCGCCACAATCACATACAGGGGCAGTAAGCAAACTTACTATACGTTCCGCTTCCTGGTTAACCGCGGTAAAAAAGAAATCGCATATCGGGCTTACGCATATTTTCGCTGGCTGGATGATCAGATTGATTCTGATTCGGGCACCCGAGAAGAAAAAATTGAGATGGTCAGGCGCCAGCAGTCGATCCTGGAAGCTTGTTACCTGAAGGTGCCGCCTGGTGATTTATGCTCTGAAGAACAAATGTTGGTGGAAATGATCCGGGATGACCAGGAAAAAGACAGTGGATTGAAGCTTTACTTGCGAAATATGATGAAGGTGATAGCGTTCGATGCGGACCGCCGAGGGCGGATCATTTCCCATGCTGAGTTAACCGAATACACGCATCTGCTGGCTGTGGCAGTGACGGAAGCCATGTTTTATTTTATTAGTCCGGATATGGTACCTCCGTGTGAAGAAACCCGCTACCACGCGGTGTGTGGAGCGCACGTGGTGCATATGCTGCGTGATAGCATAGCGGACATCTCAGCAGGGTATTTCAATATTCCCGGAGAATTTGTCCAGGAAAACCAAGTTTCCATTGAAGAAATGCACAGCCTTGCCTTCCGAAAGTGGGTATATGCAAGGGTGAAACTGGCGCGCCAGTATTTCACGCTTGGCAGGCAGTATTTCTCACGGGTGAAGAGCTTGCGTTGCCGGCTGGCCTGTGCTGCCTACCTGGCGCGCTTCGAATGGATAGCGAACCGGATTGAGCAGGATGGATATTGCTTGCGGGAGGCGTATCCCGAGCGAAAACGCTTCAGAGCTGCCCTGTGGATGGTCTGGAGGATTCTTACATCCTCTTTAAATATCCCCTGGCAAGATAAAAAATCAGGTGAGCAGCAAGCGCTACCTGAGCAGTGCGAGGAATGATGAAGTCAAAATCGGTAATTATTATTGGTGCAGGTGTAGGCGGTATCTGTGCGGCTATACATTTGGCGAAGCAAGGTTTGCATGTCACCGTGATGGAAATGAATGCCAACCCAGGCGGGCGTTGCGATTGGATAGAGCGCGATGGGCACCGCTTCGACACAGGCCCAACTTTGTTGGTGATGCACCGAGTTTATGAAGCTGAGTTTGCTGCCCTCGGAGCTCCCATCGATGAGATGCTCCAATTGCAGCGCGTCGAACCGACTTACCACCTGGTGTTCGATGACGGCAGCCAGCTGGCGCTCACCTCCGACAGCGAGAGCATGAAATCACAGCTGGAGGCGATCGAGCCCGGTGCGTTCGAGGGTTTTTTAAATTACCACGCCGAAGGCAAACGGAATTACGACCTGGCGATGCGATATTTGGTGAACCGTGATTTCCGCCGTTTTTCCGATTTTTTCAGCTTGCGCAATATCCCTGTGTTCTTACAGGTGAAGGCGCTGACGAGCCATTATGCCAGAGTAGGGAGATATTTTAAACACCCACGCTTAAGAGCTGCTTTTACTTTCCAGGACGTGTACATGGGGTTGAGCCCGTTCGAAGCTCCGGCCACATTTTCACTGATGCCATATACGGAGCTGGAACACGGGGTGTGGTATCCGCAGGGGGGCATGTATAGTATCATCGAAGCTCTCATGGCTTTAGCCAGGCAAGCCGGGGTGGAATTCGCTTTCGATACCACAGTCGAGAGGATCAAGGTGAATGCCACACATGCCACGGGTGTCGATTATGAAAGCAACAAGCAGATGGAGGCAGACGTGGTCCTAGCCAACGCTGACCTGCCCTATGTCTACCAGGCCTTGCTCCCGGAGGATGGCCGGGGGGAGAGGTTAAACCATAAGCAATACTCCTGCTCGGTGATCAGCTTCTTTTGGGGGGTAGACAAACCCTATGCCATGCTGCCCCTACATACCCTATTTTTAGCTGATGATTATCGCCAAAACTTCGAAAGCATCATGCGCGACCTGGGACTGCCAGACAACCCAAGCCTGTACATCCACGCGCCCACGCGCATAAATCCAGGCATGGCACCTGCTGGCGAAGAAACCTTGATCGCCATCGTACCGGTAGGACATCTTTCAGGGAATGGGGAGCAGGATTGGGATGCCCTGACCGACCAGGCGCGCCAGCATGTTTTCCGCCGCTTACGTACACTGGGGATCAATGACCTTGAAGCTCACATCAAGTTCGAGACCAGCTTCACACCTCTCTCGTGGCGCAAGCGCTATAACCTGGTGAAGGGCTCCACCCATGGCTTTTCGCATAACCTGACCCAGCTGGCCTACCTGCGCCCGCATAACCGGCACCCGCGTTACCGCAACCTGTATTTTGTCGGCGCCAGCACCCACCCGGGCACCGGCATCCCCACGGCAATGATCTCCGCCCGGCTGGTGGCCAGGCGTATTTTGGACGA
>Ga0153916_10003575_pt1 | contig 11594 bp, 8 predicted proteins | sample Opewatmetagenome_FD_109642 | JGI IMG/M metagenome (GOLD analysis project Ga0153916, IMG submission 109642) | Freshwater wetland microbial communities from Ohio, USA - Open water 3 Core 3 Depth 4 metaG | ecosystem: Environmental > Aquatic > Freshwater > Wetlands | place: USA: Ohio, Lake Erie, Old...
GATGATCTTAGGTTCCGCCCACCCTTTCAGCTCGAAGTGGTGGTGAATCGGCGCCATTCGGAAAACCCTCTTCCTTCTTAGCTTATAGGAGAGCACCTGGATGATGACCGAAAGGGCCTCCATGACAAAGATCCCGCCGACGATCACCAGCAGAAACTCCTGTTTGGTGATCACGGCAATCGTCCCCAGGGCGGCTCCCAGCGGTAGAGAGCCGACGTCGCCCATGAAGACTTGGGCGGGATAGGTATTGAACCAGAGAAACCCAAGGGCTGAACCTACCAGTGCTCCACACAAGATGGTCAGCTCCCCACTCCCTTTGACAAAGGGGATCTGGAGGTAGGTGGCAAACCGGAAGTTTCCTGCGAGATAGCAGAAGAGCATAAAGGTGGCGCTCGCGATCAGTACCGGTCCGATCGCCAGCCCATCGAGCCCATCCGTTAGGTTCACGGCATTTGCGGAACCCACGATCACAAGGGTTGCAAAAAGGACGTACCAATCTCCGAGATCTGGCATCACCCTTTTAAAGAAAGGGAAGGTCAGCCTGGAATCATGATCGATTGTGCTGAAGAGGATCAGGCTCATCGTGAGCCCCATGGCCAGTTGAATGGGGAATTTGTATCGAGCCCTGATCCCGACGCCATCTCTATCATGGATCTTCTTATAGTCATCCAAGAAACCCAAGATTCCAAACCCAACCACGGTGAGCAACACGATCCAGACATACCCGTTTGTCAGGTCTGACCAGAAGAGCGTGGGCAGTGCGATCGCCCCCAGAATGAGGCTCCCTCCCATCGTAGGGGTCCCATTCTTGATCAGATGCCGTGAAGGGACATCTTCCCTGACCACCTGCCGAATCTGGAGGAGCTTCAGCCTTTCGATCAGCCACGGCCCGATGAGGAAACTGATGAGAAGGGCGGTTAGGATGGCGCAGATCGTCCTGAAGGTGATGTACCGAAAAACGTTGAAAAATGAGAAAAGGGTGTGAAGGGGATAGAGAAGGTGGTAAAGCATCTCTTAAGCCCTCCCCTCTTTCATCACGCCAGCGATCTTTTCCATGGTCATCCCCCTCGAACCTTTGACCAAAATCCAATCGCCTTCTCGGCTCAATTGATGGAGTAGCGCAAGAGCCTCGGAATGGCTCTTCACCACCCTCGCCCGCTCAGCTTCCAATCCATGACGAACCGCTGACGCCACCACGATGGGGGCCTTCTCTCCCAGGAGGATGACGAGGTCGATCGCACATTCTTTGATCTTCTGCCCCAACCGACGATGGGCCTCTTCAGAGAACTCCCCGAGTTCTAACATGTCCCCAAGCACCGCGATGGCTCTTCCCCGGCCCTTGATTTCTGCCAAGGTCTCCAGGGCCAACTCCATCGATACGGGGTTGGCATTGTAGGAATCATCGATGAGAGTCCTTCCGCCTTTCAGGTGACAGACCTCCATCCTCATCGGGAACGCCCGATAGTGCTCCAGGGCTTCCTTCGCCTTGTTCGCATCGATTCCAAAGAGGGTTGCTACGGCGACAGCGGATAGAGCATTCGAAACAAAATGTTTTCCCAAAAGCGGCAGGAACACCTCCATCTCTTTTCCCCCCGCGATCAAAACGAAAGAAGTCCCTTCCTCTTTCAGCCGAACCCACTTCGCCATCACATCGGCCTCACCCTTTACCCCGAAGGTCACCTTGCGACCCGGGAACGAATGAGCCAGAGCCACCACCCGGGGGTCATCTCTGTTCACAACGATCGTTCCGTCCTGTCTCATCCCTCGGAACAACGTCCCTTTTTCTTCGGCCACGTTCTCTAGGCTGCCCGTCCCTTCGAGATGAACCCTTTGGATGTTGGTGATCAGGCCCACGTCAGGGTCTGAAATTTCGGTGAGCCTCCGAATCTCCCCTGTCACATTCATGCCTAACTCGAGAACGGCCACTTTCTCCTCTCCGGTCAGACCGAGGAGCGTGAGGGGTAGACCGATGAGATTATTGAAATTTCCCTTGCTTTTAAGAACGGGAAGGGAGGTTTGGAGACAGGCAGCGATCATCTCCTTGGTGGTGGTCTTGCCGTTGCTCCCCGTCACCCCCACCACCGATGTTCCGCATCCTCGTCTCCTGAACCGAGCAAGGTCGCCCAGAGATTGGAGCGTATCCTTCACAGCGACCACCGCTTTGGGTCGATAGCCATTCCAACGATAATCCCCAGCCTTCGCCTCCTCAATGAGAACACCGCCGGCTTTCTTCCCCAGCGCCTCAAGGGCATAGCGGTGGCCGTCGAAATGAGCTCCCTTCAAGGCGATGAAAAGATCTCCCTCCCGAACGGTTCTTGAGTCCGTCGAGATTCCCTGGAATAGAACATCCCTCGCCCCTTGGAGGAGCTTCCCCTGCGTGGCCTTCAGAATCTCATCCATGGAAAAGATCACACTTCCTCCAGTGCCTTTCTTGCCTCAACACGATCATCAAAGGGGAACCTTTCCTTCCCGATGATCTGATAATCCTCATGTCCTTTTCCCGCAATGAGGACGGTATCACCGCGCTGGGCAAGCCGGATCGCCATCCGAATGGCCTCCCTTCGATCAGGGAGAGTGAGATACCCCTTTTCTGATCTCCAGGATCCCATCTCCTTCTGACCCCACTTTCTGAGGGCGAGCTTCTTAAGACCTTCCTCTACCTCGTGGATGATGACCCCGGGATCTTCGGTCCTCGGGTTGTCGGACGTGAGAAGGCAGAGATCACTGTACCTTCCCGCGACCTCCCCCATCAAAGGGCGTTTGGTCCGATCCCGGTCTCCGCCACACCCGAAAACGGTGATGATCTTGCCTCCGCCTGAAGGAAAGCGAAAGGGCCCGGAGTCCGACGATGCGTTCGATAGAGTTTTTTCCAACGCCGCGAGAACGCGCTCCAGCGCGTCGCGGGTATGGGCATAGTCGACGATGACGTGAATCCCTCTCTGATTCTCCACCCTCTCAAATCGTCCTGAAACCCCTTCGACCGCCTCCACCCCCGCCTGGATGGTCTGAAGGGGAAGGTGCATTGCGATCCCTACGGATACAGCGGCCAGGATGTTATAGAGATTGTAGCTTCCGATCAGCTTCGATCGAACCATCAATGGACCCTCGGGGGTCCGGACTCGACAGGTGAGACCTTCGAGCGTCAGGCGCTCCTGATCTGCGCGGACCTCACAGGAAGGGTTCAGGCCATAGCGGATGACGGGGACCGGAATCCCTTCCACGATCGCTTCCCCTTTAGGATCATCCCCGTTCGTGACCGCGAACCGTCCGGCCTTAGGGCTTAGCGTCAAATGATCTGAAAAGAGCTTCCTCTTGCTCTCGAAGTATCGCGCCAGGGTCTTGTGATAGTCGAGATGATCTGAAGTAAGATTGGTGAAGACGGCACCATCGAATTGACATCCAAACACCCGATCGAGATCCAGCCCATGGGAGGAGACTTCCATGATCACATGCGAAACTCCATGCCGGACCATCTCTCCCAGAATCCGTTGAAGGTCGAGAGATTCGGGAGTCGTATTCACGGCCTGAATGACCTTCTTCCCATATCGGTAATTGATCGTTCCAAGGACCCCTACCCGGTATCCAGCTTTTTCCAGGATCGATTCCAGCAGATAGGTCGTTGTAGTTTTTCCGTTGGTCCCGGTAACACCGATGAGACGGATCTGAAAGGATGGATTCCCGTAAAAATTCGAAGAGACCCTTGCCAAAGCCCGACGGCTATCGGGAACCCTGATCCATGTTCCGTTTGAAAGTCCTGGATCGTCTTCCAGAAGGACAGCCGCCGCACCCCGTTGAATGGCATCGCCGATAAACTGGTGTCCGTTGAACTCCATGCCGCGGATCGCTGCAAAGAGGAATCCCCTTTCGACCCTCCTGGAGTGGTACGCAATCCCCACGATCTCCTTTTGGGTCTCACCGGTGATCTTTGTGATCTCAACCCCTTCTAGCAGCTTCATCATTTCCATCTTCAGCACATACCATGAATGGCCTGCCCTGTTTTGAATACATTGTCTATTGTTTTAGGACGGCGATTGGAATTTGAGGTAGCAGATGTCCCCTTTCTCAATCATCGCCCCTGCCCTCGGGATCTGTTCGATGACCCGGCCATTCCCCGAAACCTTGATGATCAGCCCCTTCCCTTCGATCTGGCTCAGAGCACTCCGCATGGGCAATCCCGTAAGGTCAGGCATCACTTCCTTTCCCTCTTCTTTTCTAACCTGTAACGTCTCGATCTCTGACCGAGTTTCTGAGATCTCCTGAATGGAGAAGGGGACTGCTGAGTTCTCCACAATCACTGTTCCTTCAGGATGGGCGTTCAAATAGGGGAGGGTCTTTTCCATAATCGTCCTAAAGGCCGGAGCAGCGACCACGCCTCCGTAATTCGCCCCCTGAGGCTCGTCCACCACTACCAGAAGAACCATCTTCGGTTCGTCTGCAGGAGCAAAACCCATAAAGGCGCTGACGTATCGGTCATCCGCATACCCCCCCCACCGGGCATCGACCTTCTGGGCGGTACCGGTTTTTCCAGCAACCTCGTACCCTGCCGGCACAGCTCCTGCTCCAGTTCCTCCCTTTTCGGTCGTGACCTCGAGCATGGCAGCCACGGCTCTTGCTCCCCTCTCTGAGAGGACTCTTCGAATCGGTTTGGGCTGAAAGGACTGGACCGTTTCGCCTTTTTCATTGGTGATCCTTTCCACCACCGTGGGCTTCATCAGGACCCCCCCGTTCGCGATCGCTGATAAAGCCGATGCAAGCTGAATCCCCGTCACGGAGATCCCTTGGCCGAAAGAGATCGTGTCGAGAGCAATGGGGGCCCAATATCTCGGGTGGTGAACGATACCCTTCGCCTCCCCTGGAAGACCGATCTGCGTCTTCTCTCCGAATCCGAAGGCACAGATGTACTTGTAGAGACGCTCCTTCCCAATCTTCTCCCCCACCTTGAGGGCTCCGATGTTGCTGGAGACCTTGATAATTTGCTGAAAGGTCAGCCACCCATGTTTCGAGGTGTCATGGATGGTGCGGTCATACGTGGTGTAAGACCCATTCTCGCAATAGAAAGAATCGGTCGGTCGAACCACTCTTTCCTCTAACGCGGCAGCAGCCAGGAAAGTCTTAAACAAGGATCCCGGCTCAAAGACATCGGAGATGGCGCGATTCCTCCAGACCCCGGACCGGTATTGGAGGAACTGATTTGGGTTGAAGAAAGGATAGGCGGCCATCGCCAAGACCTTTCCCGTAAGAGGATCCATGGCAATGGCCAGGCCTCCCTTGGCTCCCCATTTTTGCACCGTTTGGCTCAACTCTGTTTCGACCACGTACTGGATCTGTTTATCCAGGGTGAGAACCACATTCCGATAATGCTCCTCCTGATTCGAAGGAAGGGGTTCGTCCATCGCTATCCCCCTACCCAGGGCATCCCGGTTCATCTTCCAGATTTGTCCCTTCCCATTGAGCGAGGTGTCGTACTGGACCTCGATCCCTTCCAGGCCCCTCGAATCGAGGCCGACGAAGCCGATGACATGGGCCGCCAGTTGGGCGTTGGGATAAAACCGTTTATTCTCTTTTAAGAAAAGAAGTCCCGGGAGGTGAAGGGCCTTGATCTGGTCGACCTCCTTTGGCGAGATCTTTCTCTGAATCCACTCGAAGGAACTTTGACTCTTGAGCCTCTTTCTAAGTTCGTCTGGCTCCACTTGCAGGATGGGCGCAATGGCTCGGGCTGTGCGATCCACGTTCACGACCTTTCTTGGATCGGCATAGAGCGAGTCAACCTCGATGCTCACCGCCAGTTCGTTATTTTTGCTGTCGTAGACGGTCCCTCGCTTTGCCACCATCGGAATCTCTACGTTCTGTTGCTGGTTCGCCAGCTTGTAGAGCTCCTCCTTCTTGAGCACTTGAAGTTGAAACATCCTCGCCGCGACTACGACGAAGCTCAAGAAGAGCATACAGGAGATGAGGAAGATCCTCACTCTGAACCAGTTGATCGATTTCTGTTTCATCGGATCACAATCACCTGATCGGGTTTCGGTTTTGACATGTTCAACTGTTCCACAGCGATCCTTTCAATCCGTGCATAGGACTTGAGCGTTGCGATCTCTATCCTCAACTGCTTGTTCCCCTCGACGAGAGACCTTCCCTCCTTCAGGGCGCTGGAGATCTCATAGCCGAGTTGGATCACGTGAATTCTCGACCAGACGAAAAACAGGGAACTGAAGATCAACAGGAGCAACGGAACGGCAAAGAAGAAAAGGTTCAACTTCCGGGAACGCCTCTTCCCCTTCGGTTTCGGATGCTTGTCCATCCAGAGGACTCGATCGGTAACTCGGCTGACGCTCTGCCCCATCTCACATCCCTCTGACCCGCTCGGCACATCTCAGTTTCGCACTGCGCGATCGGGGATTTCTCCTGCGTTCCTCCCCAGAAGGCCGGATGGGCTTTGGGGTCACGATCCGAAGGACAGCTCCTGGTTCTTGATTCACGTCCCTGGCCGATGCCAGTTTTCGAAAGGTCTTCTTAACGATTCGGTCTTCGAGGGAATGGAAGGAGATCACACAGATTCGCCCCCCTTCCCGCAACACCCGCCAACCTGTCTCAAGGATTCTTTCTAGATTCTCGAGCTCCTGATTGGTCCGGATTCGAAGGGCCTGAAAGGTTTTAGTGGCGGGGTCGATCCTACCGGAATGAGATCGCCTGGAAGTGGCCTGCCAGACAATCTTTCTTAGAGCGGAGGTCGTTTGGATGGGTTCCCGATGTCTTTTGGCAACGATCGCCATTGCAATCTGTCTGGCTTCTCTCTCCTCGCCGTAGACGGAAATCAAGTCCTCCAGCTCCCTCTGAGAGAGACCATTGACCAGATCGGCCGCTGTGCAGTCCGAACGTTGATCCATCCTCATATCCAAAGGACCTTCTTCCTTCAAGCTGAAACCTCGCTCCTTCTTTCCCAACTGAATGGAGGAAAGACCTAAATCGAACAAGAGCCCATCAACGGTTCTGATCTTCAACCCTTCGAGGACCCGAGACAAGTGAACAAAATTCTCGCGGGAAATGTTCACTCGGTCACCAAATGGTTTCAGGACCTCTCTCGCCACGGAGAGGGCATCTTCATCCCATTCAATGCCGATGACCTTTCCGTCCGGTTCTGTATGTTTGAGGATTTCTAAGGCGTGTCCTCCCCCTCCCAGGGTGGCATCCACGAAGGTCTGATGGGGTCCGCATCTTAAGAGCGAAACCACTTCGTCAGCCAATACAGGAATGTGTCGAAGCCCCATCGACCTTGTGCTCGTTTCCTTAGATCCCTAGATTGGCAAGCGTATCTCTAATTTTGTCAAAATCCTCTTCGGCCTTTCTGGCTTCCTCGAGCCAGCGTTCCTTGGCAAAGATCTCAATCCTTTTCCCCTCACCCACCAGAACAACATCCTTTTGGAGATTGGCATACTCCCTGAGCGTTTGGGGAATCAGGAGCCTTCCCTGTTTATCGATGACGCAGTCTGAAGCGCTCGAATAAAAAAACCTAAAGAAGGCACTCGTCTCCTTCCGCATGAGAGAGAAGGAACCGGCCTTCTGCTCGAGCATGGACCATTCCTCTTCAGGGAAGGCAATGAGACAGTGGTCGAAGTTGGTGACGACCACACGATCTTCGTACTTTTTGGTCAGGATTTCTCTGAATTTCGCGGGGATACTAATGCGGCCCTTGCCATCTATGGTATGTTCAAACCTGCCACGGAACACGGCGTCACACCCCCCTTTTTCTTAAAACCATACCACCCTATACCACTTTCTCCCACTTAGGCCTTAAAAATATACCGAATCACCCCAATTTGTCAAGTAAAATTTTATACTTAATTGATTTCTTTTCCTTTGATCCCCTGAACCCAACATCTATGGGACAGAAAACCCCCTGGTCCTATATCTTGAGATCGTTCCTGTAACTTACTGTAGGCTTGGCATTAGGATGTTCTAAGGGGGCTTTTATCAACCAATTTGACAACCCCATTCATCCTGTCTAAAATGCATATCGAAGGCGTATTCTCTGGTTTCTGGGGTGGGTCATGGTCACGGAGGCTGTGAAGAAAAGGGTTGAAAAGTTGAGGGAGACCATCGAATATCATAACCATCGGTACTATGTCCTCGATGACCCGGAGATTTCCGATGCGGAATACGACCGGTTGATGAGAGAACTGGAGAACCTTGAAGAAAAGTACCTTGAACTCCGTTCTTCAAACTCTCCCACTCAGCGAGTGGGAGCTCCACCTCTCGAGGCCTTCAAGATGTTCCGACACACTGTCCCCATGCTTAGCCTTGCCAATGCGTTTGAGGAACCCGAAGTAAGAGATTTCGACAAACGGTTAAAGAAGTTCCTGGGATCCTCCTCTGATATTGTCTATGTGGCGGAACCCAAACTCGACGGTTTGGCCGTTGAGCTGGTTTACGAAAAGGGTCAGTTCATCGTGGGTTCCACCCGTGGCGATGGGGTCAACGGCGAAGACATCACCCAGAATCTCCGCACTCTCAAGACCATTCCTCTTCGGCTTTTTCGAAAGGAGGCTTTGGTTCCGGAACGGCTGGAGGTTCGGGGTGAGGTGATCATGCAGATCCATAGGTTCGAGGCCCTGAACAAAAAGAGGGAGGAGACGGGTGAACCTATTTTTGCCAACCCCCGAAACGCAGCGGCTGGATCGGTTCGGCAACTCGACTCTAAAATTACGGCGGGGCGACCCCTCGAAATCTATTGTTATGGTTTGGGAGACGTTCGGGGTTGGACGTTCAAGACACAATCGGAGATCCTTCAGACCTTGCCCACATGGGGCTTACGGACGAATCCACTGATTCGGAGATGCCCGAACATCGACGCGGTGCTTGAATACTACCACGAGATGAATGAGAAGCGAGAGAGCCTCCCTTACGAGATTGACGGGATCGTCCTCAAGGTGGATCGTCTCGATCTCCAGGCCAGGCTCGGGGAAATCTCCCGGAGCCCTCGGTGGGCATTGGCTTTCAAGTTCCAGCCCAAACAGGAAACGACAAAGATCGTGGACATTCTTGTTCAGGTCGGTAGGACCGGGGCCCTCACCCCGGTCGCGGTGATGGAGCCGGTCCAGGTCGGCGGTGTGGAGGTCAGTCGGGCCACCCTTCATAATCAGGATGAGATTGACAAAAAGGATGTGAGGATTGGGGATACGGTGGTGATCCAGAGGGCAGGCGATGTGATCCCCGAGGTCCTCGAAGTGGTCAAAGCGAAGAGGACAGGAAAGGAAAAAAAGTTCACGATGCCCTCCCAATGCCCGGTCTGTGGATCGGAGGTCATTCGAGAAGAAGCGATCTACCGATGCATTGGCCTGGATTGTCCGGCCCAGTTGAAAGGCCGGATCCGGCACTTCTCCTCGAAGCGGGCCATGGATATCGAGGGACTGGGCGCCAAGTTGATTGACCAGCTGGTGGACAAGGGGTTGGTCAAGGACGTTGCTGACATTTACTACGTGAAGAAAGAAGTTTTGATGGCCCTCGAACGGATGGCTGACAAATCCGCCCAAAATATCATTGACGCCATTGAAGCCAGCAAGGAAAAACCTTTGTCAAAATTCCTCTATGCTTTGGGTATTCGCCACGTGGGCGAACACATCTCCGATGTTCTCGCCCATCGTTTTCCCCATCTGGATGATTTCTTCCACCTCTCTGAAGAAGAGCTCATGGAGGCGGAGGAGGTGGGCCCTGAGGTGGCTGCGAGCGTCATGCAGTTTTTTGGGGATCGAAAGAACAGGGAATCCGTCGAACGGTTGAAAAAGGCAGGGGTTCAGGTGATTGAACCGAAGGCGAAGGAAAAGGGAAAGTTCGCTGACAAAGTGTTTGTTTTCACCGGAACCCTTCAGACCTACGGAAGGGACGAAGCTCGAGATGTGGTGGAGAGCCTCGGTGGAAAGACAGCCTCAAGCGTTTCGAAGAAGGTGGACTTCGTGGTCGTGGGCGAAGATCCAGGTTCCAAATTCGAGAAGGCCAAGCAATTAGGGATCAGGATCTTGACCGAGGAAGCATTCAGAAAAATGGTTGGTAAATAGCGGCATTGTTAGACTAGAGCTGACGAACCTTCTTGACAGCAGTGGTCACCGCAAAAAGCCTGATGTTGTTACATTTTGGATCTGCTGGAAAAACAAAAAAACCGGGCCGGTTCGGATCATAACCTAGAGTGGATCCAACCATCACCTCCCCATCTGCAAACGTCACTTCCATCTTCCGGCCCTGGGGATGTTCTCCCTCAAGATATTTCTTGCGCTCCATGTACTGGGAATTGCCTCCAAAGTCCCGCACGAAGAAGACCGCTTTTAACTCCTTCACGAGGATCTCGATCGCTGGAGCTTCTCCAGCGGGTTTGCCAGCAGGATGTAGATGGAAACGATCTTTGTTCGGCAGAAAATCCTGAGTAAATCCTTTGATCACTTTACCGTTTGCATAATGAACTACAACCTTGACAAGTTCCATTTCAGCCCTTTCCATTTGTCGGCGTTTTTTATTGTATACCGAAAAGCAGGAAAAATAAAGGAGAATCATCACATCGGGAGCCTCCTTCTTATCTGACCGGAACCTGCATTCCGGGGACGAAGACAAAAAACCTCTTTGAGACGGATCCTGTTACAGGAACTCCACAACACGTGCTTAGACAAAGAGGCTCCCAACCATCGTTATATCCATAAAAGCGGCAAGCCGATAGCCTTTTTTCAGCTCTTCCACGGAATAGGCTTCCTGCGCATCTCCCCACCACTCCTGCAGAAAATTGTAGCGACCATGATTACCATTTTTTGTCACCGTTGGCAAATCCGTTCCTCTTAGAAATTATAGAAGTTCTTTGAGATCAACAGATTAGAATAGTCCTACTTTTGTGGCACAGGAATTGCGGTCCCAAGCCAGGACGTGTTTTGATCTTTAGTCGGAGGCACAAAGTGAAGCCTCCGCGCCTGGCTGCTGCAGGCAGGCACAGCGCGGGTTTTGAGGGGCAGGCTCCGGTCAAATATGCGGATTGAAACAGCTAGGAGATTGAACATGAAAAAAGTGTTATCAAGCATACTGCTATTCTATTTGCTTTTTCTTTTGGTGCCCCTCTCCATGCCATTTTCGGCCCGAGCCGCTTCGTGTGGCTCGGCTGAACTCTGGATCAAGAGCATCTGGCCAGCCGTTGTGGAACTTGATCCCCTGTCGCTGCACGTGAAAGACCTCAACAGCACCTGGATCATCAACAAGAGCAATGCAAACCCCTACGGTGACTATGCCTGGGGACTCAGTGGTTTGGGTCCGGTGGAAAATCCTTCCCTTTACTATCTTCACACCGTTTACAACTTCGACGGGACCACAAGCATCTACCACCTTAACCTAGAGACTGGAGCTTCGACGTCGGTAGTTGATCTAGGGATCAGGGCCTACGGTTTGGCCCAGAATGGAGATACGTTCTATTTTTCCGGCACGAACACTGTCCAAAGAGTAGGCGGAGGAAGTGTCACCCTCCCAGAGAATATCGGGGGGCTGGACTACGTGGCGGATGGCTCCAAAGGATTTCTGCTTGCGATTGCTGCTGCTTATTTTTCTCACAACGTCTACAGGATCTCGATCGA
>Ga0153916_10003576_pt1 | contig 11591 bp, 7 predicted proteins | sample Opewatmetagenome_FD_109642 | JGI IMG/M metagenome (GOLD analysis project Ga0153916, IMG submission 109642) | Freshwater wetland microbial communities from Ohio, USA - Open water 3 Core 3 Depth 4 metaG | ecosystem: Environmental > Aquatic > Freshwater > Wetlands | place: USA: Ohio, Lake Erie, Old...
CGGGGCAAACATGCCCGACTATGCCGCCGCCTGCGCTGCATTCGATTGGGAGGAAGCCCGGCGCTGGCTCGATTATCTACCGGGCGGCGGCCTCAACATCGCGCATGAGGCGATCGACCGTCATGTCGCGCAGGGGCGCGGCGATCGCACGGCGCTGCGCTGGCTCGGCAAGAGTGGTGAAACACGGAACTACAGCTACGCCGACCTCAAGAGCGCAAGCGGCCGCTTCGCGCACCTGCTCACCGACCTCGGCCACGGCAAGGGCGCACGCATCTTCACCCTGTTGGGACGCAGGCCGGAACTCTACATCACCGCGCTCGGCGCGCTGAAGGCAGGCGCGGTGTTCTGCCCGCTCTATTCGGCCTTCGGGCCGGAGCCAGTGCAGGCACGGATGACCATCGGCGAAGCGAACCTGCTCGTCACCACGGCGGCGGATTATGAGCGGAAGGTCGCGCCCTGGCGCCACCAATTGCCAAGTCTGCGCCACGTGCTGATCGTCGACGAACCCTCCCCGTCAGGGACGGATGTGCTTGGCTTCACGGCGGCGTGCGCGGGCGCTTCAGGCGAGCTCGAGACGGTCAGGACCGACCCATCCGATATGGCGCTCTTGCACTTCACCAGCGGCACGACCGGCAAGCCCAAGGGCGCGATCCACGTTCATGAAGCGGTCGTTGCCCACCATGCCACCGGCCGGCTGGCGCTGGATCTGCGTCCGAACGACATCTTCTGGTGCACGGCCGATCCCGGATGGGTGACGGGAACATCCTATGGAATCATCGCGCCGCTGACCAACGGCGTCACTATGCTGGTCGACGAAGCGGAGTTCGACGCCGAACGCTGGTATTCGACGCTGGCGCGCGAGCAGGTGACTGTCTGGTACACCGCGCCCACGGCCATTCGCCTGCTGATGAAAGCGGGCGATGACCTGCCGCAGCGCTTCGACCTTTCAAGACTGCGCTTCATGGCCAGCGTCGGCGAGCCGCTCAACGCCGGTGCCGTCGTCTGGAGCGCGGGCGCGTTCGGTCATCCGTTTCATGACAATTGGTGGCAAACCGAGACCGGCGGCATTATGATCGCCAACTATGCCTCGATGGACGTCAAACCGGGATCGATGGGCAAACCGCTGCCGGGCGTCGAAGTCGCCATCGTCGAGCGCGCAGATGACCGACTGCGCATGATCGAGACGCCGATGATGCCGGGTCAATTGGCGCTGAGGCCTGGGTGGCCATCGATGTTTCGCGGCTATCTCCATGAGGAGGCACGCTATGCGGCGTGCTTCGTCGACGGCTGGTATTTGAGCGGCGACCTCGCCATGCGTGATGCCGACGGATATTACTGGTTCGTCGGGCGTGCCGACGACGTCATCAAATCGGCCGGGCATCTGATCGGCCCCTTCGAGGTGGAGAGCGCGCTGATGGAGCATCCCGCCGTCGCCGAAGCCGCAGTGATCGGCCTGCCCGACGAGCGGGCAGGCGAAATCGTCAAGGCCTATGTCGGGCTGAAACATGGCTATGAGCCGACCGAAGCGCTGCGCAAGGACATCCTCGGCCACGCCCGCAAGCGGCTGGGTGCAGCGATCGCGCCGCGGCAGATCGTCTTTTCCGACCAGATTCCGCGCACCCGATCGGGCAAGATCATGCGGCGCCTGCTGAAGGCGCGCGAACTCGGACTCCCCGAGGGCGATCTGTCGACGCTGGAGACCGGCGCATGACGGGCCCATCCGCATCACCGAAGGTGCATCTGGATCGGGGGCACTGCCTTGAACTGCTGCGTCAGATGATCCTCATCCGCCGCTTCGAGGAAAAATGCGCTGAACTCTACACTCAGGAGAAGATTCGCGGCTTCCTCCATCTCTATATCGGCGAGGAAGCGGTGGCAGTGGGCGTAGCGCAGGCACTCGCACCCGAGGACGCGGTAGTGGCGACCTATCGCGAGCACGGCCATGCGCTTGTCCGCGGCGTTCCGCCCGGCGAGATCATGGCCGAAATGTACGGCAAGCGCGACGGCTGCAGCCGGGGGCGTGGCGGCTCGATGCATCTCTTCCACGCCGCAACGCGCTTTTTTGGAGGCAACGCGATCGTCGGCGGCGGATTGCCGATCGCCATAGGCTTGGCACTGGCCGACAAGATGCGCGGCGAGAAGCGCGTGACCGCCTGTTTCTTCGGCGAAGGCGCAGCGGCCGAGGGCGAGTTCCACGAATGCCTGAATCTCGCCGCCCTGTGGAAACTGCCGGTTCTCTTCATCTGCGAGAACAATCTTTACGCCATGGGCACGGCGCTCAAACTCTCGGAGTCAGAGACGGATATCCACGCCAAGGCCGCCAGCTACCAGATCGCATCGGAGATGGTCGACGGCATGAATATCGTCGATGTCGAGGCGGCGGCACGGCGCGGCGTCGCCGCGATCCGGGCCGGAAATGGACCCTATTTCCTGGAGTGCCGCACCTATCGCTTTCGCGCGCACTCGATGTTCGACCCGCAGCTTTATCGGGACAAGGCGGAAGTCGAGGCGTGGGTGGCACGCGGGCCGATCGTCCGCTTCCAGCGCTGGGCGCTCGACGCCGGGCAGATCCATGAAAGCGATGTCGCGGCGATCGAGGCCGATGTCGCACAGCAAGTCGACGCCGCGATCGCCTTCGCCGAAGCCGCGCCCTGGGAGCCGATCGAAGACCTTCTCACGGAGATCGGCGCGGAGCGGCGGACATGACCCGCGAACTCACTTTCCGCGACGCCTATCGCGAGGCGATTCGTGAGGCGATGCTCGCTGACGAGCGCGTCTTCATGATGGGCGAGGATATCGGTCATTATGGCGGCTGCTACGCGGTGACCAAAGGCCTGCTCGAGGAATTCGGCCCGGAGCGCATCCGCGACACGCCGCTTTCGGAATCGGCCTTCACCGGTGCCGGCATCGGCGCGGCGATGAACGGCATGCGACCGATCGTCGAGATCATGACCTGCAATTTCTCGCTGCTCGCACTCGACCAGATCATGAACAATGCCGCGACCATAAGGCACATGTCGGGCGGTCAATTCCATGTCCCGATCGTCATCCGCATGGCGACGGGCGCTGGACGTCAGGTCGCAGCCCAGCATTCGCACAGCCTGGAGGGCTGGTACGCGCACATCCCCGGGCTGCGGATATTGGCGCCGGGCACCATCGAGGACGCGCGCAGCATGCTGAAACCGGCGCTCGCCGACCCCGATCCGGTGCTGATCTTCGAACATGTGATGCTCTACAACCGCACCGACATGCTGCCCGACGAACTGCCTGAAGTCGACATCGATCATGCGGCGGTACGCCGCGAGGGGAGCGATATCAGCCTCATCACTTATGGCGGATCGCTGAAAAAGACGCTCGATGCCGCGGACATACTCGCGAAGGAGGGCATCGCCGCCGAAGTGATCGACCTACGCGTCCTTCGCCCCCTCGATGACGCAACCATTCTCGCCTCTGTCAGCAAGACCCGGCGCGCCGTCATCGTCGACGAAGGCTGGAGGTCGGGCAGCCTCGCTGCGGAAGTGATGGCGCGGATCATCGAGGGCGCTTTCTGGGAACTGGATGCGCCGCTGGCACGCGTCTGCAGCGCCGAGGTGCCCATCCCCTACCCCAAGCATCTGGAAGATGCGGCGCTGCCGCAGACCGACAGGATCGTCGCCGCCGCGCGGCAGGTGGTCGGGCGCTGAGGCGATGGGCGCATTCCTCATGCCCTCGCTCGGCGCCGACATGGAGGCCGGCACCTTGGTCGAGTGGCTGAAACAGCCCGGCGACATGGTGCATCGGGGTGACATCATCGCCGTGGTCGAAACCGAGAAGGGCGCGATCGAAGTGGAAATCTTCGAGAACGGCCAGATCGCAGAACTGCTCGTCCAGCCCGGCACCAAAGTGCCGGTCGGAACTACACTGGCGATGATCACGGCGGAAGGCGAAGCGCCTGCCCCCCGTCCTGTGCAGCCGATTGCACCAGCACCCAAGCCTCCGGTCGCCGCCGCTCCTGCGCCTGCGCGGGTGGCAAAGCCAATGATCCCGACTGCACGTCCGCGCGCGTCGCCGGCGGCGCGGCAGATCGCCGCCGCCCGTGGCATCGATCTTGGCAGCCTCTCCGGCACTGGCCCGGATGGGGCGATCGTCCGCGCCGACGTGCTGGCGGCCGAAGGTCCAAGGCCCGCAAAAACGGGTATCGATCTCAATCAGATGCGGCGCGCGATCGCGGCGGCGATGGCGCGGTCGAAACGGGAGATCCCGCATTATTACCTGACCCACAGCATCGACATGAGCGCGGCCCAGGACTGGCTTGCCGCCTATAACAGCACCCGCCTGCCGGACGAGCGGCTGATGCTGAGCACGCTGCTGCTCAAGGCTACCGCTCTTGCGGTGCAGGACTTCCCCGAATTCAATGGATTCAATTCCGCTGATGGTTACCACCCAAGTTCAGCTATTCATGTTGGCATGGCCATCGCCATTCGGGCGGGCGGGCTGGCGGCGCCGGCAATCCACGATACCGCGACGCTGCCGCTGCCCGTGCTGATGACGAAGATGCGTGACCTCGTCGGCCGGGTTCGGCGGGGCGGTTTTCGCGCCTCCGAACTGACCGACGCGACGATCACCGTTTCCAGCCTTGGCGATCGCGGCGTGGAGAGCCTGCTGCCCATCATTTACCCGCCGCAGGTCGCGATCCTCGGTTTCGGCACGGTGCAGAGACGGCCATGGGTGGTCGACGACACCATCGCCGTTCGGCCCGTGATGACGGTGACCCTGGCCGCCGATCATCGCGCCAGCGACGGCCATCGCGGCGCGCTGCTGCTCCGGGCCGTGGAAGCGCAACTGCAAAAGCCGGACATGCTATGACCGAGCAAGACTTTCGCGCCCTCATCATCGAGGAGATCGGCAATATCGCGCCCGAAGCGGACACATCCCGCCTCAACGACGACGCCGACATTCGCGAGGCGCTCGACCTTGATTCGATGGACGTTTTCAACCTGGTGGTGGCGCTCAGCAAGCGGCTGAAGATGGATATTCCCGATATCGACGTGCCGCACATGCTCACCCTGAGCGGAGGCGTGACTTACCTTGCCGAACGGTTCAAGTCCCACCCCGCCTGACGGACGGCCAGCCTGGAGAGTTTTGATGACCCAGCCTTTCACTCTCCAGTTCGACCGACTGGGCCTGAGCGACATCGCCCAGGTCGGCGGCAAGAACGCCTCGCTGGGGGAGATGCTGCGCGCGCTGCAATCACAGGGCGTTCGTGTTCCGGGAGGCTTTGCCACCACCGCCCATGCCTTCCGCACCTTCGTCGATGCCAATCGCATCGAGGCCGCGATGCGCGCCGCGCTCAGCCGCCACAAGGCCGGCGAGGCCTCGCTGCAGGAAACGGGGCGCGCCATTCGCCAGATGTTTCTCGACGGCGACTTCCCGGCCGACATCGCCGACGCAATCACGGCGGCCTATCAAGCGCTTGCCGAGCGGATCGGGAAAGATGATCCGGCCGTCGCGGTGCGCAGCAGCGCCACCGCCGAGGATCTGCCGGATGCGAGCTTTGCCGGGCAACAGGAGACTTTCCTGAATGTCCGCGGCACGCGCCAACTCCTCGATTCCTGCCGGCGCTGCTATGCGTCGCTCTTCACCGACCGCGCGATCAGCTATCGCGAGACGATGGGTTTCGGCCACATGGATGTGGCGCTTTCGATCGGCATCCAGCACATGGTGCGGGCCGATCTGGCCGGCGCCGGCGTGATGTTTTCGATCGACACCGAAAGCGGCTTCCCGAACGTCGCGGTCATCAACGCCGCATGGGGCCTGGGCGAGACCGTCGTGCAAGGCTCGGTGAATCCGGACAAATATCTGGTCTTCAAACCGCTGCTGGATCCGCCGGGGCATTGCCCGATCGTCGAGAAGTCGCTGGGCTCCAAGAGCCAGAAGATGATCTATGCCGAAGGCGGCAGCAGGCGGACGCGCCTTGTCGAGACGACCGCGCGTGAACGACGGGCCTTCGTGCTGGACGATGAGGATATCCTGGAGCTCGGCCGATGGGCCCGCATCGTCGAATCCCATTATGGCCGGCCGATGGACATGGAATGGGCGAAGGACGGTGAGACCGGTGAGCTGTTCATGCTCCAGGCCCGCCCTGAAACCGTGCAGCGCGGTCGTCAGGCGGGTCCTTTCCGGATCTATCACCTCAAGCAGAAGGGCAAACGACTGCTCGCTGGTGCCGCGATCGGCGACGCCATCGCAACCGGGCGCACCTGCGTGATCCGCGACGCCGCCGACATCGAGCGTTTCCGGGATGGTTCGATCCTGGTGACCGAAAAGACCGACCCCGATTGGGTGCCGATCATGAAGCGGGCGGCCGGCATCATCACCAATCATGGCGGCACCACCAGCCATGCGGCGATCGTGAGCCGCGAACTTGGCGTGCCGGCGATCGTCGGAACCGGTTCCGCCACCGAGAGCCTCGACGATGATCTGGCGATCACCCTCTCCTGCGCCGAAGGGGATCAGGGCTTTGTCTATGAAGGGACGCTCGATTTCACGGCCGACGAGATCGACCTTGGCACCCTGCCAGACACAAAGACCGCCGTGATGGTGAACATCGCCAGCCCCGCCGCAGCCTTCCAATGGTGGCGTCTGCCAGCCAAGGGTGTCGGCCTCGCACGGATGGAGTTCATCATCAACGACCATATCAAGATCCATCCGATGGCGCTGATCCATCCGGAACGGGTCGATGATGCCGAAGCCTTGCGCCAGATCCGCAAGCTGACCCAGGGATATGCCAAGCCGGCCGACTATTTTGTCGACACCCTCGCCCGCGGAATCGCGAAACTGGCCGCACCTTATCATCCGCACCCGGTCATCGTCCGGTTGAGCGACTTCAAGACCAATGAATACGCCCATCTGATCGGCGGCGCCGCCTTCGAGCCGAAGGAGGAAAACCCGATGCTCGGGTTTCGGGGCGCATCGCGCTATTACAGCCCCCGCTACGAGGAGGGATTCGCCCTCGAATGCCAGGCGCTCAAGCAAGTTCGGGAACGGATGGGCTTCGCCAATGTGATCGTGATGGTGCCCTTCTGCCGGACCCCGGCCGAAGCCGACCGTGTGCTCGCCGTCATGGCCGAGCATGGTCTTCGCCGCGGCGAACAGGGGCTTCAGGTCTACATGATGTGCGAGATTCCCTCGAACGTGATCCTGGCGGAACGCTTTGCCGAGCGCTTTGACGGCTTCTCCATCGGATCCAACGATCTCACCCAGCTCGTACTGGGCGTGGACCGCGATTCAAGCGAACTCGCCGAGGTGTTCGATGAGCGCGACGATGCGGTCAAGCGCATGATCCGTGAGGCGATCCGGAAAGCGCACGAGGCCGGCATCAAGATCGGCATCTGCGGGCAGGCGCCGAGCAATTACCCCGAGTTCGCCGCCTTTCTTGTCGAAGAGGGAATCGACTCGATCTCGCTCAATCCTGACAGCTTCGTCCACACGATTCGCCGTATCGCCGAGGCCGAGCATGCAGCGGAAGGAAGCGCTGGATCATCACCCCGATCCCCGCTCTGACGCAGAAATCCGCGCCTTTCCGGCGCGCGGGATGCTCTAGGGAACATTGCGTATCACGATGAAGAGGGAACGCGCGTACACTTCTGCGGCCGGCTGACACGGAAATCCCGCCTTCGAATAGGATCCCCGTTATGCACTCGCCGATCGAGATCACCTTCCACGGCGCCGCTGGGACGCTGACCGGCTCGTGCATGGAATTGCGCTGGCACGACAAACGGGTGCTCATCGATTGCGGGCTGTTTCAGGGTTCGCGCTCTCTTGAACATTTGAACTGGGCGCCGTTCCCATTCGAGCCATCGCGCATCGACGCGGTTCTTCTCAGCCACGCACATCAGGACCATAGTGGCCTGCTGCCCCGGCTGATGACCGACGGTTTCACGGGAGCAATCTGGTGCACCTTTGAAACCCGGGATTTATTGCCGGCTCTGCTCGCAGACGTTGCCGTGCTGCATCAGGCGGAGGTGACGCGACGCAATCTGCGGTACGATCGGGCGGACAAGGAGCCGTTTGCGCCGTTCTTTACGGACAAGGAGGTCAACCGCGTCATCGATCATATCCAGCCGATCGCGCCGGGCACCTGGTTCCTTCCGGTCGAAGGGATGGGCGTTCGCTTTCATGAAACGGGGCACATGCTGGGCGCGGTGTCGATCGAAATTCTGGCGGATCGCCAGCGCCTGCTTTTTTCCGGCGATGTGGGGCCAGCGACCAAGCGTCCGCGAAACGCAGAATTGCGCGGATTCGATCATGTCGTCTGCGAAGCAACGCTGGGCGACAAAATCCGCAAGCGCGTCACCCCCGCCGATCGGCGGCTTCAGCTTCGCCGCGAGGTTGATCGAGCGCTTCGACGCGGCGGGAATATCATCATCCCGGCATTCGGCGTGGAATGCACCGAGGATCTGATTTGCGACTTGTCGGCGCTGGCGCAGGATCTTTCCGCGCATGGCCACGATGTTTATGTCGACCTGCCCCTATCCGGCCGCGTCGCGCTGGCGTTGAACCGGTGTGCACGGCGAACCGGAGCGACCGTGAACAATCGCGGGACCGGTCGGACAGGACTGCATTTCGTCGAGACGGTGGAAGATTCGAAGGCGCTCAATGAGCGGTCGGGCCAGGTCATCATCGCCGCATCGGGCATGTGCGAGGCCGGACGCATTCGGCATCATCTTCGTCACAACCTGCCGCGCGCCGATTCCACAATCCTGCTGACCAGCTATCAGGCGCGTGGCACGCTCGGCCGGACACTTGTCGATGGTGCCGACCGGGTCCGCATTTCCGGCCACGATGTCCGTGTGCGGGCGCAAATGCGGACGCTGGACTCCTACAGCGCGCATGCCGACCAGCATGAACTGGTGCGGTGGCTTGAGACGAAACGCCCGATTTCGGGGAGCCTGTTCCTGACACATGCGGAGACAGCGGCGCGCGAGGCGTTCGCCAGGCTGGCTTCCGGCATCAAGGACATAAACAATCCCGTAATCCAGCCATATGTCGGGGAGACCTACCGACTGCTAAAGGGCTCTGCCGCTGTCCGGATATGCGAAGCCGCTCCGGGTATCGAAGAGTGGCTCGCCGAAGACTGGCAGAATGCCTACGCCGCCATCGTCGCCAATCTCAAGCATCGGCTGGAGGAAATGCCGACGGACGCCAAACGCCGCACGACGTTGCAGGCCATTCAGAATCTGCTCGATGAGCGCAGTCCGGCGAGCACGGCCGCAACAACTGTCAAAGAGCCTCCCAGCCCGCAACGGCAACTGTTCTGGGCCGCCGGATCACGCGCTGACATCGCCCCCTCCACGGTGGAGCTGATCGATCAGAAGCGCGGATAGGCTTATCCATAGCCTACAGCGCTTCCTGATCGGGAAACCGGTTCCCACTTTTCCGGGAAGCGCTCTGGCCGTCAGCCTTTACCCGGCAACCGCCGCGGCCGGGGATCGGTGAACTTGAACGCGTTGGGCGATATGGCGACGTTGAAGCGCTGATCGCTCAGCCGCACCGTCGTCTGATTGTTCTGAGCATCGAGCACCGTCCAGCCATCGAGACGCAGCCCCGCCGGAGCCCCCTTCACCCGCGTGAACGCCATGGTGATCGTGCCATATTCGGGATGCTTGGGATCGCGGGCTCGAACCAGCAGCCGATCGGGATCGCCGCTGGGCAGCATCTGCGCGAAGCGCGACGGATCGCGATCGGGATCGAGCAGCACCCCCAGAGGCGTGTTCTTGATCGGCCAGCGCGAGACCTGCCGGACCTGATAATCGATCATGGTCAGGGCGCGTCCGTCCGATACCACCAGCAGCGGCACGCCGCGCTGATACTGGAAGCGGATCTTGCCCGGCCGCGCCAGCGTCAAGTTTCCGGTCAGGGTCTGACCGGTCTGCGACGTTTGGCTGAAGCTGGCAGTCATCGTCTGCAGCGCCTTGAGATGTGCGGATACGGCGGCGAGCTCGGGCGTGGGCGCAGGTGCCGTCTGGGCGGCCACGGAGGCCGGGACCATCGCGACAGGGGCCGCGACAACAAGAAGAGCTGCAAGTGTGTGTTTCATGAGACCGGTTTATCCCCGCTGGCCGTTGAACCCTGGCTGAACCCGGATTTGGATCGGCGCCCGATGCCGATGTGGGCCAAGCCCCTAGATCGCATGCCCCTCGGTGTCGATCAGCACATCGCGGCGTCCGACATGATCGGCCTGGCTGACGAGGCCGTCCTTTTCCATGCGCTCGATCAGCCGGGCGGCGTTGTTGTAGCCGATGCGGAGCTGGCGCTGGATGTAGCTGGTCGATGCCTTCTGGCTCTCCGCGACGATCTGCACCGCCTTGCGATAAAGCGCCGCCTCGCCATCGTCGGCATCGGCGCCCGCCAGATCGAAGCCGAACTGGCCTTGATCTTCCGGCTCCTCGGTGACGGCGGAGACATATTCGGGGGTGCCCTGCGCGCGCCAATGTTCGGCAACGGCCTCGACCTCTTCATCAGTCACGAACGGGCCGTGGACGCGGACGATCTGCTTGCCGCCCGGCATGTAGAGCATGTCGCCCTTGCCGAGCAGTTGCTCGGCGCCCTGTTCGCCGAGAATGGTGCGCGAATCGATCTTTGAGGTCACCTGGAAGCTGATCCGGGTCGGCAGGTTGGCCTTGATGACACCGGTGATGACATCGACCGACGGCCGCTGCGTCGCCATGATCAGGTGGATGCCGGCGGCGCGGGCCTTCTGGGCGAGCCGCTGGATCAGAAACTCCACTTCCTTGCCGGCGGTCATCATCAGATCGGCCAGCTCGTCGACCACCACCACGATCAGTGGCAGCGGCTCATAATCATGAGTTTCCTCCTCGTAGACGGGCTGACCGCTTTCGGCGTCCCAGCCGGTCTGAACGCGCCGCCCGAGGGGCTTGCCCCTGGCCTTGGCCTCTTTCACCTTGGCGTTGAATGAAGAGAGCGCCCGCACGCCGACGCTCGCCATCATCCGATAGCGCTCTTCCATCTGCTCGACGGTCCATTTGAGCGCGCGGATCGCCTTGGCGGGTTCGGTGACGACCGGCGACAGGAGATGCGGGATGCCATCGTAGATGGACAGCTCCAGCATCTTGGGATCGATCATGATCATCCGGCACTGATCGGGCGTCAGCCGGTAAAGCAACGACAGGATCATGCAGTTGAGACCGACCGACTTGCCCGATCCGGTGGTACCGGCGATCAGCAGATGCGGCATCGGCGCAAGATCGGCAACGACGGGATCACCAGCGATATCCTTGCCCAGCACCAGCGGCAACGCCGCGCTCGTTTCCTCGAAACTGTCGGCGCCGATCATCTCGGCAAGGCTGACGCCCTCGCGCCGCTGGTTGGGAAGCTCGATGCCGATGACATTGCGCCCGGGCACCACCGCGACGCGCGCCGAGATCGCGCTCATCGACCGGGCGATATCGTCGGCGAGACCGATGACGCGGCTCGCCTTGATGCCGGCCGCGGGCTCCAGTTCGTACATGGTGACGACCGGACCGGGCCGCACCTCGGCGATCTCGCCCTTGACGCCGAAATCCTCCAGCACCGATTCGAGCAGGCGGGCA
>Ga0153916_10003577_pt1 | contig 11588 bp, 5 predicted proteins | sample Opewatmetagenome_FD_109642 | JGI IMG/M metagenome (GOLD analysis project Ga0153916, IMG submission 109642) | Freshwater wetland microbial communities from Ohio, USA - Open water 3 Core 3 Depth 4 metaG | ecosystem: Environmental > Aquatic > Freshwater > Wetlands | place: USA: Ohio, Lake Erie, Old...
GACGAGGCGGGTGTGCGTCGCCGGGTCATCGCCGTCTCGCGCTTCCGGACACCCGGGCTCGCGCGCGCCCTGACCGCGCACAAAGTCGAGACGATCGCGTGCGATCTCCTCGACGCTCACGAGCTCGCGAGCCTGCCCGATACGCCCAACGTCGTGCTGATGGCCGGCCAGAAGTTCGGCGCCGCCGCCGACCCTGCCTTGACCTGGGCCGTGAACACTTTCCTGCCCGCGGCGGTGATCCGCCGCTTCCCGGCCGCGCGGATCGTGGTGTTCTCGACGGGGAACGTCTACCCGCTCGTCCCCGTCACGGGGGCGGGCGCGACCGAAGACGATGCGGTGGGCCCGATCGGCGAGTACGCGCAGTCGGCGCTCGCGCGTGAGCGGCTGGTGACGTTTTTCGGCACGCGACAACGGACGCCCGTCACGCTGCTGCGGCTCAACTACGCGGTGGAGCTGCGCTACGGTGTGCTGCGGGACCTGGCCGACCACGTCATGCGACGCCAGCCGATCGACGTCACCATGGGCTGGGTGAACGTGATCTGGCAGCGCGACGCCAACGCGGTGGCGCTCCGCGCCCTCGCGCGCTGTGCCGTGCCGCCGCTCGTGCTCAACGTCACCGGTCCGGAGCGGCTCGGCGTGCGGGATCTGGCCACGCGGCTCGGCGAGCGGCTCGGCGTGTCGCCAGTGTTCGCGGGGCGTGAGGCCGAGACCGCGCTGCTGAGTGACGCAGCGCGCTGCCACGCCCTGTTCGGGCCCCCCGCGGTGCGAGCCGCGACGGTCCTCGAATGGGTGGCCGAGTGGGTGGGCCGCGGCGGCAGCTCGCTCGCCAAGCCGACCCACTTCGAGGAGCGCGGAGGACGCTTCTGAACCCGCTGGCGGTCCGCGCCCGGCTGCTCGAGGGGCTGGTGATCCCGGCCCACCCGCTGGCGCTCACCGCGCGCCGGAGGCTGGACGAGCGGCGCCAGCGCGGGCTCACGCGCTACTACGTGGACGCGGGGACGGGCGGCCTCGCCGTCGGCGTCCACACGACGCAGTTCGCGATCCGGGATCCGGCGGTCGGGCTGCTCGAGCCGGTGCTGGCGCTCGCGCGCGAAACGGGCGACGCCTGGCGGCCGCCGGGCGCCGCACCGCTGGTGTACATCGCCGGGGTCGTGGGCGACACGCGGCAGGCGACGGCGGAGGCGGCGCTCGCCGCGCGGCTTGGCTATCACGTCGCGCTCGTCTCGCTCGGCGGGTTGGACGACTGGCCGACACCGCGGCTGGTGGATCACGCCCGCGCGGTGGCCGAGATCCTCCCGGTCATGGGCTTCTACCTCCAGCGCGCGGCGGGGGGCCGCGACCTGCCATACCGCTTCTGGCGAGAGCTGGCGGAGCTCGAGCATCTCGTCGCGATCAAGATCGCCCCGTTCGATCGGGAGCGGACGGCTGAGGTGGTGCGCGCGGTGTGGGATGCGGGTCGCACGGGCGACGTGGCGCTGTACACCGGGAACGACGATCACATCGTGCTCGACCTCCTGACGCCGTTCCGGTTCGAAGAGGGCCCGCCGGTGCACCTGGTGGGCGGACTGCTCGGACAGTGGGCCATGTGGACTCGTCGCGCGGTCGCGCTGCACGCCGAGTGTCGGCGTGTCGTGCAGGGCGGGGGGCCGCCGCCGGCGGATTTGCTCGCGGTTGCGGCGCAGCTCAGCGACGCCAACGGCGCGATCTTCGATGCGGCGCACCGTTTCGCGGGGTGCCTGCCCGGGATTCACGAGGTGCTGCGGCGCCAGGGACTCCTCGCGGGCACGTGGTGCCTGCGGGAGGCGGAAGTGCTCTCACCGGGCCAGCGCGAAGCAATCGACCGCGTGCTGGCGACCTATCCGGACCTCACGGACGACGTGTTCGTAGCGGAGCACCGGGACCGCTGGCTGGGGTGAGCGGTGCGGCCAGCGGGCCGGGCGTTCATGCCAGTCGCGGCCGCGGCGGCGTGACGGGGCGGCTCATCCCTCCGAGCCGTTCCAGCAGTACGTGCAGAGCTTGTTGCGCGGGAGCCCGATCGCCGCGACGAGGTCGTCGAGCCGCTGGTAGCGCAGCGACGTGAGGCCCAGTCGCTGGCGGATGCACTCGACCATCGCGCCGTGGCGGGCGGAATCCGGATCCGCGTACTCGGCCAGGTTGGTGGTGTCGTCACCCTGCAGCTCCTGCACGGCCTTGCGGCCGGCGAGGTCCAGCTCCGAGCTGGACCGCGAGAAGTTGAGGAACTTGCAGCCGAACACCAGCGGCGGGCACGCCGGGCGCATGTGGACTTCGCGCGCCCCGTAGTCGAACACGCGCGTGATGATGTCCTTGAGCTGGGTCCCCCGCACGATCGAGTCTTCGCAGAACAGCAGGCGCTTGCCCGCGATGATCTCGCGGATCGGGATCAGCTTCATCCGTGCCACGAGGTCCCTGACCCGCTGGTCCTGGGGCATGAAGCTCCGGGGCCACGTCGGCGTGTACTTGACGAAGGGACGGCCGTGCGGAATGCCGGCCGCGTTGGAATAGCCGATGGCGTGGCCGGTGCCCGAGTCGGGGATGCCGGCCACCAGGTCCACCGCGACGTCGTCCCGCCGTGCCAGGAACTCGCCGCAGCGGTACCGCGCGGCCTCCACGTTGATGCCCTCGTAACTCGACGCGGGATAGCCGTAGTAGACCCAGAGAAACGCGCAGATCTGCATGCGGTCGCGGGACGCCACGACCGTCTCGATGCCGTCGTGCCCGATCCGGACCACCTCGCCGGGACCGAGATCCCGGACGGTCTGATACCCGAGGTTGGGCAGGGCACAGGTCTCCAGCGCCACCGCCCGCGCCCCGTCTTTCTGTCCGATCACCAGCGGCGTGCGGCCCTGACGATCCCGCGCCGCGTAGATCCCGCCCTCGGTGAGCAGCAGCAACGAGCACGACCCCTCGATCCGTTCCTGGGCGTAGCGGATCCCCTCTTCGAACGTTCGTCCCTGATCGATCAAGTGGGCGACGAGCTGGGTGGGATTCACCTGACTCCCCGTCATCTCGGAGAAGTGCATCCCCCGCTCGTGAAGGGCCGCGCGGGCGAGGGCGTCGAGGTTGTGCACCCTGCCCACCGTGACGATGGCGTAGGTGCCGTGGTGCGAGCTGATGATGAGCGGCTGGTCATCGTAGTCGCTGATGACCCCGATCCCCATGCTGCCCTGGAGCTTCGCCAAGTCGTCGTCGAACTTGCTGCGGAACTGGGCGTTGGTGATGTCGTGAATGACGCGACGGAATCCCGCCCCGTTCCGCACCGCCATGCCGCCCCGCATGGTGCCGAGGTGCGAGTGATAGTCCGTGCCGTAGAACAGGTCCGCGATGCAGTCGTCGTGCGCCACGACGCCGAACAGTCCGCCCACGAGCGCCCCCGAGAGTGCAGCCGTGCTTGAGAGGAAGCGATGATCGATGCGCCACGGAAGCTACCCGGGCGGCACCACCGCGTCCACGAGCCCGTGTCTCTGGCGCGACGCCGTGCGGTGCTCTAGTTTCGCCCCGGCCCGTCACCGCCGACGGCCGGCACCACGCCCGAACAGCACGTTGGCAGGGAGCGCACGCCCGGAGGCTTCACCCATGACACGAGTCGTCGTTCGCCGAGCCGTATGGCTCATGCTCGCAGTCGTCCTTCTTGCCGGCAGCGCGCCTGTCCGCGCGCAGGTCCAGACGCCGGTGGGGATCAGCGCGGTCACGCAGGCCAACTACCGGCTCGCCGGCCGGTGGGCCCCGTACAAGAGCCGCCGGCTGGCCTACAGCCTGTCGGTCGCTCCGCGTTGGATCGCGGGGAGCGAGAAGTTCTGGTACCAGTGGGAGACCGCGGCGGGGACGTCCTACAACGTCGTCGATCCGGTGGCCGGCACCAAGCGGCCGATCTTCGACAATGACCGCATTGCCGCGGAGCTCACGCGCATCACCAAGGACCCCTGGGACGGGCAGCATCTCCCGATCCGGTCCATCAAGTTCATCGACGCCAACACGCTGCAGTTCGAGGTGCAGTCGTCACAGGACGAGGAAGTGAAGGACGCCGAGGCCGAGCGCGGCCAACAGCAGGACCAGCAGCGGGGCGAACGCCCGGCGCGCCCGCGTCCCAAGAAGAAGGTCTTCCACTTTCAGTACGACGTGCGCACGCAGACGCTGCGCGAGCTGCCCGACTGGCAGGCGCCCGACAATCATCCGTCCTGGGCGAGCGTTTCGCCCGACGGCCGGACGGTGATCTTCTCCCGGCACGACAATCTCTACTTGATGACCGGCGACGCCTACAAGAAGATCCTCGACGCGCGGCGCGGCAAGGACAGCACGCAGGCGGACAGCGCGGAAAAGAAGGTCGAGGTGGAGGAGGTCCAGCTCACCACCGACGGCGAGGAGAACTACGGCTACGGCGGTCGCGACTTCGGCGAGACGGACGTCCAGAAGGAGAAGACCAAGGACGACCGCAAGGGGGCGCAGATCAGCTGGTCGAAGGACTCGAAGCGCTTCGCGCTGATCCGGAGCGACCAGCGCAAGGTCGGCGACCTGTGGGTGATCCACTCGACGGGCAACAAGCGGCCCGAGCTCGAGACCTACAAGTACGACATGCCGGGCGAGACGAACGTCGCGCAGCAGGAGCTGCTGGTGTTCGACCTCCCGAGCAAGACCATGGTGAAGGTCAAGGCCGATCGGTTCAAGGACCAGCGCCTCGGGGGCTTCACCGCGCGCCAGTTCGTCTACCCCGACCGCGACGAGCCGCGGCGCGCGCTCTGGCTCGCGGACAACTCGGACCAGGTCCACTTCTGGCGCCGCAGCCGCGACCAGCACAAGGTAGACGTCTGCGTCGCGGACGCCGCGACGGGCGAAGTGAAGGTGCTGATCGAGGAGCGGCTCAACACCTACGTCGAGCACCAGAACCTCGAGCTGCTCAAGTCCGGCGACATGCTGTGGTGGTCGGAGCGGGACGGCTGGGCGCATCTCTACCGGTTCGGGCCCGACGGGACCCTCAAGAACCGGCTCACCGAGGGGCCGTTCGCGGTGCGCGAGATCGAGGGGATCGACGAGACCCGCGGGGTGGTGTACTTCAGCGCCAACGCGCGGGAGGCGGGGGAAGACCCGTACTATCAGCACCTCTACCGCGTGGGCCTCGACGGCCGCGGGCTGCAGCTGCTCGACCCCGGGAACTTCGATCACCAGGTCGGCGGGGGCGGCGGAGGCGGCGGGTTCGGCTTCGGCGGGCTGTCCGGGATGAGCGAGTCGAACCGCTTCTTCGTGGACAACTATTCCCGTGTGAACACCGTCCCGGCCTCGGCCCTGTTCGACGCCACGACGGGGCGCAAGATCCTGGATCTCGGTGAGGCCGACTTCTCCAAGCTGCTCGAGGCCGGCTGGCGGTTTCCCGAGCCGTACACGGTGAAAGCCGCCGACGGCGTCACGGATCTCTTCGGGGTGATGTACAAGCCGTTCGACTTCGACTCGACGAAGCGCTATCCGATCATCGCGTACGTGTACCCCGGCCCCCAGACGGAATCGGTCGCCAAGGCGTTCAACATGGCCCCCAACGAGGCGGGCCTCGCGCAGTTCGGCTTCATCGTGATCACCGTGGGGAATCGCGGCGGCAATCCGGCGCGCTCCAAGTGGTACCACAACTACGGCTACGGCAACCTGCGGGACTACGGCCTGGCCGACAAGAAGACGGCGATCGAGCAGCTGGCCGACCGGTACCCCTGGGTGGACATCGACCGGGTGGGGATCTACGGCCACTCGGGCGGGGGGTTCATGTCCACCGCCGCGATGCTCGTGTACCCGGACTTCTTCAAGGTGGCAGTGTCGTCCTCAGGCAACCACGAGAACGACGTCTACAACCTGAACTGGTCGGAGAAGCACCACGGCATCAAGGAAGTGACGAAGGGGGACAGCACCACGTTCGAGTACAGCATCGAGAAGAACTCCCAGCTGGCGCGGAACCTCAAGGGGCACCTGCTGCTCACGACCGGCGACGAGGACAACAATGTTCACCCGGCCAACACGCTCCGCATGGCCGATGCGCTGATCAAGGCGAACAAGCGGTTCGACTTCTTCGTGTTCCCCGGCCAGCGGCACGGCTACGGCAACATGAGCGACTACTGGTTCTGGCTGCGCTCGGAGTACTTCGTGCGGCACCTGCTGGGCGACGACCGGTGGAACGCCAACGTCACCGAGCTGGACCTGGAGCGGGAGCAGACCGGCGGGCGCTAGCGGGATTCCAGCTTCGTTTCGTCCACCTCGCCACCGGCCACCGGTCCGCGTCCGCCGACGGGGGCTCCGACCACGGGGTCGGGGGATGGCGCGTCAACCGCAGGGTGCGCAGAGGACGCAGAGAGCTCGTGGAGGTGCCGTTGGAACGACTCTAGAGGCGGGAAGAGGTGCCGGTTAACGGCGCCGGCCCGTCCTGCGTAGAAGTGGTATGCCGACAGGTACCTCCGGCCGCCGGCGGTCGCTGCCGCCGCTGGCGTTGGCCGCCCTCGCGATTCTGTGGTTCCCGGCGCCGGCCGCCGCGCAGGCCAACGAAACCACCGACATCATCACCGGCGTCGTCGTGGGATCGAACGGCCAGCCGCTCGCCGGCGTGATCATCGAAGCGATGTCGCTCGAGACCCAGGTGACGCGGACCACGGTCACCGACACCCGGGGCCGCTACGTGATCCTGTTTCCCAGCGGCGGCGGCCAGTTCCGCATGGCGGCACGCATGGTGGGCTTCGCCCCGCAGGCCACCGTGCTGCAGCGCCACGCCGACGAGGACCGGCTCGTCTGGGACCTGCAGATGCAGGAAGCGGCGTTCATGCTGGACCCGATCATGGTGACCGGCGAGGTGATGCGGGCGGTGCGGGCTCCCGATCAGCCGACACCCGGATCCGTCCAGCGCGTGTTCACGCCCGAGATGCTCGCCAACCTGCCGCTCGACGCCTCCGACATCGCCCTGCTGGCCGCCCTGGTCCCGGGCGCCCTGGTGATCGATGCTACCGACAGTACCACGGCCGCGTACTCGGTGGCGGGCCAGCGCCCGGACGCCAATCAGCTCACGGTCGACGGCCTGAGCTTCGGCTCCGGGCAGATGCCGCAGGAGGGCCTGCGGAACACGCGGGTCATGACCAACACCTACGACGTTTCCCGTGGCCGGTTCAGCGGCGGCGTGATGGCGTCCACGACCCGCAGCGGGACGAACGCCTTCCAGGGCTCGCTCAACTACTCGCTGCGCGATCACAATCTGGCCGTCGAGGGCGACTCGGCGACGGCGTTCACATCCGGGTTCACCCAAAACGCGCTCGGGGGCGGCATCGGCGGCCCGCTCGTGCGGAACCGGCTGTTCACCTACTTCTCGGGTCAGGTGCGCCTCCGTGCCGATCCCCAACCGTCGCTCACGGCGGCGACTCCCTCGGACCTCGAGCGTCTCGGCGTCGCTCCCGATTCGGTGAGACGGTTCGTGGCGATCGTCGACAGCCTCGGCGCTGCGCCCGCCAGCCGGTTCGAGGGCCGGCGGTCGGACAACAGCTTCTCCGGCATGCTGCGGGTCGACTATCTGCTGACCGCCAACCACACACTGATGTTGCGCGGCGACCTGCAGGACCAGGGACAGGACCCCGCCCGGCTCGGCGCGTCCGCGCTGCCGGAAACGGGGGGCGAGAGTCAGTCGAGCGGCGGCGGGCTGATGGCCGGCCTCTCGTCCCGGATCGGCGGGCGGATCATCAACGAGAGCCGGGCGTACGCTTCGACCTCCACCCGGGGGAGCGACCCGTTCTGGAGCATGCCGCAGGGGCGGGTCCAGGTGGCCTCGCAGCTGGCGGACGGGTCGGTCGGGATCACGACGCTCCTGATGGGAGGGAGCGCGGGGATGCCCTCGCGCTCGCTGACCCGGTCGCTCGAGCTGAGCGACGAGCTGTCGTGGTTGCCGGGAGCGGCCCGCCACCGCCTGAAGCTGGGCGCCCTGTTCCACGCCGACCGGACCGAAGACCTGTCGGCCTCCAATCAACTCGGCACGTTCGTGTACAACTCGCTGGCCGACTTCGCGGCAGGCCGGCCGTCGCAGTTCCGGCGTGTCCTCGACGCGAGCGAGCGCGCCAGCACGGCGCTCGAGTTCGCCCTGTACGGTGGTGACGTGTGGCTGCCCTCGCGCGCGCTGCAGCTCAACTACGGGCTGCGCCTCGAACGGGGGCTCGTCAGCAATCCTCCGGCGTACAACCCCGGGCTCGACTCGAGCCTCGGGCTCCGCACCGATCGGCTCCCCTCCGAGCTCGACCTCAGCCCGCGGGCGGGCTTCACGTGGATGATCGGCGCAGCGCCCGGCGCACAGCCCCGCTTCGTGGTGCGTGGCGGGGTCGGCCGGTTCCGGAGCCCGATTCCGCTGGGGCTCGTGGCCCAGGCCCAGTCCTCCACCGGGCTGAACAACACGGAATCGCTGCTCGACTGCATCGGGCCCGCGGTGCCGAGTCCCGACTGGGCCGACTACCGAACCGACCCCGCCACGATCCCCGCGGCCTGTGCCGGTCCCTCCCCCGGCATCGCGCAGCGGGCGCCCGCGGCCGCCGCGTTCGCGCGCGACTACGGGGCCCCCAAAGCCTGGCGGACGTCGCTGGGCGTGCAGCGCAACCTCACCACGCTGTTGCGCCTGTCCGTGGACCTGGGCTACGCCCGCGGGATCAGCCAATACGGCTTCCGCGATCGCAATCTCGACACGGCCGGCGGATTCCGGCTGGGCGCCGAGGCCGGGCGACCGGTGTTTGTTGACCCCACCCAGATCGTGCCCGAGACGGGGGCGATCACGTCGCGCGCGTCCCGGATCGACACGTCGTACGCGCAGGTGCTGGAGATGAACTCCGCCCTGCAGTCGGACACGAAGCAGCTCACGGTGTCGCTCGGGGGCGTCACGCGGAAGGGCGTCGTGCTCCAGACGTCCTACACCTGGTCCCACGTGCGGGACCAGTCATCGCAGAGCGTGCGGTTCGGGTCCGGGCGGCTGGGTGGCACCACGACGTCGGGGAACCCCAACGTGCCGGAGTGGGGGCGGAGCGGCCTCGAGCGCCGCCACGCCTTCCTCACGACGGTGAGCTATCCGTTCGGGGCCGGCCTCGACATCACGGCGATCGGCCAATTGCGGTCCGGCACGCCGTTCACGCCGATGGTTGCCGCGGACATCAACGGCGACGGCGTGGCGAACGATCAGGCGTTCGTGTTCCAGCCGACCGATCTGGCGGGCATGGATCAGCTGCTGCGCAGCGCCCCGGCGGGCGTGCGCCGCTGTCTCGCGCGACAGCTCGGTGCCATCGCCAAGCGCAACAGCTGTCTGGGCCCCTGGGAAGGCTCGTTCGACCTGCAGATCAACATGCGGCCGAGCTTCTGGGGCCTGCGCGGTCGCCTGACGGCGTCGATCACGACCGTGAACCTGCTGCACGGCATGGACCAGCTGCTCCACGGAAGCGACGGGTTGAAGGGCTGGGGGATGCGCGCGCGGCCCGACGACAACCTGCTGTTCGTGACCGGCTTCGACTCCACCACGCGGCGCTACCAGTACGCGGTGAATCAGCGGTTCGGCGCGAGCAGCGCGCAGGGCACGGCGCTGCGCCAGCCGTTCCAGCTCGGCATCCAGGTGCGGATGACGTTCGGGCCGGACCGGACGCGCGACGCCCTTGCCGCGCTGCGCGGCGGCGGGCGCGGCATGGGGGGTGGCGGGTTCGGCGGCGGGCTTGGGGTTGGCGCGGGCGGCCGCGGTGGAGCCGGACGCGTCGCCCCCGCCGATTTCCGCGACCGGCTCCGGACCCTGCTCGTGAATCCGGCGACGATCGTGCTCGAGCGCGCGGACTCGCTCGCGCTCACGAGCGAGCAGGTGACCCGTCTCACCGCCGTGCGCGACTCGCTCAACGTGGTGAACGACAGCCTCGCCGCGACCCTAGAGAAGGAGATCGAGCAGGTTGGGGCCGGGGACCCCCGCGCGCTGCTCCAGGCCATCCGCCCGCGGATGCAGCAGGCTCAGGAGGATGCCCGCCGGAGCCTCGAAGCGGTGCGGGCGATTCTCACCCCCGCGCAGTGGGACAAGTTGCCGGAACGGCTGCGGAATCCCCGCCCGGCACGGCAGGAACCGCGTCCGCCGGGCGGCGGGTGAGCGCCAGCGCAGCCGGCGGCCCGCCCCACCTTCGAGGACAAGCATGCAGATCGCCACCCTCCGACTCGTCGCGCTGCTCACGCTGGCGGCCGCGGCGTCCGCCGTTGCGCAGGGATTGCCGCGCGATCGGCCCGAACGCCTCGGCTTTTCCGCGGAGCGGCTCGCCCGGATCGACCGCGTGATGCAGGAGTACGTCGACCAGGGCCGGGTGGCCGGCGTCGTGACCCTCGTCGCGCGGAACGGCCGGGTGGCGCAGGCGGGTGCCTACGGCTGGGCCGATCGCGAGGCGGGGCGACGTATGACTACGGACGCGCTGTTCCGCATCGCGTCGCAGAGCAAGGCCGTGACCAGCGTCGCGGTGATGATGCTGGTCGAGGAGGGCCGGCTGCGACTGGCGGATGCGGTCGCCGAGTTCGTGCCGAGTTTCGCGCGCGCCACGGTCGCGCTCGCGACCGACACCGGGCTGGTGCGGGTGCCGGTCCGCCGGCCGATCACGATCCGCGACCTGCTGACGCACACGGCCGGAATCTCCTACGGCACCGACTCGCTGGTGGAGGGTCTCTATCGCGCCGCCGGCCTGGGTCCGGCGGCGGGCTACGGGTGGTACTTCGCCGACAAAGCCGAGCCCGTGTGCGACGACATCGACCGCCTGGGGACACTGCCGTTCGTCGCGCAGCCGGGCGAGCGATTCGTGTACGGATACTCGACCGACATCCTCGGGTGCGTGGTGCAGCGCGTCTCGGGGCAATCCCTCGCCGATTTCCTCGACTCCCGGATTCTGCGGCCTCTCCGGATGACGGACACGCACTTCTTCGTTCCGCCGGACGATCGGGGGCGGCTCACCGCGGTCTACACGGTGTCGGGCGGCGGTCTGGCGCGTGCGGCGGACGGGTCGCGGGGGCAGGGCGCGTACGTCGACGGCCCGCGCGCCAGCTACTCGGGGGGTGCGGGGCTCGTGGCGACGGCGGGCGACTACCTGCGCTTCCTGGAGATGCTGCTGGAAGGTGGTGCGCTGGACGGCGCACGCGTGCTCGGGCCCAGAACCGTGGCGTTGATGACCGCGGACCAGCTCGGCGCGCTCTACGGCAGCGTGGGCTACGGATTCGGATTGGGGTTCCAGGTGCTGGTGGATCCGGGCCGCGCCGGCCAGTATGGCTCCCCCGGCCTCTACGGGTGGGGCGGCGCGTACGCCACGAGCTACTGGGTGGACCCGCAGGAAGATCTGGTCGGGGTCTTCATGGTGCAGCTGCTGCCGAACCCGGGGCTCGATCTTGCCGACCGGTTCCGTGCGCTGGTCTATCAGGCGATCCTCGCGCCACCTGCGCGACGTCCTTGACCCCGCCGAACGGTCGCGTCAGCCCGCGGTGTCCTTGAGCGCGAGCGCGATGTAGCGCTCGAGCTCCTCCGCCGACTTGGCGCCGCGCAGCCGCCGGCCGTTGATGAACAGCGTCGGCGTGCCGTTCACACC
>Ga0153916_10003578_pt1 | contig 11586 bp, 10 predicted proteins | sample Opewatmetagenome_FD_109642 | JGI IMG/M metagenome (GOLD analysis project Ga0153916, IMG submission 109642) | Freshwater wetland microbial communities from Ohio, USA - Open water 3 Core 3 Depth 4 metaG | ecosystem: Environmental > Aquatic > Freshwater > Wetlands | place: USA: Ohio, Lake Erie...
ACTTTGACCGCGGGATTAGAGATACGTTGTTGCTCCGATAAGACTAATTGGTGCAATTGTTCACATTCGCCCCGTTTTTTGTGTCGTCTAAAGGAGACATATTGGCCTGCTTGTCTCCATAAAGAGACAATCATTTGGGGCGGCTTTTTTTAGGGCGCTCCGAGCGCGGATTCACATCAGGATGACGTCGTACTGCTCCTGGGTGTAGCTCGATTCCACCTGCATGGAAACCGGCTTTCCGATGAAGTCGCCCAGCATCGCGAGCGCCTGCGACTCTTCCTCCAGGAACAGGTCGATCACCGTCTGCGAAGCGACGATACGGAACTCGCGCGCGTTGAACTGCCGTGCCTCGCGCAGAATTTCTCGCAGCACCTCGTAGCAAACGGTTCGCGCGGTTTTAACAACGCCCCGCGCCCCGCAAGTCGGGCAGGGCTCGCACAGGATGTGCTCGAGTGATTCGCGCGTGCGCTTGCGGGTCATCTCCACCAGGCCGAGCGCGGTGAAGCCGTTCACGGTCATGCGCGTGCGGTCGCGGGCGAGGGCCTTGTTGAATTCGGCGAGCACCGCCGAGCGATGCTCGGTGCTCTCCATGTCGATGAAGTCGACAATGATGATTCCGCCGAGGTTGCGCAGGCGCAGCTGCCGCGCGATCACCTGTGCGGCCTCCAGATTGGTCTTGAAAACCGTGTCGTCGAAATTGCGCAGCCCGACATAGCCGCCGGTATTCACATCGATGGTGGTCATCGCCTCGGTCTGGTCGAAGATCAGGTAACCGCCCGACTTGAGATCGACGCGGCGCGCGAGCGCCTTCTGCAGCTCTTCCTCGACGTTGAACAAGTCGAACAGCGGCCGCTCGCCGCTGTAATGCTCCAGCCTGGCGAGGACGTTCGGCGTGTATTCCGAGGCGAAGGCCTGCAGACGGGCGAAATTCTCACGCGAATCGATGATGATGCGCTCGGTCTCGCCGGTGACGAAATCGCGCAGCGCGCGCTGGGCGAGCGACAGGTCCTGGTGCATCAGCGCGGGCGCCTTCGCGGTCAGCGAGCGTCCCCGGATGTCGCGCCAGAGCTTGCGCAGATATTCCACGTCGCAGCGCAGCTCGGCCTCGGAGGCGTTCTCCGCCACGGTCCGGATAATGTAGCCTCCGGTCTCGTCCGCCGGAAGCAGCTGCGCCAGCTTGTCGCGCAGCATCTGGCGTTCCGTTTCATCCTCGATGCGCTGCGAAATGCCGATGTGGGGGTCGTGCGGCAGGTACACGACCAGTCTTCCCGCGATCGATATCTGCGTCGAGAGCCGCGCGCCCTTGGTGCCGATCGGGTCCTTGATCACCTGCACCAGCAGCGATTGGCCTTCTGCAAGGATCTTCTCGATCGGCTTGGCCGCGCCCCCGCTGTGGCGCTCCTCCCAGATGTCGGCCACGTGCAGGAACGCCGCGCGTTCAAGGCCGATCTCGACGAACGCGGATTGCATGCCCGGCAGCACCCGCGCCACCTTGCCGACGTAGATGTTTCCCACGAGGCCGCGGCTGTGCGTGCGCTCGACATGAAGCTCCTGGACCACGCCCGCCTGCATCACCGCGAGGCGCGTTTCCTGCGGTGTCCAGTTGATGAGGATGTCCTCGCTCATGGAAAGCCTGTCATGCCATGAAGGATGCAGCTGCATTGTGCAACTTTGCGGCCCGGCGCGTCAGGGGTCTTGCCCAGCGGAGCGCCGTTGGGAGCTCTGAACAAACGTAAGTTGTGCCGAGAGGCGGCGAAGCTGGACGAGCGAAGGAATGCAGAATCAAAAAGCTGTGACGCCCAAGACCCCGGTTTCCTTGGCGGCAAGGAAAACCTGATCTAGAAGCGTGCGATCAGCTGCGAAGTCTCGTAGAGCGGGAGGCCCATGACGCCTGAATAGCTGCCGCGCAGCTCCTTGATGAATGCGGCCGCACGTCCCTGGATCGCGTACGCGCCGGCCTTGTCCATGGGCTCGCCGCTTTCGACGTAGCGCGCGATTTCCTGCGGCGATAGCTCGCGAAAGGTGACGAACGACTCGCTTACCGCGAGCTCCACGTGTTCCTCGAACTGAACCGCCACGGCGGAAAGCACGCGGTGCTCGCACCCCGAGAGCTTCGTGAGCAGGCGCGCAGCCTGCGCAGTGCTCTCGGGCTTGCCGAGGATCTCCGAGCCCAGGCATACCGCCGTGTCGGCGGCGAGTACCGACATCCTGCGCAAGCGCCGCTGCTCGACGCGAATCCATGCGGAAGCCGCTTTTTGCCGGGATATCCGGCGCACGTATTCGTCGGGAGCCTCGCCGGGACGCACCGATTCGTTGACGTCGGCTCCGCGCTCGCCGCTCTCGCGGAACAGCAGCAGCTCGAAGGCGACGCCGATCTGCTTGAGCAGATCACGCCTTCGCGGGCTGCGCGAGGCAAGGTACAACTTGAAGGGCGAAGCGCTCATAGGGTCATGGTCTCGCGCCGGCAGTATAGGCACGCGGGCGACCGCTGTCCCGGATATATGTCACTTGCATAGCCGTTCGTGGCTCTGGCGGAGTCATCCCCGGTGGTACGGATGCCCGCCCAGGATCGAGGCCGCCCGGTACAGCTGCTCCGCGAGCAACACCCGGGCCAGCGCGTGAGGCAGGGTGAATGCCGACAGGCGCAACCTGAGGTCGGCGCTCTTCAAGAGGGCAGGGGCCAGGCCGTCGGGGCCGCCGATCAGGAAAGCAAGGTCGCGGCCTTCCCCGGTCTGGCGCGCGAGCCACTGGGCGAATGCACCTGTCGTGTACTCGTTGCCGCGTTCATCGAGCGCGATCCGAGTGCAGCCGGCCGGCAAGGCCGATTGCAGCCGCGCGGCCTCGGCCTGCAGCATGGCCGGCAAGGGCCTGCCCTCGCCGCGGGGCTCGGGCCGCACCGCCACCAGTTCGAGCGCCAGGTGGCGAGGCATGCGACGCGCATAGTCCGCGAAGGCCTCGTCCACCCAGCGCGGCATGCGGGTGCCCACGGCCAGAACCAGAAGACGCATCGCGTGAGCCGCCCGCTCAGGGGCTGGCCGCTCCAGCGCCGCGGGCGGCTCGCTTGCGCGCGGCGCGCGGCTTGGGCTGGTCCCACAGCTCTTCCAGGTTGTAGTGCGCCCGTACGGCGGGCTGCATGATGTGCACGACGATGTCGCCGAGGTCGACCAGCACCCATTCGCCGCTGTCCTCTCCCTCGACGCCCACGACTGCCGCGCCCATGGCCTTCGCCCGTTCACGCAGGTGGTTGACCAGGGCTTTGGTCTGCCGCGCGGAATCGGCGCTGGCTATGACCACCCGGTCGAAAATCGAACTCAGATGCCGGACATCGAAGACGTCGATATCGTGAGCCTTGATGTCCTCCAGCGCCTCGACCACGGCGCTTTGCAGTTTGGTGATGCTGATTAAGCGGGCGATGGTGTTCCTTTCACTCACGTGGGTTTGCGGTAAAGCCGCTTCGACACTATGTAGTCCAGGACGGCGGCGGGCAGTACTCCGTGCGGCGTGCGGCCTTCGGAGAGCGCCTCTCGGATCGCCGAGGCGGAGATGTCGAGCGGCGCCATGTCGAACAGGGCAATGAGGCCCGATGGCGCGCGGGCAAGTTCCGCTGGGGCGCAGCGCCGCCGTTCATATTCGGCCGCCACCGCAGGCGGCAAATCCTCCACCGGGTAGCCGGGGCGCAGCGCCACACCGAAATGAGACAGCTCGAACAGCGTCTTCCACTCCTTCCAGCGGTCCAGCGCGAGCAACTGATCGGCGCCGATGAGAAATACGAGGGGCACGGACCGGCCAAGTTCCGAGCGCAGTCTCGACAGCGTATGGATCGTATAGGTAGGTACGCTGGAGCGCATTTCAAAATCGTCCAGCCGGTATCGGGGCTCGTTGCGCAGTGCAAGCTCGAGCATCGCCAGGCGGTCCTTTGCGCTCGCATGCGGCGCGCCGCGGTGGCCGGGGACCCCGGAGGGAACCCAGCGCACCGATGCGAGGCCGAGCGCCGCGAGCGCGCTTTCGGCGAGACGCAGGTGCGCGTTGTGGACCGGGTCGAAGGTTCCGCCGAGGACGCCGATCGGCGCTAGTGAACTCGCGGCGGCAGTTGCGGCTTCCGGCACTGCTTCAGGTACGCACTTCGCCGTGCCCGAACACGACGAACTTCTGCGAAGTAAGCCCTTCCAGTCCTACCGGTCCGCGGGCGTGCAGCTTGTCGGTGGAAATGCCGATTTCCGCTCCCAGGCCGTATTCGAACCCGTCGGCGAAGCGAGTGGAAGCGTTCACCATGACGGAGCTTGAGTCCACTTCGCGCAGGAAGCGCTGTGCGCGCTCGGCGTTCTCGGTCACGATCGCATCGGTGTGCTGCGAGCCGTAGCGCGCGATGTGATCCATGGCCTCATCGAGACTGTCCACGATGCGCACCGAAAGGATAGGCGCGAGGTACTCGGTGCTCCAGTCTTCCTCGGTTGCGGGCTTCATCTGCGGAACAAGCTCTCGCGATGCTTCATCCCCACGCAACTCCACACCTTTGTCGAGGTAAATCCTCGCAAGCGGCGGAAGCACGCGCTGTGCGATCGCACGATGCACGAGCAGCGTCTCCATGGTGTTGCAGGTACCGTAGCGCTGCGTCTTTGCATTGTCGGCGATCCGGATGGCCTGGTCCGGATCGGCGCTTTCGTCGATGTAGACGTGGCACACCCCGTCGAGGTGCTTGATCATCGGGATGCGCGATTCGGCCGTGACGCGCTCCACCAGCGATTTGCCGCCGCGCGGCACGATGATGTCCACGTATTGGTTCATGCGCAGCAACTCGCCCACCGCGGCGCGGTCGGCGGTCTGGACAACCTGCACCGCGTCCACGGGCAGACCCGCGACTGAGAGTCCCTCCTGCACGCAGGCCGCAATCGCCAGATTGGAACGAACCGACTCCGAGCCCCCGCGCAGGATGCAGGCATTGCCGGATTTCATGCACAGCGCCGCCGCATCGGCGGTCACGTTGGGGCGCGACTCGTAAATGATGCCGATCACGCCGAGCGGCACGCGCATGCGCGCCACCTCGATACCCGTGGGCTGGCGGTGGCGCTCCGATATCTGTCCTATGGGATCGGAGAGCTTGGCAACTTCCTCGATGCCCTTCGCCATCGATTCGATCGACTTGGGCGTGAGCGTAAGGCGGTCCACGAAGGCGCCGTCCTCGCCTGCCTCGCGCGCCAGGCGCACGTCGACCGCGTTTTCGGCCAAAAGCTTGACCGCATCGCGGCGCAGGGCCGCGGCAACCGCGGCAAGCGCCCGGTTCTTGGTTGCGGTATCGGCGCGCGCCATCACGCGCGCTGCCGCGCGGGCCCGGCGGCCGAGTTCGAGCATGTAGGGCTTGATTTCGATGGGGGCATTCATGAGCGAAATTCTACGCCGGCGCTTCGGCACGGGCGAAACGTAGCCCAAGCTGGAGCAACTCATCCCAGGAATCCCCGCACGCCACACCCTTCGCAATGCGATCGATCCGCGCCGCATGGCAGATGGCGTCGCGCAGCTGCGGTCCGTTTACTCGCCGGGCCGCACGGCCCATGAGCGTCTGGCGCGGCTCGCCCCAGACCCGGTTCTCGCGGCACAGGTCCGCGAGCGGGCGGCCGGCGGCGAGCCCTTCCTGAACGCGCGCCAGGGCGCGCAACTCCTCGGTGACCACCCACAGGATGCGCGGAGGTGCCTCACCTTCGGCCCTGAGGCCATCGATCATGCGCGCGAGCCGGGCCGCATCCCCGGCCAGCATCGCTTCCCCAAGCTGGCCTACGTCGTAGCGCGCTACATTGAGCACTGCCGCTCGCACGTCGGCGGACTCGAGCTGCCCCGGAGGAAACAGCAATCCCAGCTTCTGGATTTCCTGGTGGGCTGCGAGGAGATTGCCTTCCACGCAATCGGCGAGAAACTGCAGCACTTCCCTTGGAGCACGCTGCTTCTGGCGCGCGAGCCGAGCGCAAATCCAATCGGGCAGCTTCGGACGGTCGACCGGCCAAACCTCCACCACCGTGCCGGCTTGCGCGAGCGCGGTGAACCAGCCCGAGGACTGGTCGCGCTTCGCAAGGCGCGGCAGGCTGACGACGAGCAGCACATCGTCCGGGAGGTTGCGGCAATAGCTTTCCAGGGCTTGCGCGCCCTCGTTGCCCGGCTTGCCGTTCGGAACGCGCAGTTCGATCAGCTTGCGATCGCCGAACAACGACATGGATGCGCCCGCCGCGTTCAGCTCGGCCCACTTGAAACCGCGCTCCACCGCCAGCACCGAACGCTCGGTGAAGCCGGCCGCGCGTGCACGGGCGCGTATCGCATCGGCGGCCTCGATGGAGAGCAGCGGCTCATCGCCGTGGATGACGTAAGCCGGGGCGAGTTGGCGGGAAAGCAGCGAGGCAAGCTGCTCGACCCGTACGGAGCCCACGCGCGCTCAGCCCTGTTGGGCGAGCTGCGCGCCGGCCAGCCGCCGGACGATCTGCTGCACCATGTCGGTCTGCATGTCGCGGTACAGCAGCGCTTCCTCTGCCTCTTTTGCGAGCACCTGGTCGTTGAACGAGATGTCGCGCGTGAGCACGATCTCGTTGGGCGCGATCCAGTTGCGCCCCTTGGCATCGCGCAGGCTGAAGCCCACCCGGTAGCGCAACTGGTATTCGCGCACACGGCCCGACGTGTCGAGCGAAAGGATGACCTTCTCGCGCAATTCGTGGTCCACCGCGAAAATCGCCTCGGCGGACGAAGCCTGGTTCACAAGCCCGGTGTTGGTCCCGGCCGCGATGTTGCGCTTGAGTTCCACCAGCAGCGCCGTATTGCCTTCGACGTAGAGGCTGTCGAACGGAAGCTTCGCCTGTCCGCGCAGATGGAAGCCGCAGGCGGCCAGGAGGAGCGCCGCGGAAATGACGGCGAGCGCGCCTCTCATAGCACGACGTTCACCAGCCTGCCGGGCACCACCACCACGCGCTTGACCGGCCTGTCGCCGGTATGGCGCTTGACCGCCTCGTGGCCGAGGGCGAACTTTTCCAGCTCGCTCGCACTCGCGCCCGCCGGGACGCGAATTTTGCCGCGCATCTTGCCGCCAATCTGCAGCACGAGTTCGATCTCTTCCTGAGCGAGCGCCTCCTCTTCGGGCATGGGCCACGATGCGCCCAGAATGTCTTCGCCGAAGCCGAGTTCGCGCCACAACTCGTGGCACACGTGCGGCGTAATGGGAGACAGAATGCGCAGCAGAATGGAAAGCGCTTCTTCCAGCACCCGAGCGTGGGCCGCCGGCCTTTGCCGCGGCGCGGCCTTGAGCGCGTTCACGATCTTCCAGCACGCCGAGGCCACGGTGTTGTACTGGAAGCGCTCCATGTCGTAATTGGCCTGGCGAAGATTGAGGTGCACCTCGCGCCGCACCGCGCCAAGTTCATCGCCGAGCAGACTGCGCGAGAGCGCCGGCGCGCCGGCGAGATGAGGCCTCGCGGAGTCGTTGTATTCCAGCGCGATCGCCCAAAGCTGCCTCAAGAAACGCGCGGCGCCCTCGACGCCGGAGTCCGACCACAAGAGCGTCATCTCGGGCGGACTGGTCGACATCATGAAAAAGCGCGCAATGTCCGCGCCGTACTCCTCCACCAGCCGCTGCGGATCGACGCCGTTGTTTTTCGACTTCGACATGGTGCCGATGCCGTCCGACTCCACGGGCTCGCCGTCGCGGCGCAACACCGCGCCCACGCGCTTGCCGGCTTCATCGGTGAGAAGCTCGACATCCGACGGATTGAAATAGGCGAGCCGTCCTTCGGGCGTCCTGCGGTAGAAGATTTCGTTCAGGACCATGCCCTGCGTGAGCAGGTTCGTGAACGGCTCGTCGAAGCCCACCAGTCCGAGGTCGCGCATCACGCGGGTCCAGAAGCGCGAATACAACAGGTGCAGGATGGCGTGCTCGATGCCGCCGATGTACTGGTCTACCGGCAGCCAGTAGCCGACGCGCTCGTCCACCATCGCCTTCGCCTGGTCGGGACAGGCGTAGCGGATGTAATACCAGGACGAATCGACGAAGGTGTCCATGGTATCGGTCTCACGCCGCGCCGGCCCGCCACACTTCGGACAATCGGTACGCAGAAAATCGGCCCGCTTCGCGAGCGGGTTCCCGGTCCCGTCGGGCACGCAATCCTCGGGCAGCGCGACGGGAAGCTGTTCATCCGGAACGCTCACTTCTCCGCATTTCGGACAATGCACGATGGGAATCGGCGTGCCCCAGTAGCGCTGGCGCGAGATGCCCCAGTCGCGCAGGCGCCAGGTCACCTGCTTGTCACCCAGGCCCATGCGTTTCAAGTCGGAGGCGATCGCGTCCACCGCCTGCTCATGGTTCAGGCCGTCGTACCTGCCCGCGCATTTTCCCGAATTCACGCACACGCCGTAGTCCGCGTACCAGGGCTGCCAGGCATCGGTGGAATAGGGGCGCCCTTCCACGTCGATCACCGGCTTGATCGCCAGGCCATGCCCCTTGGCGAAGGCAAAGTCGCGCTCGTCATGCGCCGGCACGCCCATCACCGCGCCCTCGCCGTAGGTCATGAGCACGTAATTGCCGACCCAGACTTCAATCTCCTCGCCGCTCAAGGGATGCTGGACGAAGAGACCCGTCCGCATGCCCTTTTTTTCCATTTGCGCAAGCTCGGCTTCCATTACGGAGCCGCGCTTGCACTCCTCGATGAACCGGGCGAGCGCGGAGTTCATCTTCGCGGCGTGGCTCGCGAGCGGATGTTCGGGCGCAACGGCACAGAAGGTGACCCCCATGAGCGTATCGGCACGCGTGGTGAACACGCGCAAGAGCTTCTTGGCGCCCTCCAGTGTGTACGGAAAAGCGATGTTCACGCCGTGGCTCTTGCCGATCCAATTGGCCTGCATGGTCTTCACGCGCTCCGGCCACCCGGGCAGCGTATCCAGACCAGCCAGAAGCTCCTCGGCGTAGGCGGTGATACGCATGTAGTACATCGGAATCTCGCGCTTCTCCACCAGCGCGCCGGTGCGCCAGCCGCGCCCGTCGATCACCTGCTCGTTGGCGAGCACGGTCTGGTCGACCGGGTCCCAGTTCACCACGCCGGTCTTCTGGTAGACGAGTCCCTTCTCGAGCATCCGCAGGAACAGCCACTGATTCCATTTGTAGTAATCGGGTTTGCAGGTCGCCAGTTCGCGGCTCCAGTCGATCGCGAAGCCGAGCGCGCGCAACTGCTTTTTCATGTAGGCGATGTTGTCGTAGGTCCACTTCGCCGGCGGCACCTTGTTGTCCATGGCGGCGTTCTCGGCCGGCAGGCCGAACGCGTCCCAGCCCATGGGCTGCAGCACGTTGTATCCGCGCATGCGGTGATAACGGCTCATGACATCGCCGATGGTGTAGTTGCGCACGTGGCCCATGTGCAGCTTCCCTGAAGGGTAGGGGAACATGCACAGGCAATAGAACTTCGGCCGGTCCTTGCGCTCGGTGGCCACGAAGGACCCGGTTCGTTCCCAGTAATCCTGGGCGTCGCGTTCAATGCGTTCCGGATGATACTGGGATTCCATCGGCGCAAAGCAGTCGGAAAAAAGAGGCAAATTATAACTGTTGGGGCTCTGGAACCCGGCCTCGGGGGGGATACCGAAGTCCCTGCCCGACCTAGGATCGAAACGCGCGGAATGTCTTCAGCGGCTCGCCGGTGAGGTGCAGCCGGCCTTCGATTTCCTTGCCCTTCACCGTGCCGGTGAAATCGAGCCGTCGCTCGCCGGAAAGCCCGGTGAACCGCAACTGATCGCCCACCAGCCTGGCGTCGAACAAGGGCAGCTGCGCGCCGCCCACGATCAGGCGGCCGTCGATTTTCTGGAAACGCTGTTGCAGCCTTACCTGGTAGCGCTCTGGGCCGGGATCGCGAACCTCGATGCGCCAGGTGCCCTGGACCGAGGCGGGAACGACCCACAGGATGCCGTGCATGCCGTTATTGAAAACCCATTCGTCGGGTTCCCATTCCTCGATCGAGAAGAGGTAGGAGACGATGCGCGTGCCCGGTCTCATGGCGAGGAGCTTCGGGCGCAGCCGCTGCAGCACCGAAGGCGTCATGAACAGCGCGACCACGGTGGCTTCGGAAAAATCGGTCTGGAAAATATCGCCGCGAATGAACTTCACCCGATCGGCCACGCCCTCGCGAACCGCCCTTTGCCGCGAATAGGCGACCAGGTCGGCGTTGAATTCGATTCCGAGTCCGCGCGATCCGAACTCCCTGGCGGCAAGGATCGGAATCCGTCCGTCGCCCGATCCCAGATCCACGAGCAGGTCCGCGCTGGAGAGCCGCGCGAGCTTGAGCATCGCCTCGACCATCGTGTCCGGCGTCGGGATCCAGCCGGCGTCCTTGCCCGGCGTGCCGAATACCGGCTCGGGCGCCTTGGTCTCCTCGGCCCGGGCGAACGGAGCACACGCTGCAAGCGCGAGCAGCAATGCGCGGCGTCTTGCCGCGTTCAATGGCTCTTTTGCCGGCATCGAACTGGTCCAACGGTAAAATGCGATCTTACTTGGAAATCCCCTGCATGAGCCCGCTGCTTCAGAACCTCAATCCCGAACAACTCGCGGCCGTCACGCTTCCCGCCCAGCACGCACTGATACTCGCGGGCGCGGGCTCCGGCAAGACGCGCGTGCTCACCACCCGCATCGCGTGGCTCATACAGACGGGCAACGCGAGCCCCGCGGGGGTGCTCGCCGTCACCTTCACCAACAAGGCGGCGCGCGAGATGCTGGCGCGCATCGCCGCGATGCTGCCAATCAACGTGCGCGGCATGTGGGTGGGCACTTTCCACGGGCTGTGCAACCGGCTGCTGCGAGCGCATTACCGGGAAGCCAATCTGCCGCAGCTGTTCCAGATCCTCGATTCCCAGGACCAGCTCGGAGCGGTGAAGCGAGTGCTCAGGTCGATGAACGTGGACGAGGAGCGCTTTCCGCCGCGCGATGTGCAGTATTTCATCAACGCGGCGAAGGAAGAGGGCCGCCGGGCGGGCGAGGTCGAAGCGGTGGACGAGTTTTCGCGCCGCGGCGCCGAGCTGTATGCGGCCTACGACGAGCAGTGCAAGAAGGAAGGCGTGGTCGATTTCTCCGAGTTGCTGCTGCGCACGTTCGAATTGCTTGCCCGCAACGAAATCCTGCGCGACCACTACCGCGCCCGGTTCCGCCACATCCTGGTCGACGAGTTCCAGGACACCAATCGGCTCCAGTACCGCTGGCTGAAGCTTCTTGCTGGCGGCGGGGAAAACGCCGCGTCGGTGTTCGCCGTGGGAGACGACGATCAGTCGATCTACCGCTTCCGCGGCGCGAACATCGGCAACATGGCGGACTTCGAGCGCGACTTCAAGGTGCACAACGTCATACGCCTGGAGCAGAACTACCGCTCGCACGGCAACATCCTGAAGGCCGCGAACGCGCTCATCTCGAACAACAAGCGCCGCCTGGGCAAGAACCTGTGGACTTCGGCGGGGAGCGGCGAGCCCGTGCGCGTGTACGAGGCGCAAAGCGACGGCTACGAAGCCGCATGGCTGGTCGAGGAAGTGCAGGCTCTGCGCCGGGACGGGCTCGCGCTGTCCGACATGGCGTTCTTGTACCGCTCCAAC
>Ga0153916_10003579_pt1 | contig 11585 bp, 9 predicted proteins | sample Opewatmetagenome_FD_109642 | JGI IMG/M metagenome (GOLD analysis project Ga0153916, IMG submission 109642) | Freshwater wetland microbial communities from Ohio, USA - Open water 3 Core 3 Depth 4 metaG | ecosystem: Environmental > Aquatic > Freshwater > Wetlands | place: USA: Ohio, Lake Erie, Old...
GCATCCTGAAGTCGCTGGTCGAGATCTCGCGCAAGATCAAGGCGGTCAGCGCCACCATTCTCCAGCAAAAGGGCAAATCCTTTTCCTCCACGCTGCGGGTCGGGCTGATGGACAAGCCGGAGACCATCCGCTTCGCCGCCGGCGAACCGTTCTACGAGCGGTTCCTTAAGGAGCGGCAGGCGGTGCTCATCCTCGAGCGGCCCTCCAGGGTTCGCGGGCTGGTGGGGAAATTCCACCCCGAAGATCTGAAGTACATGCAGGGCGCATTGTTCCTGCCCGCGGTCTTCCAGCGCGTTCGCGCTTTCCTGTTCCTGGGCCTGCCCAGCCGCAAGGATCTGGAGCTCAAGGAGATCATCGGCAAGCTGGACATCTACTGATCCGCCGGCCCTTTTCACCCGCTTTTTTCGAATCCTTGACATACAGTTTCAAAAAAAGGTACATTAACTAACACCTTATGTCGGAGGAATTTAATGCGCATCATTTGGTACGTCATTATTCCTCTCGCTGGTCTTTTTCTGGGATGGTTGATTCGCTGGCTGTACGCCAGGTTCCAACTTGCTTCATCGGAGCAGAAAGCAGAGCGGGTAATCCAGGAAGCCTTGACGGAAGCAGAGGCCAAGAAGAAAGAGGCCCTGCTCGAAATCAAAGACAGGCAGATCCGGGAGAGAAACCAACTAGAACGTGAAACACGGGAGCGCCGTATCGAGCTGCAACGCATGGAACGGCGGCTCGTGCAGAAGGAAGAGAACCTCGAGAAGCGGCAGGAGTTCCTAGAAAACCAGGAGAGAGACCTGGCCGGGCGGGACAAGGCGCTGGGGGAGCGTGAACGGGCCCTGAGCCAGGAACAGGACAAATGGACGAAAGAGCTGGAGCGCATCTCCGGCCTTTCGGCCGAGGAAGCGAAGCGCCTGCTGATCCAGAGCCTGGAGAACGAGGCGCTGCGCGAAGCGCAGGTCAAGATCAACCTGATCGAGCAGGAAGCCCAGCTCACCGCCGAGCGCAAGGCGCGCGATATCGTCGTGGCCACGATCCAGCGCATCGCCACGGACGTCAGCTCCGAGGTCACGGTATCCACCGTGAGCCTGCCCAACGACGAGATGAAGGGGCGGATCATCGGCCGAGAGGGACGCAACATCCGCACCCTGGAGACCCTGACCGGCGTGGACGTGATCATCGATGACACCCCTGAAGCGGTGGTGATATCCTGCTTCGATCCGATCCGCAAGGAAATCGCCCGCGTCGCGCTGGAGCGGCTCATCTCGGACGGCCGGATCCACCCGGCCCGCATCGAGGAGATCGTGCAGAAAGTGACCAAGGAGGTGAGCCAGACCATCTACGAAGAGGGGGAGAAGGTGCTCTTCGAGCTCGGCATCCACAACATGACCCCTGAAGGGATCCGGGCTTTGGGCAGGCTGCACTACCGAACCAGCTACGGGCAGAACGTGCTGGACCACTCCAAGGAGGTGGCCCTGATCGCCGGCGCCCTGGCCGCCGAGCTCGGTGCGGACGTGCAGATCTGCAAGCGCGCCGCCCTGCTGCATGACATCGGCAAGGGGGTGGAGGCCAACGGCGAAGGCAACCACGCCGAGCTGGGAATGGAACTGGCCCGCAAGATCAGCGAGGACGGCCGGGTGGTGAACGCGATCGGGGCGCACCACAACGACGTGGAGCCGGCCAGTCTGGAGGCCGTCGTGGTGCAGATCGCCGATGCCATCTCCGCCTCACGTCCCGGAGCCCGCCGGGAGACCCTGGACAACTACCTCAAGCGCCTGGAAAACCTGGAAAAGATCGCCGAGGGCTTTCCCGGGGTGGACAAGGCCTACGCCATCCAGGCCGGCCGTGAGGTGCGCATCATGGTCAACAATGACGAGGTGGACGACGAAGGGGCCAAGAACCTGGCCAAGAGCATCGCCAAGAAGATCGAGGCCGAGCTGAAATATCCAGGGCGGATCAAGGTGACCATCATCCGCGAGACCCGGATCGTGGAGTACGCCCGCTGAGCGATACGATCCGCGTCCTGTTTCTCGGAGACGTGGTCGGACCGCCCGGCACCCGGGCCCTGTTCGTCGGGCTGCCCGCGCTGGCCAAGCAGACCCGCGCCGACCTGGTGGTGGCCAACGGGGAGAACGCGGCGGACGGGCTGGGCCTGACTCCCGAGATCGCCGGCTCCCTGTTCCAGAGCGGGGTGGACGTGATCACCTCGGGCAACCACATCTGGCAGCGCAGGGAGATCCTGCCCTTGCTGGACAGCGACGGGCGGATCCTGAGGCCGGAGAACTACCCGCCGGGAGTTCCGGGCAAGGGCCATCTGCTGCTAAACCGCCGGGAGACCCCGGTGGCCGTGGTCAACCTGCAGGGACTGCAGCACCTGCCCAGCATCCGCTGCCCGTTCAGCGTCGGCTTGGAGCTGGTGCGCAAGCTGCGCGGCAGGACCAAGGTCATCATCGTGGACTTCCACGCCGAGTCCCAGGAGGAAAAGGAGGCTCTGGCCCTGCACCTGGACGGGCAGGTGAGCGCGGTGATCGGCACGCACACCCACGTGCAGACCGCCGACGAGCGCGTGCTGCCGGGCGGCTGCGCCTATATCGGGGACGCGGGTATGACCGGGCCGCGGGAGGGGGTGATCGGGATGAAGCGCGAGGTCTCCATCCGCAGGAGCCTGACCCAGATCCCGATCAAGATGGAGGTGGACGCCTCCGAGCCGCTGATCATGGGGGCGCTGGTGGAGATCGACGCCGCAGGAGGCAAGGCACTGTCCATCCGGCGCATCCGCCAGGAACCGTGAAGCGCCCCACCCTGCTCGAAGTGCTGAAAGCCCGCTACCCGCAGATCGAGACCGAGGAGCTGCGCGCCCGCATCCTCTGCGGCGAGGTGTGGGCCGACGGCGCGCGGCTGCGCGACCCGCGGGCCCTGGTGTCGGGCCCGGACGCGCCGATCACGTTGAAAAGGAAGCGCTTCGTCTCCCGGGGAGGGGAGAAGCTGGAGGCCGTGCTCGAAGCCTGGGGTATGGAGGTGCGCGGCCTGGCGCTGATCGATGCCGGCTGCTCCAGCGGGGGATTCACCGACTGTCTGTTGCAGCGCGGGGCCAGGCGCGTGCTGGCGGTGGACGTGGGCAGCGGCGTGCTGGACTACCGCCTGCGCCGGGACGCGCGGGTCACGGTGCTGGAGCGGACCAACGTGATGGCCCTGTTCGCGGATCGGCTTCCCGAGAAGCCCGACGCCGCGGTGGCCGACCTGTCGTTCCGCTCGCTGCGCGGCGCCGCCGCCCACCTGCTTTCCCTCACCGGGGAGCGCTGGCTCATCGCCCTGGTCAAGCCGCAGTTCGAGCGCGCGGCTCCGGGGACGGGCTTCCGCGGAGTAGTCCGCTTCCGCGGGGTGGTCCGGGAGGCTGCGGAGGTCCGGTCCATTCTGGAGGCCCTGGCCGCCGACCTGGAGCGGGAGGGGGCCTTCCTGCACCGCGCCCGCTTTTCGGCGCTGCGCGGAGCCAAGGGCAACCGCGAGTGTTTCTTCCTGCTCAGAGACTGGCCCGGGCTTGAGAGCGCCGCGGCGGTGCTGGCTGGCCTCCCAGCGCAATAGCGCTAGCGCAGTAGCGCTCGCTGCGCGGACAGCTAGCGCGGAGAGCGTGAGCGCTAGCGGGCGAAGGAGCTGCGGGCCAAGGGCTTGCCGATGTACAGGCCCTCCGGGCCGAGATAGCTGGCCGTTTTCCCGTCGATGAGGATCTGCACCTGTTTCACGGTGGGGAACTCCGTAGCCGAGTAGACCACCTGCTTGAGCTGCGCCGCCAGCCCCTCCTTGCCCAGGGAGTTGAAACGGAAGGCCTCGCTGAAGTCCAGGTAGGCGGTATCCTGCTTGACGTAGACCCGGCGCAGGCGCGTCTCGGGGGAGATCAGGCTGATCAGCCCCTGGTTGACCTCGGTGGGCGTGGGGCCCTTGAGCAGGGCTTGCAGGGTGGAGGTGAGCGGAGCGTCCACGTACTCCACCGGCCGGATGACCCCCTTGAGCTGGATGTTGCCGCCGGGATCCACCGCGATGAAGAATAGGCGCGCCTGACGGGTTTTGGCGGCCGGCTTCGCCGGCTGCGCGGCGCCGCTGGAGCCGGGCTGCCTGGGCTGCTGAGGCGGCTGCTGCGGCGCCCTGTCCACGCTGACCACCACCTCCTCCTGCGGAGCTGCCTTGGGGGCGCTCGTCTCGGGCTGGCTTCCCTTTTCCCTGGCTCCTTCGTTGCCCGTACGGGCCCCATTGCCCGAAGGAGCCTCAATGCCCGTATGGGCAGGCGGCTCGACCACCACCTCAACCGGGGCCGGCTTTTTCCTTTCGAACAGCCGGGTGAAGCCGGTCTTTTCGATCACCTCCTGGACTTTGGAGCGGTTGAACAGGAAGATCACCAGGGCCAGCAGCACCAGGGCGATGTAGAACAGGCATCCGAGGGTGTTTCGCTTGTGTGCCATATCCACTCATATCATCGGCATTACGGCCGGGGCGATTGATTTGACAGTATGAACGAAACTGCCTATAGTAACAGCGCTATGAAGTTCGTCAAGGGGATCGGTGTCTCCCCGGGGATCGCCATCGGCAAGGCGTTCCCGTACGCGGGGCGCTCCACCAGCGTGCCCGCCTACGACATCACGCCAGCCCAGATACCCCGTGAGAAGGCCCGATTCCGGGAGGCGCTGCAGGAGGCCGCCCGGGAGCTGGAAGAGCTGCGCGCCAGCACCCATCCGCAGACCGGGGAGGTGGAGCGCAAGTTCCTGGACTCCCACATCCTGATGCTTCGGGATCCCGAGCTGATTGAGCGCGTCCAGAGCGAGCTGGCCGAGCAGAAGAAGAACGTGGAGTGGGTCCTGCAGGAGGTGATCACGGCGATCACCGCGAAGCTGGACTCCAGCGACGACGAATATATGCGCGAGCGCAGCGCCGACTTCCAGGACGTCTACTCCCGCATCCTGGGCCATTTATTGAAGGCCCAGCGGGTCTCGCTCACCTCGCTGGCCGAGGACTGCGTGCTGGTCGCCCACAACCTGCTTCCTTCGGACGTCATCTCCATGGACAAGCGCAGGGTCATGGGCCTGGCCTCCGATTCCGGAAGCAAGACCTCGCACGTGGCCATCCTGGCCCGCTCCTTCGCCATTCCGGCGGTGCTCGGTCTCTCGGAGGCGAGCCGGCAGGTCGAGGAGGGCGACACCGTCATCGTGGACGGCCACCAGGGCGTGGTGATCGTCTCCCCCGACGAGGCCACCGAGCGCCAATACCAGGCCAGCCGGGAGGCCTGGCTGAAGCACGAGCTGCAGCTGCTCTCCCTGAGCGAGCTGCGCGCCGAGACCCGCGACGGGAAGCTGATCCAGCTGGAATCCAATATCGAGGTGCCCGAGGAAACCGATTCGGCCCTGGCCCACGGAGCCGACGGGGTGGGGCTGTTCCGCTCGGAGTTCCTCTACATTCTGCCCAAGCGTTTCCCCACGGAAGAGGAACAGCTGGAAGCCTACACCCGGGTCCTGCAGGCCATGAATCCCCGTGCGGTGACCATCCGCACCCTGGACCTGGGGGGCGAGAAGATCATCCCGGGAGTCACCCCGGGGGGCGAGAGCAACCCCATCCTGGGCTGGCGGGCCGTGCGGTTCTGCATCTCCCGCCCGCAGATCTTCAAGGCCCAGCTGCGCGCCCTCCTGCGGGCCTCGACGCACGGAAATCTAAAGATAATGTTCCCCATGATATCGGGCATCGAGGAGCTCGATGCCACCCTGGAGCTGCTGGACGAGGCCAAGCAGGAGCTCATTGCCAGGGGGGAGAGGTTCGAGGAGGACATCCCCGTAGGGATCATGATCGAGGTCCCCTCGGCCGCCTTCACCTCCGACATCCTGGCCCGGAGGGTGAGCTTTTTTTCCATCGGCACCAACGACCTGATCCAGTACATGATCGCCGTGGACCGGGAGAACGAACGGATCGCCTACCTCTACGAGCCGTTCCATCCGGCGGTTCTGCGCCTTCTGAAAACCGTGGTCGACAACGCCCACGCCAGCGGCATCCCGGTCGGGATATGCGGCGAGATGGCCGCCGACCCCTACGCCGTGGTCGTGCTGCTGGGACTGGGGCTGGACGAGTTCAGCATGAGCTCCATCGCCATCCCTGAGACCAAGCGCATCATCCGCTCGGTCACGCTCGCCGAGGCCGAAGACCTGGTCGGGACGATACTAGAAATGAAGAGCTTCCGCGAGATCGATCGGCACGTGCGCAGCTGGATGGAGGAGCGCTTTGAGTTCATCGGTTCCTACTAAAGAAAAGCTTTTCACCGTGGCCATCCTGGGCCGAGCCAACGTGGGCAAGTCGACCCTGTTCAACCGCCTGCTGGGCAGCCAGCGCTCCATCACCGACCCGACGCCGGGGGTCACCCGGGACATCCTGGAGGGCGAGTGCTCGATCCAGGGCAGGCGCATCCAGCTGCTGGATACCGGCGGCTTCACCACCGAGCACGGTCCCCTGGAGCGGCAGGTCTCCCGGCGCAGCATTGCCGTGGCCGAGCGGTGCGACCTGATCCTGCTCCTGGTGGAGGTCGGCGGGCTCACCCGCGAGGACTACGAGCTGGTCGAGCGGCTGCGGCCCTATGAGGGCAAGCTGGTGCTGGTAGCCAACAAGGTGGACAATCCCCGACAGGAGCTGGCCGTAGGGGAGCTGCACCACCTGGGCTTCAGCCGCCTGGTGGGGGTATCCGCGGTCCACGGGCGCGGCATCCAGGAACTGAAGGCGCTGATCCGGCAGGCGGCCGGGGAGGCGCCCGAGGCGGTGAGCGAGCCGGCGTCGCCGGCGGGTGCGCTCCGGCTGGCCATCCTGGGCAAGCCGAACACCGGAAAGTCCACTCTTCTGAACCTGCTCGTGCAGGACGAGCGCTCCCTGGTGGCCGAGCAACCCGGAACCACCAGGGATCCGATTACGGCCATGTTCCGCTACCGGGGCAGGCCCATCGTGGTCATCGATACCGCCGGCATCCGCCGCAAGAGCCGGGTCTCCGAGGCGGTGGAGTACTACTCGGTGAACCGGGCGATCCGCAGCATCGAAGAGGCCGACGTCGTGGCTCTGCTGCTCGACGCCCGGGAGGGCGTGTCCGACCAGGACAAGAAGATCGCCTCCCTGGCCGTGGAGAAGGGCCGGGGCGTGGTGCTGGTGCTGAACAAGTGCGACCTGCTCGGCGAGGCGGGCGGGACCATTCCGGCGGTCGAGGAGAAGGTGCGCTTTTTCTTTCCCCTGCTGGAGTTCGCGCCGCTGGTCCCGATCTCGGCCCGCAGCGGCTTCGGGGTGAACAGGCTGCTGGAGACCTCTTCGCGGGTGGGCCGGCAGCTCGGCCGCCGCGTGGCGACCAACCGCTTGAACCAGGCCCTAAAGCGCTGGGTGGCGGAGTACCCGCTGCCGGTCCGGGGCAGGAACGTGAAGATCCGCTACGCCACCCAGACCGGGGTTCATCCGGTGCGCTTCCTGTTCTTCGTCAACACCCTCAGGGGCTTCCCCTCCCGCTATCTGCAGTACCTCAAGAACCGGATCCGCCGCGACCTGGGCTTCGATCTGATCCCCATCGCCATCGAGCTGCGGGAATCCTGATCCGAGCCATGGGCAGGCGCTATTCCATCGGCGAAATGTCCAACCTCCTCGGTGTCAAGGCCCACGTCATCCGCTACTGGGAGGAGGAGATCCCCTTCATCGCTCCGCGCAAGGACCTCACCGGCCGCAGGGTGTACACGGAGCGCGAGGTTCAGCTGCTCCTGCGGCTCAAGGATCTGTTGTACCGGGATCGCTACACGATCGAGGGGGCGAGGGAGAGGATCTGGCTGGACCTGAATCCCTCGGAACCGGAGCTTCTGGGGCGCGTGGCCGCGATCCGCCGTGAGCTTCTGGCGATCTGGCTCCGCGTGCGGGAGCGCCGGGGGTGAACGAGGCGGAGCTGATCCGCTGCTGGACCGGCGAGGGGCAGGCCCAGCTGTTCGAGAGCTGGCGGGAGCGCCCGGAGGCCCTGCGCCGCCGGCTGCTGGAGGACCTGCGGGCCCTGGAGCCGGGCCTGGTCCGCAGCCTGGTCAGCGAGCTGCGGGCGGGCCCGGAGGCCTCCCCCCTGGAGGCCGAACCGCTGGAGCCGGTGCCCCCGTCCGGCTGGCGGGGCCGCGATGATGCCCGAGCCCTGGGCGAGCAGCTGATCAGAGGCGCGGCCACCGGATTCCTCACCGCGGCCGGAGGGCAGGGGACCCGGCTGGGCTGGCAGGGGCCCAAAGGCTTCTTCCCGATCTCCCCCATCCGCGGCGCCTCTCTGTTCCAGATTCTGGCCGAGAAGCTGCTGGCCGCCCGGAGGCGCTACGGAGTACCCATGCCCTGGTACATCATGACCAGCCCGCTGAACCATGGCCAGACCTCGGACTTCTTCAGGGAGCACGATTTCTTCGGCTTGCCTCGCGAGGAGGTGGTGTTCTTCGTCCAGGCCATGCTGCCTACGCTCACGCCCTCGGGCAAGCTGCTCCTGGCCGCGGACGGGGGGCTGGCCAAGCACCCGGGCGGGCACGGAGGCGCCCTGGATGCCCTGCGGGCCGGCGGGCTGCTGGAGGAGATGGGACGGCGGGGGATCGAGGAGCTGTTCTACTTTCAGGTCGACAATCCCCTGATTCGAGTGCCCGATGCCGAGTTCGCGGGCTTCCAGCGGCTCGCCGGCTCCGAGATGTCCACCAAGGTCGTGTCCAAGACCGGTCCCGAGGAAAAGCTCGGCGTGCCGGGCCTGAGCGCAGGTCGTCCCTGGATCATCGAATACTCGGAGCTGGACCGCCGGACCAGGCACGCACGCCGCCCCGACGGGAGGCTGCGCTTCGCCCACGGCTCCATCGCCGCGCACCTCTTGAGCTTCCGCTTCCTGTCCAACGCCTCCCTGCGCCTTCCGCTGCACCAGGCTCGCAAGAAGGTGCAGGTTCTGGTGCCGGGGCCCGGGGGCGGAGTTCTGGAGGAGCGCGAGGCGGTCAAGCTAGAGAAGTTTATCTTCGATGCCATCCCCCTGGCCGCCAACCCCCAGTTCCTGGAGACCGAGAGGGAGGAGGAGTTCGCCCCGCTGAAGAACGCGAGCGGGCCGGACTCGATCGAAACCTGCCGGGATGGCCTCGCCCGCCAACAGGCCCGCTGGCTCCGGAGTTGCGGGGTCGAGGTCCCTGAACGGGAGGGGCGGCCTGCCGTGCGCATCGAGGTCAGCCCCCTGTACGCCGATAGCCCGGAAGCGCTGAAGAATCGCCTGGGAGGGACCGTTAATAGAATTGATGAGGATACGCTGTTCGCTTGAGGCCGCCTTCCTGCTGCTGCCGGTGATGCTCTTCGCCCAGATCCCGGAGAACCAGGAGGTGCGCGAACGGTTCCGTGAGCTGGTGCTGGCCCCCCTGAGCCAGGGGGTCGCTGCTCCGGCATCTCTCCTTCCCCAGAGCAGGGGGCCGCGGGTGGCGTTCCGGACCGAAGCGGGGGAGGGGGCCCTGTACTACCTGTTTCTGAACGAGGAGGGCTCCTCGTTTCCGATCGCCGGAAGCGGCAGCTGGATCATCAAGCGGGAGCGAGCCGAGGGGCAATTCCTGCAGGCCAAGGTATACTTCCGCAGCGACCCCGGCTGTTTCCTGCGCCTGTTTCCCGCCGGCGGCCGGACCAGCGCGGACGTTTACCTGTTCGGCCTCCAGGTGGACCGCAAAGTGCTGCTTCCGCTGGCCTTCACCGAGCTGCTGTTCCAGCCTTTCCAGTACATCCAGCAGCTTTCCGCAGCCGTGGTGCGCTGGGACCTGCTGCTCTATACCGGCAACCCGACGGCGGATCGGCACACCGAGAGCCTGCTGGCCGCCATTCGCGCCGCGCTGCCCGCTCTGCGCCAGGCTGACGACGGGGCCATGGATGCCCAGGGCAGGTACGTGCGCATCGCAGACCTCTCGGCCCAGGAGGATCCGTCCGGCGGCGGAGGGCTGAACTGCTCGGGATTCGCCAAGTGGATCACGGACGGTTTCGTCTACCCGCTCACGGGAAGCTACCTGGATATCACCGCGCTCAAGCAGCGGCATCTCGGATTGCGAGGCAACCGCTGGAGCAGCAGGTACGAAGAATCCCGGGACCCTTATTTCGGCCTGGACTGGTCGCGCAACCTGGCTCTAGCCCTGCAGACCGCCGCTGGGTTCCCTGGCCTGGGGCCCGAATCGAACGATGTGCGCGACCTTCCGTACCTGCGCTACCGCGAGGATGTCGGTTACCCGGTGGAGGAGCTCTCGCTGGCCCTGTTCCTGGACGCCCGGGAGCATCCCGGCAGTCTCTACCTCGGCTCCCTGAACCGGGAGTTCGGCCAGGATCCGGCGCTGCGCCAGCATTACCACCTGATCGCCTTCCTGCCCTACTTCACGGCAGATGGGGCCTTCCGTGTAGCCGCGTTCGACACCGGCCAGGAGTCCAGCGTTGAGGCGATCAAGAGCCGCTTCGCCGGCCATTTCGTCCACCTGGTGCGTCTCGACGCGAGCGGGGAGTTCAGCGCTCCGGCCGCCCGCGGCAGCGGAAATCGTTGACAACCCCGCGGGGGATGGCTATGATAGAGCTAACAGGCCGGATTGTCTCGGGTTTCCGTTGAGAAATCGCTTGGGGGAGGGGAACGATGATTTTCTCACTGGGCAACCTGCTATCCATATTCATAGTCCTGGTAATCCTCATCATCTATAGGGCGCTGGACCGTAACAACCGCTCGCTGGAAAAGGTCAAACGCTTCACCGACAAGATCCGGGATTCCCTCGCCGCGCAGGTGGAGGAGAAGACCGCCGAGATGAAGACCCTGTCCATCGAGCTGGGCGTCAATCTGAAAACAGGCAAGGAAGTGCTCAAGCGGGTCCGCGAGGTGGAGGAGGAGCTGGCCAAGAAGGCCTCCGGGGTGGGGGAGATTCAAACCAGGCTGGAAGGCTATGACCGGGCCATGGCCGAGCTGGTGGGCATGACCGCCCGCGTCGACGAAAACCTGAAGCGCGTCCAAGCCGAGTCGGCCTTCGTGGACAAGGTAGGAAAACGCCTCGGCGATGCCTCGGCCAGGCTGGCCCGGGTCGAGCAGGACGTGGACCGGGTCCAGAGCAAGCTGGCCGAGCAGAACCGGCAGAGCCTGCAGGCGCTGCACCAGGAGCTGACCCACGAGGTGAGCGCCCAGGTGCAGGGCCTGACCGGCTTGCTGGGCGAATCGGAGAAACGGGTCAAAGATTTCGGGACCTACCTCAGTCGCCTGGAGGTTGGGGCCGCCGAGCTGGAGAAGCAGCGCCTCGGGTCGCTGGCCAAGGGCTTCGAGCAGCTGGAGCTGGAAGCCAGGGGCAGGCGCTCCGGCCTGTTGAAGGAATTCGTCGTTTCCCTGAACAAGCTGCTCGGGGAGGCGGAGGCCCGGGGTGACAAGCTCAAGGGGGTCCTGGGGCAGGCGCTGGTCACGGCGCAGGAGAAGCTCGGCGGGCAGCAGCAGTGGCTGGAGGAGATGGACCGCCTCAAGGCGGAGGCGACCCGGCGTCTGGCCCAGGCCACCGAGGAGCTGGAGGCCGAAGCGCTGAAGCGTGTGGCCAAGGGCATGGAAGTTTACGCGCACGAGA
>Ga0153916_10003580_pt1 | contig 11585 bp, 14 predicted proteins | sample Opewatmetagenome_FD_109642 | JGI IMG/M metagenome (GOLD analysis project Ga0153916, IMG submission 109642) | Freshwater wetland microbial communities from Ohio, USA - Open water 3 Core 3 Depth 4 metaG | ecosystem: Environmental > Aquatic > Freshwater > Wetlands | place: USA: Ohio, Lake Erie...
CCCAGCATTCGATAACACAGGTTATACACTGGTTTCTGATAGGTCTCAACCAGCTGGGTGAATGCTTCTTGATTACCTCGATGAACCTGGTTGAGAACTTCAGGCTCTAGGTTATTCACGTGATGCTCCTGTATGGTTATCTGTTCCTATATACGCAAGATGTAATAATTCGTTGCATGTATACAGGTTGATAAAAGATCAAACCATTATTTGACCACAACCAATAACCCAGGCACTCATAGAATCTGAGGTTTTCCGGTTCACTTTTGTAGGGAACGGAAACCTTCACCCAATGCTTCATGAGCCTGACCGATCACTATAAATGCATCTGGATCCGCATCGAGTACCAGACTCTTAAGCACGCTTACCTCAGAGCGATTGATGACACAATAAAGCATGGAACGTTTCGAACCAGTATATACTCCAGTAGCCTCGATAGAAGTCACCCCGCGTTCCAAATCAGTCAGGATCGAATGGGACACCTGGTCTGGATTCGAGGTGATGATAATGGCAGTACGGATGACGTTGGGACCATTTGTGGTCACTTCTGCTGCGATCCCACTGATAAATAACATGATAATTGCATATAAGGCATTTCTCCAGCTATAGGTCAGCCCGCCCAACAGCATGATGAGTGAATCGGTGATCAGATAGCTTTGTGAAATAGGTAGGCTTCGCCAATTGTTGATAATGCGTACCAGGATATCTGTCCCACCGCTAGTACCTCGCCCTCGATACACCAGCCCATAACCAATGCCACTGATTACACCCCCATACAGGGTGTTCAACACCAGGTCAGAGGACAAACCTTCCTTGGGTAAAAATAGCACGAGATAGTCAGTAAAAAGCGCGATTGTGACGACAGCGTAAGCGGTGCGGAAGGCGAAACGCCTGCCACCCAAATGACGCCATCCCAATATTAGGAGGGGGATGTTTCCTATCAGGATCATAACGCCGATAGGGAAATTCGTGTAATAATTGATTATTTGTGCCAGGCCACTAATACCCCCATTGACCAGATGACCAGGCACAAGGAACAGGCGGATCGCGAAAGCTTGCAATAGGGTTCCAAGTGTGATCAGGAGGTAATCACGTCCGGAAGTCCAAGAAAAGTTGCGAAACAAGGATCTCAATTGGGTACTCATTCGAGTAGTTTTGCATTTGCCAGGATTTCGATAACCCCGAGCACGGCAGAATTATCCAGATCACCCATACCCATCTCCAGCATGGCATTGAAGAGCTGAGCATCCACAGCCGCTGAAGGCAAGGGGATGCCATATTGGCGGGCAGTTTCAAGGATGATATTCATATCCTTGGCTTGCATATAGGCTTTAAAACCTGGGCTTCGATTATCTGAAAAAAGTCGTTGCGGTTTAACATCGAGGGTCCAACATTGAGCTGCCCCACCTTTGATTGCATCAACTACTTTCTGAGGATCAGCGCCAGCTTTCTTGGCAAAGATTAGCAATTCACCCATCGCCACCATTTGGGCAGCGACCATGATTTGATTTGCGGCTTTGGCTATCTGCCCTGCACCTGGATCACCCACATGGGTGATCGTCTTTCCAATGGCAGCAAAAACCGGGCGGGCAACTTCTACTGCAGAGGCGGGACCCCCAATCATGATTGTAAGTGTACCCTGGCGGGCACCGATATCTCCTCCACTAACAGGCGCATCCAGGCATTGAACACCCTTTCGCTCAAGCACAGTGGCGATTAGGCGTGCGGTGGCGGGTTTGATAGTCGAATTATCCACATAAATCAACCCTGGATGTGCTCCGGCGATAATCCCATTTTCACCTAATGCTACTAATTCAACATCCGGTGTATCCGGCAGGTTGGTAAATACGACATCCACCTGGGTAGCAACTTGCGCTGGGGAAGCCGCTGGTTGGGCACCTTCACTAACCAGCTCAGTGACCGCAGCCTGGCTTCGATTATGAACGACCAATGGAAATCCTGCCTTGAGGATATTGCGTGCGATGGATTTTCCCATTATGCCTAAACCAATGTAGCCAATTTTCAGGGAATGTGACATAAAGGCTCCTTACAAGAGCGATTAGTTATTGTTTTTTTATTTTTGGTAGTTTTCTGCTCACTGGACCGTCTTTTGTATCTAAAATTTCCCATCCAGACTTCTCGATTTGCGAACGTAATTCATCCGCGATGGCCCAATTGCTCGCATGACGGGCTTTCTGACGGGCTTGAATCAACTGCAAGACTTCTTCAGATGGGCTATGAGGAGCTGTTGGGTCTTTAAGCGATCTAGCCTGAATGGCTTTTTGCCAGATGGACGGCGGTAAGTTGGCTTCTGGAAAATTAGGGTGAACATGACCAATTTCACTCATTGAAAAATTTTGGCCATCCTGGTATTGGTGAAAGTGACCTTCGCGTTGCATAGCAATTTTCGCTAAATCTTCATTAGTTCCCTTGATATTTATAGGCGCACCAGCCGATGAAAATAGGTGACCTTTACGGATATGTTTGTGACCAGTGTGCAGAATGGTTACCATACCCAATCCCATGACGTGGCACTCACAGCTCGAGGGGTTCATGATCAAAGCGGTTTTTTCATCCAAACCGATAATGGTCATTTCTTCAGGGAGCATATCCATCAGGCGGATGAAACGTTCCTGACCCATAAAACAACGACTGGTATCGAGATCGGCACCGCCTTCGTGGTTATTCCAATGGGGGATTAAGACGAGTTGAAGTCCATAAAGTTTGAAAAAGTTAAGACCACCAATCCAGTGAATATCTTCCCCAACTTTATAGATTTCGTATACCGGCAAAGCGTACGCACTGAAAGCCACTGTAGCAGCACTGGCTAGGGCGAGTACTGCACCCAGCTGGTGGCGCGCAATTAGATAATACCAGGCCAAGCTATCTCGCAGTTGTCGGATGGCATAAGAGGGGCTGCCAGGACCCATAAAGATCAGATCTGCATCGAGGATGGGCGTGAGAATTTCGGGCTCATCAGGGCTGAAAGGGGTCCCTCGCATGCGAGCCGGGATGATATCAACCTGGGGAGAGTAATTTTGTAATCTATGGGTAAAAAAATCACCGACCCGACTGATGACTTGATGAGAATTCAGCTCAAATCCGGCTGGCGTCTCCAGTAAGGCTAACCTAGGTGATTGGGGAAGCGATCGAATAATCCGATCGAAGATCTTCCGACCGGTAGGGGAAGTTTCACCTGAGCCGAAGAGGATGATTAATCCAGGTTCTGGGAAGATTTGGTCACTCATTACCCTTACCCTTGCAATAATTCGCTGATTTCATATTACCAGAATCAGACTCGGAGAGCCGTCTAATTCTTTTGATACATGTGACGTATGTTTGGAACCAGATATTCCGCGAATGAACGCTGCACATCATAATCTGGTTGCCAGGTCCAATTCCGTCGGGCAGCACTATCATCCAAATCCGCAGGCCATGAATCAACAATTGCCTGGCGTTTAACATCTGGCTGGAAGGTGATCTGTGCACCGGGGAAGAATTTTATAACCCATTCACGGAACTCTGCTGCAGATAAGCTAAAGCTGGTTACGTTATAAATTGAATGTTTTATTGCTGACCTCGGTGCGCTAGTGAGCATCAGTAGAGATTTAACTGCATCTGGCATAACCATGAAAGGGATACGCACATCTTCGCGCACAAAACACTCATATGGTTTCTTCTGGGCGGCATAATGCAACATCTCGGGACCATAATCGCTGGTACCCCCGCTTGGAACCGTAAACGCACTGATCAAACCTGGAAAGCGCAAACAACGGAAGTCCAGCATCACTGGCAGGTCTGCTGCTAATTGGCGGTAATACTTACTAAAGTAGGTTCCTAATTGCTCGCAATAAAGTTTATTGCAACCGTACATGGTGCGTGGGTTATTCCATTCCCATTCCCGCACACGGGTATAGGCAGCCTTGGTGTCCAAATCTGGTAAACCATAGGCGGCTATCGAGCTGGGAAAGATGAATTTTACCGGCTCATTACGCCATTCAGACTGTTCGGCTGCCAGGTTTAATAAGCCTAATGTTCCTTCCACATTTACCCTGTGAGCAGCTTCAGGGGAGAATTCACTGCGGGTGGAAAGCAAGGCTGCTAAATGGTAAATCGTATCCAACTCATATTCGCTAACCAGCCGCGAAAGCAAGGCTTTATCCATAATATCCCCTTGTTGTGCGATAACCAGCGATCGGATATCGTCGGGTAAAGGCGCAATATCAATGGTGATGATAGGCATATCCTTTTGTCTGATTAAGCTTTTTACCAATGCCTGACCAATTTCGCCTGAGGCTCCGGTGATTAGGATGACTTTTTTCCGCATAACTTCTCCTCCGTGATGTATTTGCGATTGGGTTGCGATAACAGGTGAGTATGTGCTAGAATGAACATACTAATTTTACAACACCTTTGGGTATTATCCAGGATTTATTGTTTCCGTGGATGAAAATTCGTAACCAATCCACAGTGATTAATTTCGATGATGTGAATGAAAAACCTTTTATACTATTGCATATTGGGTATTTTATGTTGCGGTTGTTCGGTCACACCGATATCCACCCCAATACCCACTGATACACAATCACCACCTACGGCAACCATAACCCCGACGATTATCTGGTTTCCACCCACTGCTACCTCGACACATTTTCCGTCCCCAGTCGTCACACCCACAGTGGATATGCGTCCTGAGCTTGGGCAAATATTGTTAGAAGATGATTTCTCTGACCCAAATGCATGGACCCTTTATCAATCCTCTACAGGAAGTGTAGCATTGGGTAAGAATGAGTTGACCATTGCGATTGGTGAGACGAATGCGAATTTGTTCAGCATACGAGAAGAACCAATCTTTACGGATTTCTATCTCGAGATCACTGCCGAACCCACGCTATGTAAAGACCTGGACGAATACGGTGTGCTGTTTCGAGTATCCCCAAAGATCGATTATTATCGGTTATCTCTATCCTGCAATGGACAGGTCCGGTTAGATAGGGTGAGTGATGGGCAGGCTTCATCACCACAACCTTGGATGCTTAGCGGTGCGGTGCCTCCTGGGGCACCCAGCTCATCCCGTCTGGGAATAGCTGCAGTTGGTGCTGAGATGAGCTTTTTTGTCAATGGTCATTACCAGTTTTCGATCCATGATCCATTGCTCACCGAAGGAGGCATGGGTGTTTTTGCCAGATCTACGAATAAAATGGCAATGACAGTTAATTACTCCAACCTTGTCATCTACGAGGTCATTAGATAGAGAATTATCGATTCTCTAAATAAACCCCTGACTATATGCCCAAACGTAATTTGACCAACCGGCTCAATGAATTATCACCGAAAGAATGGCTGAAATTCCAGAAATCCTGGTTTATCCATAACCCACCCCCACGCCAGAAAAATGTATTACGCCATCCAGCCAAGTTTCCAGAAACCCTGGCGATGGAATTCATCACATTTTTTACGAAACTTAATCAGGTGGTTTTAGATCCAATGGCAGGCACTGGGAGTTCGCTGGTAGCAGCCTTGCGATGTGGCAGGCATGCTTATGGCATTGAGCTAAACCCAACTTATGCAGAGATTGCCCGTCAAGTCCTTAGCGAGGAAAAGCAAAACCTGGGACTGGCTGCGAAAGATTTGCAATGCGAGCTGATTACCGGGGATGCTGCTCATATGACTGAAATTGCTTCAAGCCAACAAATCCCTCCCATCGATTACGTTATTACATCTCCACCATATTGGGATATGCTGCATGCCTATGGTGCGACCACTCAAAAAACTCGACGAACCTCTCAAGAATTGGACGTGGTTTATTCAAACGACCCAAATGATCTGGGAAATATCTCGGATTATGATAAATTCATTGATCGCCTGGTTTGTATATACGTGAATATGCAGACATTATTACGTTCGGGGGCATACATAACCATCATCGTAAAGAACGTCAAAAAGGGGGGAAGGATTTATCCCCTGGCTTGGGATCTCGCACAACGTTTGGGAGTCGTTTATGTACTCAAGGATGAAAAAATATGGTGCCAGGATAACCAGCGTTTATCCCCCTATGGGCTAGGGAATGCCTGGGTGAGCAACACCTTTCATCACTATTGTTTACAGTTTAGAAATGAGTGACCGCCCACTACACAACCCCTATTATTTTTTTGGATTCAGTGTACAATTGTTCTGTAAAGCCCAGTGAGTGTTCCCTAGGCTTTGGCCCGGATGGTGTTCATCCGGAACTTATATCAAATCGCTCACTGTAACGAAAGGAGTCCCCGCATGTCATACCATACTATTATATTAGTCGGAAATCTTGGTCGAGATCCAGAGATGCGCTATACGCCCTCGGGTCAGGCAGTCACGAATTTCTCGGTGGCTGTCAATGATAACTTCACCAGCAGCAATGGTGATAAGGTTGAAAGGACGATTTGGGTGCGAGTTTCCACTTGGGGGAAACAAGCAGAAATTTGTAATCAATATCTCAAAAAAGGGAGGAAAGTGCTGGTCGAGGGTCGTTTAGTGACTGATCCCAGTACGGGCGGCCCACGAGTTTGGAACCGGCAAGATGGTACGCCGAGTGCGTCTTTTGAAGTCAGTGCTCAAACGGTTCGCTTCTTATCTACACGAGGTGAGGATGAGAGTGTTGGAGCGCCTCCTGGTGAAGCTGCCGGTCAAACCGAAGACGCGGGCGATATACCGTTCTAATTCACCAATAAATAAGGTGCGGAGCATTACTTCGCACCTTACTTAATTATCCTACCAATAAAATCCATTGGATAATATCTGTAGGATAAAAACTTTAGGATAAATACTTATGTCCAATCCTGCTCAGAACCGTCCGGTGACTCCGGCACCACCCACATTGGAAATACCTCCTGACCTGAAGACAGACTATGCTAACGTGGTCCGGATTGCACATTCACCCTCAGAGCTGGTCTTTGATTTTGCCCACTTACTGCCCGGGGTTACTCCTGCTCGTGTTTGTACACGAGTGGTTATGTCTCCTTTGGGGGCTAAATTATTACAGAGGGCATTAGCGGAAAATTTGTCGCGATATGAGGCTGCATTCGGTGAGATAAAAATACCTGGAGAGAACTCACTGGCAGATTTCTTATTCCACCCGCCTACACCCCCAAAAGAGTGAAGTAAATGCCGCAGAAATTAGAAGATATCGCAGAAAAAATCCACAGATCCTTCGAAGTCTGTACATCCGAACGCGATCGGGCACTTACCCAGGCGCGTACCTTAACCCGTCATTGTGCCAACGCCATCCGGGCTATTCACCGAGACGAACATTCCTTAGCCCGCCAACATCTCGATGAAGCCCGTCAGTTAGTGCAATCCTTACGAGATAATTTGGATGATTTACCAGACCTCTTTTACGCAGGTTATACCCAGGACGCCCTGAAAGAATACGCAGAAGCAGCTCTGGTGTATGCCTTAATCAATGATAATGATTTTCCATCTCCTGAAGACCTACTCTTGGAACCTGCCACCTATCTTCAGGGACTGGCAGAAGCTGTGGGTGAATTACGTAGGCGCATCCTGGACATGCTGCTTAAAGATAACCCACTGGAGGCGGAACGCTTATTGGGTGAGATGGATGATATCTACGCCATTTTGGTGACCATGGATTATCCCGATGCGATCACAGGGGGATTGAGACGATTGACGGACGTGGCGCGAGGTATCATCGAACGGACGAGAGGTGATTTTACGCTCAGCTTGCGTCAGGAACACCTGGAAAACAGCATCCGAGAATTGGAATCTAGATTGGATGAGCATAGCCAGTCAGAATGAGAATCCTCCGGGCATCTGAGATAGGTACCTATAAGTTTTGTAATCGTGCATGGTGGTACCAGCTACAGGGGTACGAGCCTGAAAATAAGGCCGAGATGGCAGGGGGTAGCGAATTTCACGAAAAACACTCCCGTGTGGTAGTCACAAGCAATTGCTTGCAGATCATCGCTTATTCAATGTTGCTATTGGCAATCCTGACCGCGATAATTTGGATCATCCAGGTAAATTTGTAAGTATTAATAAGATTGCTGGTGCGTGCATGCCCGTGCTTTATCTCTTGATCTTTTTTTTGGTAATTACCGTGGTCTTATTTATCCTGGCGTCTCGTCAGAGACGCCAGGCAGGAATTCCAGCCGGCAGGGTGATTTATTTCGATGCAGGTCAATGGGGTAAGGTAGAGAAACCTTTATATGATCCAGAATTGCGATTAACCGGCAAACCAGATTATCTGGTCAAACAGGGCGAGCAAGTCATTCCGGTCGAGGTAAAGTCTGGGAGAGCTCCCCATGTTCCCTATGATTCACACATATACCAGCTGGCTGCATATTGTTTGTTGGTTGACCATGAATACGGAATTCGCCCGACACATGGAATTCTCCATTACTCCAACCGGACCTTTGCCATTGATTTTAGCGCAGAGCTAGAATTATCGATTCAAACGACTATTCGTGAAATGCAGGAACGAACCAGTCGTTCTCAAGTGGAACGCTCGCACCAAGACGGAAAACGTTGTCCGCATTGTGGTTATCGATCCGTATGTGATCAGGCTCTCAGGATATAATTAAGCCATGATGTCTGAAGAAAATAAACCAATCCGCAGAATCGCAATTGTTGGCTCGCAGAATCTGCCGGGTACAGAAAAAGAATCTGTAGCAATCGCCTCATTTCTCAAGGAGAGAAATATAGAAACCCAACATGGTTTTTTATATGATGAAGCGATGTACCGGCGGGTAAAACAAGGTGAATTTGATGTCTTGATCGCATTGGGTGGGGATGGGACCATGCTGCGAGCCGGGCATCTGGGAGGTCCATCTGGTGTGCCCATCCTGGGGATAAATCTGGGTCGGTTTGGGTTTCTGACAGAGATCGCCCAGGATCAATGGGAAGAATTCCTGCCCCGTATGATCGCAGGTGAGTATTGGTTAGAAAAGCGGATGATGTTATGCGCTGAGCAGTGGCGTGCAGACTCATTGTTGGGTAAGTGGGATGTTTTGAATGAGGTCGTTGTCAGCCGCGGGCAAATCATCCGCCCTGTGCATGTTACAGCTCAGGTAGATGGTCGATTCCTGACCACCTACGTTGCGGATGCATTGATTGCCGCCACTCCCACCGGTTCGACTGCATATGCGCTTGCAGCAGGCGGTCCTATCTTGCCACCTGAATTGCGCAACATTTTGTTGGTTCCGGTTGCCCCTCACCTCTCCCTCGATCGAGCGATTGTGTTGGCTGAAGGGTCATCGGTCAGCATCACTGTTGAAGTTGATCATCAGGCCGTGTTTAGTGTTGATGGGCAGGTGCCCATTGGATTGACAAATGATGACCGCGTGCATGTATATGCTTCCCCGTATGTGGTCAAATTTATTCGCTTTCAAGATCCTGGATATTTTTATCGTAATTTAACCCCCCATATGAGTCAGAATCCATCCACGGGGAATCATCGTTAGAGGTTGAGTATGACCGACGCAGCTCCAAAGATGTATTGTGCCAATCATCCGAATATTGAAACAACACTTCGGTGCAATAAATGTGAAAAACCTATCTGTACCAAATGTGCAGTCCTCACACCTACGGGTTATCGCTGCAAGGAATGTGTGAAAGGGCAGCAAAAGATCTTTGAAACAGCCACATGGCTGGATTACCCGATCATATTTGTTGTGGTCGCATTTTTGGCATACCTGGGAAGTTTGATTGCATTCCGCTTGGGTTTCTTTGTTATTTTATTGGCTCCCGTGGCAGGGGGATTAATCGCTGAGATTGCCCGTTTTAGCACCCGCCGACGGCGCTCGAAGAGATTATTTCTCCTGGCAGCTATCGCGGCAGTGGCTGGATGCATTCCGGTTAGTCTTCAGTTTATCTTTCCATTTTATTTACTGGGTTTGATCTGGCAGATTGCATATGCTGTTTTAATGACCTCCGCGTTGTATACCCGGTTGGCAGGGATAAGAATTGGTTAGGTATGCTCAGCGAATTACACATCGAAAATTTTGCCATTATAAGCCACTTGGACTTGAGGTTTGATCCCGGGCTGAATATCTTCACAGGCGAGACTGGGGCAGGCAAGTCAATCATCATCGATGCAGTCGAGGCTATCCTGGGTAGTCGCGCTGATGTAACTATGATCAGAGCTGGTGCTGATCGAGCACTGGTTGAAGCCAGTTTTGAGATATCAGATGAGATGAAACAGTCCGTTCGACAAATCCTGGAGCGTGAGGCACTCCAAGAGGAGGAAGAGCTGCTTACTTTGGGGCGTGAAATACGGAACAATGGTCGGAGCTTTGCCAGGGTGAATGGACGTAATGTCAACGTACACGTGCTAAGCGAGTTGAGTGAATACCTGGTGGATGTACACGGTCAATCGGAGCATTTATCGCTGTTGCACGTCCGACAACACTTGGGATTGCTGGATAGCTATGCTCATATCGAGAAGGAGCTGGCAGAATATCAGGATGCTTATAATCATCTGAAGCAAGTGCGCAAAGAGCTGGCCGATCTGCATAAAGCAGAGAGTGACGCTGCCAGGCAGATTGACATTCTCAAATATCAGATTGACGAGATTGAAGCAGCCCGGTTGCGTGAGGGTGAAGAGGACGAGCTGAGGGCTGAACGGACCAGGCTCGCCAATGCTGAAGGAATTGCCTCCATTGTTCAAGAAACTGTTCAATTGCTAGATGAAGGGACCCCAGAATCTCCTGGAGTCTCAGATCTGATTGGGCAGGTGACCAGCCTGCTTAACAATCTCAGTCGTCTTGACCCGCAGCAAGAAAAACTTAGTGAACGCTCACAGAGTGCTTTAGATGAGCTGATTGATCTCGCCACCACATTACGTGATTATCTGGAAAACGTCGAGTTCAATCCAAAGCGGTTGGATCAGGTGGAAGAACGCTTGAACCTGATCCAGAATATGAAGCGTAAATACGGTGAGAGCATTGCTGAAGTTTTGCGATTTGTTGAACAGGCGAAGAAACAGAAGGACTCAATCACGCATGCGTCGGAGCGTATCACAGTGCTGGAAAGTGACGAAAATGAGTTCTTGATCAAGTTGGCTAAAATTGGTGAGGATCTATCTGCACAAAGGCATAACGCCGCTACGAAGTTGGAAACCGCCCTTGAAACCGAGCTGATGCATTTAAGCATGGAAGGGGCGAAGTTCAAAGTGGATTTTTCTGAAAATCAATCTGATGAAGGTGTTACTTTACGTGATGGGCGAAAGGTAGCATTTGACTCGACTGGATTGGAACATGTGGAATTTTTAGTTGCTCCAAACCCAGGAGAAGGTCTGAAACCTTTAGTAAAAATTGCCTCTGGTGGTGAGACTTCTCGTTTAATGCTGGCAATCAAGAACGTTCTGGCCCAAGCCGATAAGATTCCAACATTGATATTTGACGAGATCGATCAGGGCATTGGAGGTCGGGTGGGATTGGTAGTAGGGCGTAAACTATGGGAATTAGCTCACCGACATCAGGTATTGTGTGTGACACACTTGCCTCAATTGGCAGCATTTGGTGAACAACACTTGAGGGTTCTGAAACAAATCAAGCATGGTCGAACTGAAACTCATGTAGAAACACTGAAAG
>Ga0153916_10003581_pt1 | contig 11584 bp, 9 predicted proteins | sample Opewatmetagenome_FD_109642 | JGI IMG/M metagenome (GOLD analysis project Ga0153916, IMG submission 109642) | Freshwater wetland microbial communities from Ohio, USA - Open water 3 Core 3 Depth 4 metaG | ecosystem: Environmental > Aquatic > Freshwater > Wetlands | place: USA: Ohio, Lake Erie, Old...
ATACTGGTCATGGGATCCTTTCATCCCCAACAGAAAATTTTACAATCTCGTTGAACCAATCAGATTTGACAGATTATTTAAAGTTGTAAGATGAAAAAATTATTAATTCTCTGTCTTTTAATTTCGGCTTCAGCGATTTATTCAAATCAAAAATATTTTATCTATTTTAAAGATAAGGGACCGGCTGCATCACTCCGGAAAGATAGCCCTTGTTATCAAGAGGCCTTGCACCTTCTTTCTTCCCGCGCTATTGAAAGAAGGGAAAAAGCGATGAGCCCAGATTCAATAATTACTTTTGAGGATTTACCCCTATATTCAGATTATATTGAAAGACTCATAATACTTGGTATTAAAGTAGAAAATAAATTGAAATGGTTTAATGCAATAACCGCCTGGCTCAATGAGGATCAGAAACAAGCGGTACTATCCCTTCCTTTTGTTAGAAGTGTTATCCCTGTTAAGATCTTAAGTTTTAATGATAAGTTCAGGGAAGGGAATTTATTTAAGACTGTTACTCCGGATAATCTGATTTATGGAAATTCCTATGATCAGCTTGCTTTATCTGATATCCCGGCCGTTCATTCCAAAGGAATAACCGGCAGCGGGATTATCGTAGGATTATTGGATTCAGGATTCAGAACATCTCATTCTGGTTTAACCGGGATAAATGTTATTGCCGATTCCGATTTTGTATTCCACGATGGAATAGTGTCAAATGAACCGGAGGATGATCCGGAACAGGATTCTCATGGAACTTATGTTTTATCAGTAATTGGAGGATTTAAAGACAGCACTATTATCGGGGCTTCTTACGGATCTTCCTTCATACTCTCAAAAACGGAAGATATCAGGAGCGAGACTTACGTTGAAGAAGATAATTATGCAGCAGCACTCGAATGGATGGAAGGATTGGGTGTTGATGTTACCAGCAGCTCTCTTGGTTACAATGAATTTGATCCTCCGGATACTTCATATACATATGAAGATATGAATGGAAACACCGCAATTGTTACAAAAGCCGCTAACCTTGCTTTTCAACGTGGTGTGGTTGTAATAACTGCAGCAGGAAATGAAGGAAATACCAAATGGCACTACATTATCGCGCCTTCCGATGGATTTAATGTCATCGCGGTAGGGGCTGTATACCAGGACGGGTTGTTAGCATCTTTCAGCAGCAGAGGACCAACATATGACGGCAGGATTAAACCTGATGTCGTTGCTATGGGAGTGGACGTATATGGTGCTTCAACAAGTGGTACAGATAATTTTACATATGCGAGCGGAACTTCTGCTTCAACACCTATAGCCGGCGGGGTAGCAGCATTACTTCTTTCAGTTTATCCCCATTTGAATAATGATCAGGTGAAAAATATATTTCTCGAAACTTCAGATAGATCATCAGAGCCCAATAATGAATATGGTTACGGATTGGTATCAGCGGGTAGGGCAATATCGTACCCTAACCTTAAGTTTAATAATGGGGTATATACATTATATAAGTCTTATATTGATTCAATTACTGTTTCCGATGTTCGGCTGCATTATTCACTTAATGGAATGCCCTTTGATAGTTTAAATATGAATGCTGAAATTTCGTATAAATTTTCCTGCACACTTGCCGGATTGTCATCAAATCAGGTAGTGTATTTTTATTTTACTTATAATGATGAATCCGGGAAGGTTCATCGTGACCCTCAGTCCGGTAATTACAAATTCAAACCGGGATCACTTACTATTTCTTACTCCCCCGGAAGAGCTGTCAATTATATATTAAGTAATAATTATCCTAATCCCTTTAATTCGTCGACGAAAATTAATTATTATGCAGGTGGAAATCTTCCGGCTGAGGTTATTATTTATGATGCCCTTGGAAGAAAGGTGAGGACTATTTTTAAAGGGAATTCAAATCCGGGTATCAATATAGTTGAGTGGGACGGAAAAACCGACGCAGGCATATATGCAGCGAGCGGAATATATATTTGTCCTCTGAAACTTGAAGGAAATATTTATACTCATAAAATGGTGTACCTGAGGTAGGATTCACTACGGATACCAGGGGGAAATCTGAACTCACAACAAAGAAATTTGTTATTTTATAATTAAATTTAGATTATTGTAATTCACTATGAGGATGTGAAATGAGCAATATATTAAAACCACCGCAGGATAACTATATTCAATCTTTCAGGAAAACAGTTGATCCTTTAATCACGGAAATGGAGGAATATGCAAAAAAGTATAGAGTCCCGATTTTGTCGTGGCAGTCGGCTGATCTACTCGAGATATTAATCAGAATGATAGAACCGAAACGGGTTCTTGAAATAGGAATGGCTATCGCCTATTCCTCTATCAGGATAGCGAGAAATCTTAAGAAAAAGGCAATTCTCCATACGATTGAAAAAAGCAGCGACAATATTTCTATTGCAAAGGAGAATATTAAAAAAGCAGGAATGGGGAATAAAATTGAGATATTTGAAGGAGAGGCATTAAATATTTTACCCGGTCTTGGTAAGAAATATGATTTTATATTCCTTGACGCTGATAAAGAAGATTACAAAAAACTCTTCGACTATTCACTCATCCTTCTGAAAAAAAACGGTGTAATGTTTGTCGATAATCTGTTGTGGCACGGTTATGCAGCACAAAAATCTGTCCCGGCGGAGGTGCGTACATCGACAAGACACATAAAAGAGTTTAATAAAGTCTTTTTTACCAATAATAAATTAAAGACAACAATGATTCCGGTAGGCGATGGTATTGGACTGGGAATAAAAGAATCATGTTAGTAAGTAATTATAGCGGATTCGTTGATGATATTGACAGATTCTCAGGCAACAGGTTAAAAAGGAAAGGGGACCTTTTAACACTGGTGAGTTTGGGTTATTCGACTGATCAGATAGATTTAATTGAAGAGTTGGGTTTTACTTCAAAATATGTACAGGGACTGTTTCGTATTTTGAGGCTGAGTGCTTCCAACCCGGACGTGCAGAATACCGATCAAATAAAAGGAGATATTACAGGTAATATTGAAAAAATAAGAGGAAAGATTGAGCTCCTGATTACAAATTCCGATAACGCAACCAGAGATTATTTCATAGAAAATTATCTCGTTTTATCGCAAACCGGTCTGCTCAATCTTATCGAATTGATAAATGACCTTGAATGGACAAAAAAATATTTAAATTATCTGAAGAGGAAAAGCTCAAGCTGACAATTCTATTTTGCGATCCATTTCTGCAGTGCTACTAACAGGTTTTCCATTGCACTTATCAGTGGCTTATGCTGGGGCTTGTCTATATCTTCCAGGATTTCTCTATGGATATTTACATAAGCATCATTGAGCTTCTGCACAATCACTTTCCCGCGTTTGGATAATTCAACTTTCATGTTCCTCCGGTCGCTGGGCTCTATCTCCCTGATTATATAGTCCTTCGCAACCAGCCCGTCGATTATTCGTGTTAGTCTGCTCGGGCTCAGGTTCATTCTTTCTGCAACCTGTTTATTATTCAGGATGTCTTTTTTATTAAATAATCTTAGACACCTGAATTCGGATTGCGTCAATCCGTACTTTTCTGCAAGACGTGCTTCCTTTTCCTGACAATTAGCGAGAAGTTTAAATGTGAGATCGGCAAGCCGTACTGCGGTCTGCTGTTCAACTTTTTTGGTAGCCATAGTTGTTCTTACAAATTATTCGTATTGAACAAATATCGGTATTATAAAAGTTTAAATCAATATAAATTTAAAAAGAATGATAAATTTTTTCCCGTCCGGTGGATATTGTGATATTACCATTGCTCAAATTTGTCAAATCCTGCCCGAAATTGGATAAATATTGCTCGGGGATGAGACAATCGAATTTTATATTCTCACCATATTCAGCAGATTGAATTATAGCCGAATAATTAGTAATCATCCTGTGTACCAGGCTTATGTGGTTAAAATCCGATTTAATTGTGATTTTACGGAAAGGTTTTTCTTCATGACTTTCGCAATTTTTCAGTAACATTTCTGAAATTAAATAGTAAGCCCTTCCCAGGTTTCCGGTTCCAAGTTTTACTCCGCCAAAATATCGAACAACAATAAGAACTATGCCGGTAATCCCGAAATGATCAATAGCATTCAGGATCCGGATTCCCGCAGTGCCCGAAGGTTCACCGGAATCGGAATAACGGAAAGAATTATTCTTTAATCTGAATGCATAACAATGGTGTGTTGCATCGTAATATTCTTTTTTAACCCCGTTCAGGATCTTTTGTACTTCAGCTTCAGTTTCTACCGGAAATGCTTTTGCGATAAATTCTGAGCCTTTTTCTTTATAAATACTTTCCGCAGGTTCACTTAATGTCCTAATGATTTCCGGCTCATTCATAGCAAAATGATATTTTAAGCATTAAAATAAAGCAATTTAATTAAAATTATCAGGTACCTTTTGAATTAATTTGTTTCAAATAAGGGTGTTTTTTAAGAATAAGCGTGAATTATGTACTTCTAATTAAATTGATTTTATATCCCCTAATGAATAATATTTAAAGTTTACTATTAAGGATTTTTGGATTTGGAAAAAGAATCGATAATTGTTAAAGGTGCGAGAGAGCATAACCTTAAAGATATCGATATTGAAATTCCGCGTGAAACTTTTACTGTAATTACGGGACTTTCTGGCTCGGGTAAATCTTCACTCGCATTTGATACAATTTATGCAGAAGGACAAAGAAGATACATCGAATCTTTGTCTGCTTATGCACGTCAGTTTCTTGATATGCTTGAAAAACCCGAAGTAGATTTGATCGAAGGATTGAGTCCTGCCATTTCGATCGAACAAAAATCTACTTCCGGGAATCCGAGATCTACCGTCGGCACCGTAACCGAAATATATGATTATCTCCGTCTTCTGTATGCACGGCTTGGAGAGCCCTATTGTTATAACTGCGGAAAACCCGTTACACGACAGTCATCTGCCCAAATAATTGACTCCATCATTTCATCACTTGCCGGCAGGAAGATTTCAATCCTCGCTCCGGTTGTGAGGGGAAGGAAAGGACATTACCGTGAACTGTTTGAAGAAATTTTATCAGACGGTTTCCTGAGAGTAAGAGTAGATAATGAGTTCAGGGAAATAAATAAAGGTTTCCAGGTAGACAGATACAAGATTCATAATATTGAAATTTTGGTTGATCGCCTCACATCCTCTGAGAATGCCAGGGCAAGAATAAGTGAGTCTGTTGAAGTTGCCCTGAATTACGGCAACGGAATTCTGATAGTAAATAATGAACAGAAGGATTTTATTTATAGCCGTCATTTGGCTTGTCTTAACTGCGGAATCAGTTATCGTGAATTGGCACCAAATTCTTTTTCATTTAATTCTCCTTACGGCTCCTGTCCTGACTGCGAAGGACTTGGTGAAAAGAAAGAGCTGGATATAAACCTGATTATTCCTGATTGGAATAAATCAATAAATGAAGAAGGAATTGCGGCTTTGGGAAAACCCAGATCAATATGGTTCTTCAACCAGTTGACTGTTGTGGCAGAAAAATTCAACTTTAATTTTGATACTCCGCTTAAGGATTTAACTGAAGAACAAAAGGATGTGCTCTTAAATGGAAGTAAGGAAAAAATAGCTTTTTCATATTCCTATGGAAGCGGCAGACCGGTTACATATCATCATAAATTTTCAGGTTTAATGAATTACCTGAAAAACTATTATAATACTACAAGTTCAAACAATATCCGTGAGTGGGTTGAATCCTATATGAATACTGTAAAGTGTCCTGTCTGTGGAGGCGGCAGACTGAAAAAAGAATCACTTGCAGTGAAATTCAAAGAAATGAATATAAGCGAGGTTACTTCTCTTTCGATCCTTAGAACCCTGGAATTTTTTAAGAAAGTAAGATTAACGGGAAGAGAAGCAATTATTGCAAAACCAATACTTAAGGAAATAACCACCAGGCTTAACTTTCTGCTGAATGTTGGACTTGATTACCTGACCCTCGATCGTTCCGCAAGAACTCTGTCGGGAGGAGAATCACAAAGAATAAGACTTGCTACACAAATCGGTTCGCAGCTTGCAGGAGTTCTCTATGTGTTGGATGAACCCAGCATTGGCCTTCATCAAAGTGATAATATTAAACTGATAAAGTCGTTAAAAAATCTGAGGGATCTTGGGAATACTGTAATAGTTGTCGAACACGACAGAGAAACAATAGAGAGTTCCGATTTTATGATTGACCTTGGTCCCGGTGCAGGGGAGCATGGAGGAAAACTATGTCTCGCAGGATATACTAAAAATCTTATAAATCATTCAAACGGACTGGATTCACTCACTCTTTCATATTTGAATAATAACAAAGAAATTCCTGTTCCAAAAGAAAGAAGAAAAGGGAATGGGAATTATATTTTACTTAAAGGAGCTTCAGGCTTCAATCTTAAAAAAGTAAATGTAAAAATTCCTCTCAGTACATTGACACTTATTACCGGAGTGAGCGGTTCAGGAAAATCTTCTCTTGTAAATGAAACTCTTGTGAAAATTCTGATGAACCGGATTTATAAATCCAAATTAGTTCCGCTTCCGTATGAATCAATTAAGGGACTTGAGAACATTGATAAAGTAATTGAGATAGACCAATCGCCAATAGGTAGAACTCCTCGTTCGAATCCTGCAACGTACACAGGTTTATTTACTTTTATTAGGGACCTCTATTCACAGCTTCCGGAAGCTAAAATGCGTGGATATGCGACGGGGCGCTTTAGTTTTAATGTTCCCGGTGGAAGATGTGAGGAATGCGGCGGCGATGGACTGAAGAAAATTGAGATGAATTTTCTCCCTGATGTCTATGTCGAATGCGATGTCTGTCACGGTAAAAGATACAACCGGGAAACTCTTGAAATTCTTTATAAGACCAAATCAATTTCAGATGTGCTGGAGATGACAGTTGATGAAGCACTTGAGTTTTTCGGTGATTTACCCAGAATAAAAAGAAAATTAAAAGCAATTTATGATGTGGGATTGGGATATATTACACTGGGCCAGCAGGCTACAACACTTTCCGGCGGTGAAGCACAACGTGTGAAACTTGCCACGGAATTAAGTAAAGTTTCAACAGGGAAGACAATTTATATACTCGATGAACCGACAACAGGACTCCATTTCGAGGATGTAAATATTCTTCTGAAAGTCTTGAATAAACTGGTAGATAAAGGTAATACTGTTATCGTAGTTGAGCATAACCTGGATGTAATAAAGACAGCCGACTGGATTATTGATCTGGGTCCAGGAGGAGGGGAATACGGCGGTAAAATTATCGCTGAGGGGACACCCGAACAGATTATAAAAAATAAGAAAAGCATAACAGGGGAATACCTGAAAAAAGTGGTTCATTCCTGAAAATAATTGCTGATTATGAAGAAATAATTTTGAATAAAATTATTTTTTCGCAATATTAAATCCGGAATGAAAAAATTTATCGCTTTCGGTTTAAGCTTTCTGATTCTCCTGAATATTTTCGGATTTGATGTTATTTTTCTCATTTTACTGCAGCAAAACGGTGCAGGAGCCTTTCAGATCATTGATGAAGGCCCGGAAACTGTCCCACCGGGTAAATTGGTTGTTTTCAGTTTGATGAAAGATAATCCGCAGTTCCAGAATTCAAGGGAAATCTTATACAATAATGATATGTTTGATGTCGTCTGTGTAAAGAATTCCGGAAATGACAGAATTTATTATTGTGTTATGGATAAAAAAGACACAAAAGTTCAAACTGCTTTCAGATCCTTAAATGAGGTTAAAGATAATCCGGATTCAACCCCGGGACAGCTTGCAGCTTCAGTTTTAAAGAATCTGGTGAAAAATTACCTTCCGGTTCCGGAGGTTGAATTAAATGAAAATTATAAATCCTTTCAATTCGCCGTCATAAATAATTTACCGGCTCAATCGGTAATCCCCGAGAAAATTTCTCCACCTCCCCGCTTTCAGATCATAAGCTGAATAAAATATCTTCAAGCTTAAAAACATTATCCTTTTTGAGGGGATAGTGCTTTTAATGTAATTCTATTTATCAATTTTATAAGGTTATGATCTATGAAAATGATACACTTTAAAGCTGTATTAATTATTCTTTTAATATCTTTTGCTGCAAATGCGCAGTATAAGCTTTCAGGTAAAGTAACGGATGCAAAATCGGGTGATGCCCTTCCATCCGTTGATGTTTTTATACGTGAATTGCAGACAGGTGTTGTTACAAATATGGATGGTGATTATTCGTTTACTAATCTGCCTGGTGGTAATTTTACCGTACTCTTCAGCTATGTTGGCTATAAAACTGAAATAAAAAGTATTGAAATCAAAGTCGGTGATAATACATTAAATATTCCGATGAATCCGGCAAATCTCGAATTGGGCGAGGTGGTCGTAATTGGAAATTCGGTTGTCAGTAAGGAAAAAGCACCCTACAAGGTTGAGATCGCTTCCGCCAAGGATCTGAGATATAACGGGATGGTAACTCTTACACAGACTTTAGCTTCACTACCGGGTATAAGCCAGCTTTCCAATGGACTGGCAATTTCTAAGCCCGTTATCCGAGGGCTTTTTGGTTATAGAATTGCTACAGTTCTCAATGGAGTACGATTCGATAACCAGCAATGGCAGGAAGAACATGGATTTGGTCTTGAAGATCTAGGTGTCGACCGTGTGGAAGTAATTGAAGGACCGGCGGCATTATTCTACGGCGCCGAGGCACTGGGAGGTGTTATAAATCTTCTGCCGGAAAGAGGTGCACCGGTTGGCAGAATCCTGGGAAATTATAATCTTAAAATATTCACGAATACACTCGGAGCTTATTCAGAATTGGGTTTTAAAGGGGCAAACGAAAAAATCAGCTGGCAGATTCATGCCGGCGGACAATCTCATGCAGATTATCTGGATGGGAAAGATGTGAAAGTTCCGAATACAAGATTCCTTACCTTGAATGCTATCGGTATGGTAGGTTATTTCTACGACTGGGGATTTTCAAATCTTGATTACACTTTTGCACATAATATTTACGGTGTTGTGGAGGCAGCTGAATTAAATAATCCTAAAGATAAAGCAGAGGATCATTTTGAACGGGGATTCGAAGGTCCTCATCATATAATTGAATATCATATCCTTTCACTGAGGAATACTTTCTTTGCCGGATCTTCAAAGTTTAAGGTGGACCTGGGTTTTCAGAATAATCACAGGCAGGAACAGGAGGGGGCTCAAGATATTGCAGCGGCCGGTGATGCCGGTGAACTTGACCTTATACTGAACACTTTAAATTCCAATGTCGAATGGATTAACGCGTTAAACAATCAGCTTCAGTTTACTCTGGGTGCCCAGGGTAATTTTCAGAATAATAATAATGAGGGCGGCAGAATCCTGATACCTAATGCTGATATGAATGAATATTCGATTTTTTCATATCTGAAAGAAAACCTTGAGAAACTAGATATAGAAACCGGATTAAGATATGATTTTAAGACCGTTAAAACGGAGCAGATGGTTGCAACAGAATTTTCTGCTGAGATGCTACCAATAGATAATAAATATTCGGTGTTTAATGGTGCTGCTGGAGCGTCATATTCGTTAACAGACAACCTGACTGCAAAATTAAATTTTGCAACTGGATACAGGGCACCTGACCTGGCAGAGCTTTCCTCCAACGGCGTTCATGAAGGGACGACTAGATATGAAATCGGAAATTCGGTACTTAAAAGTGAACACAATTATCAGGTTGATGCCGGTGTGATTTTTCAGCTTAATAATTTTTCAGCAAACGTTGATTATTTTTATAATAATGTAAACAATTTCATCTTTCTAAATCCGACATCTGATTCGATCGGTATTAATCGTGTTTACAGGTATTTACAGGATAATTCGACTCTCCAGGGGGGTGAAGTAAGTGTTGATCTTAAACCTATTGAGGTTATTGACTTCACAGCCTCCTATTCGACTGTGATTGGTAAAAGGGAAAACGGAATGTATCTTCCTTTTATGCCTGCCGATAAACTTAACGGAAAAATTAAATATGATGTTCCTGACTGGAGTGTATTTTATAACTTCTCTTTTTTTGTTTCTGCGGATTATTATTTTAAACAGACAAAAACGACTATTGATGAATCTCCCAGCAGCTCATATACACTTTTTAATGCGGGAATTCAGTCGGCATTTAACTTATTGAATACCGCTGTAAATTTCTCGATTGTAGGAACGAACCTTTTTGATGAATATTATATCAGTCATCTTAGCATCCTGAAACCTCTTGGTGTTCATGATATTGGCAGGAATATTACCCTTTCTGTTGATGTACCGTTCAGTCTGCAATAAAGTCAGAATCTGAAACTATTTTAATTTGTTTGTCGAATTTTGAACTATGGGTTATCTGATAACTGTCACTTTTTAAAGGGTGGCAGTTATTTTTGAAAAATTGATTGACTATAATATGCTAATATAGTAATCGGTAAAAGAAGAGATATTAAAATGAATATGTTGCATGCAATTCAACACCATTAATATTTAATGATGGTGTAAAAAGAAGATGTTTACTAAGGATTGATTCTTCATTCTGATTGGATGGACTATCGGAAGGAACAACAATATTCCCGAATGTGTAACCAATAAAATAAGCTAAGGGTAAATCACTATACCAATGCATTCCTTCATTCACCAGCGAAAAACCCAGTATTCCTAATAAAGAATAACCGACAGGTTTAAGCCACTTTTCATCCGGATAGTTATTGGCGATGACGGTCATAACCGCTGCGGCAGTTGAAAGATGTCCTGATGGGAAAGAATAATATCTTGGCTGGTTTTTTTGATACTGTTTAATACTAGGGAGCGGCTCCCAGTCTCCCCCTGATTCAGTGGAAGCAACAGGGCTTTCTCTCCCGGTAATTCTTTTTAGCACTTGCACAAATAATCCAGTTGACAGAGCCGTCTCTACAATATTGCTGGCCGTTTTTAATGATTTCTCATCCTGCAAAACAGTTCCCTGTAAAGCAAACAAAGCGGCAATACAAATCTGATATTTACCGTTTCCCAATTGAATTGCTATGTCGGATGATTTCCGGTCGAATCCAGACCTTTTATACAATGTGTGCTGGAATTTCCAACCGGTTTGATCAATACTCATAAGTGAACCGGTTAATATAGCTAAATTTATAAGGGTAGGAATTTCTTCTGTATTAAAACTATGTTTCAAAAAATTATAATAATCGGAGGGAGCTTGCGTAAACATTTGATACCAATTTACTTTCGAATCTTTTTTCTGCTCTATCCCGTTTGAAAGAGTGGCAGATAAATCAATTGATTCAGATCTTATACCTTTTGGGATTCCACCTGCTATTACTGGTTTATATATACCTGCCAGAATAATAAAGATGATTAAAAAGTGTGCTACTTTCAATATATTATCCTACTAAAACATTATTTTGTTTTGATTCAAAAATCAATATGGTTAAAACACTAAAGAAAAAGACAAGCCTTCATCTCTCTGATTGAAATAAGGTTCAATTACCAGATGAGTATTTTTTTCATCATTCTTTGAATGATCTGCTGAATCACCGTGGTGTG
>Ga0153916_10003582_pt1 | contig 11583 bp, 10 predicted proteins | sample Opewatmetagenome_FD_109642 | JGI IMG/M metagenome (GOLD analysis project Ga0153916, IMG submission 109642) | Freshwater wetland microbial communities from Ohio, USA - Open water 3 Core 3 Depth 4 metaG | ecosystem: Environmental > Aquatic > Freshwater > Wetlands | place: USA: Ohio, Lake Erie...
AAAAAATTTTTTTCTATCCGCCATTTGGTTATTGGCTTGTACTTTCCGTCTTTAGCAGCGAAGCTATGAACACCCGATTCAATCGCCCTAAAATCATTCCCAGTAGCCAGGGCTACGGCATCAATGCCGTTCATTACTCCTTTGTTATGGGTTACCGCCCGATAAATGTCTGATTCGGCCAATTTTTGACCATTTAAAATTCTTTGAGCAACCTTAATCCCGGAAAATTCTCCTAAAGCCAATTTTTTTATCGGCACCTTGCCCATAACCGAAACAATTCTTTTTTCGGCAAAATTGGAAATTATTCTTAGACCAATCTGTCCGCCGGAAAGTTTTTGGACCAAAGGAGCGATTTTTTCCAACATGGTATTGACAATATTGGCTCCCATAGCGTCTTTTGGATTAACAAATAAATATAAAATTAAAAAATTTTTTATTTTTTTAATCTTGAAGTCTTTCGCTCCGCCGGAAATTTTTAAAAGAAATTCATTGGTTAGGTTAGCTGTTTCTAAAATCTCCTTTTTGTTTTTCAGAATTTCTTTCTTTGCTTTTAAAAAATTTTTTATTCCAATCAATTGCAATTGGCCAATCATTTGATTCCCCAGATATTTTCCAGAAAAGCCACCGCCTTGCCTGATTAATTTAGCTGCCCGGGAAGCAGCTGCCACGACCGAAGGTTCTTCGATCTCCATAGGCACAAAATAATCTCTTTTATTAACCAAGAAATTGCTAGCGATTTTGAAAGGGCCTAGGTTATTTTCTAAATTAACGAAATCGGGCAGTTTCTGATATTGATTAATCAATTTTAAATCCTCCTTGTTCAAAGAAGAAAATCTGGTGATAATTTTTATTTTTTCTGGCAGCGGAAGTTGGTAAAATTGAGAGACAGCGGAAGTTATTGGCTTTCTCGCCATTTTAGATATTGTTTAATGGTTAATTTTTTCCCTTTTTTTAACTGAGAGCTGAGGTCGCTCTTGAATTTTTTGTTTGAAACCACTGTTCCTTTAATACAAATCGAGCTGGCACCTCCGCCGTAACCATTAATGCCGATCTGCTGATCCTTTTTGGCTTTTTCCAAAACTCCGGCCAAGGAAATAAAAACAGAAGAGGTGTAAGAATTACCAACGTAAGGATTGTATTTCAGGCCCGGGTCAAATTTTTGGCTAAAAAATTTTTTAAACTCCCGAGTCTTTCTGATTTCGTCAAGTTCTTTTTTATATCCGGAGAAAAGGCTGGGTTTTTTAAGACATTCGGCCAAAGTGAGATGATCTTTTTGCTTTAGTTTCTCATGTCGCCAAAAAAGAGCCGCTACCCATTCAACAATTTTAGGAAAAGGCGTATGCATAATGAAGAAATCGAACGTTTCCAAAAGCTCTCTTCTTTTTGATTTTAGAAATTTTAGATTCTTTTTCTTCCAATCTTCCAGGGCTTTTTTTTGGCACTCTAAAAAAGCTGGTTTAGTTAATTCTCCGTCAACCTGAGGAAAAGGATAAGAAGAGGGCGGAACTTTAAAGTCGTCAATATCGGCCGCATACTGACCTAAATTCTGGTAATCTAAGGTTAAAATTTTAGGCCTAGTTTCAACTCTTAAGGCAACTGCTGCACAGCCCTGGGTTACTTCGGCCTTGGGGTCTTTATGACTATAAATAGAGCGGTCAACCGATAAAGCTACGGCCGGTTTTCCAAAATTAGCCTGGCTGTACTCACAGGCCGAAATTAATGCCTGTACCCCGCTCAGACAAGCAAATTTATATTGGAAAGGAACGCTGTTTAACCCTAATTGATAATTCAAGATTCTAACGCTTAGAGGCTTGGAAGCGTCCGGGTCTGATTCGGTACCAATATAAAACCTCTCTACGTCTTTAAAGTTAATCTTAAAAAGCGCTTCTGCCGCCAGTTCGGTAATGGAAGTTCTATAGGGAACCCTGGCCTCAATTAGGCCTAACCCTTCTCCAACATAAGCCGAAGGAATTTTTCTTTCTTCGGCCAGCTCTCTAATTGAAATAAAATGTTTTGGAACAGCAATGCCAATTTGCGAAATTCCTACCTTCGGAATCATAGTTTTATTTTTTTAGGCCCTTTATTTTTCTAATAATAATTTTAAACCAAGGAGTATATTTCTGGGGATTTTTTTTAATGTCAGTTTCCAAGTCCTTTAATTCAATCCATCGCCATCCAGCCACTTCTTTCTTGTTAGGCTTGGGCTCTCCATCAAACTTCCCGAGAAAGACGCAGTCAAATTCATGTTCAATAAGATCACCAATTTTTGCTTTATATATAAAACTAAAAGCTTTTTTTATCTTGCAACTAATCCCCATTTCTTCCTTTAATCTTCTTTTAGCCGCCAATCCGACCCCTTCTCTCGGTCTAGGATGAGAACAGCAAGTATTCGTCCAAAGCCCCGGCGAGTGGTATTTTGATTTGGCTCTTTTTTGGATTAAGATTTCCCCTTTTTTATTAAACAGAATCACAGAAAAGGCCCGATGCAGCTTTCCCGCTAGATGGGTTTTCATCTTTTCTTCCGTCCCGATGATTTTATTCCTTTTGTTAACTAAGACAATTTTCTCCATTTTTTCTAGATCTTTCTTTCGATTAAATAATTAATGAATTCTTCTAATTTATCTTTTGCTCCAGAGTTGGGCAATAATTTTTTAGTATTCTGCCAGCTGCCTTCAATGATTTTTCGGGCCACTTCTCTGGCATAATCTATGCTACCATACTTTCCGATGATTCCTATCGCTTCTTTCCTTTCCTTCAGATTATCAGTGTGCTTATCCAGTATTTTCAATAATCTTTTTTTATCTTTTTGACCGGCCTTTTCCAAGGTATGAATAACCATCAGGGTTCTTTTGCCCTCTTTGATGTCGTTGCCAAAACTCTTGCCAAATTTTTTTCTTTCCTTTCCGGTAAGAGAGATGTCCAGAATATCGTCTTGAATCTGAAAGGCAACTCCAATATCTTCGGCCATCTTGCCGATGCTTTCAGCCAGTTTATCGCTTTTCCCTGAAAGAACGACCGCCAATTTAGCAGCTAAACGAGAGAGACAACCGGTTTTAAAGGCACACATTTGTAAATACTCCTTTTGGTTAATTTTTTTAGCTTTTCCCTTGTGCCAATAAATATCCGTGCCCTGACCGAGATGAATATTAATCATATCTTGGCTATAAATTTTGTAAGCCCTGACTAAAGCCTCAGGCTTAAACTTATCTTTACTTTTTATTAAGGTTATCAAGGGCAGAAAATAGAGAAAATTTCCGGCATTAACGGCTACATCAACGCCGAAAATTTTATGCAAACAGGGCTTTCCTCTTCTTAACTCTCCTTGATCTTCTACATCGTCAGTTATAATAGAGCCATCGTGCGCTAATTCGGGAATGATTAAAAAGTCTTTAACTTTTTTAATATCGCCGCCGACAGCTTCGGTAACCAACAAAAATAAAGCTGGTCGCCATCTCTTTCCGCCTCGGCCCAAAAATTCATAAATTGGTCTGATAAGGACTTCTTGGGCCGCTTTTTGACTATAAAAATAAGAAGGTTTTCCGAAAGTAAACTCTAACCATTTTTTGGTTGCCTTTCGGGGAAGATATTTTTTAATCAGTTTGTCAATCTCCGGTTTTCTCTTCTCCAAATATTCTTCTATTCCTTCTTTTTTTATTCTAGTTTGACTAGACATAAGTTCAGCGTTTAGAGCGGGCGTATTTTTTATAAATTAAAATAAGCTTAAGAATCTTAAAAATGTTTTTTCTTAAATTTGGCTTTGCTAAAAAATCTGAAAGGGTGGAAAAGTTTTTCAGGTAAAAAATATCTCCGCCAGCTCTTTCTAAAATTTCTCCAACCTCATTTAAGCTTTCGTTATCAAGCGAATATAAAATTTCCTGGGCTAAAAACAAATTTTCATTAAAGCAGGAAAGGAATTTAATTTTTGCGGGGTAAGAGTCGATGTCTCCAGAAAGAATACACTTGGCCGCTTGCTCCCCGGCAATCATGGCATCGCCGATTCCTCCGCCGGTTATCGGATCAACCATCGCGCCAGCATCACCGACCAATAGCGCGTTGTCTTTGACTAACTTTATGGGTTTTTTCACCAGCGGAATTACGCCGCTGATATTTTTCAAAAAGCGGTAATCACCTAAATCTTTTTTAACGGTGTTTTCCATAAAATCTTTAAGCGCAGCTTGAAGATCTATTTTCTCTCCAGAGCCCAATCCGATATTAGCTGTATTTTCTGACTTGGGAAAAATCCAGGCATAACCCGAGGGAAATCTCTTCTGATCGAAATAAAGCTTCATGGTATGACAGTCCATTTCTTTTTCCACCTCAACTAAATACTGAAGGCAGGGATAAATTGATACTTTTTCTTGAAAAACTTTTCTTCGGATAATTGAAGTGGGACCATCGGCACCAATAAGATATTTTGACTGGAATTCTTCGCCGCTTTGGGTCTTAACTCGCCAAGTTTCTCCTTCTTTCTGGACATCGGTTACTCTTTTTTGCAGTTGGATTTCCGCCTGACATTGACTGGCTAAAAATTTTTCAAAATTTACCCTATCTAAAATATAGCCGCCTTCTTTTCCTGAAAGATTGGCTGTTCGGCCGCTCGGCAAAACAGCTTGACTGTTATCAATAGTGGCGGAAACCCATTGCGGATCGGTCTCGATACCAAGTTTGTCTAAAAAATATTTGGATAATCCTTCGGCACACTGAACCGGTTTACCAATTTCTTCTTTCTGTTCCAAGATCAAGGCATCATTTAAATATTTTCCACAGATTAAACCACCAGGCCCAGCTCCAACAATAATTGTTTCAAAAAAATCTCTCATATAACCTTAGAGAATACACTATTATGAATAGATGGTTACGAAGGATATTATAATGTAAGAAAAAATCGCATAAGCATCAACGATCCGATAATTCTTTTTAAACATGAAGAGTAAAAGGAAAATAATACTTAAGATAAGAAGGGGTAATAGAAAGTCTGAAGGAAGAAGGAAAAAAACCGAAAGAAGAACAAGGGGGTAAAAAAAGATCAAATATTTTAAAAAATTTTCTGAATTTTTATAGCCCAGAAAACAAACTGTAGTTTTCAAGCCGGCCCGAAAATCTGATTGATAATCTTCTAAATGATTTCTTGTTTCCAACATAACCGATAAATAAAAAACGGAGAAGGCCAACAAATAATGAAAGGGGGTTAATTCTGAGTTAAAAACCAGAAGGGGGAAAAGGAAAATCAGGGCTCCGGCAAAAAGACCGTGAGAAATTAAGTCCAAAAAAGGTCTTGATTTCATTCTCAAAGGAGGGGCAGAGTAAAAAAAGCCGATCAAGCTGGAAACCAAAACGAACAAAAAAATCTCTCTCCCGAAATAACCCGAAAGGAGCAGGGCCAAGAGACCTGGCAAAACCGAAAAAAGAAAATTTTTCTTGTTTTGAATTAAAAGATTTTTCACCTCCCCTTTTTCCTTATCTTCATCGATGTCGAAAAAATTATTGACCGAAAACCCGAAAGCCAGAAGCAGAACGCCGATAATCGCAAAAAGTAAGATGCCCAAAGATGGGTAGAGAAAGCCCTGGGCGATAATAAATCCTAAAACGCCCAAAGCAAAATAAGCTCGCCAGTCTTTCATCCGATAATATTTAAGAAAGGATTTTAAATTGATTACCATTAAATAGCTAAGCCGCCGTCAATGTTAACCACTTCGCCGGTAATGAAACTGGCTTCGTCTGAAGCCAGAAAGGCAACCAAACTGGCCACCTCTTCCGGCTTGCCAAACCGTCCCAGAGAAGTTAACTTCAAAACCGCCTGCTTCACTTCCTGAGGTACTGTTTCTGTCAACTTTGATTCGACAAACCCGGGGGCTACGGCGTTAACCCTTATCCCCAGCCTGCCGACTTCTTTAGCCAAGGATTTAGTAAAACCGATAATCCCGGCTTTGGCAGCGGCATAATTAGATTGGCCGAAATTCCCTCTTTGGCCGACCAAAGAAGAGACGCTGATAATCTTCCCCTGATTTTGAATAAGCAAGGGCAGGGCAGTTTTTGAACAATTAAAAACGCCCGTTAAGTCAATATCAATCACTCTCTGCCATTCTTCTTTGGTCATTTTGGCTAAAGTTCGGTCAGCACAAATCCCGGCATTGTTCACTAAAACGTCCAATCGGCCAAATTCTTTATGAATTTGTCGAACCATCTTCTCTACTTCTTCCAACCTTGAAACATCGGCAAAAAAATATTTCGCTTCGGCCGCTTGTTTTTCGATTTCTTCTTTAACCTTCTTTAAATTTTCTTCCTGGCCCGGGATGTCGTTCAAAGCAATAATGCCCTGCAAAGAAGCAAATTTCAAAGCAATGGCCTTGCCAATTCCCTGAGAAGCGCCGGTAACCAAAATAACTTTATCTTTGAACATCGAAATAAATTTATTTATTGAGATGCGAAATGAATCAGAGATTCATTGGGCATATTTAATATTTTTCAGCGTCGTATTGAACTTCTTCAATTTTTCTGCCGACAATCGAAATATCCTCAATTTTAACGTTTCTAAGTGATTCTGGCAATTCTTTGACCGTTGAAACTTCGGCAAAAACCCTGTCTAAGTTAAGGGGATTAAAACTGCCAAAAAGCAAATTTAAATGAGTGACGAATTGGTCCGATTTTTGAACAGATTGAGCCTCGGCCAGGGTAAAATATCGCGGCAAGATTTTGTTCAAATTTTTAATAATTTCTTCTTCGGACTGCAAATACTTTAAACCAAGGTAATTTTGTTTTTTCAGAAACTTTAAAATATTTTCGCTGGCTGAAGCTCTCCCGATTTTTAAAATCGGCAAGTTAACAATTAAATCGGCCCCGAGAACTTCTCCCGAAATCTCAAAGGCGAAATCCCCTTCTTTTCTTTTGATAAAATTGGCTTTAGCTAAATCTAAAGGTAAAATTCTATAATCCTGGCAAACATTGAGTAATTGGGATTTTTGAGCCGTGGCCTCAATGGGCATTTCATCAAAACTTTGGCCAATAATCTTAATATTTTCTAATTTTGTCCCTCGTTCTATTAAATATTTAATAAAGCTTTCTAAAAATTGAGGGCTGGTATTTTCGGCAAAATAAGGGTGCCTTGGCGAAACCAAGGTCGGTAAAATTAAGATTTTAGAATTCTGGTTGAAATCAATTCCGCCAGATAATTCAATTACTTTTTCTATCCCTTCCAGAATATCGTATTTTATTCGCCAAATAGCGACCGCGCTACTGTCAGCTGCTGTCTCAATTTTAAACTCTTCACCGATTTGGTATTCTTTAACACTTTTCCAAGTCCATTTATTGTTGTTTTCGTCTTCCAAAATCAAAACAAAATAGGGAGTTTTGGGATGAAACATTGTTGGAATGTTTGTTCTGGAAACCCCAATAACTTTAACTTTTTTCGATTTCATCCTCTCTAATGCCAAAAAACACTCCGGACATTTTTCAATCGGATATTGCCAAGCTTTTTTACATTTTGGACATTGATAAAACATTGTGGCGATATTAAGTTAATCGTTCGCCCTTTCGGGCTCTCTCTTTAAAAACCCTCGGTTTTTAATATTTTCCTATACAGGGAAACCGGAAGGTTTCCCCGCCCCCCTTCCGATCTGGGTTGTTATTTGTTATATATTAGATAATTATATGGAGACTTATTTTTTGCCAAAGAAGGTGAGGCCGGAATTAAGAAAAATTTGGGGCGTACCTCTTTTTAATGGGGGGAGAGGAGTTCTTGATAAATTTCGACAGTTTGTCAAAAAAGAGAAGTTCAAAAAAATAATTACCGTAGGCGATTATTGCTCTCTTAATCTGCCTTCTGATATTAAAATTTTTGACGGAAAAATAAAGAGGAGGGAAACAGGGAAACTGCCAAAATTCTCTCTCTCTTGCAGTAATCCTCCGGGAACTATTCAGAAAGAAGTCTGGCCGGTTATTAGAAAAGCGATTAAAAATAAAGAAAATGTCTTTATTAAAGGAGAGGAAGATCTCTTGGTTATTCCTGTTGTTTTGCTTTCAGAGAAAAATACGGCTGTAGTTTATGGATTCCCCAGTAAAGGAGTCTGCTTAATTGAAGTTTTGCCCCAGATAAAAAAAACTTTTAAAGAACTTCTCAAGAAGTTTTGCCCAAAACATGACAAGTAACGCTCCCGCCAATCCCGCCAACATTGTGGCAGAGACCAATTTTAGGATTGTCTTTAACTTGCCGCTCACCGCATTTTCCTCTTAATTGATTAACGATCTCATAAACTTGGGCCAATCCAGTGACCGAAATCGGATGACCCTTGGCTTTCAAACCGCCGGAAGGATTAACCGGCAGCTGGCCGTCTAAATTAACTTTTCCTTGCCGGATTAATTCTGCCCCTTTCCCGCTTTCTGCAAACCCTAAATCTTCATAAGAAAATAATTCAACCGAAGTAAAGGCGTCGTGAACTTCAGCCACTTGAATGTCTTCCGGCTCTATCTTGGCTTCTTTGTACGCCTGCTCGGCTGCTAACTTAGTTGCCTGGAAATGCCAGGGCTCTTTTCTGCCAAAGGTTAAAAGATAGTCGGTAGCAAAACCAGACCCCAAAACTTCAATCTCGGTTTTTTCTTTTGTCAAAATTATCGCCGCCCCCCCGTTGACCGATAAAGAGCAGTCCATTAAACGGAAGGGAGAGGCAACAACTGGCGAAGTTTTAATTTCTTCCAAAGAAACCTTCCTTTGGTAGTAGTAAGCCTTGGGATTCAAAACGGCATTTTGGTGATTTTTATAAGCAACCAGGGCTAAATCATCCATGGTGGCGCCGTATTTTAGCATATATTGCTGCCAGACCAGAGCATTTTGAACCGGGAATAGAGTGCCTTCTGGCTGCTCAATTACTCTTTCAGTGGCTGATAATATCCAGTGGGTAGTCACCTCTCCCCTGTTATCAACTAATTTTTCACCGGAAACAACTAAAATATTCCTGAACCTTTCCAGCTGTAAAGCTGTCCAAAGGGCTACTCCGCCGCCGGCACAAACCGAGGGCGTTTCAATGATCGGGACATTTGTCTTGAATAAATCAGCAAGTAAAGAAATCTTATGGGTTTGATGTTCTGAAAAACCATCGCAACTTTCCATGCCACTGAAGACAATAGCATCAATAGCAGAGATTTTCATCTTAGCGTCTTCTAAGGCCTCAACGGTTGCCTCATAACAAAACTGCCACCAAGGTTTTTGAGAATAATCAAATTTTGTCATCCCTGCTCCTTTGATATACATATATATGTATATTATAATGGCATCCAGGCGGAAATTAATGTTCCCGGACCGGCGACAGCGCCGAGTAAGGCGGGTGCCTCACTGATAAAAGAAACTTCGGCTCCGATTTCTTTTTTAAGTAGTTTCTTTAATTTCTCTGCCTCTTCCAAATTATCTGCCTGGTTAATGACCACCCTGATCCTTTTCCCCTGCAACCTTACTTTTTTACTTTCTTTGGCGATTTTCTTAAAAACAGCTTCGGCTACATCTTTTGCAAAAATTATTCCTCCCTTTTGGACCACGCCATTTTTTATCGTCATTAAGGGCTGGAGGTTTAATTTTTTCATTCTCCTAACCCAATTTGCTTGACCGTTTGTCATTCTACCAATTGATTCTAACCATTTCGGATCTTCAAAAATAACGTAGAAAAAGATTTTAGGAATTAGGTTATTGAGTTCCTTGACGACTTCGTTAATTCCTGTTTGTTCTTGGATTAATTCAATTGCTTTTAAAATCAGAAGGGCCTGGCCGGCGGCCGCATTTCGGGAATCTACGACAAAAACCTTCTGAGGGTCTTCGGTCATTGCTGCTGCCTGTTTGGCCGAATTGTAACAGCCGGAAATGCCCGAGCTTACAGTAATACACAGAACTTTATCAAATCTCGAAAGTTGTTTTTTAATGACGCTTAAATAAGCTTTGGGTGAGGCCTGAGATGTTTTGGGAAAAGTCTTAATCCCTAATTTGTCAATTTGACGCATTTTCTGGTAAATGTTTGCTCCGGGAGTTTTCTCGGCCTCTGGCCAATCCAATATTGGCCTAACAATTTCAATCTGGTATTTCTCTGAAATCTTTGGCAGAAGAGCTGTTACGTCTTCGGTAACAATGCCAATAGAAACCTTTCTGACCGACTCCTCGCCAATCACTTCTTTCGCCATATCTTCCACCCTTAATTCTTGGGTCTCGCCAGCTCCCCTTATGATGTCTTTTACCTCGTCGGGATAATCGGTATGGATATGAATTTTAGTTTTATTCCCTATTTGAACAATATCCAAGGAGTTTCCCAGTTTTTTCAATTTTTCCTGAAATGTTTTTTCATCAAATCTTGAATTTTCTATCAGGGAAACTACTTCATAACGATTAGCTAAGACCTGGACAAACCTCTTAATTTTTTCCGAAGGTTTTTCCTCTGCTTTCTTTTCTTTCCTTTTCTCTCCCCCTAAGGCATCCGAATAGCTTTCTAAAATCATCAGAAATCCTAATCCTCCGGCATCAACAACATTGGCTTTTCTAAAAATTTCCATTTTTTCCCGAGTGGCCAAAAGGGCCTCGTTTGCCTTACCAATCGCTTTTCTTAAAATTTTGGCGATATCGTTTTCCCTCTGCGATTCTTCCTTAAAGGATTGCGCCGTTGCATCAATAACATCTAAGATCGTACCTTCTTTTGGATTTTGAATAGACATCCTTGCCCTTTCGGCTCCTTTTTCAAAAGCTAAGGCCAATTTCTTAGCATCAACCGGGTTTTTATCAAGTAGGGATAAAAAACTAGCTAAAAAACCGACGTAAATCACGCCGGCATTGCCCTGAGCAGTAGTTAAAGCTCCGTCCAGGGCTGCTTCAGAAACTTCTTTTAAGTCTTTAAGGTCTTTTTTATCAATGGCCTCCTTTATCCCCGATAAGGTTTTAGCCAGATTGCTCCCCGTATCTTGGTCCGGGACAGGAAAGACGTTTATTTTGTTAATCTGTTCTTTATTCTTTTCAACCTTCTCATAAGACAAAAGGAGCATCTTTTTTAATTCGGCTTGGCTAAGATATTCCATGGCCAACTATTTAAATTTTTCCTCTAGCTCTTTGAGAATTTTAGCTGCTAAGTCCTTCCCGCCTAAACCGAAAGAAAGCCCCAAGGCGATTGAAATGGTAATTATCGCTCCGATGAAAATAACTAAAATTAAAGAGGGGGTTATTTTAAGCTGGTAAAGAATGGCTAAAATGGCGAAAAGCCAGATTGCCCAACGGATTGTCTTCCCTGAAAATCGTGAATAAGTTATTTTCTCTTTTTCTAAGGTACCAACCACAATTTTTTGAGAAAAATCAGCCAGAAAAACAGCCACAAGAAAAATCAAGATAGCAATAAAGATATTGGGATAATAATTAATCACTCTCCATAAGAATTGACTTAAGGAGCTTAATCCCAGAATTCTAGCATCTAGAATTTCGACAGCTATTGTCAAGAAAAGGATAACGAAAAACCATCTAACTATTTCACCAAAGAACTTCGGAGCGTTAAGGCGAGTATCAATCCTGGACAAAGACTCTTCTACGCCCATCCCTTTTAAAATTTGATTCAATCTGATTCTACTTAG
>Ga0153916_10003583_pt1 | contig 11583 bp, 8 predicted proteins | sample Opewatmetagenome_FD_109642 | JGI IMG/M metagenome (GOLD analysis project Ga0153916, IMG submission 109642) | Freshwater wetland microbial communities from Ohio, USA - Open water 3 Core 3 Depth 4 metaG | ecosystem: Environmental > Aquatic > Freshwater > Wetlands | place: USA: Ohio, Lake Erie, Old...
AGCCTCACAGGAAACCATCTCCACCATTACGCTCAACACCAAATCCAAAACCTTATCGAGTTGAAAGGATGCCTCTAGCCCAAAAGTAAATGGCGGAAATAGAACCTCTTCTTCCAATAATTGAGAGTCTGTAAGGCGGAACACGGCCGGAGACGCGATTGCCAACATGCGAAAAATTTCCCGCTGGGCTTTTTCCAACCGGTCAGCGCCAACGAGGATCATTGCACTCGCCTGGGGATTAGGAAAAATAAAAATTTGCTGGCAGCCAATCTGAGAGGAGAAATCGCCGATATTCCGTGAGCGCACGCGCCCACTGCTAAGAGACCCAGATAACCAGCTTGTAATCTGAGGCATGGCGATTAATTCCATCAGGGACGAGCGTCTGAATTTGCTCATAGCCTCCTGTGGATAAACCACCCATTGGCTGCCCTTTCGCAGTAACCAGATAGCCCAGCTTGCGCCTGTCAGCTTGCAGGTCTCCCTCAGTTGTGTGGCATAAATATCCGCTATGTCTACCATTTTTCTCCGGTATACATGATTATAGCATCAGGATATGGAATCATACAATCGTGACATTAATCTCACCCTTTCCTGTCCTATAGCATTATTACCTTAAAATTTCCTGTGTTATACTGCTAAGGTCATCTTAATCTTTAAGGAGATTTTCAAAGAGATGAAAGATTTCCTAGCAGTATCTGACTATTCTCCTAACCAGATCCAGGCTATGCTCGACCTGGCAGTGAATCTGAAATCAGAATGGCAGAACGGGGGCAACACTCCTTTGCTCAAGGGCAAGGTGCTTGGAATGATCTTCCAAAAACCGAGCTTACGGACGCGTGTATCTTTTGACATGGCTATGCGCCATGTAGGGGGTGATGCTCTTTATTTGTCGCCAGAAGAGATTGGCCTGGGCAAGCGCGAAGCGATCGCCGATGTGGCCCGTGTGATGGCTGGCTATGTGGATGCCATCATGGCACGTGTCTTCGATCATGCCCACATCCTGGAACTGGCGCGCTGGTCAAGCGTTCCAGTGATCAATGGCCTGAGCGACTATAATCATCCCTGCCAGGCAATGGCCGACGCTCTGACGATCCAGGAAAAGCTTGGGCACTTGAAGGGGCTGAATGTCACTTTCATTGGCGATGGCAATAACGTCGCCGTATCGCTGATGCACATTTGCGCCAAATTAGGCGCAAACTTCACTCTCGCCAGCCCGGAGGGATATGACCTGAATCCCAATGCAATCGAAAAAGCCCGTGAGTTTGCCGTGGAGAGCCATAGCCAAATCCGCCTTCTGCGCGATCCTCACCAGGCAGTGAAGAACGCTGATGTAATCTACACCGACACCTGGACAAGCATGGGGCAAGAAGATGAAACCAGGATCCGCGAGCAAGTCTTCCCACCATACCAGGTCAACCAGAAACTTGTTTCCGAAGCCTCAAAAGATGTCATCGTCATGCACTGCCTGCCAGCGCACCGTGGCAAGGAGATCACCGACGAAGTCGCGGATGGTCCTCATTCGGTATTATTCCCGCAAGCGCACAACCGGCTACACGCTCAAAAAGCCATCCTAGTAAAATTGCTCAGGGCTGGATAATACAGGATCAGGTGACCTATGAACATTGGAATACCCAAAGAACGTCGCCCCTTTGAGTATCGTGTAGGCCTGACGCCTACCGCTGTCCAGATGCTTATCAAGAGTGGACACAAATGTTATGTCGAACACGACGCCGGGTTGGGCTCTGGCTTCAGCGACCAGCAGTACGAACAAGCAGGCGCTCGAATCGTATACTCCTCCCACGAGGTATTTGGGCGAGCAGACCTGTTGATAAAAGTCGCACGCCCTCTGCTCGAGGAGATCCAATGGCTGCGCCCTGGCACTTCCATCGCCGGACTATTGCACTTAAATTCAGCTCGCAAAGATAAGATCGACGCTTTGATTGAGAATGAGATCACTACCATCGCTCTGGAACAAATCCAGATCGATGGGGGTCGTATGCCAGTTCGGCATGCATTGGCCCAGATCGGCGGGTTGATGGTGCCCCAGGTGGCCGCACGGCTGCTACAGAATGAAGCCGGCGGTAAAGGCATACTTTTGGGAGGCATTGTTGGTGTACCGCCCGCAGAAGTGGTTATTATCGGAGCTGGGGTGGTAGGTACTTGCGCCACCCAAGGGTTTTTGGGTATGGGCGCTCATGTTTCTGTGCTGGACATCGATATCAACGCCCTTCAACGAATCTACGATCGCTACTTCGGTGTGGTAACCATGATCGCCAACCCGGTCAGTATCTCCCGAGCCGTTTCCTACGCTGATGTAGTGGTAGGCGCCGTGCTTGTCCCAGGGGAACGCGCCCCCATCGTCCTGACACGTGAAATGTTGCGATTAATGAAACCACGTACGCTCATCATGGACATCAGCATCGACGAAGGTGGTTGTGCAGAGACTTCCCGCCCAACCACTCACGACCAGCCCACCTTCATCGAAGAGGGCATCATTCACTATTGCGTCCCGAATATGCCTGGTGTGGTTGCTCGAACCTCCACTCATGCTTATATCAATTCTGCGCTGCCATTTATATTGGAGATCACGAATAAAGGCGTTGAGGCCGCAATCGACCAGAATCCAGCCATCGAGAAGGGCATAAATACCCACCATGGGAATATCGTACATCTCTCCACCTTTGCGCAGCTGCTTCCGGAGGATTGACCCATGGCTGCCTGGGATAAAACATACCAATCGCGTATAGTCAGTCCCGAAGAGGCTGTACGGAAAATCAAGTCCGGTAATAGAATATTTCTTACAGGGAATTGTTCGGTTCCGCAAAAAGTGCTGGCAGCCCTGGTAAATTATGCTCCCGAGTTACAAGATGTAGAAATTTGTCAAGCGCTAACCGTTGGGCCCGCCGATTATGTCGCTCCAGAGATGTTAGGACATCTGCGGGTAAATACTATGTTCATCAGCGCAAATGTCCGCAAGGCCGTCAACGAAGGCAGGTCCGATTTCACCCCCGTACTGCTCTCCGAATTTCCCTTGCTATTCAAGCGCGGCATCCTGCCAGTTGACGCCGCCCTGATCCACGTCTCCCCACCCGACGAGCATGGCTTCTGTAGCCTTGGCATTGAGGTGGGTTTGACCAAGAGCGCGGCTGAATCAGCACGGATCATCATCGCTGAAGTCAACCAACAAATGCCGCGAACGCTGGGAGACTCGTTCATCCACGTCAGCCGCCTAAACTATGTGGTACCCGTCGACTACGCACTGCCTGAACTCCCGATGGGCAATGAGGGGCCATCGGAAATCATCGAGCAGCTCGCAGTCCATATAGCCGAACTTATCCCCGATGGTGCAACAATGCAATTGGGGATCGGAGCCATCCCAGATGCGGTTCTAAAGTACCTCTTTGAGAAGAAAGACCTGGGTATCCACACCGAATTGTTTTCCGATGGTATCATCGACCTTGTAGACGCTGGCGTGCTCACCAACGCTCGCAAGACCCTCCACCCAGGTAAGATCATCGCAGGTTTTATCCTGGGAACACATAACCTGTATCAATGGGTGGATGACAACCCGTTAATCGAGTTGCACCCCACGGAATATGTCAACGATCCGTTTGTCATCGCTCAAAATGAGCGTATGGTGGCCATTAATTCAGCTATTGAGGTGGATCTGACCGGACAGATTTGTGCGGATAGCATTGGCCCCCGATTGTACAGCGGCGTTGGCGGGCAATTAGATTTTATTTATGGCGCCTCCCGCTCCAAAGGCGGCGTGCCCATCATTGCCCTGCCCAGCACGGCTAAAAATTTTAGCCGGATCGTATCAACCCTCAAACCTGGAGCAGGTGTAGTGACTTCTCGTAACCATGTACGCTACGTGGTTACAGAATATGGAGTTGCCGACCTGTACGGCAAGACGATCCGCGAGCGAGCGCATCAATTGATCGGCATCGCTCACCCACAATTTCGCGAGCGACTCGCTCAAGAAGCGAAAGAATTGCACTTTATGTAAAGAGTTGAAAGGTGAAGGAACAGTACGAAAAACCTTCAAATTTCAATAAGGGGCTTATACAAATAGATGGACCGGCGCACAAAAATCGTCGCCACGCTTGGCCCTGCCAGCCAGGATGAGCAAACCATCACAGAATTAGTCCAGGCGGGCATGAATGTCGCTCGTCTGAACTTTTCGCACGGAACTGAAGCCGAACACGCTTCACGGATCGAATTGATTCGGCGGATTTCCAAGGAACTGGAGCTCCCGGTCACCATACTCCAGGATCTTCAAGGGCCCAAGATCCGCACAGGCGTCCTAAGCAAAGAGAGCGTCCAACTCCTGGCGGGACAATCCCTGGTCTTAACCACAAAACCTGTCATCGGCGACGATCGGTTGATCTCGGTCGATTATCCTGGTTTGGTCGACAGCGTCAAACCCGGTAGCCGGATTCTCCTGGATGACGGTAACCTCGAACTGGTCGTTAAGGCGGCAATGGGGGACCGAGTAGAGACGCAAGTATCGCTGGGGGGTGAGCTAAAAGCGCACAAGGGGGTGAACCTCCCAGGTGCCCGCCTGGACATGCCTGGATTTACCTCCAAAGACGAGGAGGATCTGGCCTTCGGCTTGAGTCACGGCGTGGATGCCGTTGCCATCTCCTTCGTTCGCTCGGTCCAGGATGTCACTACTGTCCGGCAAGCAATCTCCCGACTTGCACCCGACCTCCCTCGAATTCCTGTTATCGCCAAGCTTGAACGACCCGAAGCTCTGGATAATCTGGATGAGATCGTCCAAAGCGCCGATGGCGTTATGGTAGCCCGTGGTGACCTGGGTGTGGAAATGCCTCCAGAGGCGGTGCCCATCGCCCAAAAGGAGATCATCGAGAGCGCCAACTGCCAGGCGCGGGTTGTCATTACAGCGACCCAAATGCTGGATTCAATGATCCAAAAACCCCGCCCTACCCGTGCGGAGGCATCGGATGTCGCCAACGCTATTTTCGATGGCAGCGACGCGGTGATGCTTTCGGGAGAAACTGCTGCCGGGAAATATCCAGTGCAATCGATCGAGATGATGAATGCCATCATTTGCGAAGCCGAAGCGCACCTATCAGAATGGGGTCATTGGAAGGGTACCTGCTCCACAGAATCAGTCCAGGATGATACGTACTTCATGACGTTGGCGGCTCGCGAGCTGGCCCATGACCGGAACGTATCTGCCATCGCAGTGTTTACGAAAAGCGGGCGTACTGCGTTATTAATGTCGAAGACACGCCCACAAGTGCCCATCCTGGCCTTCACTCCAGAACAGGATACTTATCAGCGGATGGGAATATATTGGGGTGTCAAGCCACACCGGGTGCCCCACGTAGATACAATTGAAGATATGCTAAAGGTGGTAGAAACTGCCATGGTCGCTTCCACCTCCATCCAGCCCGGACAGCAAGTGGTGATGGTCTGCGGATTCCCAGTACGCGAAACGCGCCCGACCAACCTGGCTCTTTTATATACAGTTGGGGAAACCTTGTAGTAGAGGTATGAACGTTTCAGCGGAATCGTCCACACAGGAATCACCGTATACCGGAAAAACGTGCCCATTTCTCGGCTTGCTTGGTGACCCCGAAACACGCTTCGGCTACCCCAGCATGGGCAATCGTTGCCACCGCCTCAAGCCAATCGCAAAAATTACTCCCGCCTACCAGGAAACCTGGTGCCTTTCAGGCGATTTCATGAAGTGTGCAGTCTATCAGGGGGCAGCCAGGGATCACCTGCCAGAAGGCATCGATGCAACACCCCAAGTTCTATCACCTTTTAGAGCGTTTATCCTTGCAGTCATATTCGTGATCATGGTCGCGAGTGCAATCGCTCTGTTTTATTTCATTTGGAGTGGAAACCGAGGCAAGGGTGCCGTGAAGATCTCCCTGACGGCAACCGAACTCGCCGGTGATCTGGCCTCCACGCCCCAATCCACCTCTGCGCCGCCTCCCTCGAGTCCCAGCCCAACGACCAAGCCATCCCCTACAATCACACTCTCTCCAACCACGTCTCCAACTCCCAGTCCGTCGTTGACAAGTACTCCAGCCCCACCAACACAAGCAGCTGCTCTCGAGACACCTTTTGGCCCAGGAGGAGAGTACATTTTGCACAAAGTAGCCACCGGAGAAAGTCTGAATAACATCGCCGCTCACTACCGGATGAGCGCAGCGGTCTTGATCGCTATCAATGAGATTCCCCTTGGTGGATCGCTTGTTGTCGGTAAAGTCTTGGTGGTTATACCCAGCCTTTCAAATAACCCAGGTCTCCCAGTCTTCCATCCCACTTTCCTGGACCAAGACACTTCGGTGAGCGAGCTCGCCCAACAATATAGCATACATGCTGAGGACCTGCGTTTTTACAATTCGCTGAGCTCCAGCGACATAATTCCAGCGGGAAGATGGATTATCATCCCCTTGCCGCCCTCCCTGGGTCCTTAAGAGATGGGCGATTTGATTGCAGTCACTGGCGCGTACGGATATATCGGCAAATACATTGCTGGCCGATTGCTCTCGCAGGGCAAACAAGTCATCACATTAACGAATAAACAGCCAGGCTTCAACTCTTCCAGCGATCAGATCAAGAAATATCCGCTCGATTTTACCCACCCCGGGGCGTTGACCGCTGCCCTCTCCGGCGTAGATACGCTATATAACACCTATTGGGTGCGCTTCAATTACGGGCAGATGAGTTTCGAGCGCGCTGTCGCCAATACCCAGACCCTTCTACAATCTGCGAAAAATGCCGGCGTACGGCGCATCGTTCACCTAAGCGTCACAAACCCAACGGTGGACTCAGCCTTGCCTTACTACCGGGGCAAAGCTCTCTTGGAGCTCTATATCCAACAATCAGGTTTATCCTACGCCATCATCCGGCCGTCTGTGGTCTTCGGTTTTGAGGATATCCTGATGAATAACATCGCATTCTTATTGCGACATTCCCCCGTGTTTGCTATCCCAGGGTCAGGTCAATATCGCCTTCAACCGATCTATGTCGAGGATTTGGCGAATATTGCACTTCAGGCTGGCGCATCTGAACAAAATCAAGTGATTGATGCTGTGGGACCCGATATCTTCAGCTTCGATGCTTTGGTGCATCTGATCTCCGAAGCGATCGATAGCCACTCCTGGATCATCCATCTGCCCCCTGGGTTGGCACTTTTTCTCTCACAGGTAATTGGATTCCTGGTCAAGGATATTGTCCTGACAAAAGATGAATTGAGAGGTTTGATGGCTGAGCTATTGATCTCCAACCAGCCACCCTTAGGGAACACCTCTATTCGAGTTTGGCTGGCAGCGAACGCCAAGGTCTTTGGGGTAAAATACGCATCGGAGTTGCACCGTCATTTTTCCACCAAATAAAAACCCCTGTTGCATTTTTTGAGTAATTCTATATACTACAATCGGAGACCTGCGATGCCAACGATACCCTACCTGGTTGGAGGCCCTCCTCTCCGTCCCGAGCCATTAGCGCGCTACTTGCCGCCAATCCCTGAAGGCGTTATTTCAACCTGGCTGCAAGCCCTTTCCGATAAAATGGAGCAAACCTGGGTGTTAGACCCATTTGGTGCAGCTCCAAAAGTTGCTATTGAGGCAGCTCGAGCAGGGTATAGCGTCCTGGTGGCTGCCAATAACCCCATCTCTCGTTTCTTGCTGGAAATGGCAGCTCACCCGCCCAATGAAAGCGAGCTGCGTTCTGCTTTAGCGGAGCTGGCTGCCTCGCGTAAAGGGGACGAGCGCCTGGAGCCACATATCCGCTCCTTGTATCTCACACGTTGCGACCAGTGTGGTAAAGAGGTCGAAGTAGAAGCCTTTTTGTGGGACCGCGGGGATTCGATTGGAGGGACAGACAAAACTATTCCTACGGTTCCCGTTCCATACGCGCGGATATACCATTGTCCTTACTGTAACGCCAATGGAGAGTTTCCGGTGATCGATATGGACATAACCCACGCAGCTCAATTTTCCGGCAGCAGCTTGCATCGCGCACGCGCCTTGGAGCGTGTTGCCCCGCTGGACGATCCCGACCGGCGTCATGTCGAAGAGGCTTTAGAGGTTTACTTGCCGCGTGCAGTCTATGCTCTGTTTACCCTGATCAACCGGTTAGACGGTATGAGTCTCTCTCCGGAGCGACGTCGCTACCTCACGGCTCTTTTACTTAGTGCCTGCGACCAGGCTAACACGCTCTGGCCTCATCCTACAGGAAGAGCACGCCCACGTGCCCTGACCATACCTCCGAAGTTTCGCGAAAACAATGTGTGGCTTGCTTTGGAGCAGGCTATGCAGAATTGGGTCACAATTGGCGAATCGGTGCCGCTGGTTAATTGGCCGGAGAGGCCCCCCCGAGAAGGGGGAATCACTATCTTTGAGGGTCGCTTACGTGATGTGGTAGCCAACCTGTCTGATATATCCATCGGCGCTGTAATTAGTGCGTTGCCTCGACCAAACCAGGCGTTTTGGACGCTTTCAGCCCTTTGGGCTGGATGGCTGTGGGGACGGGAGGCAGTCGGACCCTTTAAAAGCGTGCTACGCCGCCGGCGATACGATTGGGGCTGGCATACCACAGCACTTCACGCCGCTATGGAAAATCTCGCACCTCATCTGAAACCCGGGACACCTATGCTCGGGCTGGTAGGGGAAGCAGAGCCCGGCTTTTTATCTGCGGCCATGATCGCCGCCGACAATGCGGATTTCGAGCAACTCGGCCTGGCGATGCCTACCGAGGGTGGGCAGGCTCAGATCTCCTGGTGCCGAGCAGGCAAGATCGTATTACCTTCTGCGTCGGATGAGGAACGGATGCTCACTGCTCGCTCGGCAGCCAAAGAGTATTTACAAGATCTAGGTGAACCCAGCCACTACCTCAATTTACACGCTGCAGCCCTCTCAAAACTGGCCGAGACCCATGGCCTATGCATCAGCGAGCAGAGTCCGGCCGACATCCTGGCACTCGTCAACAACAACCTCGATGAAGCATTCTCCTATCGCGGGGGATTCTTACGTTTTGGTGGAAGTGATAAGTCCCTTGAAGTTGGCTATTGGTGGCTACGCGAAATAATCCAAAAAATTTCCCCACTCGCTGATCGGGTAGAGGTCGAGCTGGTACGTCATCTAATTGCACATCCAGGTGCATCACTCCTGGAAATCTATACCGTCCTGAGTCAAGCATTCCCCGGCTTACTTACTCCCAGTGCTGAGCTGATCCAGATCTGCCTCGAGTCATACGGCGAGGAGACGCCCCCGGGCAGTGGGGTATGGCGTGTACAGGCGCAAAACGCACCTCAGATGCGCCGCGCGGATTTGGAGAATATCGCAGGCCTTATTACAGAAATTGGCTCCAGTCTGGGCTACCGCATCGAAGGGACCCAACCCATTCTGTGGCATTACGAAGGTGGTCAATTAGCCTATGCATGGTATATCATCGCTTCTGCTGTGATCGGTGAGCACATCTTCGCACGCGAACACACGCCTGGAAAATCTCTCATTGCACTTCCAGGCGGTCGTTCTAACCTGGTTGCCTATAAACTGCAACACGATCCACGCCTGCGCCAGGCGGTCGAGGAGGGCTGGCGCTTCGTTAAATTTCGCCAGGTGCGCTGGCTTGCGCAAAACCCGGTACTGGCGCGCGACGCCCTGGATCCCTTGCTCTCCCAAGATAACCTCACCTACGAATCACCACAAATGCGGTTATTTTAATTGGATCCAATACTACGGATTTTTTCTCGCCCAATCGTCCCCCAGCAACAGCTCAATATCCGCTGAGCTACCGGGGCTTTCATCGAAAATGATCTTCATGGGCGAAATCCCCATCAAGTTCACCAGATATTTGGCAGTGAAGGGCTTGCCCGAGTGATCGATCAGGGTAGTCAACGTCAGGTTCTGTGGGGTATCGCTCACGTTGGCTACATTGACTCCCTGGGAGGCCAAGTACTGGCTGGTGCGGTCAGCCAGCCCGGTAGTATGGCTCTGATTCTGGATCGAAATGCGCGCTTTCTCGGCGAGCATGCGCTCCAGATCTGTTCCGGGAGTCGCTGGACCTAACGCGCCGGATGTGGCAAAGATTTCGTCCCTTAAGGCATGGATCTTATCCGAAAGGGGGATTAAGATACTCAATTTATCGGGCGACTCCCCAAACAGCACATATCCCTTCCCGATCACTCCCTGCTTGATATTCCTTTCTGGAACCTTGCTGGCAATGAGCGCCAGTTGGACTACCTGTTCCAAGGAAAGGTTGGTGTGTACGCCCTTAGACAAATCTTGATAAAGTGCGTCTTTCTTTTGGATCAAAACTGGCAACATCTTAAATCGCAGGATCTGGTTGCGGATGCCGAGGATAACCTGTTGTTGGCGTGCCGCCCGGTCAAAGTCTCCCCCCTCAGTATAACGATTGCGGGCATACGCCAATGCAATTTCGCCCGTCAGCACCTGCACCCCTGGTTGGAGCTTCTTCTTGGTGCGATAACCGTCCCCTAACAGATCTACGGTGATTGGCGCGGGAATGTTGACCTTAACCCCCCCAATTTCATTGATAAAACGAACAAAGGCGTCAAAGTCGATCTGGGCATAGAAGTTGATAGGAACGCCCAAGAACTGCTCCACCGTTTTTACCGCCAAACCCGGCCCGCCGCCAGGCAACTTGTGCGCCTCACCAAGGTAATAGGCGGTATTTATCTTGGCGTGCTGAAATCCGGGAATGGCTACCCACATGTCGCGCGGGATAGACAGGATACCCGCAGAGCGTGTGAGCGGGTCCAGCGTGAGCAAGATCATCGTATCGCTGCGAGAGTAATCGATACCCGTTTCCCAATCCCGGTAATCCAGCCCAAGGAGCAAAATCGTTACACGTCCTGCGCCGTCCCACGGGGTCAGGGTAGGCTCCAATCTAGGGACAGATGATGTGCCTGGTGCTCCTGGAACAGGAGTCTCACCAGAACCAGTCGTAGACTGGCCTCCTGTCAGTTGAGGGCCATTCTGTGCAGAAATTGTCAAATTCGAGAGGGTGAATTGCCTGGCAAGCACAAACGCTCCCATGCCAATCAGGCAAGCAAAGCTCAATATCATCACCATAACCATGGCGCGAATGAGCCAGAGGTTTTTGGAAGAACGAGAGAGGATGTCTTTCAACCAACTCATAGACGACTCGAGTTCAACCTGCGTTTGTGGAGGTTGAGGTAGGTTGCTCCACGGCGGCCGGAGGAGGGGTATCCGTAGATGTGGGTGGGGGCGGCGGAGGCGTGTCGGTTGGGGTGGGTGGAGCCTCCTGGGTTGAAGTAGAGGTCGCCACAGGTTGTTCCGTGACAACCGGAGTATCCGAAGGTGGGGATGGTTGCGTCTCTGCGGGAGGTTCTGTGGTCGGTGTAAGTGTCTCGGGAATCGGGGTGATACCTGGAACCAATGTATCCGTGGGAGTCTTTGTAGACTTTGGCGTCGGAGCGAGGGTTTCTGTAGGCGGCGAACATTTAATCTGCGCGTCCGCTGCTTTTTGTTCTACGGCAGCGTTACCGCCCATGGACAGAACAGCCTCATATTTATTCTGCGCTTCGCACCAATCGCCTTGCGAGGCGAGCGC
>Ga0153916_10003584_pt1 | contig 11575 bp, 8 predicted proteins | sample Opewatmetagenome_FD_109642 | JGI IMG/M metagenome (GOLD analysis project Ga0153916, IMG submission 109642) | Freshwater wetland microbial communities from Ohio, USA - Open water 3 Core 3 Depth 4 metaG | ecosystem: Environmental > Aquatic > Freshwater > Wetlands | place: USA: Ohio, Lake Erie, Old...
AATCCAGTTGGGTTGAGCCCCCAAAGTTTGTAGTCTAGAAAAAAAGAAACCGATATAAGTGGCCGGATAAAGCTGAATTTAATCCAATCACCCTGGTAAACCCATTGAAAAAATGGCCCTTGATTGATAAGTGCTTTTATCCAAACGAAATCATCAGATATAAAGAATGAATTTATGGTACGAAAATAAAAAGCGATACCAAGAAGAGAGTATATAAGGGTGAGGTTAATTGAGGTTATTAATTGTTTGAAAAATGGTTTCTGATTGTATTGATGGTTACAGTAGGGATTCATTAAAAAGCTTTACTAAATAAGGAATAATACTTTTTTTAATTTTATTATAAAAGTGTATGGTTTTCTGACATTCCTGATAAATATAGTAGAATTTCGAAAGGAATGTTAGTAAGTGAACCGTCATAAGTTTCTAGAAAGTTGAAAACGCAAAGCGGACTCAGATATATTCTGTTCCATAAAGCATCTTCAGCCCTCCTGACCACTTCGTTTATGTTGTCCTGCAGTTTGTTCGCACAAGCCAAGTCTTTGAGATGGCGCCAATAACGCTCCATCGGGTTCAGTTTGGAACAGTAAGTCGGCAACCAGAAGACCAGAACGCGATACTCAAACAAGCTTAAGGCTGCTAAGGAAGGAGCTCTTTTGCGGTAAGCCGTGTTATCCATCACCAGCACATCTCTTCCTATAAGGTGTTCTTTGACCAGCAGGTGTTCCAAAAAGTGGATGAACTCCGAGCTGCTCTTGGTTTCGGCAACTGTCCAGCTGATAGTATCCTTGACCCAATCATAACCGCCAAACACATGGCGTTTGTGTTTGACCCCCGGCCGGATGGTTGGGATACACTTCTGCCTCCCAATCTTCATCCAGCAGGCTCGTAGCGGTGGATCCAAGGTCAGCGTGGTTTCGTCCAAAAAGATGAGCTTGAAATCGCCTCTGAGGACCTTTTTTTCAACCCTTCCAGCAGTTCGTTGGCCTTCTCTTTCTCTACCTGTTCCTGCAAGTGGCTCAGATCATACTTGGGACGCCGATACCGAAATCCTTCTCGCTTGAGCAAAGCTCGAAACCGGCTTTCGCTCAGCTCAATCCCGGTAGCCTTCGCCAGATGAGCACGCAAGCGATCGATCGTCCACATTGTAAATCCATACCCCAGCTCTGCTGGTTCTTTCTCCAACACTTCGCCCAGAAGCTGGCTATAAGCTGGATCAGCTTTGGGCAGTCTCCCACTGCGGGGCTGGGTTGCCAGGGATTCAACCCCTCCTTAATGCCAACGGTTTATCCAGGCGTAGATTGTCGGGATGCTGACCGCTTGCATTTCCGCAACTTGCGTCGGTTTGTGTCCCAGATGAAGGAGGCGGATGGCTGTGCACCTTTGTCGTACTTTCGGACGTTTATCGCGCCGGATGTCTGCCTCAACTGTCTGCAATTCTGCTTCGTTGAGTTGATAATCTCGGGCTTATGGCATGCCCTGAGTCTATCACATATGACAGTTTGTTAAGAGACTTTCGACCAGGGCAAACGCATTCAATTTACTGGTCATTGAGAGGCGATTTTTACCGAAGCAATCTATCCCTTTGAGCTTTGGACCTTAGAGCGCCTACAAAGAGCCTTCAAAGAACGCCATAGGGTGCATTTGTCCGATTCAACCATCTGGACCTGGGTCGAAGGTGAAGGTTCCGCTGGCGTAAGCAGGAGAGTTGGTTCCATGAACCTGGGAAGCACGATTCTGAGTTTGCGAAAAAAAGGGGTTGATTGTCGCCGCTTATGTGTCGCCACCTTCCAAAGCCCGAACGATCTGCGCGGATGAGTTGGGACCACTGGCAATCAAGACCTACCCAGGAGCGGAATGGGTTATCCATCGGTCGCGAGCGACCTTCGAGCCGGATTACGGTAGCAGAGGCAGCGTCTGGGTGGACGGCGCCTTTGAGCCTGCGACGGGTGAAGCGGCTCTGGTCGTGACTGGTAAAAGAGATGGCGCCAGCCATATCAAGCTGCTGGAAAAGATCATTCATACCTTTCCTGCTGAACGTCTGATGATCATCGAAGATAATATGAGTAGCCATCATAATCGCGATGCCCGCATTGCTTTGGCTGCCTGGTCAGAAATCCAAATCCTGTTCTTGCCCAAGTATGCCTGCTGGTTGAATTTGATCGACCCCTGGTGGAAGCAACTCAAATACTTAGCGCTCAAGAGACGTAAATTCGAAACGTAGGCTGAATTGGAAGCCGCCTTATGGGGTGCATTGGCGTATTGGGACCAACATCGCTATCCATATCAGTGGAAGAAAAAACCTCAACTACAATTACCTCCTTGGGGCGGGTATAGCTTTTGTAAAACTACTTAGCGAGTAAACCAATTAGGACACCTGATCGCAAAAGCTAATATAGAGAAAGAAGAAATTATAGAAATCTCCAACGCGCCGAGAAGGAAGCCTTCTTAAATTCAGGTTTATTCCCCCGATCTTAAGAATTTGGAAAAATGTTGAACGATCGTCTTGTATTATGTAAATGGATCACAATTTATAAGCCTGGCACTTTGGCTTATTATTCTGATCGAAATAGAATTGAGATGATGGGGTTGGTTACGCCAGCAGTCGCTGTAAAGATGAAAAACGGGCATTACAGCGAAATTTCTGGTTCCACTTGAAAGGTTGTCGTCTTAAGGAACTGGAAGAAAAACTAAGCCGAAACTTACAAGACTGCTTTCTTGCAATAAAAATCATAAATTGGTATCAATACAGCAGAATATAGTATAGCAGCGATATAAAAGTTCGTTGAGATACCAACAAATATAGAGATAAATACAGCCAGTGCAGAACAAAGAACTCCAAAAATGCCATTCAACGCCCAATACCAAGGAGTATCCGCATTACTGAGTATCCTTATCATGCGCATACCTGTAGGAAAGAAAAAGCCCATCACTGTGCCCATAGGAGCGATGATTAGGATTGAAAGAACAATTTTGTTCAGCAAGGGAGCTGTTATAAACTTTGAAAGGATGATGGGCAAAACGAACCTCATCAGTAAAATTAATCCTCCCATCCCTAAAGGAAATAAGAAAGCCCAGGGTGCCCGATTGAGGGGGAGCTTCTCACTGAGAAAACTACCCAATCCAGAACTTGCGATAATTGTGAACAGAAGGATTCCAAGGGCATAGATTGGGTGGCTCAGGAACACTGAAAACCTTTGGATTAACCCAATCTCAAGCAACATAAAACCTGCTCCGATAAGGGAGAAGTAAACTGCTCCAGACCAATGAATTCCAATCTCCTTCTTTTCCTTTTTTGTCAGGTAGGTTTTATAAGCCAAAGGCAAAATGATCGCCCCGAATGTCATGACTGCTAATGCAATGATCAACCTGACCAGGGTTAAGGTCGCAGTTGCATTTCCATAGATAACCCCAGGCGTCGGGTCGAAGGCGGTACCCAGGGATTCCAACCGTAGCATGTTGAAAAAATATGGGCTTTCATCTGTGGGCGGTAAATAGTTGTAGCGTGGGTGATTTGCATTACGAACCAATTGATTCATCGATTTAGCACTGATCAGGTTACGTAATAATTCATTTTCAGGGGATGAACCCGGGATAATTTCGATACGAAACTGCATATTTTCAGAAACCGCTTTTAACTTTGCAATTCTTTCATTACTGAAAGGCTTTTTACTCATCAATAATGTTGAAACCTTTCCTGAAGTGACCATGGCAATATGATTAGCTGGTGTTTCAACTCCTTCCTCCAGCAAGGTGGCGACCGCCAAACTGACGATTCGTCCAGTTTCTCCTAAATCGTTTGTACTGTACCATCGGGAAACAGAGAAGATTCCATCTTCTCCCAAACGTTTCATAAATACCCTCCATGCTTCAACTGTATAGAGGGAATTTTCAGATAATGAATAAGCACCTGCCCCAGTCGCAGCCCAGGTATCAATGAGAGACATCTGGATGACGCCAAATTGTTCATCTGTATTGGTTAAATAACTCCGGGCTTCATCAACAACCAGTTTTACACCATCTTGATCTGCGATCCCCGCAAACTCTCTAAAAGGACCATTTAAGAGATCGATGAAAATCGGATTGACATCGATACCAATAATCTGTTTATGCCCAAAGTAGATAGCGCTCTGGATATCCTTTCCGCCACCTACGCCAATAATACAAACCGCATCTTCAGGTGGCAAAAGGTAATAGGCAATATTGGTTGCATCATAACGTAGATGTGCAATATCATCCAAGGTGTTATATTTGCGGATAACTGTGGCTGCTTCTCCGTCAATATTTAACATATATTGGGTAGCCAATTCATTTTGCGGCATCGTAGGACTTGGACTCCAAAGCTGTGGTAGGCTTTGAGTCGCTTGATATACTACAACTCGTGAGAATGAATTCCATTTTTCGTAAACATAATTTAACGGATTTTCTATTCGCCCCTTTACCACAACTGGGCTTAAGGGAGAACGATCAGGCCAAGAATTATACAGGGCCATGAAAATTAAAAAGAGAATAACACCTTGACTCAGATAGGTTAAACTCTTAGAAAGACTTGCTCCCGAATATAAAAACGCAGCAAGAGCGCTAATCACTCCACAAAAGATAATGAGGCTCGGAGCGCTTACTACCTCTAACCCAAGCAAGACTACTAAACAACCAATTGCTGCGCCTGCTAAATCGCTGGCATAAAGCCTACCAATTGGCAGTGTTGTTTGTGTTAAGATTCCTGAGATGACTATGCCAGAAAAATAAAAGGGTAAAAAGCAGAAAAACGTTGTCATCAATAAAGCTATTTGGCTCATTACTGTATCTGACACTGTAATCGGAATCAACAATAACATAATAAGCGAGAACAAAGTGAAGGCTGCACTTCCTAGCGAAGCTTTGGCCAGCGTGCCAAGTTGATTACGTTCCGAAAACCAATTGGGTTTAAGATACACGGTAACAGAGCCTGCTGTCATCCCCAACATAGCAGTTGAAATAGCAAAGAACGCCAGGTGATACCAGGTGATCACGCTCAGCAGCCGGGTTAACGTGACCTCTAATGCAAGTGCAGCACAAGAAGATAAGAACAAACCCAAATAAATAGCCACCTTCGTATTTTTCAACCTCATATTTAAACTAAATATCTTCAAGTTAATAAATATCAAGAATAATAGAATGGCATTGATGGCGAAAATGAATCCGAACACTGTGATGATTTCACTGACAACTCGATTTGTGCGATCGACGCCAAAGTCATTATTGTAAACCAGGCCTTCTGTCGAAATTTGCCCGTTAATCTCTTGACCATCCCAAAAAACCTTTAGCGAGTCTGTAGAAGCATTGTAAAAGAGCAATGTGGTTGCCCCTTCAATTCTGCCTTTCCAATTTAGCGCACCTTGATCACCACCCGTGAATACCAACCGGTTTCCTTGGACTTCCCAATTTTGCCTGATAAACGATCCTGTGAGATTGATTTCTACGGTGTCGGCTTTGAACCATCCAAGCTCAACGGGCTCAATCTGTGATTCCTTTGAAATTGCAATAATTTCTAGAGTATGGGAAGGTATGAGGAAATAAACCCGTTTAAAACGTAAATGTGGTAGTAAAAAATAGATGATAAGTATTACAAGTACATAAATGATGATTGATAAAAACTTAGTAATTCTAGATAAACCTCTGATGATCGCCGATAGGTATGGGAGAATAGAGAAGAAAAAAAGGAGGCAAATAAAACTGATAACCAAGAATAATGCCAGAGTGAAGATACCCCTTTTGAAACTAAGCTGAGGTGTTTGAATGAAATGTATAAATGTGGTTAAAGTGATAAAAAAACCTGACGGGAAAGCTAACGCGATCGCAGGAACAAGGAAATTCTTATGGTTATCATCATGCATTAAGAACGCTCTTTTAGTGAAGTCAACAAATTCAACGAGCTAAATCATTTTCTCTCAGGAAAATCAAGGGGTGCTCCGTTCGTCCCAGATATCGAATTTTTCATATCGGGAGGGGAGATAAAATCATTATAACATGCTCCAAACTACCAGCATCTAACTTTAAAAGATGTAGCATATATGCCCTGGATAGGATATTTACTGCGATAGGAGCAGGATTTATGTTTAAAGGAAGGATGACAACAGAATATCTACAGATTAGGGGTAACGGATCTCGCCCAGTTCCAATACCTTGCCTGCCTCAACTTTAATCTGGAATGGATTCGATGTGCCCTTTTCCAAGACAAATTGAACATTCCCGGGTGACCAGAGGGCTATCACATACTCGCCAGGAGGTACATCTTTGAAGATAAAATTCCCGGCATCATCTTGAGCTGCGCGAGGGTTCGAATCATATGAAAATGAAATCAATGGCGGCATTTCGGGATGATCTGAAGTAAGATTCTTTGATAAAAACACATCACTTTTGTAGGGCTTCCCGGTTATGGAATCGATTAATTTGCCGGTGACAACCCCTGAATTGGGCCCCGGAGTAGGAACCTCTAAAGTGGGCTGTTCCAGTGTCGGAGTAGTTACTTTGGTTGACTGTGCAGAGCAACCCAATAGAATAAAAAAGCACAAGGGGACTACAATCAACCGATAATGGTATTTTCTCACGGGCATTCTCCTGGTATCTGAAGATTTCTATATTATAAACAGAAAGTAGAGTTGGGATAACCCAACTCTACTAATCTTGTTCACATACTTATAAAGGTTTGCTGTATCACAGGTACAGCATCCCTATTTTTATGGAGCAACAGAGAAACCTTCATACACAAGGAAGGAGTCAATAGTTCCTGTAGATAGCAACTGGTTGACCGTCCCAACAAGTTGTGCACCCGTAGGTCCAAGGCAGGTGGCTCCACCGACGAAGCCATTGGCCAACTGGTTGACATGGTTCATGGTCCAGTTTGCACCTGGTCCAAGATCAACACTGGGGCTAAAGTTCAAGGTAACTGTAGCTCCCAGTTTATCCTTGCCTGTAACCGTGCAAACCAGGTCTGTACTGGTAATGGTGGTTGAACCAACATTCGCAATACTCCAACTTGTGAAGTAACCCCAGTTGCGGTCCATAATCAGAGGGAACACGACCTTCTGTTGACCCTGGCTTGGAGCAAAAGCATCATACGCGGCTCCTTTATTTGCGCCAGTATTGAGTTGGTTAACCACACCTACCAAAGGCATGCTATTCGTATTGGCTGTCACCACACCAGAACCAACGAAAGTCTCACCCTGGTTGCAGTTCTCTGATACTAATGTGGCTGGATCACTTGTGGTCACAAAAACATTCTGTCCAAAAGTAACCGATTTTCCTGCAGCGACCGTGCGAGTCTCCTGACAAGCTGTGCCCGGCATCCCGCTACCCGGTGTATAAGATACGGTCACATCTGAGTTCGAAGCACCCAGGTTTTGAATTTGAATACCCGTGAAATAACCGAAGTTATTTTCATTGATCAACGGCATGACAAGCCCAGTGCTGCCACCCCCAAAACCGCCATAAGCGAACAAAGTAGTTGGGCCAACTTCAACAACTACAGCCGCGATAGGTACATTACCTGTGGTCTGTAAACTTGCAGAGAAGACGGTTGCAGAGTGGGTTTCCAAGGTTTGATCAAGCTTGGTTGCCGCACCCGGTTGTAAATTGGTGATTGAATTCGTAGTTCCATCACTATATGTAACGCTAACGTCCGTCGCGGTGGAGCCTGTATTTTGAACGCTAAAGAACGTATTATATCCGTAGTTACCTTTCATCAGTAAAGGCAAATAGAACAGAGAAGATCCCCCAAAAAATGCGCTATAGCTTGCATAGGAGATCGCTGAACCTGACGACCCATAACCCACCAGGTTTGATATCGAAGCGACAGGCTGGTCGGAGGATATCACAACCGCTCCCTGGAAACCATTTGGAGGCTCACCCGATCCTGGAAGCGCCGCGTCAGTTAGCGGGAAATAAGTGTTCGTCGCATTCCCTGCTACCGTATCGGCCAGAGTCAATACCGTCGTTCCATCAGGGGCATAAAAAGCAATCGAGACTGTAGCCGTCGTTGAACTAAGGTTTCGAATTTGAAATCCAGACTGGTAGTTTACTGGCGGTGCCGCTTTAACTGGTTGAACTACCATTCCAGTAGCAAGCGTCAATAGCAAAATCAAATAAGTTAATTTCCGAAAATGAGATTTCATACACAGCTCCTTTTTAATAGATCGCGGTACATTTTTTAATGATTATATACAGTCGAGGAGATTGTTACAATAATCCTTTTGGATTAGTTGCTTTCCATATTGCTAAACTTCCCAAAGAGATCAAGAAATCGAACCCTGTGAGAAGGACCCGAGCTAGCAATGCAGTCACTACCGCTACTGAAGGTGGAATAAACTGCCCCAAGATAAGGCTCATTGTCAGCTCTGTTAACCCAAGGCCTGAAGGAAGGATCACCACAAGCATTCCACTGACCCCTCCCCCACTCCATGCTGCTAAAATTACGAAGAAATTCAACGCGCTTGTGGGGTAGATCGAGGTCAATAGGCAGAAGAGGATCAGTCCTCCTAGAAACCACAATCCAACATAACCCACAAGCCAGGTTAAAAGCGAAGCATAGCGGATCTTGGGAACTTCCTTCGACTTGATTAACTTTTGGATGATAAATTTAAGCGTAGAGGGGTGAATCAGGATAGACAAGATAGCAAACAACAACAGGAGAATTAAAACCTGGGACTGATTTATCCTGACCAGGCTCACCAGTGAGACTAAGAGCACTAGTACTCCCGACCACAAAATCAAAGCAATTTCTACACCGCTGGCAAAAGTTGTTAATGCAGGTGAAATACCAAGGTTATAATACATGGCTCCTCTACCTACAACATGAAGCACAGAACCCGGCAAACGTCTTGCCGCCAAAGTGGTAAGATAAATTTTGAGATGAATAAGCGCTTTAACCCTGATACCCAATTCGCTAGCTATTCTCAACCACAAGTAAGCCGCCACAAACGTCGCTAAACAGAAAAGAAGAAAAGAATAAACGAGGGGCTTAAATTGAATATCTTTAGGTATTGATCTTAAACTTGAGCTCGTTTCCTTCGCAAAAGAATAAAGGAATATCAGGCAGATCAACGTCACAAAAATGCCCAGGATGGCATATATATTCTTCTTTGATAATTTGGCGAGCATTCTTTGGAAAAGGGTTTTGATCACATTTCACATCTAAATTTTTTTGGCAAATACAGTCATGATTGAACTTTTATTGCACGCGTCAGCTACCATGTAATATGGGTAGGTTAAGACTCGAGCAAATAAAGAACGAATGATGGTCAGGATAGTTCTCTTTACCCAAATTGGAACTTTCCATTCTGTGATGAGGAATTGAAAATTTAATACTAAAACACCATGGCGACCAGTAAAACTCTTGATCTTTTCGACTTTGAACCCTCTGGATTCCAGAAGCCGGGTGATCGTCTTTGGGGTGAAAATGTGGAAGTGCCGGGGCACATCCCAACCCGCCCAATACTTCTGGAAGATAAACCTCTCCCATGATTCAGCATTTGGCAAACTTATTACCAACCAGCCGTCTCGCTTCAGCAAACGACCAATTTTATCTAAAACTTGCTCCTGGTTGGGGACATGCTCCAGTACATCCCACATGGTAATCGCATCAAACCATTCATCCGGATACTCAACATCCTCTAAATATCCCTCATAGACCTCCAGGTGGAAGCGTTCACGTGCATAATTGACAGCATAAGAAGATGGTTCAACGCCTTGACAAATCCATCCTCTCTGTCGCATGCCATTTAAAAATATGCCTGTGGCACATCCCACATCCAATATACGACCCCTCTTACCCGCACAACGGATAATTTCCCGGCAGCGCTTCTCGAGCCCATAGCTGCGATCCAAACGGCGGAGCAAACTCTTTTCATCCTCAATAGCTTTTGGGAAGGAGATATAGGTATTCGGGTAATATTCCGCGATTTGGTCCTGATTGGGTTGAGGATACAAAGAATATAAACCACAATCCTCACATTCTAAAACCCAAAAATCACCAGGCTTTCCATGTAGCCGGTCCGACCCTAGGAACAAGGCTTTAAAATGAGAATGATGACAAAGATCACAAACTGCATTATGAATTTGCATAAACGTAACCGCGGTGAAATCTACCTGGATTCATGCTCATATTTATCGACAATCACAATACGAACATGAAATTCATTGAATCGATTTGCTATTATATACTCTTTTTTTTTCAGGCAAACAAGATTTAGAGATACTCCTGTATTATAGATTTGGAAAATGCAGCTCTTTCGGATTAGCCATCATCAATAAAAAAACTTGAAATCCCCTAACAACGAAAAATTACTGGCATGGGTGAAGCACAAAAAGCGTCTGGTTTTCCCATTGCTTGATCATCGAAGTGCAATGAGTATAAAAGTCCAACATTAATCCTCTCTCCTGAGGCCATGTTGATAGATCAGTAAACATCCAGGTGGTACTATCCAGTACATGGGTAACATCCAACGCCAACAATTTAGAATAGAGTTCTTCTGGACTTTGAATTTCTTCAAAGCGAATGATTCGCTGGGCGCCTAAATGCCCCCAGATATAATCTCGATCCAAATAAAAACCTCTATTTTCATAAGGCAGCAAGAGTATTTTCACATTTTGATCCAGATTCTGATTGATCCATTTGAAGGCAGGGAGAATATCGATCCTTTTGTTAAGATAATCCTCACGCGCCCGTGCAGATAATTCGGCTCTTAAACGAGATTCAAGCTCGCCATAATTTGAAATGGTTAACCAGGGGGAGTATCCCACCAGAACAACAATAAAGAAAACCTGAATGAAATTTGTTAGCTTCGAGTTCCAGCGAAGATCGTTTAGAGAAACAAGCGGGACCGTGCCTATTACAGCTAAAGAAATAAAGATTGGGTGGAGATAACGAATCTCAAGCATCCCCATACCGAACCAAACAAGATAAAAAAAGACGCTGTATCCAATCAAGAACCATAATAACTTGTTAACGGGTCGTTTCAGAACTACATACAAAATCCCGCAGGATGACAGGAGTAATAGTGGAAGCCCCAGTCCGCCGCCATATCCTCCCAGTAATTGAGGAGACGTGCTCAGATATTGGACTGATCGATATAATCCGGTTAATGTCAAAGGTAATTTCTCGAAAATCTTGCCCCAAAGTATAAGATTGATAGAATCGCCTGTAGAATCCCAGTTAATTCCGCCAAAGAGATCAAAGAAAAATGGGAAAACAGGATTACCCGTAAATAGATAGCTCCGCAGATACCATGGGAGTGTTACCAGCAAGCCAGGAATGATAAAGGACAAGATAGAAGTGAGCAGATTTCTTGCATTGCGATTCGCAACAAAGAATAGAGCTATAAAGATTACCAATAAATAGAGTAGACCCGTCATTTTGCAATTTGCTGCGAATCCAGCCATTAACCCTGCAAGAACTAAAAAAGAGTTTTTCTTGGTTTGCATGTAGTCAAAGAAAGCATAAAATGCAAACACACCCCAAAATGGGAGGGAAATATCGACCAAGGCAGTACCAAGCAACCTTTGCAAGATCGGGATTCCAGAGAATAGAGCCGCAGCCCAC
>Ga0153916_10003585_pt1 | contig 11575 bp, 7 predicted proteins | sample Opewatmetagenome_FD_109642 | JGI IMG/M metagenome (GOLD analysis project Ga0153916, IMG submission 109642) | Freshwater wetland microbial communities from Ohio, USA - Open water 3 Core 3 Depth 4 metaG | ecosystem: Environmental > Aquatic > Freshwater > Wetlands | place: USA: Ohio, Lake Erie, Old...
AACGCAGAATTTCGTTTATCGGCAATATGTTCCATCCTGAATCTTTGCAGATATTGAAGAGCCAGACTCTTCGCATTTTTGTCCGGTAAATTCTCATGGTACTGTTTGATCAGCGCAATATTAATCCAGACATCCAGGTTAGATATAAGCGGCGCATCCAGAGACACCAATCCCAGATTATTTTTATTTTTCAAGGTGAAGTCAGAAAGCTCCTTTTCGAGTATAATTTCGTCTTCAAATAGTTTTAAATAGAGATTAGAATTAATGACAGCACCTCAATAAAAACGATAGCGATAAATACATCAACCATACCGCGCAGAACCGCAATGGGGATGCTGGTAAGGTCGTCGGAGGCACTTAAGCCGGACCGTATGGGAATTAATGTTATAAAAAAGCCGAATGTACAGCATTTTATAAGAGATATAACTATATCATAAAAATCAGCCGAATTTAACAAAACATTTGTGTACTCATCAAAACTCATCCCGAAAATCAATCTTGAAAATAACATACCACTCGTCAATGCCAGGATGGAGAAAAGAGAACTGAGGAGCACAACAGATACAACACCATTTATAATCCTCGGTGTAAAAAGGTAATCAATAACATCGATATTGAATGTATCCAAGGTGCGTAATTCCTTATTCACCTTCATCACAGCGATTTCTGCATTTATGGCGGAACTTGAACGAAGAGCAATGAGAAGGACGGTAACAAATGGCGATAGCTCTGTAACCACCAGGCCCATCAATATGCGACCGAGATATTCGGCAAGACCTAGATTCTTAATGATTTGAAGAACTATACCAATGAGGAGAGTACCAAATATGATAGAAATACCTATAAACAAGGGTAAAATCTGCACAGAGGTAAAGTATATCTGATTAATGAGAACCATTTTCATGGCACTGCTGTAAGTCTTTTTGCGAAACATCCTTAAGAGAATCGTGAAGGCAAAAGTAAGGATATCGCGGAACGTTGCAGCTGCATCCATGCTGGTTTTACCAATTCGTTCTACAATGTCAGTCATTACTTTGCCTTTCTCACGGATTTAAAATTATAGCTCTTCTCCCATTGTAGATGCAAAAAAAGAATTTGAGGATTCCGGTGGGCGAGAAATATTATTCGCACTTGAATCCTTAAGGATGTTCGCAATTTTCCGATCCATCCACGAGGCGGCGGGTGTATGCATAATCTCCGAAAGGATCGGCATGTGTCATTAACTTCTCAATACCTTTAATGTAATTGCAATGAATGTTAACATACTGTAATGGTCAGTGCAAATATTGTCTTTGTTCTTGACAGGGAAGATATGGTAAGTAAATAAAATATTGTATGTAATATTGAAAAGAAGATACCATTGAAACAGTGTATGGTAGGAGATAAATAATGAAAATAATTCGCTTTATATCTCAAAACGATCAACTAGTATATGGGCTTCATGACCTGGAACAGCCGGATCAAGCCCGTATCATCCAGGGTGATATATTCGGGAAATTCAAAGTCACTTCGAAATTGGCAAAGATTCATCATGTTCTCTCACCGGTCTTTCCTTGCAACGTCCTGGCGCTGGGACTCAACTATCGGAAACATGCCAACGAAACAAACGTGTCGTACCCTGAAATACCTGTAGTTTTTATTAAAGCAACAACAAGTGTAGTTGGACACATGTCGCCTATAATACTTCCCGCAGCAGGCCCGGACAACGTTGATTATGAGGCGGAGCTTGCCGTAGTCATCGGCAAGAAGGTCAAGAATGTTTCCCCCTCCGGGGCAATGGACTGTATCATGGGCTATACGTGTGCAAACGATGTCAGCGCCCGGGACTGGCAGATTGAAAAACAAAAAAAGCAGTGGGCCAGAGGCAAGAGTTTTGATACATTTTGCCCTCTGGGACCATGTTTAGTGACTCGGGATGAAATTCCTGATCCCCAGAATCTCCGTATCCGGGCAATATTGAACGGGAGTACCGTCCAGGATTCTAACACAGCCGACATGATTTTTGATATTCCCTCGATTGTCAGTGACCTGTCAAGATCCATGACGTTACTTCCTGGTACGGTTATTTTGACCGGAACACCGGAGGGCGTCGGCTTTACCCGGCAACCCCCCCTGTTTCTTCAAGAAGGAGATACCGTGACTATAGAAATAGAAAAAATAGGGCAATTAACGAATCCTGTCTGGAGAGAAGATCACGGCCAAAACGTTATTTCAGAGAGAAAAAAGCTTAAAAAACCGCTGATATTGGGTGATTAAAATATGTATATGTGCATCTCATTATTGACAATAATGCAATGAAGTTTATATTAATAAGTATATTTGCATCATCCAGTAAAAATGTCATGAGAATCGCTCAAGGGGTATCACATTGAGAAGTCTTGGTATCTGTATAGGCGCATCAACATTGTCGGCGGTAGGCGTAACGAGGGATGGAAATTGTAAAATTCATACAACGTCTATAAATGTCAGACCGCACAATGGCAATCCGCGAGAAGCCCTCCATGCAATCCTTTTATCAGAAAATGGTTATGACAAAATTGCCGTAACGGGCAGAAAATTCAGACATGCCATAAATCTTTCCTCTATTTCAGAGCCGGAAGCGGTGGAATCTGCTCTTTTTTATCTAAATGGTACCCAGCAGAAACTCGATGCCGTGATCAGCGCCGGAGGGGAAACTTTCATGGTGTATGTCTTGGGAAAGGATGGAAGGATCTGTTCGGTTCAAACAGGGAATAAATGTGCATCGGGAACAGGAGAATTTTTTATTCAGCAGCTTGGAAGGATAGGGATATCCATCAGTGAAGCCATCCAGTATGCTTTGGAAGAAAAACCTTATAAGGTGTCGGGCCGATGTAGTGTATTTTGCAAGAGTGATTGCACGCATGCGACAAACAAGGGGGTGCCCAAAGGGAGGATTGCCGCGGGATTATGCAAGATGATGGCCGGCAAAATCCTTGAAATTATCAAGCAGATTCCCAGGAATAACATTATGATCATCGGTGGTACTGCACAGAATCAGGTGATGGTCAATTATCTTGCAAAAGAAATAAAGAATCTCATCGTTCCGGAGGAAGCCCCTTACTTTGAAGCTCTGGGCTCTGCGCTGTGGGCCCTCGATCACGAAACGACAGAGTTGCGGGACATGAAAGGGCTTTTTAAAGAAAGGGGGAATTCTTTTTACTCCCTGCCACCCTTACAGAGCGCATCCGGCATGGTAGATTTCAAAACAGCAGGGAGGGGTATCGCCCAGGAAAATGACCGTTGTGTAATCGGGCTTGACGTGGGATCAACAACGACAAAAGCAGTAATGCTGAGACTCAATGATGATAAAATCCTGGCTTCTGTATATCTCCGGACTAATGGCAATCCTGTGCAAGCATCCAGAGAATGTTATGCCGATCTTTATACTCAGTTAGGAAAATTTGCGGAAAAAATAATAATAGTCGGCTTGGGTGTAACAGGCTCCGGCCGGCAGATCGCAGGATTGCATGCCATGACGAGCAGCATTATCAATGAGATTATCGCTCATGCTACAGGGGCATTGTTTTTTGATCAGACGGTAGACACCATCTTCGAGATTGGCGGTCAGGATGCCAAGTATACCTATATCAAAAACGGCGTGCCGTCAGATTATGCCATGAATGATGCCTGTAGTGCGGGTACGGGATCTTTCCTTGAGGAAGCGGCAAAAGAAACCATGGGAATCGAAACAGAGGCCATCGGCAGCATCGCCATCCAGGGGCAAAATCCTCCCAACTTCAATGATCAATGTGCGGCGTTCATCAGCAGTGATATTAAAAATGCCTCTCATGAGGGCATGACGAGTGAAGACATCGTTGCCGGTCTCGTATATTCCATCTGCATGAATTATAATAATCGTGTCAAAGGGAACAGACCGGTAGGCAGCAATATATTCATGCAGGGAGGCGTCTGTTATAACCGGGCAGTGCCGATAGCTATGGCATCCCTGACAGGAAAGCGAATTGTCGTGCCACCGGAACCAGGGTTGATGGGCGCCTTCGGTGTCGCACTTCAAATAAAGCGCATGTTGCAGCTCAATCTCCTGCAGGAAAAAGAATTTTTTCTCCAAGAATTAAGGGATAGGACCATTGCATATGGAGATCCTTTTACCTGTCAGGGTGGAAAAGAAAAATGCGACCGCAAGTGTGAAGTGGCGCGGATCATCATAGAAGGAAAAACGTACCCCTTTGGTGGCGCCTGCAACAGATGGTATAATCAGCGTTTTAATATTCATTTTGATGCAGAAAATTTGAATCTTGTCAAAATGCATGAAAATCTTGAGTTTTATAAGTATGTGCCGCGGCCGGAAGAACTGGGCGTTAACGCGGATTCTAAGACAGTGGGAATTAATAAATCTTTTTTAGCAAATACGTATTATCCGCTGTACTACCAATTTTTTTCACGTCTTGGTGTACGTGTCCTGCTATCAGACTTTTCAGAACAGGCGGGTGTTGACCTTCAGAGGGCGCCATTTTGTTATCCGGCCGAAATTTCTCATGGCTTCCTTTTCAACCTTCTGAAAAAGAAACCGGATTTTCTTTTTCTCCCCCAGTTAAAAGGCGTGTACCTGGAAAATGGAGACAGAAAAAGTATAACCTGCCCCCTCTCACAAGGTGAGCCTTATTACCTGTCAAGCGCATTTAAGGATCATGGGGTATTCAAGAACCTGAAAGAAAACGGTAAGGTGATGACGCCGGTGATCGATTTTTCCGGAGGGTATGAGGCGGCGGAAGATTCTTTTGTATCCATAGCAAGAAAACTCGGGTGCCGGAAGAATGAGGCTCGCAGCGCATACTCTGAAGCAATAAAAATTCAGAAAACCATTGATGAAGAAAAAAGGGAGGCCGGTGTACGTTTTTTACGTGAACTTGAAAAAGACCACAACCGGTTCGCCATAGTAGTTTTTGGAAGATCATACAATGCCTTTGTACCGGAAGCGAATATGGGGATACCCCATAAATTCGCATCACGGGGAGTGCCTGTGATTCCCTTTGATTTCCTTCCTTGGGAGGAAGAGGAAATTCACGATACAATGTACTGGTCAACGGGTCAGTCGATTCTCAAGGGAGCGACTTTTGTAGAAAGACACCCTCAACTCTTTGGATGCTATGTCAGCAATTTTTCCTGTGGTCCCGATTCTTTTCTCGTGGGATATTTCCGCCATATCATGGGGAAAAAGCCTTTTTTAATCCTCGAATTGGATTCTCATGTGGCCGACGCGGGTCTGGAAACGAGAATTGAGGCATTCATGGATATTATTAAAAATTATAGAGAATTGGAAAAGTTACAAATAGATGCCCCTGTTACTTGTTATCCTTTGCCAAATGCGGCACATTTTGATCACGAGAAGCAAGAGTTTATAGATTCACAAGGGAGAGGTTACCCGTTTAATCATCCGCGGATACATGTAGTCATCCCGTCTATGGGTCGATTCCTGAACGAGGGGGCGGCTGCGGCATTCAGATCATTGGGTATCCGGGCGACGGCACTTCCGCCTGCAGACGAAGAGGTTCTCAAACTTGGACGAGGCAACACAAGCTGCAAAGAGTGCCTGCCCCTGTTGCTTACCGTAGGCAGTCTGCTAAAATATTTGCGGGACAGGGATAGTGAAGATGAACTCTTAGTGTATTTCATGCCGACCGCCGCGGGACCCTGTCGATTCGGACAATATTCTCCTTTTATCAGTCAACTTATTGCCCGCATCGGGATTGAGGATGTCGCCTTATTTTCTCTTCAGGCGGAAAACAGTTACACCGCATCCAGCAGTAATGAGTTCACCTTGAAACTATGGACATCCCTGGTTATTGCTGACATTATGCAGGATATTTATTCCGTTCTTCTGACAAACGCTGTGGATAAGGACTCAGCCTTGGAAATATTTTACAAAGAATCGAGAAGACTTATCGAGTTCTTAGAACATTCCCCCACGTTTAAAGACATTCAGAAGACCCTCCGGACTGTAGCCGATAACCTGCGGAAGATACCTGTACAGAGGCATGTGAATGAAACTCCTTTTATCTTGATCACGGGTGAGATATTTGTCCGTAATGATGATATTTCAAGGCAATTCCTCGTGGAGAAACTGGCAGAGCAGGGATTCGCGGCCAAAGTTTCCAGCGTGATGGAATGGGTTTACTATACGGACTGGTGTTTCGAAAAAGGCATATCGGCAGATAAGCCTCACTTCCGGGACAGGGTCTCCCTGTTGCTGAGATCGATCTGGATGAGGAGATATGAGAAAACGTTTAAGAAAATTATGTCGCAATCAAATTTGGTACGATATCATCTGGAGGATGTCGACCATTTAATCAGCAACATCAAGCACTTGATCAATCCCGAATTGACCGGTGAGGCAGTGTTGACTGTCGGGGCAGCCATAACTGAAGTTCCCCATCAGTATTGCGGAGCTATCGCCATCGGCCCCTTCGGTTGCATGCCCAATCGCCTGTCGGAAGCTATTTTGTCAAGAGAAATGGGTGCGGAGCTTCCCTTTCTGGCCATTGAAAGCGACGGGAACCTTTTTCCGCAAATAATAACGGCAAAACTGGAAGTATTTTTATTGCAGGCGTTGAGATTACACAGAATGATAGACTCAGGCAGGAAACATGCCCATTAGTTTCAGTCCTGTAAGAGCTGTTTTTCGCTGCCGCACTCATACATGAAAAAAAATGGTATTTTAAAAAGATATATGCTAATTCGAAAAAGATGTTTAATAGTGAAAGATTAGAACCTAAAGGAGGGTAATAGGTAAAAAAATGGAAAATAAAAACAGAAAAACCTTTATCATGTTTCTGCTGGCTTTTCTGATTGCGTCTTTTATAGTTTCGCTTGTGGAGGTCTTAAGATCGTCTTTTGTTCCTGTTAGTTCTAATGTTCAGACCGCATCGGCTGTCTCCTCAGCGGAAAGTGCACGTGCACCGGGTGCGCCTGCTTCATTCGCTGATCTGGCGGAGAAATTGAAACCAGTCGTCGTAAATATCAGTACAACAAAGACAATCCGGACCGGCCGTGGAGGCCAATTTAGGTCACCTCTTGATAGATATTTTGGGGGGGATGATTTTTTTGAGAGATTTTTCGGAGATGTACCGAGGAAAGAATTCAAACAGAGAAGTCTCGGATCCGGGTTTATCATCAGCCATGACGGCTATATTTTTACGAACAATCACGTTGTAGAGCAGGCCGATAAGATACTTGTAAAACTTTCGACAGGAAAGGAATACGAAGCAAAGGTCATTGGCAGGGATGCAAAAACGGACCTCGCTCTGATAAAAATTAAACCAGGCGAAAACCTCCCTGTGGTGGAATTAGGCGATTCCGAAAAGCTCCGGGTTGGCGATTGGGTTGTCGCCATAGGTAACCCCTTTGGTCTGGAACAGACGGTAACGGCAGGCATAGTCAGCGCCAAGGGTAGAGTAATAGGGGCAGGGCCCTATGATAATTTTATTCAAACAGATGCTTCCATCAATCCCGGCAACAGCGGGGGGCCGCTCTTCAATATGGAAGGAAATGTGATAGGAATTAATACGGCTATCGTAGCCCAGGGGCAGGGAATAGGATTTGCGATCCCGATTAATATGGCGAAGACTGTATTGCCGGATCTTAAATCCAAAGGGAAAGTTACCCGGGCCTGGCTGGGTGTTTCTGTGCAGGATGTCACAGAGGATATCGCCAAGAACCTTAAGCTCAAAGACAATAATGGTGCACTGATCACTGAGGTATTCAAGGGAGACCCCGCCGATAGGGCCGGACTAAGATCGGGAGACCTCATAACCGAAGTGAACGGTAAAAAAATAAAAGATACGCACGAGCTATTGCTCACGATCGCCTCTTTCCATGTAGGGGACAAGATAGCGGTAAAAGCCGTGCGGGACGGACAGGAAAAGATATATCATATTTCCGCAACCGAGCGGAAGGATCAACCGGAAGTGGCGTCGGCAGGAGATATAAAGGAAAACTTCGGGATGACTGTTCAGGATATTACACCGGATATTGCCCGCTATCTTGGTATTGCAAGAAAAAGCGGTATAATTGTGATCGATGTTAAAGACGGAAGCCAGGCCGATGAGAAAGGCATCCAACCACAGGATATTATCCTGGAAGTAAATAAGGTGAAAATCTCTTCCTTGAAAGATTATCAGCGGGAGATTTCGAAGAAAAGCGCTAAAAACAGTGTCCTTCTCTTAATCAAGCGAGGTAAGGCAAAATATTTTGTAAGTCTCCGCAAATAATATTCCTGTATGCAACGAGGCCATTCTCTGCTTGCGATCTATGAAACGCTAAATGCGTATTTCGGTGACCTCCACTGGTGGCCCGGTGATTCACCTTTTGAGGTTATTGCCGGCGCAATACTCACCCAGAACACAGCCTGGCGGAATGTAGAAAGTGCCATAGTAAAGCTGAAATCGGAAGGGCACCTCTACCCCGGGGGGATTTTAAAGATAGATGAAAAAACGCTCGCTGATCTTATTAGACCGGCGGGGTACTATAATATCAAGACCAGGAGATTAAAGTCATTTATCCGGTTTCTCTATGAAGAGTATGATGGCGACCTGGATTGCATGTTTGCGGAAGATCTTTGGCGCCTGCGGGAGAAGCTGCTCACAGTAAAAGGTATCGGAGAAGAGACGGCCGACAGCATTCTTCTTTACGCGGGAAATAAACCTGTATTCGTCATCGATGCGTATACCAAAAGGATTTTACTGAGACACAATATAATTCGTGCGGATGCAGACTATCCGGAAATTCAAAACCTGTTCATGAACAATCTTCCCCAAAGTGTTCCTCTGTATAATCAGTATCATGCCCTCCTTGTGAACACAGGGAAATATTTTTGTGCCAAAAAACCCCGCTGTGATGAATGTCCTCTCTCTATGAAACAATAGAGGCAAAAGTAAAGGTGATTGCATACCTTGAAGGGGAGGTTTTTAAAAATGTTGCTAGCAATTGAGAATTTAACGGTAGAAATTGCCGAAAAAGAAGTACTTCAGGATGTCAATCTGTCGATAGATCACGGGGAAACGCACGTCCTTTTCGGCAAAAACGGATCGGGAAAGACGACACTGCTCATGGCCATCATGGGCTTTTCCGGATGCCGCATCACGGGTGGAAAGATAACGTTTAAGGGTGTGGATATTACCCATCTTCCCATTAATGAAAGGGCGAAATTGGGCATAGGGATGTCATTTCAAAGGCCACCGACCATACGGGGGGTCAAGGTGCGCGATCTCATCAGGACATTCAACAATAACGGAGAAGAAACGATTGAGCAAATCGTAAACAGCTTAAACTTTGCCGAATTTATGGAGCGGGATATCAACTTGGGATTTTCCGGCGGTGAGATAAAGAAATCCGAACTCCTTCAGTTGATAGTACAGAACCCGGAACTGATCCTTTTGGATGAACCGGAATCCGGAGTCGATCTGGAAAATATCAAGGTCATCGGACGAGTTATTAAAAAGTTGCTTCAGAAAAATCTCCGAAGACAACGCTTCAAGGCAGGCCTCGTGATCACCCACACCGGTCTTATCCTGAATTATCTTGAGGCAGACAAGGGTCACCTCATGCTCAACGGCAGGATCATCTGTGAGGGCAACCCTAGGGAAATGTTTGAGACGATACAGAATTCAGGCTATGAGGAGTGCTTCAGATGTCAACGATAGATGAAAAAGCCAGGGCAGCCATGAACAAGAGGGCTCTCTACGGTCCGGATATTGATCTTGACAGCTTCAGGAGTGAGGCTTTTCCCCATGAATATGATCCCGATTTATCACGTTTCTCCGAGGGAGAGAAGAAGCATATCGCGGAAGTAGGAATCCTTGCGTCAGGCGAGGAAAGGGCAGGCAGCTTTATGATGAAAGATCACTCCCCTGTTCAATGTTCCATCGGACAGGACGGTGTTGAACTGCTTTCCATGAGCGACGCCTTGAAAAAATACAACGGACTTATTGACTATTGGTGGAAAGCCGTGGAAGCGGATGCGGACAAGTTTACTGCCCAGGCGGCAGTCGCCTTTCAGGATGGATATTTCATAAGGATCGAAACGGGGATCAAGGCATCGTACCCCGTGCAGACCTGCCTCTATATCGGCGCTGAGAATGTCGCGCAGAATGTGCACAATATGATAATAGCCGAGGAGGGTTCGGAGCTTCACGTCATCACGGGATGCACGACAGCGCCCCATCTCAAAAGGGGGTTGCACGTCGGTGTATCGGAATTCTACATCAAAAGGGGCGCAACGGTTACGTTTACAATGCTCCATAACTGGGGTGAGGAGATTATTGTCAGACCGAGAACAGCCGTGTGGGTCGATGAAGGTGCTACGTTCATGTCGAATTACGTCTGTATGAAAACCGCGAAATCCGTGCAGATGTATCCCTCCGTCCGATTAATGGGAAAAGACGCTGTGGCGAGGCTCAACACAATCCTAGTTGCCACGAAAGGATCGGATCTGGATGTGGGGGGGCGTATCTCTCTCGAAGCGCCGGGCGCCAAGGCGGAAATTATATCGAGGGCGATTACCAGGGGGGGGAACATTATCGCCAGAGGAATGCTCATAGGACAGGTTCCGGATGTGAAAGCCCACCTTGAATGCAACGGCTTGATCCTTTCCGAAGAAGGCCGCATTCGCGCCATTCCGGAACTCGACGGGTGGGTTGCCGGAGTAGAGATGTCCCACGAAGCGGCTGTCGGCAAAATATCACAAGACGAAATAGAGTACCTCATGTCGCGCGGTTTGAATGAAGAAGAAGCAACGGCGCTCATCGTGAGAGGATTCCTGAAGGTCAAGATGGAAGGGCTTCCCAAGGAGCTTCATGACGAAATTGAACGGATCGTATACGAAACGGACAGCAGCGTTTTCTGAAAATATACGATTAATCTTTCCTCCATCGCGTATCCATGACGGAAATTGTTGATGCACAGCCGCTTACCCATCAGGATCTCATGACTGATCTATACGACTATACGGGCGTCATTCACTTCCATTCGGAATACTCATTTGACGGGCGGACTCCGGTGCCGGTTATTCTGGACGCGGCGAGGATGAACCGTCTTGATTTTATCATGCTCACAGACCACTCCAACCTGCGGGCGAGGGATGAGGGTTTTGAGGGTTGGCACGGCGATACGCTGTTGATTGTCGGGCAGGAAATTGCTCCCCGTTTCAATCACTACATAGCATTTCATACCAATACTCCTGTGATTATTCCCGAGGCAGAAAAGGAGATTGCCCCCCAGATATACATCGATCATGTTCGGGAACAGGGAGGGATTGGTTTCATAGCCCATCCTGACCATGAGGGAATAAAAATGTTTCACGTGAAACATTTCCCCTGGTTAAACTGGGCGGTAACCGGATACACGGGCATGGGGATATGGGACTTCATGTCGGACTGGCAGAGCACCCTGACCGGAAATTTCAATGTCCTTTTCAGTTATTTTTGCCCGGCTTTTTTTCTCAAAGGACCGAAAAAGGAAACGCTCCAACGCTGGGATCAACTAAACCAGAGTCGCAAGGTGATTGGTATCAGCGAACTCGATAACCACGATTCCGTAA
>Ga0153916_10003586_pt1 | contig 11575 bp, 13 predicted proteins | sample Opewatmetagenome_FD_109642 | JGI IMG/M metagenome (GOLD analysis project Ga0153916, IMG submission 109642) | Freshwater wetland microbial communities from Ohio, USA - Open water 3 Core 3 Depth 4 metaG | ecosystem: Environmental > Aquatic > Freshwater > Wetlands | place: USA: Ohio, Lake Erie...
AGCAGGTAGAGCAGCTTGTTCTCGATAAATAAAACCGGATCTGTCGTGAAACGGATCGAACGGTAGAGCAGATCGCCAGGGCTACCAGGAGGCAAGGCTGAATTGGAAGGGACTGGCTCAGGAGTACTCAGGGCGCAGGGTGCCAGGACCCGCATACCGGGCACGCCGATGAAGAATTTCTCGAGCGTCTGGCTGTGGGTGGGACCGTAACCACGCCGTCCCCCCATCGGCGTGCGGATGAGCACAGGCACGCGCACCTGGTCGTTGTACATCCAGCGGAACTTAGCGGCATGGTTGATGATCTGGTCAGCAGCCAGACTGAGGAAATCGCCGAACATGATCTCGACCACCGGGCGCAGGCCGCGCAGCGCCATGCCAGCGCCCAAACCCACCAGGCTGGCTTCTGAAATGGGCGTGGTCAAGACCCGCCCTGGAAAAGCCGAAGATAATCCCTGCGTTACCTTGAATGCTCCGCCATAAGGATCAAGAATATCCTCACCGAGCAGGTAGATGCGCTCATCGGATGCAAAGGCCTGGTGCAGGGCGGCGTTCAAGGATTGAAGTACGGTGGTCATACGTTTGCCCGTGGAGTGAGGATAGGAAACGGGTCAGCAAAGGCCTGGTTGAATGCAGCCTCGATCTCTGACTGCACTTCGGCCTCAATAGCTGCCCGTTCTGAGGGATCAATGCGTTTTCCATGGATCAGCAGGGGGTCATGCTGCTCCTGAATGAGGCGCATCAACGCGGGGTTGCGTGTGTCGTCGCCCTTGGAATGCGGACCAAAGCGGTGCGTATTCAGAATCAAAGCCTGCGGCGAAACCGATTGGCGGACTTCAGGCAAGATGACCTGGGCGGCTGCACTGATCTGGAGCACGTCGCTGGTGTCCAGCTCTTGCACAGGCAAGCCAAAAGCCGCAAAGCGCCCGGCGAGACTGCCTGCCAGGGCTTGCTCGATGGGCGTCGTCTGGGCGATGCGATTATTCTCCAGCACAAACAAAATGGGGACTTTCCAAAGAGAGGCGATATTCAAGGACTCGTAAACCACCCCTTCTCCCAGGGTGCCGTCCCCCAAGAATGCGACCACAACCGCCCGGCTGCCCTGGATCTTTTCTGCCAGAGCCATGCCGGTGGCGACCGGGAGGATGCCGCCCTGGACGCCATTCGAGTAGAAATTCTGCCACTGCAGATGTTGGGAGCCGCCCCGACCTCCACAGACTCCGGTGGCTTTACCCATCAGCTCGGCGAACAAGGAGCGCGGGTCACCGCCATAGGCCAGGAAGTGTCCATGACAGCGGTGATTGCTGAAAACGATATCCCCTTTCTGAAGGTGGCTGAGAATCCCCACCGCGTCCGCTTCCTGACCCAGGTAAGTATGCGTGGTGCCAAAAAAGATTCCCTTGGGAAAATTTGCCAGCACAGTCTCTTCAAATAGCCGAATGCGGTAGAGAGAGCGGTATAGGGAGGTGTTGATGGCTTCAGATGGCAGCATATCTTATCCGAAGATCATTTTTTACCGAGGAGCCGCGGAGTGTGCTGAGTTTTTCAATACTCATTTCGGTTGGTCCGCGTTTTGAGAAATAGTTCCTTCTTGGGGCAGGTTGCCCATAAATTCTTCCGCTGTAGCGTGACCCGGCTGAGTGATGCCCTCGCGTTTGAGCACCTTCCAAAGGGTGAGCACCAGGATGCGCACATCCAGCCCCAATGACCAGTGATCGACATACCAGACATCCAAGCGAAATTTTTCATCCCAAGTCAGGGCGTTGCGCCCGTTGATCTGGGCCCAACCGGTCATGCCGGGCAGAACGTGCTGGCGGCGGAACTGCTCAGATGAGTAGCGTTCCAGGTACTGCATCAGCAGAGGGCGCGGCCCCACCAGACTCATTTCACCTTTCAGCACATTTAGCAGCTCAGGCCACTCATCCAGGCTGGTTGAACGCAAGAACTTGCCCAGGGTTGTCAACCGTTCGGTATCTGGTAAAAGACGGCCTTGCGGATCATAAGAGTCCTTCATCGTCCGGAACTTCAGGATTACGAATGGGTGCCCCATGAAACCAGGGCGAGTCTGGCGGAACAAAACCGGCGCCCCCAGCTTAAGCCTGACCAGGAGGGCGAGGATGCCCAGGATGGGGGAAACCAGGACCAGCCCGGGTAATGCCAGGCATAGATCGAAGACTCTTTTTGAGGTTGGGATACGAGGGAGGTCAGATCGCGCCGTCACGCTGGAAATTCTACCACCGAAAATAGCGACTTAAAAGCCAAGGGCTGTCCAACCAAGGAAATTCCAGGTTGGACAGCCCTTGGAATTGTTAAAGGTTTTTACTGCTTGAGTCCTTCTTTCATGGGGCGAATAACCATCACTACTTTCCCCTGAACCTGGACCGCTTCAGGGTTTTCGACGTAAATGGCGGTCATGGTGGGGTTGGCGGGTTGCAAACGGACGCGACCGTTCTCCAGATAGAAGTATTTCAAGGTCGTCTCATCCTTATCATCCAGCCAGATAGCTACCATATCGCCGTTGCGTACTTCCTTGGTAGGTTTCATGATGACAATATCGCCATCATAAACCATGGCATCGATCATCGAGTCCCCGCGCACTTCCAGGGCATAGAGCTTATCGACTTCCCGCTCGGGCAACATGCTCAACGCTACATCAACGGTGTTCTCGAAATCCATGTACCGGAAGTCGCTGGAAGGCACCGGCACCGGCGCGCTGGCGAAGATGCGGCCAATCACAGGGATCGACAAAGTTTCGGTGACAACCTGGTGGATTTTGTTCGCAGCGGTAGGAATGATGTCAGCTAGAGATTTTACTAAGCGTATGCCGCGTGAAACGTGCTCATCGCGCTCAATATAACCCATGCCTTCAAGCTGATCCAGGTAATAGTTGACGACCGAGGTGGAAGAAAGCTGAGCCTTATCCTTAATTTCACGAATGGAAGGGGGATAACCCGATTTTCGTTGGAAGCGATCCAGAACTTCCAAAACTCTGATCTGTGGATCCGTCAGCCCTGCTTTCCGTTTACGTGCCATCATAAATGCCTCCTTCCCGACCAGTGACGGGAAACTCTGATAAGAAGAAAAATTGTTCTAAGAATATAATACTTGAACATTTGTTCTTTGTCAAGAGGAAATTTCGAGGAATATTATGAAATGATGGAGGCTTCCCTCACGCTGACATGCGGCCGTAGGCAACCAGGGTGGATAGGGCTTCGTAAGTCCACCGGCCTCGCCATTCGCAGATCGCAGCAGGTCCGGGTGCCTCCCAGGAGATGGGCCAGCCGCCGTCTGCCTGCTGCTTGCTGAGCAGGTCGTCCAGATGCCCCTGGATCTGCTCAGCGGTAAAGAGGTGTCTCCAAGGTGAGGTGGGTGTGGAGGCGAAATGCAGCGGAGTCATCCCGTACCCGCCCACAGGTGCAAATGGGATGAAGAAGCTGGCGCCAGGCAGGCTGGAAGCGATGCGTTCAGTAAGCTGCTCTGCCATTTGCTGATCGGGTAGGTGGTCGACCAGGCGGGTGGCAGAGAGCAGCGTATGCGCTTCCTTGGGAGGCTTTTCGAGAAGGAGTTGGCAACAGCGCTGAGTAGCGCGCTCCAGCCAGGCATGCTGGACTCCCTGGTAAAGCAGCAAGCCGCAGATGCCCGCCGTGGGATTCAAATCCGGCCCTCCCGCGGAAGTCATGTGCGGCGCATGTGGCGAAGCCAGGGCATTCGGGAGGATGAAGGGAACCAGCCCGCTCGGGTCGCTGACGCTCTCCAGGAAAGAACAGATCGAGAGCGACAGGTGCTCGTCACGCCAGCCGGCATCGTGCAGGGCGATTAGGCCGGCTTCGATAAAAATGGGCTGGCTTTCGGGGCAGCGCGAGTCAGGCTCCAGGGCGTGCCCGAGGCCACCATCTGGGTTCTGATAAGCGGAGATGAGATGACCCACTGCAGCCGGGTCAGCGTGCTCAAATTTGACGGCGAAGAGCAGACGCTCTAACAGGCGCGCCTGGGTGTGGAGGAAGGTTCTGGCGAGGGAGAAAGGAGAGGACATAGTTGAGGACAGTTCCTTTTATCGTTTGAACAATTCGGTCATATTCCGTATGTGTTCAGCGCCCTTTGTGGGTCAGTATCGCTGACATAGGGAATGGTTAAATTAAGTTTAGTATAATTCAAAATCCGGCTTCCCCTGGATTTTGACTCAACGGGTTATCGTATCAAAGGTCGCGGTGTGAGAAGATTGAGAAAGTCAATGCCAAAGCCACCAGGGCGTAAATTATCGCATAGACGATCATCAACGCACTCGGCACCGAGATGGCTGAAAATGGCGACATCCCCAACACGCCTGATAGTGGAGATTGCATTTCGTAAGCAGCCCTTCGCCAGATCGCTTCACATGGAAAGATCAGGCTAGAGATAATGCCGATATATACCGTTGTCTGGCTTTGAATAAACGAGCCGAATTGTTCCACCCAACCGCCAATAAATGCCAGACCATACAGCCCGAAGACTGCACCTCCCGTCGCCAACGCAGAAAAACGGCTGGAAAGCATCAGAGCGACGGTCATCATTGTCAGGCTTTCCAGGTAGATCAACCCAAACCCACGGATGAGGTTTGGCGCCATGTAGTTCGCCTGGAGCTTCACGCTGATCACGACGCCGCCAGCCATCAGCAGGATATAAATTGCCAATAATCCGGCAAACCCCAGCCATTTTCCCAGCACGACATCGGCGCGTCGCACAGGTTTGGTCACCACAGACTGGATCGTGCCTGAATTGATTTCGCCGGCCAGGGTATCGGCGGAGATCAGAGCCCCCATGGCGACGGAAAGGAAGGTGATGGTATATAGCCCGGCCAGCAGCAAAAAGTTAATGCCCTCGCTTTGGGCGATTGAGGCATAACCTCGAGGCGAAACCTGGCTGATCTGGCCAGCCACCAAATGGATGCCAATGCTGAAGATGATCAGAAAGCTAGCGCCTAAAATTAGAGCTGTTAGAACAATCCGGCGGCGAACCGCTTCGCGGAATGTCAGGCGAGCAATAATGAAAGTCGGGTTCATAAGCTGCCGTCCGTTCCTAAGACCTGGATGAACAGCTCTTCCAGTGAAAGACGCTGAGGGGTAACAGCGAAAACGTCAGCGCCTTGCGCTACCAGGTAGCGTGTAATTTCCGGGAGCACCATCTCGTTGGCGACTGCCATGCTAACGTGCTCGTCATCCACACGCACATCCTGTCCCCATTGGCTCAGGCCATTTATCATCTCGGGGGTCAGACCTTTCGCACGGATCGTCACGCTGGCTTTTACATCTTCCAGGGTTTTAAGCTCGACGACTCGGATTACCTCGCCATGCTTGATAAATGCCACACGGTCGCAGGTGACTTCGATCTCGCTCAATAAATGCGAGTTCAGGAAAACGCACGTGCCTCTACGACGCAAGTCATGGATGATGTCTCGCACCAGGCGACGGCCCACTGGGTCCAGACCGGAAGTCGGCTCATCCAGAAATACCAGATCTGGTTTGTTAAGTAGTGCCTGGGCCAGGCCGATACGCTGCATCATGCCCTTGGAAAATGTGCGCAATTGTTTGTTACGGAAGGGAGTCAGGCCTACCATTTCCAGGAGTTCGTTGATCCTTTGACGCAGCTCTTTCGGGGTCATGCCATACAGCTGGCCGTGCAGTGTCAGGAACTCATCGGCTGACAGCCAGTCGTGGAAGCGGAAGTGTTCCGGCAGGAATCCGATCCGGGCGCGCACGGTCCGGTCGCCGAGTGAGGCGCCCAGCAGACTGGCTTTACCTGAAGTGGGCGCGATCAGGCTGAGCAGCATCTTGATCGAAGTGGTTTTGCCGGCACCGTTCGGACCCAGGAAGCCAAAGACCTCACCCTGCTGGACTTGCAGGGTGAGGCTTTTTACGGCTGCGTTATCGCCGAAGACCTTCCGCAGCTGGTTGGTTTCGATTGCGAAGGTCATTGGCATTTATGGCATAGCATTTGCCATAGCGGTTGCTCTGGCGGAGTCGCTGCCTAACCCGCTGATGGCATAGATGATGCCGTTCTTGACCCAGATGAGGGCGTACTCAGGCGCATCGTCAACAGGTCGCTGAATCAAAGTCCCGGTTACCCCGTCAACATTTACTTGCTCATAGGTAGCGGCATTCTTCGGGATGGGGATGACCAAGGATGAAGTCCAGTCCACGTTCTGGCTGTAGGCATGCGCCTGTTCGGGCGTCATACCGGTGAATTGCAGCCCAATCTCTGCCAATTGTTCCAGGTCAACATCTGGGGGTGTATTCACCGTGGGGCTGGGGATTTGCGCCAGGATCACACAATCAGCATAACGCCGACCAGGTGAACCACTTGAATTCATGGACAAGCCTTCTCCATTGGAGTCCAGCTTTGGACAATTGCCATAAGACGCGGTGACGCCAGCGGGTATGTTGACATCAATGTTGGCACCATTAAGGGAGGCGGGCAGGACCAGGTCCTTGTGCCCCGATTCGTCCAGCAAGGACTGAGCCCGATCGCGATCTACCACGAAGGAAAATGCGGTCCGGCCTTGTACGGTCAATTGCGGGATTGTGGTTTGATCGCCCGGCAAGCGGACTGTGAAACCGGCCAGCTGGCTGGCCTCTTCGGCAGTGGCTACAATTTGCGGTTGTCCAGGTTTTTCAGTCATTTTCACCGAGCTTGAAAGCAATTGTCCGATCTGCTTGCCGAGCGCGGAGTTACCACTGAGCTGGCTGATCCCGGTTGTATCGATGGGGATCACAGAAACCTGCTGGACGCGGAACAGGCCGAGGAACTGTCCGGCGAAGGATCGCACTGGAGAAACACTAAGTGTCACAACCAATACAATCACAGCAGTCAGGCCGATCCATACGACTCGCGACCCAAGTAATTTCTTTAACATAGTTGTCTCCTTTTCTTCAATCAATCTTGATTTGAAACGGTCAAAAGCAGGGCGAGAGGCCATTTCATTTGCCTTCATCCCTTCTGGATGGATAGTCAGAAAGCTCAACTGCTGCCCGACGCGTTGAGCTGCAGTCTTGATAACCGGCAATCGCGCCTGGCAGTCCCGGCACTCGTCCAAGTGCTGTTTCTGTTCCTCGCCTAACTCTCCATCCAGGTATGCACGCAGTTGTCCATTCGTAAGGTGTTTCATTTTTCTGCCTCCGGGTTAGCGGCGCGATAGCGCCTTTCGAATTCGGTCTCGGCCCGCAGTAGGAGTGGTCCCAGAGAAGTCGCCGAAAGATCGAGCGTATGGGCGATTTCTCGGTATGCCATTCCGGAATGGCGCAGGATGAGCAGCTGGGACTGGCGAGGGTTCATCTCGGCCAGGATCTGCCGTACTAGCCGGTGTTCTTCTTCGGCAGCGAACAGCTCAGCCGGGTTATTAGCAAGGTGCTCCTGCAGCACCCCTTTGCCGTTTTCAAGCTCGTACTTCAAGCGTCGCTTCAAGCTCCGGATGGCATTCAAACCCAGGTTGGTTGCCACCCGATGTAGCCAGCCACCGATATTCAAAGGCTGGTCGTCACCAGGCGGGCGCTGGTACAGGCGCATAAAGGTTTCCAGAGCCAGGTCTTCGGCCTCTGCAGGGTCGCCGACTAACCGCAACAAGAACGCATACACGTGGGGCCAGTGCTCGAGAAAAGTAACCTCGAAGGATCGCGAAACTCCGGCAGCGTGTTTTTCTATCTGTAATGTGTGCGTTGTTTGAGGGTCTGTTTTTTGAGCTGTCATTGCCATGGTTGCATTTTTTCGGCGCGGGTTAGAAATGCTTATCCATACCTGCGTGCTGTCCTACTATAATAACACCGTCGGGAGGATAAATGAGACAAATCCTGGAAAGGGCAGAACGATCACTTGCCCTGGATGTAGGCTTCGGTCTTGACCCGGCAGATTTCGTCCTTGAACTGCTTAGGCGGGGTCTTGAAAAAATACGACGACGGGTCAACGATTGGGCGGGAGAGACCGCGGTGTAGAAGAGGTGTTTTTCAAATAGCCTGGGTGGCATAGGATAAACAAACCGGGCGGGATTGCCGCCCGGTTGTTGTCTGGTATAGTCAAGATTAGTGCATCAACACCGTGAGCTGGCGCCCTATTCTGTCGCTCGCCCGGATCGCTGCCAGATTGATGACTAAGGAGTGGGGGATCACCTCGCTGATGTTGGGTGTATACTCATCCAGCCAGGGGTTAGCGCCAGCATTGTTCAATAGCTTGCGGGCTTGCGTTTCATGGCAGCCTAAGCAATCCGCAATCATGCCCACAGTATAAATCTTATTATTCTTACAATCCCACCCATAACTGGACAGGCTGCAGCTCGGGCAATCGCCTTCGTTCTGTTTGCAGTAGTTTGGTTTCATCATTCATCCTCTCAAACTTATTCTATACTTACTTAGTGCAACTGGTGTTCCCTTTACCTGGTCCTCAGCTCATTCCAGCTTTACCCCCTCGTTGGCTATTTTAGCCTCCTGGATGTAGCGCAGGGGCATTTCCGGGCTGTTCCACCCGCCCGCTTGCATAAGCCGATCCAGCGGGGTGCCACTCCTGGCTGCCTGGGTTGCCCAGTAGTGCCGGCAGTCGTGCGGGGAGAGACTGACAAGCCCGATGGCTTCACCCAATGCACCGACGCGCTTTGTGATTGCCCTGGGAGACATGCCGTGCGAGTCCACCACCAGCTCGCCGCTTTTACTCTTGCGGGATTGGCGCCAAAGATTACCCTCAATTGGTCCAACCTGCTCGAAGTATGCTCTGGCCGCTGCCAGGGTGTCCGCGGTCAGGTTATGCGTTTGGGTCTTATCCACCTTCGGGCGGTAGAAGGTCAGCGTTTCGTGTTCCAGGTCAAAACCCTCCACGGTCAAGCTGGAGACTTCACCAGCTCTCAGCCCATGATCCAGAAGGATACACATCAGCAGCGCGTCCCGCCTGCCTTTGGGGTTGTCAGGTTGTACCTTTAACTGCCGCGCCTGGTCTCTGCCGATCTTGATCGGCTCCCATTTGTGGTTGGATACAGCGCCATTCCTCCGCAGGGAGCGCCGCGTTTCTATGCCTGCATCTTCGCGCTGTTCGTCTATGTGGGTGGCTTCCTTGCGGGCGTAGCCTTTGACAAAGCGGATCATGGGGAGATCGGCCTCCTGCAGCACGCCAGCCTTTACCGCCAATGATGCATAAACACGCGCTGTTGTCAATCGAATATTGACAGTGCTTACTGCATAACCCGCCTGTAGCAGCCAGCGCTTATAGGCTTCCAGCAATCCCCACGTCATGCCCTCCCATGCCTGCGGATCGTTAACCATGTCGCCAGGGGTTAAGCCGATACTTCGCAGGTAGTCTCCAAATACGTTCAGGTCGCTATCTTGACGCCTTCGGGTGTACTTGGATAATCGCTCTCGATACTCTGAGAATACAACCTTGCGCGCCGCGTGATTGACTGCCTGGTCTGCTTGGACCATCAGCGAAGGGCTGGGGTTAGCCAACCCTTGGTTTTGTGCTTTGCGCGTGGTTAGAGATTTCGTCATATTTACGCCCAGTTATCTTTGGCCTTGTGTGCTTCATCAGCAGCGCGTTGCTTTTCCATAAGATGACGCAAGAAGGGATTAATACTAACAGGACAAACACTAACGTTCACACCTCTTGATTTTTCTCTCAGAGGGTCAGCTTCATAAATAGCTTTTGCAACAGCATCAAAAATTATGGTCGAAAATTCTGATTGACTGTCCTCATTTTCCAGGACCTTCTTGATCACCTCTATATCGCGGACGCTTCCCTCAAAGGTTGTCGTAAACTGAATTGATGGCATTGTTTATTTCTCCTTTCCTCGGCAGTAGCTCTCACCGACCTTATGGCTGTATCAGCAGCGCTGGGGTTTGGTTTGATAAGATTTCAAGGCGCTAGGTCTTACTTTGCCTAATAATATGTACCTATTATACCTGCTTCTAAGGTTTTTGTCAACCTAGAGCCGATCCTGGCAACCTGCGCGGCCGGGACTACGCCCTCTCAGGCGGAATTTGAGCTATCTTGAAAGCAGCATGGGAAAAGGTATTCCTGCCCCTCGTGCTTAATCCTTGAGGCCATTTTTTACCCGGTTCAAATGACAATGCCCGGTTCCCGCCGGGCATTGTTTTTTTATAACACAAATGCCAACCTCAGTTAACCGGTAAGCCTCTTCCCAAATTCAATGGTTCGTAAAACCTTTCTATGATTTTTTTCGCGCCCCGATAAGGGTACAGGGAAACCACTCAGACACGCGCATTGAATGGGCTGTTTTGATTCTGGAAAGGGCAAACGATCACTTGCCCTGGATGTACGCTTCGGTCTTGACCCGGCAGATTTCGTCCTTGAACTGCTTAGGCGGCGTCTTGAAGAAATACGACGATGGGTCAACGATTGGACCGGAGAGACCGCGGTCGAGTGCCAATTTGGCACAGCGGATGGCATCGATCATCACACCTGCTGAGTTCGGGCTGTCCCATACTTCGAGCTTCACTTCCACGTTCAGTGGTACCTCGCCGAAGGTCGTCCCTTCCATGCGGATGTAGCACCACTTGCGGTCGGTCAGCCAAGGCACATAGTCTGACGGGCCAACGTGCACGTTGTCCGCGTCCAGTTTATAGGGGATCATGCTCGTCACCGCACCGGTCTTAGAGATCTTCTTACTCTCCAGGCGCTCACGCTCCAACATATTCAAGAAATCGGTGTTGCCGCCGAAGTTCAACTGGTATGTGCGATCGATGCGCACGCCGCGATCCACGAACAGGCTGGTGAGGACGCGGTGCAGGATGGTCGCGCCGACCTGGCTTTTGATATCGTCGCCCAGGACGGGCAGACCGGCATCCCTGAAGCGCTTGCTCCAGTACTCGGACGAAGCGATGAACACCGGGATTCCGTTCACAAATGCGCAGCCTGCCTCGATGACCTGCTCCACGTACCATTTGGTTGCCATCTCCGAGCCAACGGGCAGGAAGTTAACCACCACGTCGGTTTTGGTGTCTTTCAATAAGCGGACGATGTCTGCAGTGGGGCCGGGAGCTTTTGAAATGACACCGGAAAGGTACTTACCCAGGCCGTCATGCGTCATGCCGCGCACCACCGGCACATTCAGTTTGGGTACATCGCAGAACTTGTAAGTGTTATTCGGTTCGACGTAGATGGCCTCCGAGAGGTCCTTGCCCACCTTGGTCACGTTGATGTCGATCCCCAGCGTGAACTCGATGTCACGTACGTGATACCCGGCCAGGTTGACATGCATCAAGCCCGGCACGGTGGCGTCATCGGGCGTGTTCTTGTAGAACTCGACACCTTGCACGAGGGACGATGCGCAGTTGCCGACACCGATGATCGCCACGCGAACTTTTTTCTTACTCATAGAAAACTCCTTCTTCAACTAAGAGATAATTTCCTGATCCAGGGTAATTATACTTCTGCTGCCAGCGCCCCCATATTTTGCAAGCGTCTTGCTTGTAAGGTCTGTTAATTCATCTGTTGTAGGTTTTATTTGTATAGAACAAAAGCCAATTCTAAAGTTGTGATTCCGACATGGGATTCAAATCCAGCCCTCCTGCGGAAGACATGTGAGGTGCATGCGGCGAAGCCAGAGCAT
>Ga0153916_10003587_pt1 | contig 11573 bp, 10 predicted proteins | sample Opewatmetagenome_FD_109642 | JGI IMG/M metagenome (GOLD analysis project Ga0153916, IMG submission 109642) | Freshwater wetland microbial communities from Ohio, USA - Open water 3 Core 3 Depth 4 metaG | ecosystem: Environmental > Aquatic > Freshwater > Wetlands | place: USA: Ohio, Lake Erie...
TCAGAAGCTCACATCAGTCGTCGTTGATGAAGGCGGAGTGCCGCAACTCGCCGATCAACTGCCGCCCCCAGCGGTCCTCAATCAAGTCGCCCCCGCAGCGGATGACGCTGCAGGAGAACCGGTCGCGGCCGTGGTGGCGGCGCCCGAACCTACAGCAGAGCCCGCCGCTAGTGGCGGTGCCAAGAAGGAAAGAGCCATGGATCAGAAGACTCTCGAAAAGGAACACCCCGAGCTCTTCGCCGCCGTCCTACAGCAGGGCGTCACGACCGAGCGTGACCGAGTCGTGGCCCACCTCGAGATGGGTGAGGGTAGCGGCGACATGAAAACGGCCGTCGAATCGATCAAGAGCGGGGCCCTCATGACGCAAACGCTCGTCGCCACCTACGCAAAGGCGAGCATGAACCGCAACTCAGTCGAAGCGCGCCAGAAGGCGGGCGACGCGGCCGTGGCGGCAACTGCTGGCGCTATCGAGCCGACCACCAAGAAGGACTTCGGCGACTTGGTTGCGGATCGCCTCGAGGCCATGCACGGAATCAGCAAGTAACGACGCGACGCTGATCGAAATCTCCTGATAGAACCACACCAAAACCAAACCTCTCCATTGAGAAGGAACAGAACTCATGTCGAACATCACTATCACGACCTGCGATCAGGGTTCCGTCGTCATGAAGGACGCGGAATACCGCCAGGACACGCTGCTGTTTTCGGCGGCTGACACTTGGGCTGAGGGTACTATCCTGGCCCGGCAGCTTCTGAACAACACCATTGCCTGCGTCATCACCGGCACCGGAGTCTGGACGGTTTCCGGCTCGACTGCAGCCGGTCGCACGCTGCAAGCTGGGAACTACGTTGCCACCGCCGGGACGCTGACATCTGGTGTAGGCACATGGACGTGTGCTGCTCCCGATGGGCAAAGCTCGACCTGCACGACGACCGCAGCGTCGGATGACCTCGTGTTCGAGGAGCTCGGGCTGACGATCGTTGTCGTCGACCCGGGATCCGAAACCAACTTCGCGACTGGTGACATCGTTACGGCCACCGTTGCCGCACAGACCGGCACGCCTTTGGTCTGCTATGACGTCGACGGAACGAACGGCGCGCAGGTCCCGGTAGGCGTGCTCTGCTACGAGATGGTCCAGACCGCCGGCGGTTCGTACGCCGGTGACTATCTGATGAAGGGCGTCGTCAACGCGACGCGGCTCATCATCGACGCCGACGGGACCGGCGCGAACGTGACCGATGCCGTGATCGACATGCTGGCGCGGACCGGCATCACGGCGCTCGCCGTGCAGCAAACTGCCACTTTGGACAACGGCGCAACCTAGTCCGAACCAAATAGCGGGGCCCGTCGTTCTTCAAGGGGAGTGACGACCGGGCCCGCATCAATGGTCAACCGATAGCGACAACCGAGAGGGTCGCAAGCCTGACCTGCGCGCAATCGCGGGGCCGCGGCGGTGCGTCCTCAGCAAGCCAAAGACGCACCGAAAGGGAAACAGAAAATGTCCGACACCAGCACCACCAGACTGATCAAGGTCTACGAGCAGACTCAAGGGCGCCCGAGGTTCTTCTCGAGTCTCTTCCAGTCTCCTCCGAGGAACTTTCACGATACGGAGAAGATCGAGATCGATGTCATTCGGTCGGGCCAGCACATCGCGGTCCCGGTCAAGAATCTGAACTCGGGCCCGCGTGATGTCGAACTCGACGAGTACGTCAACAAGGCGTTCACGCCCGCCGTGTTCAAGCTCCGAACGACCGTCAACGCAGCCGACCTCATCAAGAGGACCCCCGGGGTTGACCCGTTCACGGACCCTGACTTCGGGGCCAACGCGACGGATCGCGCGTTCCGCGCAGTGCGGAAGCTCGAGAACATGATCCGAGACGGGATCGAACTCATGGCCGCACAGGTCATGCAGACCGGTACACTGACCGTCACGGACGAGAACGGGGCGTCGGTCTATGCGCTGGACTTCCAGCCGCTCGACGCGACCGGCACTCTCGCGAGTGGAGATTTGATCGTCACAACCGGTACGGCCTGGGCGGTGGATGGATCGACTGGAACTCCGATGTCGGACATCGACACGCTGGCTGACAACATGGCGGCGAGGGGATACGACGCCACCGACCTCGCGTTTGGCGCGAGTGCTTGGCAGCGATTCCTCGGAAATGCGACTGTGCTGGGGCGCTACAACCTGCTGAACGCCAACTTCGGAGCGCTCGGTCCGCCGACTCAGGCGCCCCCTGGAGGAGGGCCGAGTCCGATGGGTAGCATGACGATCGGCGCGCGCCTGTATCGTCTCTGGCTCTACAACGCGACCTATCGGCACCCGCAGACTGCGGCCGTGACGCGCTACCTCGCGACCGACAAGGTCGTCATGTGGGCATCGGATGCACCTCGTGATCTCAGTTGGGGCGGAGTGCCCATTATCGAGGCCGCCCGAGACCCGCGCGCCATGGCATTCCTCCCGGCTCGCATGAGCATGGGAGCTGCCGGCATGGATCTGCACCTGGGAGCGTACTTCACCCAAGATGCGCAGAGCCTGGTTGTCACGGTCGACTCGCGGCCGCTCACCATCCCGACCGCGATCGACTCGATCGCCTGCATCGACGTCGCACCGTAAGGGCGGCGGCGTGGCGAAGCACAAAAAGAGATCCGTAGGGGGCCATCAGGAGCCCCCGGCGGAACTCATGGACGAAGGTGCATCAATGCAAGAGCCAATGGAGACGATTCAAGAGTCGCCATCGCAGAAGCAAGCCCGCGCCGCGCGGGAAGCGAAAATCCAGCAGGAGGCCGAGGCCTCCGAACTCGAACGCATCAATCGGCACGTCAACGAATACCGGGGGGACGGGCTGCTGTTTCCGTACCAGGTCGCTCCCCGCCGCAAGGTCAGGACGAAACTCGTCGCGGGTGGATTCCTGGTGTCGGGCGCAGAGGTCAAGCCGGAATACGTAGGCGGCCAGGACACGCTCGACAGCCTCGTCCGAGGCGGCTCGGTATTGAAGCGAGCCTAGACCCGCTCGAGCAGCAAGCGCAGGTCCGGGGGCTACGGTGCCCCCGGGGCTCGCGCAGGGAACGCGATGTCACTCGGAAGTGAAATGCTGGCGATCGTCCGTTCGATCGTGGAGGACACAGACGCCTTTCCGTGCCGATCACGTGCACGGATGAGCTCGGCGTGACGGCAGTCGTCAACGGGCTCGTCAACGAGACGGCGCTCCTGATCGACCCCGACACAGGCGCGAGCGTTGCCGGCAACCAGGCGTCCGTGGTCCTGAGTAGGGCATCGCTGGCTGAGACAGAACTCACGTTCCCGAGGGCGATTGCTGACCTGACGACCAACGCCTGGGTGGTGGCGTGGACGGGAGCCGACGCCGCCGCGAAAACTTTCAAGGTCATCGAGGTTACCCCAGACGATAACCCCGCGATCGACTTGCTGACTCTGAAGCTGGAGGCTTACGAGCCGTGACGATCGCAGCGCTGATCAACAAGACCGACAACCTGGAGCTCGTCAGGGATGTCATCGCGGCCATCCTTGCGGTAGAGACAGCATCTCAGATGGCGCTTGCCGAAGCCGGCGCTAAGGACCCGGAACTGTGGCGACTCCGGGTCTACAAGGACAGGATCGAACCGTGGGGAGCCTACCTGTCGACGCCCGCGACCGGAACTGTGGATGCAGCTCCGATCGTCAATGTGAGCTTTGAAACCGAGGCGTTTATCGAGTCCGACGGCGACTACATCGAGCGGCAGTCGGCTGACGCAAAGTTCAATCTCGACGTCTATGGCTATGGCTTAGCGGCTGCGGAGGTCACGGGACACACGCCCGCCGATGTAAAGGCGGCCGCCGAACGCGATAGGGCGACGCGGCTGGTCCGCAACATCATCATGGCGGCCGAGTACTACGAACTCGGAAGCGACATGATCGGGACCGTGTCGAAACGGTTCATCCAGAGCATCACGGCGCTCGACCTGACGGATTCGGATCGGCGTCCGATTCAGCAGGTCAGGGCGGCTCGCATCGTTTTGGGCGTCACGTTCAACGAACTCTCGCCGCAGATAGAACTCGTTCCCTGCGCGGGGATCCTCTCGCGCGTCCACACGGAACTCGATGGAGAAGTCGTCTTCTCCATCCAGCAATGGTTCGGTGACTGAAACCCCTGGTAAAGCCAGGCGGGCAACCAACTAGGAGAACAGGCAAATGGGAGTCGACGCAAGCGCCACCGCCCGCCAACTGGGCATCACGACAACGTATCAAAACCTGCGGGGTGGAACGTTCCAGAACCTCCCGCAGAGGATCGCTATCTTCGGCCAGGGGGCAACGGCTTCGGTAGGCTTCTCTACCGCGAAGTGGACGGCCCCTTCTCCGCAGGCGGCAGCGGACCGCTACGGCGCGGGCTGCCCAATTCACAATTCGCTGCTGGCCCTAATCCCGCAGGAGGGCGGAGGGATTGGCTCTATCCCGGTGGACGTGTTTCCGCTCGCCGATGGGACGACGGCGGCAGCGGGAGAGATCGTGCCGAGCGGGACTGCAACAGCCGCCAAGACGTACTACGCGCGAATCGGTGGCGTGAAGTCGAAGGGCTTCGTGGTCGCGGCAGGCGCGTTGAACGTCTCGACCGTGTTGCTCGCCATGTACAACGCGATCGCAGCGGTCCCGGAGATGCCAGTCACGTTGGACCTCACGTATGACACCGTCACCGTAGGTACTTGCCAGGGAACTGGAACGGGTACCGTGACCGGGGTCGGGGTTGCGTCGGGAGGCTCGCCGGTTCCGGGAGTCTGGACCTTGACCTGCACGGCCGAGGCGGCAAATGGGGGTACCTTCAAGCTCGTGGATCCGAACGGCGTGACGGTTGATGCGGCCATCGCGGTCGGGGTTGCGGAGACGGACTGCGGAGGCCTGACTTTCACGGTCGCCGACGGTGCCGAGGATTACGACATCGGCGACTACTTCCTGATCACGGTTCCAGTGACGGACATGGCCCCGACGAGCAAGTGGAAGGGCGCATCGGCCAACCGGATCACGATGCAGATCGTTGATTCGCTCGGTGACGTCCTGACGTCTGGCGTAGCTGACAGCAACGGTGTCGTCTTCACCATCACGGCGATGACGGGCGGAGCGGGCGACCCGAGCGTGTCGACGCAGCTGACGGCCATCGGTGACGTCTGGGAGACGATGGTCCTCAACTGCCTGGATCCAGAGAACACGACGGCGCTGGACGCCTATGACACATGGGGCGAGAGCCGGTGGGGAACCGAGACGCACAAGCCAGCAGTGGTGTTCACCGGCTGGACAGGCTTCGGTGATCCGTCCGTCGCAGCGGCGACGACGATCCCGGAGCTACGAAAGACCGACCGCACGAATTCTCAGTTGGTCGCGCCGGGTTCGCCCGACATGCCGTTCGTCGTGGCGGCTCGGCAGCTCGCCATCATCGCGAAGGTGGCGAACGACAACCCCGCTACCGCATACGGTGGGCAGAACATCCGCGGCATCACGCCCGGGACATCGGCCGAGCAATGGCTGCTCTCCAGCCGGCAGCTGGCTCTGACCCAGGGCTCATCGACAGTCGAGCTCGTGGACAACATGCTGCAGATCGGAAACGTCTGCACCTTCTACCACCCGACGTCCGAGCCCGTGCTGACGAAGCGATACAAGAAGGTCGTGGCGATCGTGAAGCTCCAGCAGGTCGCGTACAACCTCGCCCTGATTTTCGGGGACGAGAAGTGGGCCGCGGCACCCCTGATCCCGAACGGACAGGCGACCACGAACCCCAACGCCAGGACGCCCGACGACGCAAAGAACGAGGTGGACGTCTTGCTCGATAGTCTCGGGCTCGCCGCCATCATCTCCGATCCGGAGGCGTGCAAGGAAGCTACCACGGCGGAGATCGACGGGTCGAACCCGGACCGCATCAACGTCGACGTGACGACTCTCCTGAGTGGCAACACGACCGTCAAGGACGTGAACCTCTACTGGAGCTTCTATCTCGGGTCGGAGCAGACCGTCTAGCACAACTCGGGGGTGTGTCTGAGTGCCGAGCGTCGCTCGGACGCGCCCCCCCTAACTCTGTGGTTTTGGAATTTCGAGGAGACGATCAATGGTAGCACCTGCAATCGGCGGACCGATCAAGCGCGTCAGTTTTGACGGGCGGACGTACACCACGGCTGGGGACGGCGATGGCCAGCGAGACCTCGGCGGCAACACGAACACGTTCTCACCGAACGGCGACGGAGCGACGGGCGTATGGCTGCAGAGCCCACGCGGATGGAAGATGGAGAGCGTCGTGCTCGCCATCAACGACAACCAGGGCGACCAGAAGGCGCTGCAGGATGCGGCGGACTCGGGCGAGGACAAGCCGGTCAACTTCAGGTTTGCCAGCGGCTTGACGTTTGGCGGGAGGGGCAACATCGAGGGAGAGATCAAGTGGTCGAACTCCAACTCGAGGGCCACCGTAACGTTCGCCGGACCCGGCAAGCTGCGTAAGCAGTGAGGTGGAGCCCAGGCGCTCGCAGGTTCACGACAACAACGATGGAGACAACGCTCATGGACCCAAAACAGAAGTCGGCGATCGAGAAGCAGGACAACGAGCCCGAGGACAAGAAACAGAAGGCGGTACCGAAGCGAAAGATCGCTCTGGAGGTCGCGGAGTCGGACCTACTCCGATTCATGGCCGCGATGCGTCTCAACATCTCGACGGATGGCATGGACGCAGAGGATCGGACGCAGTTCGAGTTGAACAAGAAGCGGATCCTCAACGCGCTCCTCGACGGAAGTCTGCTCATCAACCAGGACGGCGTCCCTACCTTCACGCCCCGGGACAGCGAGGACAAGGACCCGATCACGTTCCCACAACCGAAGGGTGGGGACTTCATGCAGGCCGACCTCATCAAGAAAAACCACGACATCACCAAGTCGTACGCCATGATGGCCGCTGCCTCGCATCAGCCAGTCGAGCGGTACAGGGAGATGCTCTGGAGTGACCTCCGGGTCTGCCAGGCTATCAACAACCTGTACATGGGGGGGGAATAGAGGTCGTCACCCCGTTGGTCCGGTACGGGGATGACTGGCGACACCCGCGCGACGACGAAACCGGTAAGGCTGTGCACACCCTGCACGTCGTGTATTCCGAAATGCTCCGACAGATCTGCATGGACTACCCGGGTCTGCCAGATCCAAGAACGCTCACGATGACGGAGATCGAGTTCTTCTACGATGGCCTGAGGCCTTCACTGAAGAAGCTCGGTCGACAGAAGGACTGACGACGAGATGGCTGGCCGCTTCAGCGTTGACGCCGTGTTCCGCGCGGTAGACCGCTTCACGCGGCCGATCGCGCTCATGGGCACAGCCGTCGACCGCTTCACCGGCAAGATGCACAGTTCGCTCGGACGGGCGAATGACGCGGCCAGCCGTTTCTCTGGTCACCTGTCGACGATCGCTGGGGCCGTGGCGCGGGTGGGAACACTCGCGGGCGTAGCCGGCGGGGCGGCGGCGCTCGCCATCGGGAAGACCGGGGCGGACTTCGAGGAGGCAATCACCGCGGTGGGCGCCGTGTCTCTCATGACCCGCGATCAGATCGCTGATCTTGAGAAGAAAGCCCTCGAGCTCGGGGCATCGACGAAGTTCACCGCCACCGAGGCGGCCAACGCGATGGAGCTGATGGGGAGGGCGGGATTCACGAACGCGGAGATCTTGCAGGGCATCGACGGGATCCTCGCGGCGGCCGCCGCAGAAGGTGCGGACATGGCCGAGACGGCCGGGCACGTCTCGAACGTGCTGAAAGGCATGGGTCTGGCCACGACCGAAGCGAGCCGCGTCGCCGACGTCTTGACGCTGGCCTCTGCGCGTACGAACAGTTCGATCAGCAGCCTTGGCGGATCGATGGCGAATGTCGCGTCGACGGCGCGTCAGCTCGGCGTACCCCTGGAGGATACGGTGGCCGCTGTAGCATTGCTGCAGGACATGGGGCTCGATGCGTCGACCGCTGGCACCAGCGTCGCTCGCATGCTGACGACGCTGGCCAAGCCGACTGACGAAATCAAGTGGAAGATGCAGCAATTCGGGATCTCCTTCAAGGACGCGCAGGGCAACATGCTGCCTTTCGCGGACGTCCTCGCGAACATCTCGAAGGCAGCCGACAAGTCCGGCGGCAATCTGGACAAGGTGGCGTTCCTCTCCGAACTCGCCGGCATCTACGGGCAGAAGGCAGCATCCAACCTCGCCGACCTGTTCAAGACCGGGCAGGTGTCGACGCTGACGAAGGAACTCGAGGGGGCAGTCGGCAAGGCCAAGGAGATGGCCGACCTTAGGATGCAGAATCTCAAGGGCGATCTGGAGCAGCTATCGTCAGCTGCGGAAGGCCTCATGGTAGAGCTCTACCTCACGGAGAGCGGCCCGCTGCGTGGGGTAGTGAGAGGCATCCAGCACTGGATCGACGCGAACAAGCAACTCATCGTTTCGGGCTTCACGGACTTCATGGCGAAGGTCCGGCGGAACCTGCCCGAGATCGTGACGTGGCTGAAGCGCGCCGCCATCGGCGTTGGCGTCTTCCTCTCCCTCATGGTGGCCGTGAAGGCTTTCCAAGTCGTTCTCGCGGTAGCGCAGATCGCGCTCTATGCTTTCGACGCTGCGTTCTGGGTCGTCAAGGTTGGAGCCGGGGCCGCCATGCTTGCGATCCGGGGAACCGGGCTGGCGATTCGCTTTCTGACTAGCTCCAGCGTCCTGGGGCGCGTCGCGACATACGCTCTAGCGGCATCCAGGTGGGCGCTCACCGTGGCGCTCAACGTAGGACGCATCGCGACAACCAGATTCACGCTCGCGACTCTCGCCGCGACGGCAAAAACCTGGCTGAGCACGGCCGCCATCTGGGCGCGGAACGCGGCGCAATGGGCCCTCAACGCTGTGCTCGGAGTAGGTGCGACCGTGGTCAACGCCTTCAGGCTCGCGACGCTGAAAGCGACGGTCCAGTCTGTGGTGGCGACGGTTCGTCTCTGGGCTATGACGGTGGCGCACTGGGCGCACGTCGGCGCCACGGCGGCGGGAACGGCTGCCGTCTACCTGTTCAATGTCGCAACCGGGAGGCTCCCGGCCAACGCCATCGGGGCTGCCGCAGCCCTCGGCACAGCCACGGCCGCGACCGACGCGGCGGCAGGTTCGGCCGTGGCGGCTCGCGGAGCGTTCGCTTCCCTCGGGCTGACGCTTGGGGCATTGGCTGCCGCCATCGGGGCCGTCTGGCTCGCTTGGGACCAGATGAGCAAGCTGCTGGACGAGGCCGGCGGCCTCAAAGGCCTGTGGGAGGGCGTCAAGGGATTCGCGACCGGGGAAGGATTCTTCACCGGAGTAGACAAGGAGCTCGACCGGCAAGCCAAGGCTGAGGCCGAGGCTCGCGGGAGAAAGCCAGGTGGCGAGGCAGAGGCACCCGCGACCGAGGAAGGCTACGACGACAAGGCCGCGATGGAGGATGCGCAGCGGCAGGCTCGCAGGGCTCAGGAGGAGCTCGAGCAACTCGTGCCCCCAGGGGAGCGCATCAGCCGGAGCGTCACGGAGATCATGAGTACGGAGAAGCAGGATCTCGAGATCACGATCAAGGACGATAGCGGAAAGGCTGCTGTGACGAAGGCCCCGAAGGGCAAGAATGTACGGGTACGAGTCGGCGCTTCCGGTGAATTCTGATGGCGAGGACACCATCTGAGCTCTGGAACGAATCCGGGGTCGGAATCCAGCACTGGAGGAGCCGGATCCGCGAGGCCGCCTACACATCCCCGAAGGGAACGCGCAAGACATTTGCCTACAAGGATGTCTCGCGGAGCTTCGAGCTCCGGACGAAGGCATTCGGCTTCCCGGGGGTGCCAGGGGAATACGTCCAGCAAAACAGCTTCGGGTCGCGCAAGTACCCGCTGCGCTGCTACTTCTCCGGGACGTACTGCGACCTTGAGGCAACCGCGTTCGAAAACCTCCTCATGGAGCCGGGCGTCGGGAAGCTACAGCACCCGCTGTATGGTGTCTTTGACGTTGTGCCGTTCGGGGAAGTGACAAGACGCGATGATCTCAGCACGGCCGCGAATCAAGCGATCGTTGAGGTCACGTTCTGGACGACACTGCGAGATCTGTACCCGAAGGCCATCACAGATCCCGAGAACGAGATATCGTCCGCACTCGACCGCTTCAACTTGGCGGCGGCGGAACAGTTCTCGAAGCTGACAGATCTCAGCAAGACGATCCAGAAGGCGGCCGCGAAAGCCACGATCCGGGACTTCCTCAAGAGCGTCGGCGGTGTCTTCGACCAGCTATCGGACACGGTCTGGGGCGTGCGGGACACGTTCCAGGACATCGAAGATACGATCAACATCGGAATGGATCAGCTCATCGGCAAACCACTGCTGCTGGCCGAGCAGATCTCGGACTTGTTGAAAGCCCCGTCGCGGGCGATAGACAGCATCGTCTCGAGGCTCGACGGGTACGCGCTGCTGGCAAACGAGATCTTTGGGTCGAGTGCGTCCAATCCGGCGACGCTGCTGGACGACGTATCGGCTGCCGTCTCGGGTCGCTATGGCCTCACGGACCGGGCGAAGCGCGTCGCAAACGACTTCCACATCTCCGACCTGTTTGCCGCGCAGGCGCTCTCGGGCGCGATCCTGAGTACGCTGCAATCCACGACGGACGCGCAGTCCTCGGAGCTTGGAGCGTCCACTGCATCCGGAAGAACGGCGGGCGCGGAATCCGCAGATCCGCGCGTGTCCCGAACATTCCTCACAAAGACCGATGCAATCGCGTCGGCCGACGCTCTGCTGACGCTGTCGGAGTCCTACACCGCATGGCGTGACGCCGGGTTCACGGCGCTGGGCGGCATCGACAAGACGGGCATCTACCAGTCAGACCCAGGGGAGGCCGCAGCTGAGTTACGACGGGCGGTCGCGCTGGCGGCCGGGAATCTCGTCGAGGTGTCGTTCACTCTGGCCCCCGAAAAGGCGATCGTGCTCGACAGGGCCCGTACGCCGATCGACCTAGCGGGTGAACTCTACGGACACGTCGACCCGCGCGACGGATTCGACCCGGTGTTGTTCTTGATCGAGACCAACGGGCTATCGGGCGAGGAACGGCTCGAAGTTCCGCGCGGTCATAAGGTCAAATACTACGAGCTGGCGGCATGACGGAAGTCGTTGCAGTCGCGATCGAGGGCAAGCGATTCGCCAACTGGCATTCGCTGAGTCTGACATTCGGGCTGGACGTCGTGGCGACGATCGCCCTATCGGCCCCGTTCGAGCCTGACCGTCTGGAGTTTCGTGAACTCTTCCGGCCGTTTGCATTCACACCGATTACGGTTGAGGTCGGGGGCGCGCGCCAGTTCACTGGCACGATGGTGGACGTCGCTCCGAACTTCGACGCGGAGTCAACTGAGGTCGAGGTCTCGGGCTACGCGCTTCCGGGCGTGCTGGGCGACTGCGATCCGCCGGCGAGCGCGCTTCCGTTCGAGTGGAAGGACGTCGGACTCAAGACGATCGCGGAGTCCGTGTGCGCACCTTTCGGGCTTGGCGTGGACTTCCGCCTGACGGAGGATCCACCATTCGAGAAGGTGGCTCTGGA